>VYMB01000038.1_pt1 | contig 98675 bp, 89 predicted proteins | sample 5115321 | NCBI WGS metagenome assembly VYMB01 (sample SAMN12291794, study PRJNA351875) | freshwater metagenome | isolation source: freshwater lake | place: USA: Michigan, Wintergreen Lake | collected 2011-08-02 | reverse complement strand
AATTCCCGCAAAAGAGTTTAGCATCATGATAATAGTAATGACAATTTTGATGTGACTATAATACCATATTTGTGTCGCTTTTTTGCCTTATGAAGCTATCGTTCAACACTTCTGACTTTCATCAACAAAGATTTGAATTTACTTTTAGTTGCGATCAACATAAGAATCTAATTATCCTTCTAGATTTTTAATAAATAAACTAACTGCATTTGAAAATTTTAAAGTTTGGGGACAAACAAAATATTTTAAATCCTGTCCATCACCATTTAAAATATCACCAAACCGAGAAACTAGAAATTCAGCGGTAATTAAATCCAAACTCATATATGGTACGTTGTGTTTTTCTGCTAATGATTTTACCTTGCCTTTTCCTAGAGTGTAATCAATAGCTATAGAAGGTACTCCAGCAGCCAAAGCAAACACTAGAGAATGAAATCTCATTGTCAAAGCCATAGAAGCTGATTGAAAAGCTTTTAAAGCATCCAAAGGTTTTTGTTCTGCTCCCAAGTAGCTTAAATCTAATCTGTTCTGTATATCTTGACAACCCCTAAACAATCTTCGATAAAACCACCTATCGTCGTCGCCAATATGATTGGTACACATCGGGAAAGGAATAATTGAAAGTTCAGAATATTTGTTGAGTATGTGAGTCAGTGCTGTAATCATTTCTGTTTCAAACTTGTTTTTTAGCTTTTCCGCTTCCAATACAGTTAGATAAGGCGCATATTGTTGATAAGGCCAATCTCTTAATCCTAATAATAGCACTGGATATTTTTGAGGATTTTCTATTGGTTTTAGGGATGCCAAAGAACTTTTAACCCAAGTGAGAGCAGGATCTTCAGCAACCAAATCTTCTGAAGTACAAATACCTAAAGATTCAGCCAAAGTTCGAGAGTTTTCATCTCTATAAATTCGATAGGAAGATAGGTGAAGAAGATTCTTAATTGCTTGATTATAATCAAAATTTCCCAAAGGTCCTACACCACATCCAGCAATCAATGTCGGAACCTTAGCTTCTACTGCTCTTTGAAATATAGCAATCATTTCTGCCAAGTTGGGAATAGCCATTAAAGGACCACCACCAAAAACGACTAAATCCATCGTACCAGCAACTTTAATCGCATCCGTAATAGAATGTAAATAACATCCCTCTAATTCAGGCATTTGCTGAATCGTCATCTCCGAAATATATAATTCAAGGGAAGCAAGATGAAGTTCCAAGTTTCCTAGAGCAGATTGGAGCGAATTCACTACTCCACCTAAAATTCCTTTATCTCCCAAAGTCTCTGTGCCATACCAACCACAGATAAGTACCCGATATTTTTCTGAATTATGACGAGAAAAACCTTGAGTAGGTTGAGAGTTATTAATTTTCGCTAAATCTACACCATAACCAATCATTCTTTTTTGAAAGCTAATCTTATTTTTGATTTCTTTAACTGGTTTAATAAGTGGTGATTTTTTCAGATATTGGGGATTTATGCCCAATTTTAATAATCCCTTATTAAGATAATTATTCAGTAAAGTAGGAGTGGGGGGAAGACCAACATAATCGTGAACACAGGTATCACATTTGCTTTTAACAATTTCTGCTAAATGATCTTGATTGGCAAAGTATAAATGCTCGGAATTTTCAGAAATAGATGAACCTAATGTTTTACTTTCAACGGCGCAGTACAAAAGTTCCCCTCTGGCTGAGAGAGTAACACCCCTATGCTGCCAATCACACCCAGCAGCACGAGGTTTTCCGTACATTATTTGACCAATTAAAGATTTATAAAAAAACTTCTGCTGTTCCGATGTTTCATAAAACCTGATAATATTTTCCAGAAAAACACTTAGATGATATTTTTCTGCAAAGGTCAGGTCAAATGGTTCGGAGACATCTTGAGAATATAAACGCTGATGAGGAAGTCCCAGTCTATACTTAATGTAAATATCTTTACTCAAAGCAAATTCTAATAGATCATGCACTCCATAAACATTTTCTTTAATAATTGTACAACCCAATCTCCGACTAGAAACCAGATCGCAATTTTGGATAAAATCAATCACTTTAAGGGCATTTTCAAAATTTCCTTTTCTCCCCCTAACTCGATCATGTACTTCTCCAACCCCGTCCAGAGATACCATTACATCTAAATGACCAGAGTGTGATTTAATTACCTGTCCAATTTCACCAATTCTCTCAATCACTTGGCTACTATTTAAAGAGTTGGTAATAAGAGCTATACCTGATAGTTTCGGCAAGTTAGTGAATAAAACATCAATAATTTCTGCTAAATCTTTGCGAAGGGTTGGTTCTCCTCCATTAATTCCCACACCTCTCACCTCAGAAAAAAGTGGATTATTGACGGCTATGGCTAGTTCTTGCGGACTGATTTGATAGTCAAATTTTTGTTGCCAGATATTGCACATTTGACATTTAGCATTACACACATCGTTAACTGGAAACTGAATTACTCTTGGCTTTTGAGGATGCCATGGTTTAGGTTGGGTTGTGAGGTAAATATCTTGTAGTGTATTATGAACAGATGCCAGAAATTTCATGATATAAATGTCTATTTTGTAGATTTTGTTGTTTGACTGAGTTTATCTTGCTTTTTTGGTGGCATAAATACATAAACCAGAGGACATTTGTAGGCGATTAAGCATTTTCCTGAAAGGAAAAATTATTAAGCAAACTAACTCTAATAAAAAAGACATAATTTTGAAATCAGTTAGTTTTTCGATAAGTAAATAAATAGTAGTGTTAGGAATATTTGGCCAGTACACCGCATCTCCTAAACAGTAGTGTATAGTTTTCACGGGTTCAAAGGAGTGGTTGATTAACAGTTGAGATAAATTATCAGCACGAAAACCAAACAGATGACGCGGTGGATCCACTGCTAAAGGGCGCTTTAGCAATAAATCAATCAGAGATGATCCCTCGTAGTTTTTGCTATATAGTGATTGATAAAATCTCGTTGTTTTGGGATGTAGTAATATTTCTACTCCAGCATTATTATCGGTTTCTATTGTTAATATTCCGTCCTCTGACAGCAGGGAATAAACAGTGTCTAGTAGATTGTCAGGATTTTTGAAGTGTTCAATGTTATGTCTAAGAAATATCCAATCGTAGGTTTTACGGGACGATGTTTCGGAAAACTCTTGAATACTTGCTTGATAAACTTCAGGTAACTCTTGATACTTGTTGGCAAATTCAACTGATACGGGATCAATATCGACTAAAATGGCTTTCAAACCTCTGGTTAAAGCTGCTTTCGAATAATAGCCGAGACCACCTCCTAAATCTAAAAAGTCCTGACGAGGCCACTTTTTAAGCCTTTTTAATTCCTCTATATATCCATCTAGAGATGTATTAGCCCATTTTTGCTTTTGTAAATCAAATTCCAGAGACTCTTTTCTGTATAAACCATTGTAATATTCTTGAATAGCCTGTTCCGACGGCATGGGACTAACAAAGGTCAATCGACAATGGGGGCAACGCATAATATCCCCATTGTCATTTTTAGATCGCATTACCAGTCTGGGATTGATTTCTTGATTGCAAACAATGCAAAAATGCTGTTGTTGTTTTGACATAAATTAATTATAGCAGTTATCTTAATGGTGAGGCACGAAGTTTTCGTTCTGGGTAGTCGTTCGTCGGTTGTCAACACCGAATTAGGTTACACTTCATCTTTAGGAGAAACGATGTAATTCCTCAAAATAGTTTTGAAAATCTAGATTGCACTTTAAGCCATAAACTCTTTTGTGGTCTATAGATATTTTCCCAAGTGAACCTGTCCGCCTCAAAATGACGAGTGATGAAGGGTGGATGTTGGAGAGGGAAAGACATTTCCCCCACTGGGTTATTGACAACAGATTGAATGGCTATATTGGTGTGGGTAGCATCCGCACCAAAACCAATATTACGAACCAAATTACAATTGGGAAGAATTACCAAACCACTCTGAACAAGACAGGAAAAACACCAACGATAACCCCAATTGTTAATCTTTCCTTCGTAGGTATTTTGAAAAACTCTATAACGATATTTTACTTCTCGATAATCTCTAAAAATATACTCAAGAAACCTACCAGATCGTATTTCTGGCCACAGTTTCATTGTCTCATCATAAAAATGCCAAGCTCGTCGCCAAGTCGCCCAACCCCAACAATGGGTATAAACCGAAAAATAATAGCTATAGTCTGTGCGCTTTCTCCCAAACTGAAAATTATCTCCCGATATCACCATAATTCGCTGGTCATGCCTGTAGTATTCTAACAGTTCCTCACAAAATTGAAAAAAACTAGGGTGCGGTAGGCAATCATCCTCAATAATAATTGCTTCCTCAACTGTGTCAAAAACCCAATCTAAACCACTCGATACCCGATTTTTACAGCCTAAATTCACATCAGAATAATTAGTCAATACCTCACAATCCCAATCCACACCCTCGATAATAGCACGCGCTGCCTTACACTTTTCAACATCATCCGGTCTATCTGGACGGGGACCATCGGCAACCACTAATAACTTAGGTGGTTTAGCCTGACGAATGGCTTCAAATACTCTCGCCGTCGTATCAGGTCGATTAAAAATCAGGAAGGCGACAGGAGTGGTCAGTTGGAAGTCAGCCATAAACGAATTTACTATTAAGCTTCGGGCAGTGTAACCCATTCCCATAAAATTGTCAACACCAGGCCAGCAAGACTACCAAAATCCGCCCAGAGGAAGTTAGAGACTTTCGGGATTAATCCCCAATTCCCTGAGTTTAGCCGCCAATCGTTCGGCTTTTTCTTCGGCTTCCTCAGCTTTCTGTTGTGCTTCCTCGGCTTTCTGTTGTGCTTCCTCGGCTTTCTGTTGTGCTTCCTCAGCCGACTCTCGCTCGGTTGGTAACAATATTCCATCTAAAGTTGCCCAGCGAATCCAGACGGTTGTTACCCCCCTGTATTTTCCCTCCCAACGAACTAAAGCTAATCCCAAACGACCACTGATTAGCCATCCTTTCTCGTTGGGTTGCCGTGGTTCATATACACCATCAACCAAGACAAATTCGGCAAAATCTTCGGGGTTAAAAGGATCGTACCAGAAATATTCAGGGACTCGTAACTTATCTTGATAAATCTGTTTTTTCTCGGTTTTGTCTATTTGGGTGGTACTTTCTGAGAGTAGTTCAATCACTACATCGGGGGCTTTTCCCTCCTCCCAAGTAACCCAACTTTTTCGCTCCCCTTTTGGCACGCCTAAGACGGCAAAAAAATCAGGTCCTTTGAAGTCTTGATTTTTCAGTTGTGCTGTACTGAAATAGACAAACATATTGCCACTGGCATAACCATCTTCTCGTCGGTCTAGCCAAGGGGATATAGTGTCTATTAACAGATCCATCTGCCATTTATGCCTTTGAGTTTCCATGGGTACTCCATCATCGCAGGGAAGTTCATGTTGCGTGGGTAATGCAGTTAACTGCATCGGTTGACTAATAGTTAGAGTTTCCATATTTCTGTCCTATATTTTGGGTTTAGTTATTTAGATTTCGTAGATTTTTTGCCCTCTTTAACTGGCTATAGCAATTCTAAATGAGTCGTGAACGAGTAAGGAGCTTAATCCCATTGTTCAGCTGCTTGTTCTCAAGGGTTTAGGGGATTACTATATGTTACATCACAATTCTAGGCTAAGACTCATTTAAGTAGAAATCATCATCCAAGAGCTGCTCAGTTGAAAAAGGACAGGTGATTGGATACTCATTTTCTAATGGTATGCGAACGCCAAATTTAGCTTTTTTTACATCTCTAATTGCCAGCTGGCGAGCGTCTGGATAGACTGAGGGAACTGCTGTTGACACATAGGGATTGAGAGATGGAGTATCTCGCAAGCTTTTTTGAACTCGCTGCCGGTGTTCGTTGATTGAATCATAGCAACTGCCTGTCATAGCATCAGGCCCATCGCCTTGTATCTTGAGCTTGAGTAAATGAGCCAACAAAACCATTAAGTTACTTTCTAAGGCTCTTTTTTATGACTTGCCCAAGTCTTGTAATTCCTCAATTAAGTGTTCAACGTCTAGTCGTTCAAATTGACGATCTTTTAATTGTTGGATTGTCTGCTCAATCCACAAGTCAAAATCAGAATCATATAAAATAGTGGACATTTCTCGCAGTTTTATTAATGATATAACTCCGACCATCTTAATATTAACAAATATTGTCAGTTGTGTCAAGTGGCGATATTGTACCCCATATACAATTTTCTGGCTTCAATGCAGAAAAAAAGCTTAAAGATTGCTTTGTGTCTATTTATTAATTACTCAAAGAAAATGCCCAGACCATGCTTTCTAATATGTGAGTAAGCACCAAAAGCAAAACCAATTCCCAAAGAATTAAATTGACTGTAACCACCCGAAAGCAACAGCAATACAGCCCACCCAAACACTCCAGGTAGGACGGTGAGCAAAGCAGTTCGTTTGAGATAATCTAATCGGTGCGGTTTCACAATGGATTTTATAAATAATAGGGGAAGTTTTACATATAAAATAAAAACAACAAAACCGAACATAATCAATCCGCCCTTAAGCAAAAAAGTCAAAATACCTATATGGAAAGCGTTAATTTCATAGTCCAATACTGAGAAAAACGTTGCGCCTAAACCCTTACCAAATAAAAATTCAATTTCATCTTGCAAAACTTGAAGCCCTCCGATGGCCTCCTCAATTCGCAATTCGGAAGATCGTCCAGTAGAGTGTTCAGGATTGAAAAGCCTTTCAAAGATTAAACTATTCTGGAATATATCTGCGAATAACTGCTCAAAATTAATAAAAAATACGGCGACTACCAGAAAGATACCGATCAAGAATAATAGATAAATCAACCGCCTTGACTGTTTTAGAGATGATGTGGTCGTTAGGACTCCATTAGATATGCGATAAGATAAACCAAAAGCAGAGAAAATTACTACAGTTAGTATAGATAAGGTAACAGATCTCGTTGCTCCAAGAAATCCCAAAGAATAAAGGTGAATCGCAACTAATCCCAATATGGAGATTGTCCAAAACCAGCCCTGTCGACATAATACACCAAGAGCAATTCCAGTCAGTGGCAGGAGTAAAGAGGAATATGCCCATGTATTCCAATCTATGATTCTTTCTCTCACCCCCGCATTAGCAAGAGCGTTCATTCTCTCAGCTTGCAGTGAAATAGAATAGTAAATAAATACAGTTGAAACAGATACGAGTGAAGTAAGTTGTATTTTGGGGCGATAGGAATTAGCGATAATGCGAAACATTGCCAAGCCACCTATCAGCCATAAACAAACAGATAAATCTATTCGTATCCAATCAATACTATTGCCAAAAAGTTGCCAGCCCATCCAAGTATAAAAGATAACAACAGCCCCATATAAAATTCCTGTTTTGCCCAATAACAAGCGACGAAATTCTCTATCAATAAGGAAGGCGGTGCCAACAAGAATAACAAAAGCAAGGCTTGTACCTGATGCTACACCTACCTTGACTGCGCTGCGTTGTTCTAGGTCAAATTGGGCATTCAAAAAATCAGAAAAAGTCAGCAAAAATAGACTGACATAAAAAATCGAGGTTGCGGCAAGCTTGATAAAGGAAGCTTGAAGGTATTTTTTTTTCTTGGAAATAGTGAGAGTTGGCAGCGGTCGAAAGATGCTCATTACTAATAAAATACAGATTTTACACAAACTCTAAAATTTTCTGAAAAGCAGCTCTCAATTGCTCGATTGAATGCCGGTGTCTATACCCTTCAAAATCTGGCTGAATAGAAAGACTGCCTGTGGAGAGTTCCTCATGGAATCTTTCTAAGATGCTAACACACTGAGACACACTTCCTTCTTCAATCCCATAGCCAAGACTAAACTGCTCAACCCGTTCGCCCATACAGTAATTTTTACTGGCGATTACAGGTTTCTCGAAGATTGCCGCTTTAGTCAGGATGTTGCTACTGCAAGGAAAATTTTCATAGGCAGCATAGAGGACATCGCATACCTGAACAACGGCATTAAATCCTGACCCGTCAGGAATCGAATTCCAGTAAAAGAAACAGTTGTCTGGGTTGGCTTTGACAATCTCCCCAATTTTCGCCAGTTCTGCGGCTGTAAATGCCGGTTCAGCTAGCCTACCCGCAAAGACAAAAAACCAGCGATCGCTTACTTGTTGAGATACTTCCAAAAGGGTGAGTGTTCCTTTCCGCTTATCTAGAGATCCCAACAAACCAACTATCTTCCTGCCAGCAGCTTTAGCACGAATTTTTTGGGCAATCTCAAAGTTTATATCGGGCGCTGATTCATCGGTAATGTCAGGAAAAGTGACCACAGGCTTATTAAGCTTCTGCTGTAACTTGTCAGCAATGCCTTCGTCTAGCACCGCGACACTCGGACAGTGCTTGGATTTCAAGACGGCAAGGGGATCGAGAATGCCCCGGCGAAGTTGTTGGTATTTCAGGGTTTTTCTTAGGGGTGGTTGAAAATACAATCCAGACCAAGTATAGGGGAAAAAGCGATCGCTAATAGCTGCAGTTAAATAAGAACCCAAATAACTGTCTAGCCAGGCAAAAAAGGTGAAATCTGGTATTTTGATCAGTTTTACGGCGATCTTTTCCATAATCTTCGCCACTTGTTGCCAACGAGCGATCGCCATTTTTCGCCGCTGCCATCGCCGTAGAGGGAAGTAGGGTAATAGGGGTTCATTTAGTTCAAAGCAGTGAAGACGATTAGTCAACTCTGGACAAAAGCCAATAATCCATTGATTTACTTCTTCTGGTGCAGGACAAAGGACAATTACCTCATGTCCCAGTTCTAGCAATGTCTTGGCGAAAAACTTGAGGTAAGTCGGGTGGTGGCCTCCCCACAAGGTATCAACTAGGGCGATGGTTTTCAAGGTTTTTAACTCTGCTTAGATTTCTGTGATACGGCCACGAACATATGATTGCCTATACTAACCTTACTTATGTCATTTTCAAGCAATGGCTCAAGCCGGCCGTAGGAACCCAGTTTAAACCAATTATAGCCACAATCCCTAAGCATTAAGATAATGTCTGAAGGGTGATAACCAAAGGCTTTTGACATTTCATGCGTAATTTCTATTAAAAGTCGAGAGATTTTCTGGGATTGAAACATTTCCAGCATTCCCTTGAGTACAAGGTATTCTCCGCCTTCAACATCAAGTTTCATTAAATCTATATGCTGTACATTATTCTTTTGTAACCAGGTAGAACCCTGAAAAAGTTGAACTGGTATTGTCTTAAATTTATCGGGAGCTGCTGAAGGATGAATAATCTTGCCCAATGAGTTATAAACTTCCATTCCGGGTGCGCCTGAATTGAATTCTACAATCTCATCTTTTTCTCCAAAACCTGCCTGATGTATTTCCAGGTTATTGAATTTGTTCAACTCCTTATTTTTTTTCAGTAGATTGAAGGCAAAGTCTCCCGGTTCAAAAGCTATAACACGACCGCTTGGAGTTACTATTTTAGAGCAAAACAGCGAGAAGTAGCCAATGTTAGCACCAATATCCAGAAAAGTTTGTCCAGGTTTGAGATGATCGCGGATGAAATCAAGTGATTCAGGTTCAAATATATATTTAGTATAGCCAATTGTAAAGTACATATCTGGGTGGATCACCATTGGCAGATTGATTCCTGGCATCACATCCACCAACTCTTGACCTTTGGCTTTTGCCGCTTCTAATTTAAGCTGATTTTGCCGAAAAAGATTTTGATCTAATCTTAATCTGCGGGTGATCGCTCTTGTTAACCTTCTTGAAAAGAATTTTAAGCTTTTCACAATTTTGTACTCCTTATATACAAAAAAATCAGAATGATTTAATACCCATCAAACGAAAAACTAATTTCTCTGGAATGCCCAATTTTGCCAAAACTAATGACAGGGCTTTGGCTAGAGTTTTCAGGCGATATATGCCGTCAAAATAAGAGGCTTCAATGCGAGGAATTAATAAGATTGCAACTATATAAAAAACAATCATTGTAGCAATTTGTATTACAGTATTTGCTTTTATATAAATAAGTATAGCATGAAAACAACAAGCTACAACCATCAATAACAAAGACGAGTATAGAGGTTTAATTAACCAACGACAAAAAGTCATCCAGTCCATCTTAGGCTTAAGACGGCGAGATAAATAAATTGTTCCAACGAACGTCATTAGCTGTCCTAGCACCGCATATTGAAAACCAAATATTAAAGCAAATGTAACAAAAAATGGTAGATAACCAAGCCCGATAATCATGTGAAAAATCCAGTTACCTTTTGCGTCCCCCTTACTCAGTCCGAAAAAAAATGGTACTATAGCATTGCCATGAATATAGCCTACCCAACAAAAAATAAACAACTGAAAACTCGCTTTGCTAGAAAATTCCGCATTGACCATAATAGTCAATAAGGCTGGACCGGCAATAATCAATCCTGAATAGACAAAACCTGCAATTAACCCAATAAACCAGCGCAAGCGGTCTTCTATTTGTTCTGCTACCACTTCTAATTTATCTCCTTGAGCCGAGAGCATGGGAAATAGATAAGAAGACTGTCCGACTAACATTTGGTGAACTGTTATATAAATTCTTTGAGCGAAAGTGTAAAAAGGTAAAGAATAACTGCCAAATACAGAAGTTAAAAATATTTTATCAACACCATCAAAAAATATAACTTTTATCTGAGTCATGTAAACCCATTTTCCAAAAGACCAAAGCTCAATAAACATAGCTTGATTCCAAGCAGGGCGTGTCAGAAATCCCAGTATTTTAGTAACTATAAACCCCGTATATAAACATTTTAGTAAAGATAGAGTTAAACTAATTATTCCCAGAGTTAAAATATTAGGAAAGGCTTTCAAAAAAGTGATTCCCAAAATACCATTGGCTAACATAAAAGTAGTGTTGAGCTTTGTTTGCCAGTCAAATCTCTGAAGAGAAGTGAGAAATATATTAAAATAACCGGTGATTTGTTGTAACAAAAATGCCAATCCTAATAATATACAGTACCAACGTCCTATATCAGCATTTCCTTCATATTTACTCCACTGAACAATCCAAGCAGAACCGAAAGCAAAAATACAAAACCCAAACAATCCAAAAGCCAGAGAAGTTGTAAAACAGACACCAGCTATTTTCTGAATTTCTTGATAATTCTTTTCTTCATAAGCGCGACTAATCAACCGGGTTGCAGCCGCACCCAGTCCCAAACCGCTAAAGGTGTTGTTGATGCCAACAATAGTAGCAATGGCAATGGCAAATCCAGCTTCCGCTTCTCCCAACCAGCGAATGGTTAACCCAGCAAAAAGGAATCCTAGAATAGCTGTCATGAGAGAACCAATGGCAGTCCACTTAGAATTATTAACAGCTTTGGTAAGTAGATCGCTCAACTAAGTAAACTCCTTTTTGATACCGCTCTAATTACATAACATCAGTGTTCTTAAATATAGCATCCATTTGCAGTATTTCTGAACGATTTTCATGGTATCGCCATTCAAATCCCTTGCCAACCATAATATATTTATTCTCTTCTAGTAGTTTGATGATTTCCCATAAATAGGGTTGCTCTCGATAAAACTGACGAAATGATAATTCAATCACTAAGTATTTGGATTTTTTTAGTAAATTCATACTGCCCTTTAAAACCTCAAGCTCAAAACCTTGAACATCTAGTTTAATTACATCAGGGATTGGTAGATTATCACTGGCATATATTGCATCTAAAATTCTAATTTTTACCTCCTCCTGATCTTGCTGGTTTTGCGAAATACTATTAGGAAAGTAATGATTTTGTTGTTCAGAATCAAGAAAAGATGCTGAAGAAGTTCCTCCTTTAATTAATAACTTATCTTCCCTTTCACCTAATCCACAATGGTAAATAACTTTGCTAACTCCGGGTAAAGATAAAGATTGCAATTTTTCTTGATACTGAGATTGGGGTTCAAAAAAAACCACGTGTTCCAAAGTGGGGCTCATTTGACTTAAAACATAAGTCCAGTGACCAGCATTTGCCCCTATATCACAGAGACACTTTGGTTGAATGAATTTCAGCAATACATCTATGGTCTCAAAACAATCTATATATTTGAATATACTTGATTCACATCCAAAATATTCGATTCTCTTCGATAGCCGAAACATCCTACTCGAGAGACCTTTTAACAATTTAGCCAACAATAATTTTTGTTCCATGATAGTCAATTAATTATTTTGTCAATTAGTTTCACAAAAGGTTAGGTTAAATTGTCGAGACGCAATCGCCGCTGATTTTATCAAGCTTATGATTGATTTTCTGGTTTAATTTGCCGAATCAAATAGCGGACTTCTGACAGCAAAACCTCAAAACGCTTGTCTGAATCTTCCTGTCTTTGCCTGATTTCGGCAATTTCTGCTTGCCGAGCTTCATTTTCTCGCTGTTGTTGAGCAGCTATTTGTAACAGTGCTTGTGCAGTTATTCTTACCCCTTCTACTGAATCTTTGACTTCCGATACCGATTCTCGCAATTCCGAAACCGAGTCTTTGACTTCCGAAACTGATTCTCGCAATTCCGAAACTGAGTCTCTGACTTCCGAAACTGATTCTCGCAATTCCGAAACCGAGTCTGCCAATTCATCTAGCATCTCATCTGTCCATCTCGTCCGTTCCCCATCCCTTCTTGTCATGGCTTGTTTTTCTCCTTTCTCAGTTTCAATAGCTGCTTAAATTGTAGGTAATTATAGACGCAATCGCCGCTGATTTTATCAAGCTTATGATTGATTTTCTGGTTTAAGTTGAGCAGCTACTTGTAACAGTGCTTATGCTGTCAATTGTAACCCTTCTACTGAATCTTTAACCTCTGAAACCGATTCCCGCAATCCCGAAACTGAGTCTTTAACTCCCGAAACTGAGTCTGCCAATTCATCTAGCATCTCATCTGTCCATCTCGTCCGTTCCCCATCCCGTTTTGTCATGGCTTGTTTTTCTCCCTTCTCTTTGCCTCACTTCATCCATATTACGCTGTTGTTGTGCAGCAATTTGGAGTAGAGCGTTTGCCGTTAATCGTACCCCGTCCATCGAATCTCTAAGGTCCGCAACCGATCCCCTCAATTCCGAAACCGAGTCTGCCAATTCATCTAGCATCTCATCTGTCCATCTGGGGTGTCCAGCCGAGCTTGCTGTCATGGCTGGCTTTTCCCCTTTTTTTAATAATCGATTTTCTGAACGGTGGGTAGGATTATCAGCAAGCTTGACCATAAGACGAGGCGGGACAAAAATTAGCAGTTCTGGAAAAACTAGAGTTATCATTGTAGCACGGTGTTATGATTAAGCGGTGATTAATCGAGCCAGATTGCTACCGCAAAATCTTTTAATATAGTTATCTCTTGACTATTTGATTAACGATGAACAACCAACAAAACGGGGCGATGAACAACCAACAAAACGGGGCTTTAAAAACCCAAAGTCAAGCAAATCTACCAGTTTTTGCTCAACCGGCTTTTATCCCCTCGCCGACGCAGGAAGAAGAGGAACTCAACCTGCGCCAAGTTTTTTCTGTCGTCAAGCATCGCTGGTGGTTAATCGCTGGCATCACCCTAGGGGTGACAGGTGCGATCGCTGCTTATACTTTCTTAAAAACCCCTATCTATCAAGGTAAATTCCTGCTGCTCATCGGTCAACCCATCGAGGAAAATAAAAGTTTTTCCAGACTGGCAGCCCAAGATATCCTACCTCAGTTAGGTGGTGAAGACATCGATTATGATACCCAAATCGCCGTTTTAACCAGTCCTCAACTCCTTAACCCCGTCCTTAGCAAAATAACTCCTCAATATCCCGACTTTACCTACAGTGATTTAATTAGTAAAACTGGCAAATCTGATCTCAAAATTAGTCAATTAAAAGAGACAAAAGTTTTAGAAATTTCCTATCAAGATGCGGAACCGAAAAAAATTAAGCTGGTTTTAGATAATTTAGCCCGTCATTACCTCAACTATAGTTCTCAGGAACGGAAGACCGAAATTAATCAAGGCTTAGATTTTGTTAACGCTCAATTGCCCGTGCTGCAGGAACGAGTTAATACTCTACAAAAACAAATGCAGCAATTCCGGCAGCAATACAATTTCCTCGATCCCGATAAAGAGGCGACTCGTTTATCACAACAGTTAAGCACTACTGAACAAGATTATCGGGCAGCCCAAGTTGCCCTTAACGAAATTAACTCTCGCTATCAGGCTTTACAGCAACAGGTGGGATTAGCCCCTGATCAAGCAATTATCGCTACTTATCTCAGTGAATCTCCCGGTTATCAAGATTTGCTCAAGCAGTTGCAAGAAGTGGAAGTGGAATTGGCGAAACAATCGGCAGTTTTTGCCAAGGATAGCCCGATAATCGCCACCCTAGAGGAAAAACGGGCTAATTTACTGCCCCTACTGCAAAACGAAGCCCAGAGAACCCTAGGGGAAAAACTGCCCCAGACAGTGGGTAATTCCCCGGCTTTGGTGTCACGAAGCGCTCTGCGGGTACAATTAACCCAACAATTGGTGGAAGCCGCTAACACTCGCCAAACCCTAGAAATTAAGGTAGAATCCCTTGCCCAAGCTCTCGAACAACAGAAAGCCTCGGTCAAAAATCTGGCGGTTTTAGCCCGTCGTTATACGGATTTGCAACGAGAATTGGAAATCGCCACCACCAGCCTTAACCGTTTTCTGGAGGAACAACAAAAACTCCAACTCAAGGTGGCACAACAAGTGGTGCCTTGGCAACTAATTTCCCCTCCAGAAGTAGGGGAAGATTTCGTTTCCCCTAAACCCGTGCGAAATCTAGCTTTGGGGCTTATCGGTGGCCTGTTACTAGGCCTAGGGGCGGCCTTTTTAGCTGAAAGATTAGACCCCGTTCATCATAGTGCAGATGAACTAAAAGAAGATACCAAACTACCCCTTTTAGGTGCAATTCCTTGGCAAAAAGACCTCGGTACGATCGAAAAAGTGATCACCGCCGCCCTACCCCAGTTAACGGTCGGCGATCGCAAAATTACTATCCCTAATACTACTGGGAAATCAGCCAACGAAAACCCCTCCTACTATAATTTCTCCCCCTTCTCGGAGGCTTTCCGCACTCTTAACACCAATATTCGCCTCCTCGGTTCCGATTCCCCCCTCAAGTCCCTCGTGATTAGTTCTGTATCACCGGGAGATGGTAAAACCACCATATCAATCAATATCGCTAAGGCGGCCGCCAGTATGGGACAAAGAGTCTTACTGGTGGATGCCGACCTGCGACGACCCCAGATTCACCTGCGACTTAATCTCGATAACGACCACGGCCTTAGTAATGTCATCGCCGAGGGTCTCGATTGGAAGGAGGCAATTCAATCCCTACCCCGCTACGAGAATTTATCGATTCTTACCGCCGGTCCAATTCCCCCGGATCCCACCCGTTTGCTTTCTTCCCAGAGAATGCAGGAGATGATCTCGCAATTACAGCAAGACCACGCCTTCGATCTAATTATCTACGATCTACCACCGATCGCCGCTTTTGCCGATGCCAAAATTCTCGCCGCCATGGCCACCGGACTGATTCTCGTCACCAAACTGGGCAAAACCGATCGCTTTGCGCTGAAAAATCTGCTCGAAGATCTGAAATTATCCCACATTTCCGTGTTAGGTTTAGTGGCTAATAATGTTAGTCGGAAAGACCACAATTACCGTTACTATGGCCATTACTACGGGAAAAGATAATTAAATCCTATCCCAGTTACTATTTATCGGTTATCAACTTTTAATTGATGTTAAATGCGGGTTTTAATTTGGTATCGCAATGATCTGCGAGTTCACGATCACGAGGCAATTTATCGCGCTATTCAAGAACAATTAGAGATAATTCCCTTCTATTGTTTTGATGAGCGTCAATTTGGTCTTACTTCCTACGGGTTTCCCAAAACAGGCAAGTTCCGGGCTAAATTTTTATTAGAAAGCGTAGCAAATTTACGACAATCTCTGGAAAGTTTAGGCGGTAATTTAATTATCCGACGGGGAAAACCAGAAGAAATTATCCTGCAATTAGTTCAAGAATTGCAGATAGCCAGGGTTTATTATCATCAAGAGGTAACAGCAGAGGAATTAGCGGTAGAAAAAGCGGTAAATAAGGCTTTATCTGGGGTTCCCGTGCAGATAAAAACTTTTTGGACAGCCACTTTATATCATCCTGATGATTTACCTTTTACCCTTAATCAATTACCAGAATTATTTACTAATTTTCGTAAACAAGTAGAACGTCATTGGGAAATAAGAACAACTTATCCCAGTCCGAAAAAGTTGACCAAATTACCTAAAATAGATTTTGGAAACCTTCCTAGTTTAAACGATTTAGGCTTAACAGAACCCATTCTAGACCGGGGAGGTGTTTTGTCGTTTCAAGGGGGTGAAATGGCAGGAAAATCACGGGTTAAGGAATATATTTGGGATAGTGATTCCTTAAAAACCTATAAGGAAACCCGCAATGAAATGTTAGGGACTAATTATTCCTCAAAGTTCTCAGCTTGGTTAAGTTGTGGCTGTCTTTCCCCCCGTTATATCTATGAGGAAGTACAAAAATATGAGCAAACAAGAGTAAAAAATGACTCTACCTATTGGCTGATTTTTGAATTATTATGGCGAGATTTTTTCCGATTTATTTGCAGTAAACACGGTAATAAAATCTTCTATAAATCTGGTTTGCAAGAACTTAATTTACCTTGGCTAGAAGATTGGGAAAGATTTAATCTCTGGTGTGAGGGAAAGACCGGTTATCCCCTTGTAGATGCTAATATGAGAGAGTTAGCCGCTACAGGATTTATGTCAAATCGTGGCCGGCAAAATGTCGCTAGTTTTCTGACCAAAAATCTCGGTATTGATTGGTGTATGGGAGCAGAATGGTTCGAGTCATTATTAGTTGATTACGATGTTTGTAGTAATTGGGGTAATTGGAATTATACTGCTGGTGTCGGTAATGACGCGCGAGGATTTCGTTATTTTAATATCCCAAAACAGTCGAAAGATTATGATCCCAAAGGTGATTATTTACGTCACTGGTTGCCCGAATTAGCCCGAATAAAAGGCGATAAAGTTCACGAACCTTATAAATTATCTCCAGAGGAACAAAAGCGTTATGGGGTGATTTTAGGGGTTAATTATCCCCGTCCCATTGTCGATTTTTTTCAATCAATCAAACACAACGAAAAAATTTATCTTCAGCATTTCAGTAATCAGTAATCAGCATTTCAGTGAACAGTGAACAGTAATCAGTGGACTTCTACCTAATATTATCTCAGGACTAAAATTATTTCTAGACAAGAAACTTACCCAAATAAAAATGATTTTAATGTCCCCAGATTTTTTCAGTTAAATTGAATTAGCAACGACAGATATATATTTCAGTCATTCAACTACTTATTAGTACATAAAATAAAAGCAGGCTCTGATTGAGTTATAATTTTTGGATATGTCTAATGAACTGAAAACTCACATCTGAAAACTCACATCTGATAACTGATAACTGATAACTGATAACTGATAACTGATTAAGACATTTCTAACATTCTTTGAATCGGCAACAGTGCCTTAACTCTTAAATCTTCAGAAATAGTAATTTCTGGAGTTTTATCTCGCATACAGAGATACAATTTTTCGAGAGTGTTCAGTCTCATGTAGGGACACTCATTACAAGCACAGTTATTCAAACCTGGTGCGGGTATAAATAGTTTTTCTGGGGCGGATTTTTGCATTTGGTGAATAATCCCTGGTTCTGTGGCGACAATAAAGGTTTTTTCGCAACTTTTCAGGGAATAATTTAATAGTGCCGTCGTGGAACCAATATAATCGGCATGGCGTAAAACCGATGCTTCACACTCAGGATGGGCGATAATTTTTGCTTCTGGATGGGAGACTTTTAATTCTATTATCTTGCGTTCGGAAAAAGTTTCATGGACAATACAACTACCCTGCCAGAGAACTAAATCTCTACCAGTTTGCTGACTGACGTAACGGCCTAAATTGCGATCGGGAGCGAAGATAATCGGTTGATGGGTAGGGATTTGGTTAACTATTTTGACTGCATTGGAACTGGTGCAGATAATATCACTCATGGCTTTAATTTCTGCACTGCAATTGATATAGGAAATGACGATATGATCGGGATATTGGGCTTTAAAACGAGCAAAATCTTCAGGATGACAACTATCAGCTAAAGAACATCCTGCATCTAAATCCGGCAGCAATACCAACTTATCTGGATTTAAGATTTTAGCTGTTTCTGCCATGAAGTGAACCCCCGCAAATACGATCACATCTGCTGGGGTTTGGGCAGCCTGCTGGGATAAACCTAGAGAATCACCAATATAATCAGCTATATCCTGTATGTCAGAATTTTGATAGTAGTGAGCCAGAATAACGGCGTTTAATTCCTGTTTAAGCTCTTTAATTGCTGTAAATAGGTCATCAGGTAAGCTTGATCGATTGGCGGGTTGAACAGTTGTGAACACGGCGGCATTTATGGTTATTTTTACCAAATACTAAACAAGTCCCTATATCATAGCAAATTTTTTTAAAGTGATTAGGGACTGGGAGCTTTTTTCAGTGATCAGTAAACAGTAAGCAGTAATCAGTGAAAAGACCGCAGAAAACTGCCATTTAATCCTGCTCACTTTATATTCTCTTCTCTTATCTGATCAATGACCCCTGATTAAGACTGTCCACTAAAAACTCACATCTGATAACTGGTAACTGATAACTGATAACTGATTCAAGGCTAAGGGTTATCAATGCTAGGATAAAGGCTTGAGTAGAGAACGATCGAGCCAAAGCCATGTCATCGACAGAAGTAAAAACCCCACCCCCAGACAGTCCTGAATTCCTCGATGAGTTACCCGGAGAAGTGGAAATGTCCTTATTTGACCACTTGGAGGAGTTGCGGCGCCGGATTTTTTATAGTTTAATTGCCGTGGCTGTAGGTGCGGTGGGATGTTTTATCTTCGTTAAACCCCTGGTACAAGTGCTGGAAGTTCCCGCCCAAGGGGTAAAATTTTTGCAGTTGGCCCCGGGAGAATTTTTTTTCGTCTCCCTAAAAGTAGCTGGATATAGCGGCATACTGGTGGCTAGTCCCGTCATTCTCTTGCAAATTATCCTCTTTGTGCTGCCGGGGTTAACCCGTCGCGAACGGCGTTTAATTGTCCCGGTAGTGTTAGGATCGAGTGTTTTATTTTTTGCTGGTTTATTTTTTGCCTATATTGCCCTGATTCCCGCCGCTTTAAACTTTTTTGTGAGTTATGGGGCGGAAGTGGTCGAACAAGCTTGGTCGATCGAGCGCTATTTTGAATTTGTCTTACTTTTACTTTTTAGTACCGGCATCGCCTTTCAAATTCCCGTTATTCAATTGATTTTGAGCTTTTTAGGCATTATTTCCTCGCAAACGATGTTATCGGGGTGGCGTTTCGTGGTTTTGGGTGCGGTGATTTTAGGCGCGATTTTAACCCCTTCCACAGATCCTCTCACCCAATCCCTGTTAGCAGGGGCGGTCTTGGGTCTATACTTTGGGGGGATTGGGGTAGTGAAATTAACGGGACGTTAGCAGTTTTTTGATAGAATTTGACGGCTGAAAACTAATTAAGCCAGAAAGCTAGAGATTGATTCTAGATTGAGTAACTAAAGTGAAATATTTTTTCTTAACGGCAGGTTGGACTATAGGACGGGTGTGGGAATTTGGCGGTTTGTGGGATCACGCGAGTAGTTGGCGACGACCACCGCAGATAGAGCGATTAAATATCGGTATTTTAGAGGGAGAACAGGTTTTATGGCTTTATAAGGTGGAAGAAGCCGTGATTATGGTAGAAGTTGCCCCCAAGAGTGCAGAAATTGCCGATACTGTCCCCACCATCGGGCAAGTGGTGCTAAAACGCTTGATTAGTGCCGAACAAGTCCTCGAAATCCTGCAAAATGCCGAAGAACTACTGAGGAAGTAATCAGTGATCAGTGATCAGTTATCAGTCATCAGTCATAATTCCCCACACCCCACACCCCACACCCCGCTCCCTTATTTGGAATATTCTGGCCGAAGATCGATCGCAAGGACTTGAAATCTGTTCTAACAATAGTTACACTTCTTTAGAATAGATACACTTTTCAAGGGATAATGTAGGTTGGCTAACTCTTGCACTTAACAGTCGAGAGTGTTGGGCTTATATTTTGACCCTGAATATAAAAAGCGTCTAAGTGGACACTAAATTGTCAATAGGAGGAGCGTAGTCAATGGGACTACCTTGGTATCGAGTACACACAGTCGTTCTCAACGACCCGGGCCGTTTAATTTCCGTTCACCTGATGCACACCGCACTGGTAGCGGGTTGGGCTGGCTCCATGGCCCTCTATGAGCTGGCTATTTTCGACCCCAGTGACCCCGTATTAAACCCGATGTGGCGGCAAGGAATGTTCGTGCTGCCCTTCATGGCCCGTTTAGGTGTCACCGGTTCTTGGGGTGGCTGGAGCGTCACCGGCGAAACTGGTGTTGACCCCGGTTTCTGGTCTTTTGAAGGCGTTGCCGCCGCTCATATCGTCTTATCCGGTCTGCTATTCCTAGCGGCGGTTTGGCACTGGGTTTTCTGGGATTTAGAATTATTTATCGATCCCCGCACGGGCGAATCTGCGCTCGATTTGCCGAAAATGTTCGGTATTCACCTGTTCTTATCTGGTTTACTTTGCTTTGGTTTCGGTGCTTTCCATCAAACAGGCCTTTGGGGTCCCGGGATGTGGGTTTCCGATGCCTATGGTTTAACTGGTCATGTGCAGCCCGTAGCTCCCGAATGGGGACCTGCTGGTTTTAACCCCTTTAACCCCGGGGGTGTGGTAGCTCACCACATTGCTGCGGGTATCGTCGGGATTATCGCCGGTTTATTCCATTTAACCGTTCGTCCCCCCGAAAGACTCTATAAAGCCCTGAGAATGGGTAATATCGAAACGGTGCTTTCTAGCAGTATCGCCGCCGTTTTCTTTGCCGCTTTCGTAGTGGCTGGAACCATGTGGTACGGTAATGCTACCACCCCGATCGAACTCTTTGGCCCCACCCGTTACCAATGGGATAAGGGCTATTTCCAAGAAGAAATTGAGCGTCGCGTCGAGGCCAGCATCGCCAACGGAGCCACCATCGCCGAAGCTTACCAAGCAATCCCTGAAAAACTGGCTTTCTATGATTATGTCGGTAATAGCCCCGCTAAAGGTGGTTTATTCCGTACTGGTGCCATGGATAGCGGTGACGGTATCGCTAAATCTTGGTTAGGACACCCTGTGTTCAAAGATGGCGAAGGTCGCGTCCTGAGCGTGCGTCGGATGCCTAACTTCTTTGAAACCTTCCCCGTTGTCCTGACTGACTCGGAAGGTATCGTTCGCGCTGATATTCCTTTCCGTCGTGCGGAATCGAAACTGAGTATCGAACAAAGTGGTGTTACCGTTTCTTTCTACGGTGGCGCTCTCGATGGTCAGGTCTTCAGCGATCCTGCTGATGTGAAGAAATTTGCCCGTAGAGCGCAACTCGGTGAAGCTTTCGAGTTTGACACCGAAACCCTCAAGTCTGACGGGGTATTCCGCACTTCTCCGAGAGGTTGGTTTACTTTCGGTCATGCTGTCTTTGCTTTACTATTCTTCTTCGGTCACATCTGGCACGGTTCTCGTACCATCTACCGCGACGTATTCGCCGGGGTCGATCCAGATCTGGAAGAACAAGTGGAATTCGGTTTATTCCAAAAATTGGGTGATCTTAGCACTCGTAAACAAGAAGTTTAGTTTTAGCTAAATCATCCATATAACTAAAGGAGTCAAGTCTTTGACTCCTTTTTTTGTTGATTATTAGTTCTCCTGCAAACGTGACACTAAATCCTGTTGAAAAGGTATAGGAAAGTGGGGTGTGGGGTGTAGGGTGTGGGTTTTTAAAGTTCGATCGAGCTTTACTTTAAACCGAATACTGAAAAAGCCGCTAGTTATTTCGATAACTAACGGCTTTTTGCCGGGGGAAATTACCCGGAATGGAATTACAGAGAGGAACCTAAACCGGCGTAAGCTCCGTAGAAGAAAAGACCAACCACGGCGATAACGCCTAGACCGGCGATGGTGGCGACTAACCACAAAGGAATACGACCTTCTGCGAACATGAATAACACCTCCTAATTGCGATGACAATAAATCGGGACTAATTAGTTAAAGAAATAGCTGGAAAATAAAATTCCCAAGACAGCAACTAGGAGTAAACCTAGGTAAAGAGAAGTACGATTTAACTCGACGGCTTGCCGATTCGGATTAGGTGTTCTTTCCATAATTGTTCTCCTAGCGTTGAATAAACTGCATTGCCGCAATCGCACCGATAAAGAAGACAGTGGGAACCGCTAAGGTATGAACTGCCAACCAGCGAACGGTGAAAATGGGGTAAGAAATGGGTTGATTGGGATTACCACTAGCCATTGTTTTTATCCTTAATTAAAGTAAACTACTGATTAAACTGCTCGATTTGATTTTTGGCCTCAAAGCGATCATTAATGATCGGTAATTCTTGACGCTCTTGAGTGTAATACTCATCGGGACGGGGAGTGCCAAAAACATCGTAAGCTAAACCAGTACTCACGAATAACCAACCTGCGATAAACAGCATGGGGATGGTGATGCTATGGATAATCCAGTAACGAATACTGGTAACGATATCGCCAAAAGGACGTTCGCCGGTACTACCTGACATGGACGGTTCTCCTCGGAATGATAGGACTTGAAAAATTCAATCTCTATAATAGAGACTTTCTTGACCCTGAGACAAGTTTTAGGCCGGTTCGCTAGGGGGATTATATTTCAGTAAAACCCCATTTTGTCCCAAGACAAAACCCTTGTCGGAATTGATAAAAACAATTCGATAGAGATTGGAGGGGACACTTTCCACAGCGCGATCTTTTTGCCAAGATTGGCCATTGTCATGACTGACCAACAGATTGCCGCTACCACCAGCTACCCAAATTTCTTCGGGGGTGCGGTAGTTGAGGTCTAAAAGTCCCCAACTGGTGGAAAACTCTGGGAATACCTTATCTTCCCATGTATCGAGATCATTGGGGCTAGTAAATTGTAGTTGACCACCCCGGGCCAGGGCCCACAATTCCCCTTGTTCACCATAACCTACTTTTTGTAAGCGGCGGGAGGAAAGACGATTGTGGGGTTGCCATTCTGTTGACCCCGGTTCCCAAGTGGAATAAAAGTTCCCGCGTGCGGAAACGGCCACGTATTTACCATCATGGGAACGAACAATTGTCCTGGCCACACCCACAGCACCTTCCACTAAAGCTTGCCAAGTTTTGCCCCCGTCTTTGGTGCGGTAGATAGCACCTAAATCCGTGACCATTTCGGCGGTTTTGTCGTTCAGGGCGATAATTCCGTAGGGAGAACCGGGTAATTTTTCACTTAAGGGGATACGGGACCAGCTGCTGCCCCCGTCTTCGCTATGGAGAAGAATTGAGGGTTTGCCGACAATCCAACCCTCTTGGTTGTGGAAACTGACGGCGCTAAAGCTAACTTTTTCGTCCCCAAGGTTGAGGACTTTTTGCTGCCAGCTTTCCCCCCCATCGCTGGTTTCAAAGAGGGTAGATTTGGTTCCCACTAACCAACCGTGCTGCAGGTCGTCGGTAAAGGCGATATCGGCAAAAGTGGAGTCGGTGTCGAGGGTGAGGATTTGCCAAGGACTATTGCTCAGGGATGGCACATTACTACAGCTAAAGCAGAAAAAGGCTACAGCTAGAACTATTACGAATTGTTTCAGTTTTCTCATCAATGGTTCAGAGGTATTGGTCAAGGAATCGGGACGGATTAAGGTTTGTACCCGATGGGTTACAGGCTCATAAGAGCCGTTAGATTTAAAGATAATGAGTGCTTGAGTTAGTTTAAACCATATAAACTAATAAAGAAAACAAATCCTAGCGCTAAAGCCCCGAAAATCAAAATATTTTTTTGTGCGGGAGTGAGACGGTTGACTCCAAAACCATAGCTAAGATTTTCTTGGAATCCCGAAGGAGCATCTTTAGCTCCGATGTTGATAAATTGGGAACAACGCACACCACACACGGGACAGCGCCACGTTTCTGGCAATTCCTCGAAGGGGGTTCCAGCGGGAGTGTTGGTTTTACTATCTCCCTTGCTGGGGTCGTAAACGTAGCCGCAGGAGCGACATTCGTAGTTGGCAGGGGCCTGGTCGGCTAGGGTTAGTTCTGGTGGGCGATCGCTCATAACTAAGATTAAAGGAATTTTCAACACTCTGTTACAAATTATCCTTGAAAATTGACCCCTCTCACGGCCAACCCCTAACAGAATAGCCAGTTTTCAAGCCTGAAAAGGATTAGCGAGGCAGCATATCGGCTTTTAAAAAAGCAAGATTAATCTATTAGGGCTTAAATGTCTATTAAAACTTTATTAAGTTGATATTTGGGCTATTTACCCTGATTTTGGTACTCAAATTTATTCTGAGAAATTGAGAAATTTCAGGCAGGGAAGAAATTAGCGGTCTGATTTCTCACCTCTAACCGATTATTCTTGACCAAATTGACTAAATCTTTGGCTTAATTTCTTCTTAGAGGTGAGAGTGAAGCTAAATTACTTGTCTCCGCTTGTCATATTGGATAAATTTAATCACTTATTTTTAGCGATCGCTTTTATACTTTGGCATAAATGGGCTGCTCCCCCAAGCAACAAAGTTGCTAACAATTGAGTAATCTGCTGATAGGAGAGTCGCTACTCATCGAATTGTTGTGACTTAGTTTAAATCTTTGAGCCGAAAAAATATTTGGTATTTTACGATTTCTTCTCAATATCTGATTGGTTGAGTATTTTTTTTGATTATTCTGATTTTTTTCTTTGAAAAGACCTGTAGTTTTTGCAGAGGTCTTTTGTCATGAGCTACATATTAGAGACATCGATAAAAATGGGAGGATTATTTATCGAATTGACACCTTTGTAACCCCTAAATCAGGTGTTTATGTCAAGCTATTTTGAAAGCCTTGCTAGAAACCAGTTTTATGGATAAGTATAATTACTCACTTGCATAAATGAGATGCTCCCAGTGTAATTGAGGTTTGTAAGAAACGCTTGAGTAAATACGATAGGCTGGAAAATCGGAACCGTTTCCGATTTTTTAGAGTTAACGCCTGAAGAGATTATCCTTATTGAAATCAAGTTAGCTCTTAGCAAAAGTTTGAAAAGAACGTAGGTTGGGTTGAAGCATGAAACCGAACGCCCGCATAGTTTACGCTACCGCTAACCCATCCTACAAATAATTGTGCCTCCCTACTTAGGGTCTGCTGAAAAAGTTTTTTGTGGGGGTAGGGTGTGGGGTGTGGGGTGTAGGGTGTAGGGTTTTACCGATTTTGAGGTAGTCAGTTACCTAATTTTCAGGGAAAAAGTCCAGGAATTTTACCCCCGATCACTCCAATGGTAGGCACTTTTTGAGGGAAAAAAAGTCTAAAAGCCTTATCCAACAAAGTTTTTAGATTTATTCAGCAAGCCCTACTTAGCAAAAGTTTGAAAAGTCAGTGGCAGAAGATAATGACTCAAAGTGAACTGGCCACTAAAATCGGCTCTACCGTCAGTTTCACTGGAATTGCTGATCCGCTTGCTGTTGGCAACAGGTGCTACTCCTCAAGACATCGGACAAATCATTGCTGGTATGAAAGGCGTTGCTGAATCAAGCTCTGAATACTAATTGTGCATCCTATCCAAAAGTTAGCCTAGCCCTAGGTTTGAAAAAGTACCTAGAGGACAATTCCTACTTAAAATCAGCAACGCCAAATTATCATCACCTAAACCACTTTCTAGCCTAATTAATTAATAGGGCCATTTCCAGTTAGTAATCTCGTCCTTATCGATGCCATTGGTGAAAGCATAATCGAGGTTGTCGATAATAGCATTTTTCATCCGTTCTTTCACATGACCGGCAGCAGAACCTAATTTCGGCACGCGATCAATGACATCAATTACTAAATGAAAACGATCAACTTGGTTACGAATCGCTAATTCTAGGGGAGTATTAATATTCCCTTCTTCTTTGTAACCGCGCACATGAATACGTTCTTGATTGCTGCGACGGTAGGTAAGTTTATGAATCAGCCAAGGATAACCGTGGAAATTAAAGATAATTGGCTTATCAGTGGTAAATAAACTATCAAAATCCCGTTCCGATAAACCATGAGGGTGTTCACTTTCCGACTGTAATTTAAACAGATCAACCACGTTGATAAAGCGAACTTTTAAGTAAGGGAATTCCTCCCGTAGAATTGCCGTTGCCGCTAAAGATTCTTTAGTGATAATATCCCCACAGCAAGCCATAATCACATCCGGTTCATCAGGATTGATTCCATCATCATCGTTACTGGCCCAATCCCAAATACCGATACCTTTGGTGCAGTGTTTAATTGCTTCTTCAATGGTCAAGTATTGCAGGTGTTTCTGTTTATCAGCAACGATAATATTAGTGTAATTCTTGCTCTTGAGACAGTGATTAGCCACACTTAATAAACAGTTACCATCGGGGGGAAGATAAACCCGCACCACGTCGGCACTTTTATTGGTTACTAAATCGATAAAACCGGGGTCTTGGTGACTAAAACCATTGTGATCCTGCCGCCAAACCACCGAGGATAATAACAGATTCCAAGAGGAAACAGAAGCACGCCAAGGCACATGATTTTTGCAGATATCGAGCCATTTAGCGTGTTGGTTGAACATGGAATCGATAACGTGAGCAAAAGCCTCGTAGGAGTGAAATAAACCGTGACGACCGGATAATAAATAACCCTCTAACCAACCGACTAAAGTATGTTCACTCAGCATCTCCATCACACGACCATCGGGAGATAATTGGCTACCATCTAAATCCTCTGGATAGGTATCAGCTAACCAAGCTTTTTTAGTCACTTCATAGAGAGCCGCTAAACGATTAGAAGCAGTTTCATCGGGACCAAAAACGCGAAAATTAGTCATATTATTTCGCATTACATCCCGCAAAAATACCCCCATCACTCCCGTGTTTTCCGCTTCCACTTGGCCCGGGTGGGTGACATCTACGGCATATTGACGAAAATCGGGCATTTTTAGGTCTTTACGCAGCAATCCGCCATTAGCGTGCGGATTAGCACTCATGCGACGATGACCAATAGGAGCGAGTTCTTTAAATTCCGGCTTAAATTGACCCGTGGTATAGTCAAATAATTCCTCCGGGTTATAGCTTTTCATCCACTCCTCTAATTTTCTCAAGTGGTCGGGGTTTTCGTGCATCCCACCCATGGGGACTTGGTGAGCGCGCCAGAATCCTTCTACTTTATGACCATCAACGTTTTTCGGACCTGTCCAACCCTTGGGAGACCGGAGGATAATCATCGGCCAGGGGTAACGTTTAGCAATACCCGTACTGCGAGCTTCCTGTTGATAGGAGCGAATCTGATTGATACAGTGTTCTAGGGTAGCGGCCATTTTTTGATGGCAGTGCATGAGGTCTTCATCTTCCTTACATTCGACGATGTAGGGAGTGTAACCGTAACCAACAAAGAGACTTTCTAACTCGTGGGTCGAAATACGGGAGAGAATGGTGGGATTAGCGATTTTATAACCGTTTAAGTTTAAAATTGGCAGTACCGCACCATCGCGAATCGGGTTAAGGAATTTATTCGAGTGCCATGCGGTAGCAAGGGGACCGGTTTCTGCTTCCCCATCACCCACCACCACGGCCGTAATCAGGTCGGGATTGTCAAAAACAGAACCGTAGGCATGGGAAACACTATAACCTAGTTCGCCGCCCTCATGGATAGAACCGGGGGTTTCGGGGGTGACGTGACTACCGATGTGACCCGGGAAAGAAAATTGTTTAAAGAATTTTTGTAATCCTTCCTCGTCTTCACTTTTATCGGGGTAAATTTCCGAATAGGTTCCTTCTAGATAAACCGGACCGAGTACCCCCGGCGCCCCATGGCCGGGACCGGCCATAAAAATCACATCGAGGTCGTATTTTTTGATTAAACGGTTTAGGTGAACGTAGGTAAAACTTAAGGCCGGACTTGCTCCCCAGTGACCAAGTAAACGATACTTAACGTGTTCGGGTTTAAGATGTTCTTTGAGCAGGGGATTATCGCGCAGATAAATCATACCTACAGCTAAATAGTTACAAGCGCGCCAATAGGCATGGGTTTTATAGAGTTCTTCTTGAGAAAGGGGATTTTGTTCTGTTAAGGGTCTTTCTGGTGCGGATACCATGAATATTTCTCCAATATCTATGAAGGATGAGATTAAGAGAGTTTATAGACAATTTCTCCAGATTATCGAGAGGGTTAACCCTCGGTCAGTTTTCAAACTGTAATCAAGAGTCTAACCTTTTGGGGCGCAAAAAACTATTAAAATAAACTATATTTTACTGATCTGACTTGGCTAATTTATGTCAGTCCATCGGGGTTTTTAAATGGCTTTTAAAGACATATTAATATGTTCTTAACTTAGGGTTCAATAATTATCAAAAAGTTTTTAATGATTTTTTAATGTCGGCTTTTCCCCAAAGGCTATATAATCACATTCTCGTTGGTCGGTAAGGGCTTAATCAGGTTTTCTCGATGCCGGTGGCGGGGAGGACTAGGGTGGCAAATTGATGATTTTTTATCTTGGAAGCACTGAAACTTAAAATCTTTCTATACTTCATCTAGCGATCAACAAAAGCTGATTAGCATATATAGTGATTCTCTACAGGCTAATCAATTCTCGAATTGTTTTTTCTTGATCGTGCCTAAGCTTATCGCAGCTGCAAAGGAGTTTTTTTCATGACAAAAGTAAGAGTCGCTATCAACGGATTTGGTCGTATCGGTCGCCTCGTTTTTAGGGCGGGTATCCAAAATCCTGATTTCGAGTTTGTTGGTATTAATGATCTCGTCCCCTCCGATAATATTGCCTATCTGCTCAAATACGACTCCACCCACGGACGTTTTCAGGGTACGGTAGAAGCGAAAGAAGATGGCATCGTCGTGGATGGTAAGTTTATCCCCTGTTACTCCATCAAAGACCCCGCCCAACTGCCCTGGGGTGCAACCGGGGCCGATTATGTGGTCGAGTCCACCGGTTTATTTACCACCGCGGAAGGGGCAGCAAAACACCTAGAAGCCGGGGCCAAACGGGTGGTTATCTCCGCACCCACCAAAGATCCCGATAAAGTGCGTACTATTGTACTAGGTGTCAACGATAATGAGTACGATCCCGCTAAGGATCTGATCGTCTCTAACGCTAGTTGTACCACCAATTGTTTAGCCCCGATCACCAAAGTTATTAACGATAACTTCGGACTAGCGGAAGGATTAATGACCACGGTACACTCGATGACCGCCACTCAACCCACCGTTGATGGTCCATCGAAAAAAGATTGGCGCGGTGGTCGCGGCGCCGGTCAAAATATTATCCCCTCCTCCACAGGGGCAGCCAAAGCAGTAACCCTAGTTATTCCTTCCCTAAAAGGCAAATTAACCGGTATGGCCTTCCGTGTGCCAACTCCCAACGTTTCGGCGGTGGATTTAACCTTTAAAACCGAAAAAGCCACCAGTTACGAGGAAATCTGCGCCGCTATGAAGGCCGCCAGCGAAGGACCGATGAAAGGTATCCTCGGTTATACCGATGAGGAAGTGGTATCCAGTGACTTTATCACCGACCCCCGTTCCAGTATCTTTGATGCTAAAGCTGGCATTCAACTTAATGCCAATTTCTTTAAGGTCGTCTCTTGGTACGATAACGAGTGGGGTTATTCCTGCCGGATGTTAGACCTGATGAAAATGATGGCAGCTAAGGAAGCAGCCTTAGTAACAGCCTAAATCAGTTATCAGTTATCAGTAACCAGTAAACAGTTAACAGTAAACAGTGAAAAAACAGCACTGTTAATGCCGTTATCACTTAATACTCAAATCTGATAACTGATAACTGATTAGATGAATCCAAAATTTAAAGATATTACCGCTTGGGAACAGGCACAATTATTAATGCAACCGGCATTTATTCGGGTGCTGGATAATCTGCGTAAACAGTTAGAAAATTCCCTCTGGAAAGGAACTTATACAGAAATTCAAGATCCCTATCCCAGTTATCTGCTCTGTTTGACTTATCTCGATCGCTCCGTTACCGTAAATATTTGGGAACTTTGTTTTCAAGTCTGTTTTCTCGATTATCCCACCGATGAAGGAGAGAGCGTCACCATCGATATCAGTCTCCTCGACCCCACCGGTGAACTAGATTGGCAGAGTTTGGAAACGAAAACCGAGCGTATTATTAACCGATTATTCGCTAATTTACCCCAATGAAAGCAGATTTAGACACGATCAAGGCAGAGTATGCCGCTAATTTTCTGAAAGATTACCACAATGATCCCCAAAGTTTAGCATCCCAAACAATTTTAATCGATCGCTCCCATTGGGGTTTATTAGAATTAAAAGGCCAGGATCGACTGCGTTTTCTCCACAATCAAACCAGTAACGCTATCGAGCGCCTGAAACCGGGTCAAGGTTGTGAGACAATTTTCCTTAACTCTACTGGTCGTACCCTCGATTTTGTCACAGTTTACGCCGGCGATGATTCCCTCCTCATCCTCGTTTCTCCCCAACGTCGTCAATTTTTACTGGAATTGATTGATCGCTATATTTTCCCCTTCGATAAGGTGGAAATTAGCGACTTAACCGATAATTTTGGCATTTTCACCCTAATTGGGACTAAAAGCGGGCAATACCTGCAAAAAATCGCCATTCCAGAGCAGATTTTAACAGGGGTGCAGCATAGTCATTATCTCCTTTCTGAACCCGCCCTGAGAGTGGCCGTCGGCACCGGCTTAGACCTACCCGGATATACTTTAATCGTTGCCGCCGCCGAAGCAGGTCCTCTCTGGGAAAATTTAATAAAAAATGGCGTTACCCCCGCCGATGAACAGGTGTGGGAATACCTGAGAATCCATCAGGGCCGACCGGCAGTCGATCGAGAATTAACCGAAGATTATAACCCTTTAGAGGCCGGTTTATGGCGAGCGATTGTCTTTGATAAGGGCTGTTATATTGGTCAAGAAACTATCGCCCGTCTCAACACCTATAAAGGCGTAAAACAAAGACTTTGGGGCATAAAACTCAGCCAACCCGTCCCTAGTAATACCCCGATTATTTTAGAAGCGCAAAAAGTCGGTTTACTCACCAGTGTGCTGGAGGATTTTGGCTTGGGTTATGTGAAAACAAAAGCGGGAGGAGAGGGTTTAAAAGTACAAATCGGCGAGGCAACAGGAGAATTAATCTCTTTACCCTTCCTCTCTCACGAATACCCCTTTCAGTGAACAGTAATCAGTAAACAGTGATCAGTAAACAGTAATCAGTAATCAGTGACCAATCACTAATCAATGATAACTGATAACTCACATCTTATAAGTAGTTGTGCAAAATTAATTTATTGGTTAGGATAGGCAAAAGGCAGGAGGCAAAAGGCAAAAGCTTTATCGAAATGTGTAATTAATTTTGCTTAGATACTTAACTAATAACTAATAACTGATAACTGATAACTGATAACTGATAACTGATAACTGATAACTGATAACTGATAACTGATAACTGATAACTGAAAAAGTCCCTAACCCCAGCGACTAGCGATGGGCATTCGCCAACCAGTGCCAAAAGCGCGATCGCTAATTTTTAGACCAGGGGGAGCTTGTTTGCGCTTAAATTCGGCATTTTTCACTAATTTAATCACTTTCTGCACAATTTCAGGCTCAAAACCGGCGGCGATAATTTGTTCGGCGGATTGATGGCGATCGATTAATAGTGCTAAAATAGCATCTAAAATCTCGTAGGGAGGTAAAGAATCTTGATCCTTCTGATTGGGTTTTAATTCAGCACTAGGGGCTTTATTAATCACATTAAGGGGAATAATTTCCCCGTGCCGATTTAACCAGCGACAGAGGGAATAAACGCGGGTTTTCGGCACATCAGCAATCACTGCTAAACCACCATTCATATCACCGTAAAGGGTGCAATATCCCACCGCCATTTCTGATTTATTGCCAGTGGATAATAGTAAATGCCCGAATTTATTCGAGAGAGCCATTAATAAATTACCGCGAATGCGTGACTGAAGATTTTCTTCAGCAATACCGAAATCAGTCCCAGCGAAAAGACCCTCTAAAAGTTGATCGTAAGCGGTCATAATTTCTTTAATTGCTAACTTCTCACTTTTGATACCTAAATTATTAACTAAAGCTACGGCATCGCTAATGGAATGGTCGGAACTATAGGGAGAAGGCATCATCACAGCGAGAACATTTTCTTTACCTAATGCGTCGGTGGCAATAGCGGCAACTAAACTGGAATCAATGCCACCACTCAAGCCAAAAATTACCCGTTTAAAACCGCATTTCTGCACATAATCTCGCACTCCTAAGACTAAAGCTCGATAAATTTCTTCATCTTCATCGACGGGTAAAGGATGAATAACTGCGGGTAACAAATCTTGATTAAACTCGATTAATTCTAGGCTAGAAGTAAACGCTTGGGCGCGATAAATCACTTCTCCTTGTCGGTTAAAAGCCACACTGTCACCATCAAAAATTAAATCATCATTACCTCCCACTTGATTAACATAAACTATCGGTAAATTATATCTGGTGGCACTATAGGACAATAAAGATTCTCGCAATTTTTGCTTACCGACACTGTAGGGAGAAGCGGAAAGATTAACGATTAAATCTACTCCTAAATTAGCTAAATCGGCCATGGGATTAACTGCGTATTGACGCTGCCCCCAAAATTGTTCATCATTCCAAACATCTTCACAGATAGTCACACCGATTTTAAAATTATTTTCTGTTAGTTGAAAATATTGACTTTCTTTCCAGGAAGCAAAGTAACGATCCTCATCAAAAACATCATAGGTAGGCAATAAACGTTTAGTAAAAATTTGTTTAATCTCTTGACTTTTTAACAAAGCTATGCTATTAAATAACGGCTTTTCTCCCCGGACTGTTGCTGAGGAATTTTTTTCGACAAAACCGACTAATACAGCTAATTTTTCTGGTAATTGTTTGGACAATAATTGCAATTGTCGAGACATTTTCTCGACAAAACCCAGATTTAATAATAAGTCTCTGGGAGGATAACCACAGAGGGATAATTCCGGGGTTAAAAGTAATTCCGCTCCCTGATTAAATGCCGTTTGAGCGGCCTCTAAAATTCTTTGGGCATTTCCTTCGATATCTCCAACAATGGGATTTAATTGAGCGATAGCAATTCTCATATTTTTTCCTATTTAAACAAAAACTAACGGTTGCTCTTTAAAGGGAGCAAAAGCTTCTTCATCAAAGCGATATAAACTAGCGGGACGACCGGCACCACGGGAGACTTTTAAACCCATATCTTTTAAAAATCCTAATTTCAATAGCCGATTTCTGAAGTTAGAATAATCACTAAAATTTTCACCTAAAATTGTCTCATAAAATTGATAAAGATCATGCAAAGTAAATAATTCTGGTAAAACCTCAAAAGCGACGGGACTATATTCTACTTTATTGCGTAATCTTCGCCAGCCATATTCTAAAATTTGACCGTGATTAAAGGCTAAATTTGGCACTTTATCAATCATATACCAAGTGATATTATGCTCCTTTTCAGTGATTAATTTTGCTTCTTCAAACCGCACTAAAGCGAAGTAACTCACCGATAGATAACGTTTCCCAAAACTCTCGGCCGCTGCTCGTGAATTTCCCTCTAGACCTCCAAAAGTATATAACTGTTCCAGGTAGAGATTATTGACGCTAATTTTCTCGGCTAAAATTCGATAGGCTGCCGTTTCCAGTGATTCCCCATTTCTAACTAAAGTCCCGGGTAAACTCCAGTAATTACTAAAGGGTTCTTCCCGTCTTTTAATCAAAAGCACTAGCAGCCGATTTAATTGGGTATCAACGGAAAAGATCACGTTATCAACTCCGACTTTAAAATCAGCTAGAGATTTATTAGCTAGGGTATTTTGCGGTTTCATGCGTAAAGTTTCTGACGTTCAATATAATCTTTAATTGGTGCAGGAACAGCCTGTTTATCGCCTTTTTCTCGATAATCTGTTGAGGATACAGCAGGAGCAAATACATCGGCAATCAGATAATCACCCCCTAATTTTTGCAGTTGTTCAATATCATCTTGATTAATAGGATAGCCGGGACGGGGAATCACGAGAATTTTGACTTTTTCTAGCAATTCTCGGCTGCGATACCAGTGCCTAATTTGTCCGGCTAAATCGGAACCAATGACTAGGGTATATTCCTCCTGTTCTCCCCAAATTGCTTGCGCTTTTTCTACACTAATTAAGCTACGTCGATCACTTAATTCTCGTCGCAGTTGTATATTATCTCTTGGGGGTTGAATATCCCCGATGAGCAAATTTAACATCCTCAGACGATGTTCGAGACTGGTTTGATGATTTTTAAAGGGATTATCGGCAGCCCAAACCGCAACGATATCGTATTGTTCCGATAACCATTTTAGTATGGCTTGATGACCGGCAGTGGGAGGATCGGCACTGGTTCCAAAAAGGGCAATTTTAAGCATAGGATTTAATTGCTTGCTCACTCAGGGATTAGTTTAAGTCTGCTCAATCTTGGCAAAGATTAACTTCTTCCCATTATAGTTGATTTTACCAAAATAGGGCAAGAGGATCAGTAATCAGTAATCAGTGACAAGAAAGCTCCGAACTTGCCACTTAATACTATTCACTGAAAACCCAAATCTGATCACTGATTTTTATCTGTATTTTTGAATACATTTATTGGGGATGGTTAGGCAGAGAATGATATTGAAAGACACCAAATATACTGCCGACACTGCCAATACTAAGAATACTGCCGACACTGCCAATACTAAGAATACTGCCGACACTGCCAATACTGAGCATACTGCCGATACTAACCAGACTTAAAATGCTGCCGGCACTAGCGAGACTTAAAATACTGCCAGCACTGCCTAAACTCAAGATACAGCGATAACTAGCTTTGCTCAGATAATTAAGACCAGAAATCATTTTAAATCGGGGAAAGATTGGGGAACAGTTAGGGAACTATTTTGCCAAACCTGTTGTAAACGCATAGCCGGCATAGTTAGATAAAGAATATCACCTTGGTCGAGAGTGATTTCCAGTAATTGCCAACCGTGGATAGTTTGACCTTGTTTTTCTAGGTAAAGTGGCACAAAATCGGCATTCATCGCCGCTTCCTTGATAATTTGCCCCATAAAAGGATGATTCGGTGTGATTAATGTGGCCAAAGCAACCCAGAGGAGATCATCGGTCATGCCATTACCGAGAATTCTACCGCCCAAAGCGGCCGCAGCGAAGGAATAGGTAGCTAGATCCCGGGGACATAATACCGTATCAAAATCAAAAACCTCTTGAATCGATCGCCCGAATTGTTCCTGAGAGCAGCGTAAAACTAGATTAATTTTAGGAGCGATCGCTTTAGCAGTGAGAGCAATCTCCACATTAATCATATCCTCGTAAGTCACCACGATCAACGATTCGGCGTTGTTAATATTAGCCGTTTCTAGGGTAGCCACTAGACGCGCATCCTCGATGATGACGGGGATTCCCCAGGAGCGCACGGAATGCAAAAATCGATTATTGGGGTCCGATTCAATCACCACCACTTCACAGCCTTGCTCGTGCAATTGTCGCACGATCCGGGTGCCGATACCTCCTAAACCACAGATAATGTGATGATTGCGGACAGGAATGCGGGTAGCATCCCAAAACTGTTTAAAGCGACTACCGAGAATAAAATCGTTGAGGAGAGCATAACAGATACCGATAACCCCTGCACCGACAATCATCATGACCACGGTAAAAATTTTGATACTATCGGGGGTAGATTCGGCCACTTTTTCGTTACCTCCGGCACCGGTAATCATCCCGACGGAGAAATAGAGGGAATCGACGAGGGAAATTTTTTGATTAACGCTGAGATAGGTAATGGTAGCAAGGGAAATCATCCCCAGGAGGGAAAGGGTGACAAGAATTACCGGTTGGACATAGTGCTGATAGGGACGGAGATTGAGTAGATTTCTCAGCCACTTTTGCAGTTTAAAACGCTGTTTTGCCCTAATTGTCGGTTTATTGCCGATAATGAGATGATCGCCAGTTTGGAGTTTTTTACCCGAAAGAACTGCGGAAACCAGATCGATTTCGTCGTGAGCGGGGAGATAATAGATTAACATCCGGGCCGGATCGTCCCAAAGTTCGTAGAGGGGTAATCCCCACCAAGGATGATTTTCCTCGATAATTATCTCTTGAATTGGCCAAAGGCGATCGAATAGCTGTAATTGACCGATAGCTTTATTACCAAGGGCAGCAAAGGAAAAGATCGGGGCTGCTAGGGAAGCAACGCTCATGCTAACGTGAGCAGGAAGGGTTTGATCGAGTCTTTCTCCCAAAGTTTCGTTAAATAGTCGGTTAACTATCCGAATTTTCGGGTTAATTATCCTGGCGCGGGTGAGAATTTCCAGATTGAGCGCGTCGTTATCGATGGCCAAAACTAGGGTTTCTGCATCTGGAAGGCCAGCTTGCAGGAGAGTCTGAGGAGAGCAGGGATCGCCGATAATAATATCAGACTGGTATTCGCAGACCATTTGGCGATCGCTAATCGCTACTACTGCCGCAGATTGTTGTTTGAGTAAACAAAAGATTTTATAACCCGTGCGACCTAATCCACAGACGATGATTTGCGGTTTCATTCGTCGAGCGCGTTTTTTGCTGATTAACCTTTCAGTTCTAGCGCAAAAATTAGGAAAAATCTGTAACTAAAGCTGCAATGCTGCCAATTTTCCTAATCAGGCTTTGAAGATGATAAAATAACCATCATCATGGATAATCACTTCAGCCTTGACTCGCTTTCTTTGGGACAAATTTAGTAAAGATTACCTCGAAACCTTTCTCTCTTCTTCCGGTGAAGTGAAAACTAGCCTTGATGTGACGGCAGAAACTCAAGAAATCGATGTCTATTTTCGACCGACTTCCCCAGAAATACCGAGGGAATTAGGTTTATTGGGCAAATTAGCTCAAACCCCTTGTTTATTGGAACCCTATCGCAATCCTGTCACGATTGAGGGCATTATTGCCTGTTTATCTAAACTGTTGACGGTGCGGGAACAATTACAAAGAGAAGCTCACCGTCATCAACAACCCTTATTAGCAGAAAATATTCCTAGACTATGGATACTAACTCCTACGGCCAGTCAAAGAATTATAACTGCTTTTTCCGCTCTCAATCATCCAGATTGGGGAGAAGGAATTTACTTTTTAGCCCCAGCATTAACCACATCCCTTATTGTCCTACATCAATTACCTGAAACCCCTGAAACCCTTTGGTTAAGATTATTAGGTAGAGGAGGAACCAGAACCAGAGCGATTGATGAATTAGAGGCCTTGTCTCCTAGTCATCCCTTCAAATCAGCTTCCTTAAAATTATTATACAATTTGAGTAGGAACTTAGAAGCCTTACCCAAAAGAACCCAGGAGGAGAGGAAATTTATTATGCGTTTAGCTCCTTTATACGAACAAGATAGAGAACAAGCGATTCAGAAAGAAGCATCCAAGTTAGTGCTACGTCAACTAAAGCGACGTTTTGGTGAACTGCCCCCGCATATTAGCGAAACTATCCAAAAACTAACCGTAGAACAATTAGAAGACCTAGGAGAAGCATTACTAGACTTTAAGAGTCAAGCTGACTTAATCAATTGGCTTAATCAAGCCTAAAATCTTCGGGAAAGGCAATTTTAAACTCATCTGATTGTTTTCTTGATCTCCCAAGAAATTGTAATTACTGGACTTCCACCTTTATCTAGAGAGGAGTTAAAAAATAACCTAGATTTATCTGCCAGTGATTTAATCAATGGTTTACAATCCTTGCAACAACGTTATTTAATTCAAAGGGAGCAAAACCTATTTCAATTATCATCTATTTTTAAAGAGCATCCCAAAATATGACTATAAGAGTTGGCTACCCCTAAATTCCCCTTAAAAAGGGGGACTTAAAGCTGAAAAAAGGGGCTTTGCGCCCCTAAAAATCTTTAGTCAACCGATTAAAAATCTACACCAGACTATAGACAATTACTAAACCCAAAACTGCGGCAAAGACAATTAAAGCGTAGAATTGGGCGCGACCATTTTCGAGGTATTTCAGACCTTCACCACTGACAAGAGTAGCTAAACCAGTTAAATTCACTGCCCCATCGATAACGCGATAATCCACTTCCATAATTTGCCGTGCGAGACGACGACAACCCTGGACGAAAACTCGATCATAGAGATTATCAATGTACCACTTGTTCAGGGAAAAACGATACAAAGCGGGGAATTTTTCGGCAATAGTTGCGGGGTCAATTTTCTTCTGGAGATACATCAAAGAAGCGACAGTAATCCCGATTAAAGCAATCCCTACCGAATTACCCGCCATAATCAGAAACTCTGTCCAATCAAAAGCATGAACTTCTTCCACTACTTCGTTAGGAACATGAATAAAACCCTCGAAGAAATTCTGCCAAGGTTTACCCACCAAACCGATTAACAAAGAGGGAACCGCCAAAATCATGAGAGGTAAAGTCATAGTAATTGGCGATTCGTGGGGTTCATGGGCATGATGGCCGTGGTTGTCTTCTTCCTGTGCTTCCGAGTCTAATTGCTTAACATTCATTGCCCCCGGTCCAAAAGCCGGAATCGCGCCCGCATTGGCTAACAGTCGGCGTTTAATCTCCTTATTAGTGCCTCTAAACTCCCCTTCAAAAGTGTTAAAGTACATCCGGAACATATAAAAAGCCGTTAAACCCGCAGTCCCCCAACCGATTAACCATAAAGCTGGGTTCGCCTCAAAAGCTAAACCGAGAATTTCATCCTTCGACCAGAAACCAGCGAAAGGAGGAATCCCACAGATGGCCAGAGTTCCCACCAGGAAAGTTAGGGCAGTAATGGGCATATACTTGCGTAAACCGCCCATCATCCGCATATCTTGCGCTAAAACTGGCTCATGACCGACCACATCCTCCATACCGTGGATGACGGAACCGGAACCGAGGAACAACATCGCTTTAAAATAAGCGTGGGTCATCAGGTGGAATAATCCCGCACTATAAGCACCGATACCCATAGCCATAACCATGTAACCCAATTGGGAGATGGTGGAATAGGCTAAACCCTTTTTGATATCATTCTGGGTGAGGGCGATACTTGCCCCTAGAAAGGCAGTAAAGGCCCCCGTCCAAGCAATTACCGTCATCGCCGTGGGAATTGGCTCAAAAACGGGATACATTCGAGCAATCAGGAAAACTCCGGCGGCCACCATGGTGGCGGCGTGAATCAGGGCCGAAATCGGGGTCGGACCTTCCATGGCATCCGGTAGCCAGACATGAAGGGGAAACTGGGCTGATTTGGCCACCGGTCCAAGGAAGACTAAAACGGCGAATAATGCCGCTAAACTGCCGGCAATGGCTCCAGAAGAGACTAATTCCTCTAGACGTTCACCCATGATATCAAACTCGAAGCTGCCGGTAGCCCAGAAAAGACCCAGCATTCCCAGTAATAAGCCAAAATCGCCGACGCGGTTGGTAACGAAGGCTTTTTGACAGGCCTCGGCGGCCGCCGGACGAGTGAACCAGAAACCTACCAGCAGATAGGAACACATCCCCACCAATTCCCAGAAAACGTAGATCTGGACGAGGTTGGGACTGATGACCAAACCGAGCATAGAACTGCTAAAAATGCTCAGATAGGCGTAAAAACGCACATAACCGGGGTCATGGGCCATGTAACCATCGGTATAAATCATCACCAAAAAGGCTACGGTGGTGACGATAACCGACATTAAAGCACTGAGGTGATCGATCGTATAACCCATTTTCAGGTGAAAGTTACCCGCCGATGCCCAATCGATCATTTGGGTATAGGGGGCGTGTCCATTGATTTGACTCCACAGCAGTGCAAAAGACAGCACCATCGACGCGCCGAGGGTAGAAATGATTAATACAGCATTCACCTGTCGCAGACGATTGGTGACTTCATTAAAGGAAATTAAGCCCGCACCGACTAGGGTAGCGCCTACCAAGGGTAGGACGGGAACTAGCCACGCGTACTGATAAAGCGGTTCCATTCAGTAATACCTAGTTTACAACTTCACACTATTTGGTTTATCTTCATCTATTGTGACATAGGTTAATTCTTAAGAAAGTGTTTATACCTAGTTTTGCTCAATAAGGCGGCGAAAGGTCAAAGGATCTTATCAATTTGGCAGTTTAGCGAGCGGGACGGTAATTTTTAGGGAGAAGCAGGAAAATTATCGAATAACCACGAAAGCAAGAGAAAGACCAAATACGGGTTTCCTCTAGCTAATACAACAATTTATTTAGTACAATTTAACTATACCGATCAAAATTAGTCCAAAAGGGAAATCATTATATAGCGCCTGTCACAGTTAAAATCATTGAGTATGATGGGGAGTTTAACTTAACGAGGTATCATGTCCACCGCCCGCCATATCCTAGCACTTCTAAAAAGTCATGTAGAAGGAGAAGAGCAGCAATTTTATTCTGCTGCCCTACAGATGGCTGCACACGAAGCAAGACAAGGACATGGTAAGTTAGCCCAAGAAATTCGCGAATTAATTGACCAAGCAAAGGCTAGTAAATCGGTTATTGAAAAAAAATCTGATCCAATTCCTTTAGTACAACCAAAAGGAGATTTAGCCAATCTGGTTTCGGTCAGATATCCCGATACTCGATTATCGGATATGATTTTAACCTCTGACCTTGAATTTAGACTTAAACGAGTATTAACTGAACAAAGACAAGGAAAAAGACTCAGAGAACATAATCTTATGCCTCGTCGAAAGCTGTTGTTAGTAGGTCCACCGGGTTCTGGTAAAACAATGACGGCTGAAGCTTTAGCAGGAGAGCTTAAATTACCTCTATTTACGACTTTGTACGATAGTCTGATGGGCAAGTATATGGGAGAAACGGCTAGTCGTTTAAAACTGATTTTTGAGGCGATGACAATAACAAAAGGGGTCTATTTTTTTGATGAATTTGATGCGATTGGGACTCAACGTCACAATTCTAACGACGTGGGAGAAATTCGTCGCATTCTCAATTCTTTTTTGATGTTTTTAGAACAAGAGCAAGGGGATAGTTTGATTTTGGCAGCAACTAATCATCCTCAGTTACTAGACAAAGCTCTTTTTAGGCGTTTTGATGATGTAATTGAATATCAGCTTCCCGATGCCGCAATTATTCGTGAATTGATTGAATCTCGTCTTATTTCTTTTGAAATTGACTGGAAAGATTGGTCAAACATTCTTAATCAAGCCAATGGACTCGCTCAAGCTGAAATTGTCAGAGCGACAGATGATGCAGCCAAGCAAGCTGTTTTGTCAAATAGTCAGAAGGTAAGCGAAGATTCTCTGATTTCAGCTATTATGGAACGTAAAGACCTAAACTTCAATGAATAAAACCTAATCCCATAATGTCGCAACGTTCTCGCCGTCTTCCTCACTTGTATCTACGGAATAACGATAAATTTCGTGAAAGCGTCAATTATACTTCACCGCGCTCAGTTAATCCTCCACCACCACCCGATCGGAACAGAATAGAACACGCTGCAAAATTAGAACTTGCTATTGGTGAAGCGATTACGAAAGCTCGTCAACAATTAGAATCCCGTTTATCGGCAATTGCCGTCGGACAACCCGGATTCTATTTAGAATTTCAGGTAACAAAAGATCAAGCGAATGCTTTTGAAAATTTAGGAGATAAACGCAAAAAAATTGAATTAGTTGCTGTTAAGCCTTCTCCTGAACAAGAAAATATAGTTAAGGCTACTGTTTTTGTACCAGAGTCAGCGACAGAATTTTTTGAGAACAAAGTAGAAGAATATCGTGATGAAGAAACAACAAAAGGAAACCCAAAAAATGCACCCCTAATAACCCGACTAGAAAACGTTGAAATTGGTACAGTTCAATCATTATTTACTGATGATCCTGCTTTATTTCCTCAGAATGGACAAGCAATTTGGTGGGAAGTATGGTTACGTCGTGGACAACTTGAAGACTTCCAAACCATTGCTAAAAGACTCGATATTATGACTAAATCTCATATACATTTACATTTTCCCGAAAGAACTGTTACTTTAGCTATGGCTAATGTAGAAAAAATCGAGCAAGTTCTTCAAAATTCTGATACGGTTAAAGAATTAAGAATTGCTAAAGAGACGCCTTCCTTTTTTCTTAATATGAGATCACTCGAACAGGAACAATGGGTAGAGGATTTATGGAATCGAACTTTACCTCCTCAAGATGATGCTGTTGCTGTCTGTCTTCTTGATACAGGCGTTAATTGGAGACATACACTTATTGGGAAAGGTCTTGATATTAGTGACTTACATACTTGTGATCCTAATTGGGAAGACCATGATCATCATGGACATGGTACTCAAATGGCAGGACTAATTCTATATTCTGATTTATATGAGGCTTTACAAACACAAGGATATATAACGCTTATTCACCGTTTAGAATCAGTTAAAATTCTCCCTTCTGTCGGACAAAATGATCCTGAACTTTATGGCGCAATTACAGAGCAAGCAGTGTCTCTCCCAGAAATACAAAATCACAAGCGAAAACGTATTTTCTGTATGGCTGTAACTAGCGAGCATCCATCACCAAATTATGGAACTCCCTCCTCATGGTCAGCCGCAATAGATCAACTATCTTTTGGTGAATATAATTTTAAACGATTAATCATTATTTCAGCAGGAAATATCAGAGAAGAAATATCTTTATCTGATTATTTAACCCGCAATGATGTGGCAACAATTGAAAACCCAGCACAAGCTTGGAATGCTCTTGTTGTGGGAGCTTATACTGAAAAAGTTAATATCAGTCATCCCAACTTTCAAGGTTGGCAACCTATCGCTCCTTGGGGTGATTTATCTCCTACAAGTCGTACTTCTGTTTCTTGGGAAAATCAATGGCCAATTCGTCCTGATATTGTTTGTGAAGGAGGAAATTATGCCTCAGATGGGGAAAATCCTGCACAAATAATTGACGATTTATCTCTCTTGACTACTTATTATCGTCCCGATATAAGATTCTTTGAATCCATGTCAGATACCAGTTGTGCAACTGCACTCGCTAGTTATATGGCAGCTCGAATTCTTTCAGAACATCCCAAATATTGGCCAGAAACAATACGCGCTTTAATTGTTCATTCAGCCGAATGGACTATAGCTATGAAAGCTAATTTTAATTTTCCAAAGAAACTGAAGCAGCAACATAAAAAAACTTTGATTCGTCGCTATGGATATGGTGTTCCTGATTTAGACAGAGCTTTAAAAAGTTCAAATAGTGACTTAACAATGGTTATTGAAGATCAATTGACACCTTTTAAAAAAGATGGTAGTGTCATTAAAACAGACAAAATGAATCTTCATAGCTTACCTTGGCCAAAAGAAAAGCTAGAACAATTAGGAGAAGCCAAGGTAGAACTGAGAGTAACTTTATCGTATTTTATAGAACCTAATCCAGGGGAGCGAGGTTATAAAAGAAAACACCATTATGCCTCTTATGGACTCAGATTTCAAGTAAAAAAACCTTTAGAGACCGATCAACAATTTCAAAATAGAATTAATAAAGCTACCAGAGAAGAAGAAAAAAATATTTCTGGCATTAAAGAGGAAGATAACTGGTTTTTGGGTCCTCATTTAAGGAGTCAAGGTTCACTTCATTCTGATATATGGACAGGAACGGCCGTCGATTTAGCAAGTAGAGGAATGATAGGCGTTTATCCTGTTGGTGGATGGTGGAAAGAACAAACACAAGAGGAACGCCATGATCAACCTGTTCGCTATACATTAATTGTAACGATTCGAGTACCAGAAATTGAGTGTGATATTTACACCCCTGTATCTAATTTAATTTTAATCAGTCAAGATACACCCACTAACATACCAATAGAAACAGAGATTTAATCTTTACATCGAACTTCATCCATTAAATATATCTCAGGAATTGAGACAATTGGTAACGATTCTCTGTCAGTTTCCCTACCAACTTTTTCACCTTCCCTCCCCAACAACCCAACTTAATCAGCGCGATTCAGACATGGCTAGAGTAAATAGAGGTTTAGATGAACTAAACAGTTAGTCAATAGTGGGTAAAATGTTTGTGTATAGGACATTTTGAAACCCGCGGATTTGCCATCGTGCAACAAATCATTCCCACTTCCAGGGCGCGTTAGGCCCCATAAATTCCCAACTCATTTTTTCCCCATGACTAAACCCTTAGACTCCCTGAAACAGCCCAATCCCTCAGAAAAAACAGCCCCTAGAGATGATTGGTTAGATAGCGAACTATCTCGTTTAGAAGATTATGAACCTTACGATTGGGGAGAAATAGATACCTTAATGTTAGGCAAACCCGTACAATATGTTTCTAGTATTGGCTTAGTTGTCGAGGGTGGCAAAGATTGGGGTTGCTGATTTGCAATAGGAATCTTCTTGTGTGGGGTTTTTAAAACCTAGAGCTAAACTAACTTTTGGATAGGATGCACAGTTGGCATTCATAGCTTGAGTCAGCAACACCCCTCCCCAACAACCCAAGTTAATCAGTGCGATTAAAACATGGCTAGAGGAAATAGAGGTTTAAGCGATGATTAACCTTCTCGATCTTAGTCAGTTATACTAAGTATATCCATAACTTATACTTCTTAATAGCAGAACCGACTGAAGAGCAATATTTACCTATTCAGGCATTAGATACCCTAGCTTATCCATCTCCCAACCTAACTGAGTTGGCTGCTGATAAACCTTTTTTAAAGTGTTAATATCCCGGCTAGAAATCGGGGCAATATCTCTAGTTTGAGCGAAATACATCACATCCGTCTCTAGGGGACTATGACCCCAAATTCCCAAAGCGTGACCTAATTCGTGCCGCGCTGCCGCTAAAGCCGACCGTTCGGCTAAATTAGGACTAATCTGGATACTCATCCGATGAGTTAAGCGATTTTCCTTGACAAAAATCTCGTATTGTGTTATGGCAGAACGCACCCGGGGCAATTCTAACTTACCCGTTTCGGCATTAAAACGGACTCCCGACGGCGGTAACTCCTGTTTAACGAGGATATCGGCCAATTCTGCCCGATTTACCAACTCGATCGGCAAATACTGCCCCCATTCAGCGATCGCCTGTTGTACCAAACTCAGCCAAGAACTGCGATCGCTCTGAATATAAATCTTCACGGGAAATTGCGACCAAATCAACGCTCCCACGGGACTGATTTCCACAGCATCAAAATAATCCCCGGGTTGGTTTTGCTCTTGCCATTGGGCTAAATTAGCGGGTAAAGGATGGGTTTTTAACTCTGGTAGCGATCGACTGTCGGCGATCAGAGAATAGGAAAACAGCAAAAGACTCGCCAAGGCTGCGAGTCCTAGAAAAGAGAACCGACCTCTTAGCATTTAGCGATTTAACCAGCCGGCGCTCAGTACAATAGTTAGGGTGATAAATACCGTCCCCAAGGACCAAGTCACCTGATTTAAGGTTTTTTCCGCCGTTTTTGCGCTGGTAAAAATCTGTGATTGGCCGCCAATACCACCAATTCCATCCCCTTTGGGACTGTGTAATAACACCAAAATCGCCAGAAAGGCCGCCGCCAGCGCCCAAATAATCTGTACTACCAGCACCACTGTCATGATCATTACTCTCTATTTTCCATTACAAAGTATAGCAGTTATCATCAGTTATCAGTTATCAGTTATCAGTTATCAGTTATCAGATGTAAGTTTTAAATTTTTATGGCTCTCTCGGAAATTGGGTGAAAAATGTTCATTATCTTACATTCAAAGATGTCCTACACCCTTTCTTCGATAAGATTTGCTGATCAGCATAACTGCAAGAGAGCGGTTTTTATCGGTCATTTTTCTGCTAATTAGCCAATTTTTTAATTATTTCCACTGATGACTGATGACTGATCACTGATCACTGTTAAAGCGAGATGCGGACGGGAGTGCGACTGGCTTTAATTTCCACTTCGGCCGGTTTGATTAGCGATCGCCCAGTCATTTCCACCGGGACGGAAATTTGGAGAATTTCCAGAATAGTGGGGGCAATATCGGCTAAACGACCATCATCCCGCAGCTGCACATCGCCACCGTGGCCGGGTATTTTTCTCCCTTCCCCTTCAATTAAAATTAAAGGAACGGGATTAGTCGTGTGGGCCGTCCAAGGATTACCCGACTCATCCACCATCGTTTCCGCGTTACCGTGGTCCGCGGTGATTAACACTGTTCCCCCCAATTTATTGACGCTACTTAACAACTTAGCCAAGCATAGATCCACCGTTTCCACTGCTTTCATGGCCGCGTCTAAAATGCCCGTATGACCCACCATATCGGGGTTAGCGTAATTGACTACCACAAGACTATAGATCCCCTGTTCAATCGCCCCACAGACCGCTTCTGTCACCGCAGCCGCCGACATGGCCGGTGCTTGGTCATAGGTGGCGACTTTCGGACTAGGAATTAATTCGCGCACTTCTCCCTCAAAGGGTTTTTCTAACCCCCCATTAAAAAAGTAGGTGACGTGGGGATACTTTTCGGTTTCTGCACAACGAAACTGCTTTAATCCCTGTTGAGCGATCACCTGTCCTAAAATATTATTTAAATTCTGGGGAGCAAAGGCCACATCTACCGGTAATTTCGGATCGTATTGGGTAAAAGTGACAAAACTGAGGGGAGAAATTAAATCTCGATCGAAATCTTCAAAATCGGGCATAGTCAGGGCATAACATAACTGTCTAGCTCGATCGGGACGGAAATTATAGAATATCACCCCATCGCCTGCTTCGATCGCCCCTGGGGCAATTCTGGTGGGGGGAATAAATTCATCGGTAATATTTTGATCATAAAATGCCTGTAATACTTCCGTGATCGATCGCCCGTCGATACCTTGATCACTGGTCATAACATTATAGGCTTTTTCCACCCGATCCCAACGGCGATCCCGATCCATGGCATAATAACGGCCACTGAGAGTCACCATGCGACCGAGATTGATTTTATTAATATGTTCTTGAATACGTTGAATGGCAGGCATTCCGTCGGTGACATTAGTATCGCGACCATCGGTGATGACATGAATGCAGACATCGCTAATCCCTTGCACTTTCGCTAAGTCTAATAATCCCAGTAAGTGATCGAGATGGGAATGAACTCCCCCCTCAGAACATAAACCAATTAGGTGTAATTTGCTTTTTTTAGGGCGAATCTCGTCGCAGAGTTTTAATAAAGCCTGATTTTGTTGAATCGAACCATCTTCGATCGCATCGGAAATCCGTACTAATTCCTGTGGTACAATTCGCCCCGCTCCGATATTCAGGTGGCCAACTTCCGAGTTGCCCATCTGTCCTTCTGGTAGGCCTACATCCTTAGCGGAGGTGCGGATCAAAGTGTGGGGATACACTTCCCAGAGACTATCCATAATCGGGGTTTTTGCCATTGCGATCGCATTATCCGACCTTTGCGGGCGATAACCCCAACCATCAAGGATAACCAGCACGACTGGGGATATAGGTGCGTAGGTCATGATATACAGTCCTAAATTAAGAGTGGATTTCCATGCACTAAGATAATATCATCGAAACTTCCATTGATCACTGCTGTGGAGGCGATCGACCCCCTAATGTCAGCAAATGATGGGTATGTCTCAAAAAAACGAAACAACTGCTTTAATAATCGCTCTTTTAGCCACTGCGAGCATTTTAGGTGGGGGTTACTTCTGGCTGCAAAGTCAATGTGCCGCGGGTCAAGAATTCTTTCTCTGTGGCAGCGGCAAAAGTCCGCAAAAACCCCCAACATCGGGAAGCACCTCCTCTCCCTTACCTCCTCCCCCCTCACCCCAGGGAGTGGTCAGTTTTGCCCCACCGACTTCTATCCCCAGTGGCACGACAATTCGCATTAACGGCTCTACCAGTATGGTACAGATTAATCAAGCCTTAAAAGCCGCTTTAACGGCCAAATTTCAGGGGGTAGAGGTCTTGACAAATGCTCAAGGATCTGATAGGGGATTAGAGGAAGTGGCCCGGGGGGCGATCGATATTGCGGCGGTGTCACGACCTTTAACCGAGTCGGAACGCTCTCAGGGATTGGCTTCTAGTCCGATCGTCCGAGATGCGATCGCTATTGTGGTGGGAGTAAAAAATCCTTTTGCGGGGGGGTTAACCACTACCCAAGTTAAAGATATTTTTACTGGAAAAATCACCTCTTGGTCGGAGGTGGGCGGTTCTGCCGCTACTATTCAAGTGATTAATCGTCCTCCTATTAGTGGCACTTATCAAAGTTTTCGTCAGGAAGTCCTGCAAGGGGCAGAATTTGGCACGGGAACTAACTTTAAAATGATGGAGAGGGATGCAACGACCCCAATTTTGCGAGTTTTGGGACTGAATGGCATTAGTTACGCCACCTATAGCCAAATCGCCCACCAAAAAACCGTTAGGGCGCTCGCTATTGAGGGAATTTCAGCCAGTGAACCTAATTATCCCTGGCAGCGTACCCTTTACTACGTTTACAAAGAACCTGCTAGTGAAGCGGTCAAAGCTTTTATGGGTTTTGTGGCCTCTAGTGGTGGTCAAGAAGCGATTTTTCGGGCCAATGAAGACCTACAAAAATAGTCGAGGAAAACTAACTCAGCAGACAAAAAAGGATAGACTTTTCTCTAGTCCGATCGATTTTGAGGGCCATGAAGGATTTATTGGCGATTTTTAGCAAGGAATTAAGCTCTTGGTTTCGGCGCTGTTGGTTAGCGGTACTATTAACCGGCAGGGTTTTTTACTTCCTCTTCACGCGCCAACCCGATTGGCGCGTCACCCAAGAACAAATGGTGGCAGCCGGGCCTGCTTCGCTGATTATCGCCATGATCACGGCCGCGGTGATCGGGATGATCTTTACCATCCAAGTGGCCCGGGAGTTCCAAGCTTTGGGTGCTGGCAGTATGGTGGGGGGAATTTTGGCCCTTGCTCTCGGTCGGGAACTCTGTCCCATTATGATGGCGATCGTGGTAGCTGGTCGGGTAGGATCGGCTTTTGCGGCGGAAATCGGTACCATGAAGGTGACAGAGCAGATCGACGCACTCTATATGCTCAAAACCGATCCCGTGGAATATCTGGTGCTGCCTCGTTTAATTGCCTGTTGTCTGATGGTTCCCGCTTTGAGTATTATGGCGTTGCTGATCGGTTTAGGTAGCGGTTTGCTAGTCGGCCAAAGTTTATACGGGATTGCTAATTCCGTTTTTCTCGACTCGGTTCGCGGTTTCCTGCGCGTGGGAGACGTGCTGAGTGGACCGGTTAAAGGGTTGGTTTTTGGGGCTTTAATCGCGATTATCGGCTGTAATTGGGGTTTAACGACCGATGGCGGTGCTAAAGGAGTCGGCCAAGCTACGACCGCAGCCGTAGTCACTATGCTCTTAGCGATTTTTGTATCTAATCTGTTGATGACTTGGATCTTGTTCCAAGGATCTGGTAATAGTTCGGTTTTATTTGGACAGTAATTTCAGTTAAAAACGCTCATTTTCTAGCCATTGTTCTAAATCCTCTACTGACTGGAAATCTAATAAAGCTTCTCCTAAGTTTTCTAAATTTTCTAGGGAAAGACTTTGGATATTGGCGGATAATTCGGCAGAAATGCAACCTATACGCCGATTTAATTGACGTAAAACCAGGTTAGCCTCTCCTTCTTGTCTTCCTTCCCCTTTAATTTCCTGATAGATGACAGATTCTTTCATAATATCCTTCCTCAACAATTGTTGAATTATGTCTTTGTTTAATACTAATCCGGCGAGAATTGCGGTGGAGGCAGCCAGATTGCTTTGTTCTCGACTGTCGCTGATTTGTTCGATTTTTTGGGCGATTTGCCGCAGTAAATTCTCTTGCTCCTCAGCTTGACCTAGTATAGCAAAGGGCAATAGTCCAGGTGCTTGCAATAAGGGTTGATAAGGTTGTTCCCATAGTCTAATCACCTCAAATTGATGATAAGTTTTTCCCTGTTGATAGTCATTCTGTCTGACTAGGGGTAAGGTACTTTTCCTTAGATAAATCACTACCTGATAGATAGGTTTGCCTTGATAGCGTCGATAGAGTCTTGTGGCATAATCGAGCATTCTATAGGGAATATCCTCTTTAGGGTCGGTTTGGAACTCAATATGTAAGATTAGTTCTTCTGACTCCAAAAAGATTAAACTATCGGCTCTTATCGGCTCTAATGACAACTCTGAGGGTTTAATTTCGGTTAAATCCAAAGGCCTACCTAATAACCAAGTGGCTAAATCTCTCGAATATTCCAGGGCGATAAATTTACAAGTGGAATCATACATCAGTCTTGACTATATTTTACTCAAAAATAGAGATAAATAGACTAAAGCCGGGTAAGACATCCTCTCCGCTTAAATTAGCGGGTAGTTCCATAATTTCTACGGGTTGCTGAGGACGATAAATTTCCACCTGTTGTTGTTGAGGATTGACTAGCCAACCTAATCGCAAACCACTGTGGAGATATTCCTGCATTTTAGCTTGAATTTCTGGGAGGGAATCGCTACGGGAGCGCAGTTCAATAACGAAATCGGGACAAATAGGCGGAAATTTCTCCTGTTCTTCTCGACTTAGAGCTTGCCAACGAGTTAAACTCACCCAAGCGGCATCGGGAGCGCGATCTCCGCCCTTCGGTAAACGAAAAATCGTCGCCGAACTAAAGACTTTACCCAATTGGGTTTGATGATTCCACAACCAAAGTAAACTAATAAAATCGGCCTCTCGGTTGCCGCTAATTCCCCCAACAGGTGGCATCACAATTAATTCTCCTTGAACGTTTCTTTCCAGTTGCCAATCTGGGTTAACTTGACAGAGACGGTAAAACTGTTCATCGCTGAGATTGACTGTATCTAAGTTTAAAATCACTGCTGCCATGGCTATATTTCGCCCTAGAAAACACTCTAGTCTTAATTATAGTCAATTAGATTCCCCGCCACAGTGCGATCGCACCGTCCCGATCTCCAGTGACTAACCAACGACCATCTCGACTGGCAACCATTCTTAAGATGACGTTTCCCTTGAGGGTATTCAAGTGCCGACGGGTATTAACATCCCAAAATTTAACGGTTCCATCCCCGGAGGTACTGGCCAAAACTTTACCCCCATCGAGTAGGGCCATATCGGTAACAGCGTCGTTATGGGCGAGAATAGTAGTGGTGCCGATGCCGCTTTTCACTTGCCAACCGCGGATCGAACCGTCTTGACTAGCAGTGCCGGCGGTATTACCATCCTTGGAAAAAAGCACCCGATAAACCGGGAATAAATTACCCGCATAGGCACGAATAAAGCGACCGGTACTCACTTTCCAGAGTTTAACGAAGCCATCGTAATCGGCGCTAACAATTCCTTTACCATCGGGACTAAATGCGATCGCCTGAATCGGATGATTATGACCGCGCAGGGTTTTTAACAGTGTACCCGTCTGAAAATCCCAGAGTTTAACAGTACGATCCCAGCTACCCGTGGCCAAAATTTTGCCATCGGGAGAAATAGCGGCATCAGTAACAAGAAAAGCATGGCCGGGATAGGTCATTTCTAATTTTCCCGTGCGTGTATTCCAGCGTTGCACTTTTCCCCCCGCATCGGCAGTTACGAAACTCTCACCATCGGGACTAAATTGGATAGCGTTAACAGTATCACCTAGTTGCCAAGTCCTGAGAGGTTTTTGGGTTTTTAGGTCCCATTCCCTAACAGTACCGTCAAAACTACCACTCAGCAGCAGGGAGTTATCGGGACTAATGGCCAAAGCATAGATGGGATCCCGATCGGCTTTTAAAATAGTAACCCGTTCGACGGTCTGCCAAGGAACGATTTCTGCTAGGGGAGGCGCTTGCGGACTGGTGGTTTTCCCTTTTTCCTGATTGACTGCACAACCCCCCGATAGCAACAGCAGCAATAATAACGATAACGTCGGTTGATAAAGGGTTATTTTCATAGAATTTGGCCGTTGTCAAAATCATCTTAAACTACTTTAAACTTGAATGGGTAAAGTTTGCATAGAATAACGACAACGAGGAACAAGATAAATGACAAACTCTTGATTGGTTGTGTTGGCTTGTTCCAGAACATTCTGTAAATTTTCACCGTGAGCAATCACCCCTTTTTCATTATAAGCAATGTATTGATTTTTATATAAATCAAGCACGGTGTCACGATTTTTGTTTAACCAACGTAACATTTCTTGAGCTTTTTCTTTAGAAATTGATTCTGTCATAATCTTTCTAGGGATAGACGGTTTTGATTAAAATAAAAGCATCGCTAATCAGTTTATTTTTCTCAATTATAACCATTCTTGATAGTATGGTGAGAACCACAACGCCGGACAAGTAAATACAGGCGAAGGGGGGATTTTGTTCTGTGCTAGGCTGATATTTGAGCAAGCCGGACACGATCCACAAAAAGATATTTATCAGAAAAGTCATGATCAAGCTAGAGGTTTAAGGACTGATTTGAGCCAATTATTTTTATTAATAAATATTTGACACACTTCATACCGGATAAGCAAGAGGGCTACGGCACTCTACCAAATACCATATTTTTTAACTTTTTTACTACCTAATTGAGCATTTATGCTTATGTCAGAGGTGAGATGCTCCCCCATCTTTCTTTAGGAAAAAGTTAATCATTTTTTCATCTTTTTTAAGCTTTTCCCCTGCTACGCTTTAGGTATCCTTACAAAGATGAACTTGTTAATCATGACTCAAAAAGTAGCAAAACTAACTAATCTTGGAAGTTTGGATAAGCATAGCTTATTAAAGCTCTCAATTGCTTCCTCTGTCTTTGCGGTGGGTGCTTTGATAGTCACCCCTGTACAAGCAGTACAGTTGATCACAAATGGCAGTTTTGAAAACGGTGTGGCCATCCCACCTGGTAACCTTACAACTACCCCAATTGGTGGTTTTCTAAGTTTATTTAATGGTGATAGCACATCAATTACAGGCTGGACGGTTGGCGGCAACTCAACTCCCGCAGTTGATTATATAAGTACATTGTGGGACGCTGCTGATGGTGTTAGAAGTATTGATCTGAATGGATCTGGTCCTGGTTCAATATCACAAGTTATCAACACAGAAATCGGTAAGACCTATCGGGTTACTTTTGATCTAGCTGGTAATCCCACAGAACGTCCTAATACTAAAGTGATGCAGGTTAGCGCAGCAGGAGCTTTTCAGGAGTTTTCTTTTGATATAACAGGAACATCCACTACAAATATGGGGTGGGTATCAAAATCTTGGGATTTTACCGCTACCGGTACAACCACTACCCTTCAGTTTTCCGGTATAAATAGCGGAGCTGCGGGTGCTGCGTTGGATAATGTCTCGGTGATGCTTTCTTCTACTCCTCCTACTCCTACTTCTATTCCCGAACCTTCATCAATTCTAGGATTATTGAGTTTAGGAGTATTAGGAATTGGTTCTGCTTTAAAACGTCAGTCTTAATCTCTTTTTATCTTTTTAACCCATCCAAAGTAGGTGGGTTAAATTGAATATATTGTAGGGGCGAATTGCATTCGCCCTCTTTTAATAACTTCTGCTGCTCACCTATAGGTGAGAGAAAGTCAACAATAGGAGATGCACCCGTCAGTCTATCTATTCAACCGACAAAAAACGGTGAAGCAAAAGCTGATCAAGTTAAACAATTTTTAAAAATACAGGAGGAAGAAAATGAATTCAAAAACCGATGATTTTAACGGTTTTAGCATTAATATCTTCCGAGATGAGGTGGGAGATTGGATAGCATACTTAGTAGAAATTCCTAGCGTTTCCGCTTTTTCTTATCGCCACCAAACAGCACTCAATCAATTAATTCTAGCTTGGGAAGGCGTTAAAGAAAGTTATCGTCAACATGGTGAAGAAATTCCTCATTTAGCTATGACCAAAAATTAGGCAAACTGTTGTGTATTGAAACTGGGTCTTGAAAATTTAGTACAAATGCTCAGACTTTTTTTTCCCCAACCCCTTACCCCAAATTCTGCTACTCAGATTCAGGTTTCTTAGCGTCTTTTTCTGGGGTATTAGCGGCGGGATTTGGGGCTATTGTCGCAATTTGGGCGGCCATTCTTGTCATTGCTTGACCTTGGGCGAATTCCTGCTGTAGTTGTTCGCTAGAAGAAACCAAACGACTTAAACCCTGAATTAAGCGGATAATTTCCTGTCGCAGTTGCGGATTACCAGTAATTTCATCCACATCGGAGGTGATTTTCTGAAGATTGGCAAAAGCGGCGCGAGAGGAGTCGAGGAGTTGCTGTAGGGTGACAACAGTGGCAGGATCGGAGAGATAAGCAGTAAAGTTACCCAAATTTTCGCTTAATTTAACAGCATTTGCCGAAATAGTGTTTAAATTCTCGATAATTTGGCTTTTCTGCACTTGCGTCAGAATCGGATCCAAAGCCGCGAGAGTAGTTTGTAGGCGATCGCTAGTAGTTTTGATACTATCGAGAGTGGCAATTAAACGATTTTGATTAGCTGCCAAAAAAACCCGCAGTTCTTCGGTGGTTTGTCCCACCAAAAGCAGCGTTTTTCGGGCCTCCACTAGAGTAGCGTCTAAATTTCTCAGGCCGCCACTTCCCTGTAAACTTCTCAGTAAAGTAGTCGCTTCCTGACTCAATCCCCCGACACCGGAAAGATCACTAGAAAGGCGATCGAGGGAACCGGATACTTGGGGTAAGGATTCTAGGGATCTCATCCCCGAATTAAGTTTACCTAGAGTACCGCTGCGACGTACCTCGCTTAAAGCGGTGGTTGCCTCACCACTAAAGCGATCGAGTCCCCCCAAGGCATTGGCAGCGCGTTGGGTAAAGGAACGAAATCCGGCCACCATATCGGGATCACTAACTAGATTAGAAATTCTCAGTAAAGATCTGATCAAGGTATTGACATTTAGCGCCGATTGCCCTTGTAAACGGGAACCGTTACAGATAATCACTTCCCCATTACAGTTAGGACTCAAAGGGGGTTCTTTAACACCACCGACGGGTAAAGCTTGCAGGGGAGTAATATCGATCGTGGTTTCACCCACTAAACCGGATTGAATGGCTTCGATGAGGGAATTACTGGGAATTAGGCGATCTGCTGGCGAAATCTCCACTTCTACGGCGACTCCCTCTGGTTCTGGGGTAATTGCCGTCACTTGCCCGATTCTCACTCCCCGATAACCGACGCGGGTTCCCACCATCATGCCACCCACATTAGGAAAAAGGAAGGTGGCTCGATAACTGCGTCCCCCGAAGCTAAAATTACTTAACCAGGCGACAAACCAGATTAATATTCCCCCCGATGTCAGTAACATTAAACCGATACCACTTTGCCGCAGAGTTGGGGAAATCCCTCGTTGTGAACCGCCAGCTTCCATAAATAATTACTCCTCATCTCTACACAGTATCTTACAGGAGAAATCGGAGGATTTCAGTGATCAGTTATCAGTGATCAGATGCGAGTTATCAGTTCACTGATTACTGTTTACTGTTGACTGATCACTGAATTGGTCCTTCGATACTGCCGGTAAAAAATTGCTTGAGTACGGGGATTTCGGAGTGATAAGCCTCTTGAGTCGGTCCAACCCATTGAAATTGACCTTTATAGAGAAAAACGATGCGATCGGTGGTATTTTCGATGGTGCTGTGGACGTGGGTGACAATGAGATGGGCCCCACAGGCTTTTTTTAGCTTGAGAAGTTCCATAATTACCGTCTGGATGCGGGTAGAAGCGACGGGATCCAGTCCAGCAGTGGGTTCATCGTAAAGGAGAATGTTCGGTCGATCGGCGGCGATCGAGGGATCGCTGATAATTGCTCTGGCTAAACTGACGCGTTTTCGCATCCCTCCGGATATTTCAGAGGGATAGAGGTCGTAGGAACCAGCCATACCGACTAAATCCAGTTTTTCTTCCACTAAATCGCGGATTTCGGCTCGTTTTAGCTTTGAGTTGCGATAGAGAGCAAAACCGACATTTTCCCCGACGGTGAGGGAGTCAAAAAGGGCCGATTGTTGGAAAACTAGACCAACACCGAGGGGATCTTCCCCCTGTTCTACGGTTCTCTGCCGTTTTGTGCCGTATATGTACACTTCTCCCCGATCGGGGGCCAGTAATCCAGCAACTAACCGCAAAATCGTCGATTTTCCCGTACCCGATGGACCGATTACGCCGATCGCTTCCCCTTCGTACACTTTCAGATCGACGTTATTTAAGATTACTTTCTTGCCGAAAGCTTTAGTCACTCCCCTTAATTCGACGATCGGTTCGCGCATCAGCATCTAGAATATCTTTACAAAAATGTCCTTTTATTGTAGTGCAACGACCCGATCTTTCTTTTTTTTCTTTTCTGGTTTTATGGTTCGCGATTCTATCTGCATTTCGGGAATCTCTCGCAATTCTTCCGCATCTAAACGATATTGTTCGCAGACAAGACTGAGACGAATACCAGAACAGCTAACGGGATTAACTGAATGGGTGAGATCTCCTTGAAACAGGATTAAGGTGTTAGTACGAGGACGAATCTGGGCCACGGAACGATTGCCTGTTGCTAGTACCAGTTCCCCCCCTTGAATATCCCTAGGAACCTGCACATAAAGGACGCTAACTAGGAGCGGAGGATCGATTGTTTTACAATAGGAGCGCAGGGAGCGATCGATATGGGGATCGACGCGTGAACCGGTTTGTAGGAGTAAGGGATTAAGATAAAAAGCGTTGCAGTCAGCTTGTAAACTGCGATCAAGATAGGGTTTAAAATAGGGAAAAATTCGTTCGACTGCGCTGATTTGTGTGCGTCGAAAAGCGATGGAAAAGCCTTTGGTTTTAACGAAATCTCGATTTAAATTGTTAACTGTGAAGTGGGGACAAGCGAGGATCTGTCCTTGTAGTTCGCTCAGATAACTGGGAGTGAAAGCGTCGGGATGTTGGGAATAGTAAGGCACGGATAGAATCGCAACGGGATGGCAATCTTTAGGATAGCTTGTTTCTGGGTAAATGAGGGTAATTTCGAGAGTAACTCGGCAATTGTTCTCAAAGTCCGATAATTTGCTCAAGGAAATTTTTAATAAGCTTGATGCTTTCTAATTGGAGGGTTTGCTCGTCTATCCAGCGATTATCCTGTAGGGAAACTTGTAGGGCTTTACCTGGTCTTAATATACTACTTATACTGGATATAATTGCTTTCTTTTCACCTGCCGGTTTTTTAAAATCTTCGAGATCATTTTTAGTTAACTGATTCCTGTCAATACTTTCTATGTAGGTTTGAGAAAGATTGAGTAAATCAGAATAATTTATCCTAGCACATTCAAGGAGAATATTTTCTAAAGTTCCTTGATCACGATTGTTAGGAGCGATGAAAATACCACAGCGAGGCGAATGATTGTTAACTTGACCAATTTGAGAAGGTGGTAGGAAATTTGGTAACTCAATATCCGATAACTTAGTAATTAGTTTATTGAACCTTTCTTGAGGTGTTTTACTGTAATCAGCATCGGCAAAAATTCCCACACTAAAAAGCTGTGAAGGTTGAATGAAATTGAGACTTTCTTCGATGGTTTGCGCTATGCGTGTATCGCCAATAGCACTATGTAAAGCGATTGATAATTGCTCATTCTGAACAAAATATGGCACTGGCACTCGTTTGGTTAAATCATCATCTATTGGATAATTTTTCGGGATAAGTGTTTCCCAAAATTTATCCAATGAAGAGAAATACTTAACTCGCTTCAAGTGATAAAATTTAAGTAAACCAATTAAGAATTCGACATCCTGCGGCCCTTCGGCAACAATATAGCAGTATCTCACCATCTCTACCTCACATCTAACCCGCGTTCCCAACGCAATCTATGCAATAAATCGCCCGAAAATCTTTGAGGTTTTTCCCTTGGAGAATTTAACCGAAAAGCTACCACGTCTTCTAGGGCTTTTTCTGACCGTAGCATGGCATCAACTGCTTCTAAACTATGGGTAGTTACAAAAAGTTGAATTCTTCTTTGATTACAGGTGTTAATTAACCAAGAAAATACACGACTTAAGGCAGAAATATGAATAGATGTCTCGATTTCATCAATTAGAAGTACCCCATCGGTAATTGTCAACAAACTAAGCACCATAACTAAGGTTCTTTTAAATCCGTCACCAAACACATAGAGAGGAGCAAAACCAAGCTGTTTATGTTCTATATAAAGAGTTGGTTTATTGTTGGGTGAAAGTATTTGTATGTCGGTGATTTCCTCATCAAATAACCGAATTAAATCTAGGATGTCATCTTTGTTATTTTCTTCCTTTAGGATGATTTTGGATAGTCTATCTAGAATTGGTTCCGAGGACAAATAAGCAGGAAATATGGTGGCATTTTCCACCAGTATTTTTTGTCGTTTCCTTTGAATAAAACGCTCTTTTTCCCAAAACTGAAATACTTGTTCATTATCTACACTAAGGAAACTGCCTTGCTCTAAAATATGGGCAGTAACACTTAATTCTAACCCATTGATAACCAGATCGGTTTCCGAATCGGTGGAATCATCATTGAACTTTTCTGGGTTGCCTTTTTCGTTGCTCGCACCGTAAATATCGGTGAGATTAGCTGCTAGATTTTTAATCGGTGAATTTCCAGTACACTTGATCGAAATTTTTCCTTGATAGGATGCGTTACTAGCAAGATTATTCTGACGAAAGAAAATCCATTTAATTGCTTCCAAATCCGGTCGCATTAAAAATGTTCTGCCTAGATATAATCGACGTTGAGCCACTTCTAGCCACTGAAAGGGATCGAGGGGATTACAAACAATTGAAACAGCTTCGAGAATGCTAGTTTTGCCAGAATTATTATTACCGACAAAAATGTTCACCTGTCCTAGAGAAGACAGTTCTATTTGTTCAAAACCACGATAACCACTGATTTGTAAACTTTCAAAAAGCCGATTCATTTTTAGTGGCTCCCACAATCTCGCCGATAATAACTAAAATAGCTAGAGTAAAGATATGATTGGCAATTTTTATCGATAAAACACCTTAATTATAGAGCCTTTGTGCATCTTTATTTTAGATTATCGTTCATTTTCCTGCTGTCAACCCTAAATCATTGACTACCCACGGTTTACAATAGTTAAGAACCAACGGCAAGCAAGAATTAACGATGCGGATTTCGATCAACTGGTTACGAGAATTAGTCAAAGTCGCCCAATCTCCCCAAGAATTAGCGGAATTATTGACAATTGCGGGAATAGAAGTGGAAGAGATCGAGGATCGCCGAGAATGGGCAAATGGCGTGGTTATTGGTAAAATTATCGATCGCCAACCCCATCCCAATGCAGATAAATTAAGTGTCTGTCAGGTGGATATCGGTCAGGAAAACCCTAGTACAATTGTCTGTGGTGCGCCCAATGCTAGGGCTGATATTCTAGTTCCTGTGGCTACTTTGGGAACTTATTTACCTAAAATCAATTTAACGATTAAACCGGCTAAATTGCGGGGGGTAAAATCGGAAGGGATGATCTGTTCCCTCGCAGAATTAGGATTAACCAAGGATTCTGAAGGAATCCACATTTTTAGTCAGGAAAATCTCCCTTTAGGTACGGATGTTCGTCCCCTTTTAGGACTCGATGAGGTGATTTTAGATATTTCTCCCACCGCTAACCGCGCCGATGCTTTGAGTATGATCGGAGTTGCGCGAGAAGTGGCGGCCTTGACAGGAGGAGAATTAAGCCTACCAAAAGTGAAATTAGGGGAATTTTCCCCTAAAAAAGATTTATCTCTGGAAATAACCGAAAATAAAGCCTGTCCCGCTTATATTGGTACGGTGATCGAGGGGGTAAAAATTGGCCCATCTCCGCTATGGTTGCAACAGCGTTTACAGGCTGCCGGATCGCGATCGATCAATAATGTGGTCGATATTACTAATTATGTCCTCTTGGAGTGGGGACAACCCTTACACGCTTTCGATCGCGATCGTTTACAGAGTTTTGCCGGAGGTAAATCCGTTACTATTGGGGTACGTTTTGCCGAGGAAGGGGAAAAAATCATTACCCTTGATGGTCAGGAAAGAAGCTTAAAAGAGCTTAATTTATTAATTACTGCCAATAATAAGCCGGTAGCTTTAGCAGGAGTGATGGGAGGTCAAGATACGGAAGTTAACGAGGAAACCGTTAATCTTGTGCTAGAGTCGGCTTTATTCGATCCGATCGCCATCCGTCGTTCCTCAAAAGCGCAGGGTTTACGCAGCGAATCTTCCGGACGCTATGAACGCGGTGTTAATCCCGCCGCTTTGGAATATGCTTGTCAAAGGGCGATCGATTTGATTCTAGAGTTAGCTGGGGGAACTGTCAGCAGTCAGGTTAAAGCTGATGATCGCGCCGATCAGTCCAGTGGTTCGATCGAATTGCGTTTACAACGTTTGCAGCAGCTACTGGGTCAAGTTACCCTAGATAATGGTGCGATCGGTGAAATTATCGCCGAAGATGTGGAACGGATTTTAGGCAATTTGGGCTGTGAATTACAGTTAACCTCAAAAAATCCTGTTCTGTGGACCGTGACAGTGCCAGACTACCGTTATCGGGATTTAGAACGAGAAATTGACTTAATTGAAGAAGTGGCGCGACTGTACGGATACGATCGCTTTGTCGATACTTTGCCAGCAAAAACCGCAGCCGGAGGATTATCCTTTGAGGAAACTATACAGCGTCGGCTGCGGGAAGCTTTTCGCGCAGTGGGTTTGACGGAATTAGTCCAGTATTCCCTAGTTAAACCGGAATTAGCGGAAGTTGTCCTCGCTAATCCCCTTTTTGTCGAGTATTCTGCTTTGCGGACTAATCTCCTAGACGGTTTAATCGAAGCGTTTGAGTATAATCAGTCTCAGGGTAACGGGGCCTTAAATGGCTTCGAGATCGGGCGAGTTTTCCGCTTAGAATCGGATAATATCAACGAATACGATGCAATTGCTGGTATTTTCGGCGGTGATTTCTTCCCTGCCGGACGTTGGCTGCGATCGGGTAAAGAGGTGGCCATGACTTGGTATGAAGCAAAAGGGATTTTAGAAGCAGTATTCGATCGCCTTTCGCTGACAGTAAGCTACGAAAAATATGCCGAAGATGCGCGTTTTCACCCCGGACGAACAGCCTCTTTATGGATTGGTAAACAACCCTTAGGAATTTTTGGTCAACTACACCCGCAATTGCGTCAGCAAAAGGGATTAATTGAGGCAGTTTATGCCTTTGAAATCCAGTTCCCGATCCTGTTAGCAACTCTTAGGGATAGTGCCAAAATTACCCCGCGTTTACAGGTCTATTCTACCTATCCGGGGGCAGCACGAGATATCGCCTTCTTTGTTTCCACAGATATACCCGTAGATAGATTGACAAAAACTATCAAAAATGCTGGAGGTAATCTCTTAGAAAAAGTCGAATTATTCGATCGCTATCAGGGGCAGAATGTGCCAGAAAATCATTGTAGTTTGGCCTTTAGTTTAGTCTATCGTGCCAGCGATCGAACTTTAACCGATGAAGATGTGGAACCCTTAATGACAAAAGTGCGAGAAGCTTTGGTTAAACAGTTCCAAGTTTCTTTAAGAAGTTAAATTCAGCGATCAGTTAACAGTTATCAGACATCGACCTTATATTATCTCAAGACTAATCTCATACATCGCTATCAACATCGCTGATTGCTTCTAATCGTTTACGGATACATTTAATATTAACAATTCTGGAATAATTTCTGGTAACTTATCATTAAGATTCTCTAATGTATCTGCTTCTGTTGCTAATCCTGAAACATCTTCGCTAGTCGCCACCCCATCTTGTAGGCTGTATTAACGAGTGTATAATAGGCCTTATTTGTTGTCTATTGATCAAGTTATCCAAAGACGTTAATTTAAAAAATTGAGGTCAGGGGAGTTGGCTGGGTTGGTTTTGTGTTAAAATCGGGTCAGGTGTGTCTTAATTAATAAAACTTAACAAGACAATGAATACTTCGACCACTTTTCAAGAAATCGCCGCCGAAATTCAATTATTTGATAATATTGAACAAAAAGAACAATTTATTTTTGTAGTGGGTGCTTTGGTTTCTCGTATCATCAGTCTTCATAAAGCCGCAGAAGTCATAGAAATGGATTCAGAAATATTCTTGAAAATTTTAGAATTAATCGGAATCGATTTTTCTTATCTTATTAGGGAAGACATAGATAGAGAAAAAATTGTTAATCTCTATGAAAATTGTTTTTAATTCTTCTCCTTTACTCTCTACCAGTAAACAAAAACGCACGAAACGAAAAATTCTAAATAACTGAAAATGCTTCAAGAAATCCATCTTAAAAATGTTAGCCCTGCCTCAGAGATTGACCTAGAATGCGCCTCTCGACTTAATATATTAACAGGAGACAACGGCCTCGGTAAAACTTTTTTGCTGGATATTATTTGGTGGTGTATTAACAATAAACAAGGACAAAACCCTGTTAGTAGTTATCACAAAAGAAATGGATCAATAGAAATAGAACCTCATATTTCAGACAGAAACAATAGTTTAAATATTTATTGTCGTGTTGATGGTGGCTTTTCTATCTATGTACCCTACAAAGAAAAAGCTTTTAAACTTTCTTCAACAGAAGTTTGGTATGGTCGAAAAGTCAAAAATAAAATTATTTCCTATGGTTTGCTTGAAGATTGGATTAAGTGGCAAAATCAACCCAACCAATCAAATATTAAATTATTAGCTGAAATTATTCAAAAACTTTCTGCAAAAAATGAGCAGATAAAAATTGGTGAACCCACACGAATGTCTTTAGATGATATTCGAGGTATTCCAACGATAGAACTTCCTTATGAAACAATTCCTGTTACTGAAGCATCGGCGGGAATTCAACGGATTCTAAGCCTAGCTTATATGTTAGTTTGGATGCAGTCAGAAAATTTAATTACTGCTCAACTATTTGAAAGAATTCCAGCCCGTCAACTGATTTTTTTAATGGATGAAACCGAAGCGCATTTACACCCTCGTTGGCAACGATCAATCCTACCCGCAATTTTGACTGTCTTAAAAGAATTAGAACCAATTATTGATATTCAACTCTTTATTACTACCCATTCTCCTCTGGTCTTGGCTTCAGTTGAACCCTTATTTGATCAAGAAAAAGATAAATTATTTCTATTTGAACTTAATAACAATCAAGTCACCTTAAATGAAATTATCTGGGCAAAACAAGGTGATGTGATTGGTTGGTTAACTTCAGAGGTTTTTGGACTTAAACAAGCCCGTTCTCAAGAAGCAGAACAAGCAATAGAAGCCGCCCAAGCTTGGATGAGAAAAGACGATATGAACCAATTTCCAGAAAACTTAAGAACCAAAGAAAAAATTCATCAACAATTACTTAAACTCTTACCTGGTCATGATCCCTTTTTCCCCCGTTGGATAGTCAGAATGGAGGCTGATGATTAAATGCAGAAATTTATTCCGATTCCTGAACCCACCGAGTTTGATCAAAGATGTCGTCAAAAAGGAAATACTTGGTTAGCCGAAAATCCTGCGGCAAAACGCCCCAGAGATTACTGGTCTCCTTTTAGGGCAGATTTAGCACAAGGATTTAATAACTTATGTGGCTATTCCGTTATGTATGACCCTACCGCCACTGTTGATCACTTTTTATCTTTTCATAATTACCGTCATTTAAGCTATGAATGGTCTAATTATCGCTATGTAGCAAATTGGATTAATAGTAGCAAAAAAAACCTAGATGATTGCCTACTTGATCCCTTTGAAGTTGAAGATAATTGGTTTGAAATTTTGTTACCATCGTTACAATTAGTGTTAACCGAGAGCGTTCCTGATAATCAACGCCAAAAAGCTGAATTTACTCTGCAACGTCTAGGCTTAAATTACAATGAAAGAATACTACGCCAACGGGAAGAATGGTTTAGAATGTACGAACAAGGTGAAATCACCCTAGAGGGATTAGCAAAAAAAGCTCCTCTCATTGCCCGTGCTATTGAAAAGCAACAGGAAATCTCTTAAATCCTAGACAAACAGAAAAACATTAGTGCGATGCCGAAGGCACTGCGTAGCAGCACGCCGCTCTGGTAGATTGGGTTGAGGCACGAAACCCAAGATGATCAACTATTAATTTATTTGGTTGGTGTTGGGTTGCACTTTGTTTAACTACATTTTGGCAATAAAGGGGCGATTAGGGTTGATAAACGGCGAATGCTAATCTTGTAAGCTTTAAAAAGTGCTATATAAAAAACTAAACAAACTATAATTAAAATTACTGCAAAAATTTAGAGAGTAAAGAAGGAAATATGACAGAAATAGTTTTTTTAGTGGAAGATGCACCGGAAGGGGGATATACAGCAAGGGCATTAGGCGAGTCTATTTTTACCGAAGCCGATGATTTACAATCTTTACGAGAAATGGTAAAAGATGCCGTTAATTGTCATTATGATGATAGGGAAAATCGCCCTAAAATTATTCGTTTACATATTGTTAGGGATGAGGTATTTGTGGTATGAAGCTACCCAGAGATTTATCCAGTGATGACTTAATCAAAAAATTGTCTGAGTTAGGTTATGAAGTGAGTCGTCAAACGGGTAGCCATATTAGACTAACTACTTCTGAAAATGGTACACATCAGATTACTATTCCTGCTCATAATCCTGTCAAAATAGGCACTTTAAATAATATTTTGCGTGATGTCGCTCTACATTTTAATCTAAGTAAAGATGAATTATTGAAAATACTGTTTTAAAATGGCTATCTCCTGTAGATTGAGTGCGATCCAAGATGATCAATTATTAATTTATTTGGTTGGTGTTGGGTTGCACTTTGTTTAACTACATTTTGGCAATAAAGAGGCGAACGCTTTTATTTTAATAATCTTTCCTATTTTTCATGACTTCCTATCCACCCCCAAATATAATCTTCACCATCTTTAAAAGCTAAAGCTCTATAATTAATACCAAATTTTGCTGATCAAAATTCTCCAACTTTTTTAAAAGACAAAGAAGGATGGTTTAAGTCACTTTTTAAAAGCTCAAAATTCCTTCTTGCTAAAATTTGATTTGTTTTTCCCATTGTTGGTCGTCTAACTTATTAATCCAATTTCTTAAATACAAAAATTCATCAGAAGTAAGGCTTTCAATTTCCGCTTGAGTTAATTATAACTTTGTCATCTTAGTATCTTTCCACAACAATAGTTCAAATTTGAGTTTTATATTATCATTTTTTCCGTAAAAATGGGGAACAGATATACCCGTAGATAGATTGACAAAAACTATCAAAAATGCCGGAGGCAATCTCTTAGAAAAAGTCGAATTAGGGCTTGCTGAATAAATCTATAAAAAAGAGGAAAACTGATGATTAATATACGCAAAGCTGAGGAAAGAGGCCACGCTAACTATGGTTGGTTAGATACCTATCATACTTTTTCTTTTGCCCAATATTATGATCCCCAACAGATTAATTTTAGGAGTCTCAGAGTTATTAACGAGGATCAAGTGATTGGGGGAAAAGGATTTCACACCCACGGACACCACGATATGGAGATTTTAACCTATGTTTTGGCGGGAGAACTAGAACATCAAGACAGTCTCGGCACGGGTTCCGTGATTCGACACGGTGAAATTCAACGGATGAGCGCGGGAACAGGGATAAAACACAGTGAATTTAATCATTCTGCCACTAATACCCTCCATCTTCTGCAAATTTGGATTATTCCCGACCAAAAAAATCTAGAACCCAGTTATGAACAAAAAGCGATCGCATTTTCTCCCCATACCTTACAATTAATCGCCTCTCCCACCGGTGCCGGTAACGCGGTTAAAGTCCATCAAGACGTTAATCTCTACGCAGGAATTATGCCCCCAGGCCAGTTCCTGACTCATTCCTTAGCTCCCAGTCGTTATGGCTGGTTACAGGTGGCTAGAGGGCAAATAACCCTAAATGGCGTGCATTTACGAGCGGGGGATGGAGCGGCAATTAGCGAGGAAACTTCTTTGGCTATTCAATCTCTAGAAGACTCGGAAATTTTGCTTTTTGACCTAGGGTAGTGGGGTTGAGTGTTAGGAACCCTAGGGGCTAAGTTTTGCAGCCAATTCCCCGGCCGACTTTTAGCCATCAATACTGTCCACCACGCTGAGAAAATCGTTGTGGATTAACTCGGCGATAAAATTCTCCGGATCGGTGATAGGAACAGTAACGCCTTGGCTGGCTACCATCTGTGCGGCCATCCGAGTCATGAAGTCCTGTCTTGTTTCCGCCATTCTGCCCTGACATTGTTGTAATTTTTCCACCAATTCCAGTGGGGAATCGGCCACCAGTTTATCCCCCTCGCGGGTGATATAAATTGTCATCTTTCTTACCTCCTAAATGATCGGGAACGAGAATTCGGCACTACTAAACCACTTCTTTTCTCGCTATCATTATTGCTAGTTAGTTAGTCTGGGCCTCGTCCGTCTTTCCCTATTTCCATTATTTTTTCTGGCTTGTCGCCGGTTAATTATTATTATCGCCAAAATAAAGGGATAAATTTGTCAATCTTTGTAACGAAAAATCAAGAGAACCTGTTCTCACGGTATCGCCCCGAACCCTTGCGGGGAAATTTGTTACAATGAATACAAGGGAACTCCCCGCGCCTGATCCCATCCCCAGTAAAAAATTGGTGGGGTAGGGAGCGCAAGCGAATAGTCCCGATCGGGACGGCATTTGTCAGAGTTTCCCGCTTCCTTTAGTTTTAGGGGGAAAAGCCATGAAATCTGCCACATTATTATCGCCCGATCGACCGCTGCCAGAATTTCTCCGGTCAGCTATCCAATACCGCTTTCCGGGGAAAGCGATCGATGATCTCAGCATCCGCTACTATGAAAGCGTCGAGGATGTGGGATACGAGTATTTTAACGATCGGGTGTTGCCGTCCTGTAGCGATGACCCTGTCGTCCGCTATCTCGGCCCGTTTATATCCTACGTCCGTCTGGGGGAAGCCTTAGTTTTGGATCGGCAAGACAGTCTTGTGGTTTACGAAACCGATCGAGATGTTCCCTGCACGGAAACCGGACCTTTCTGGTGGGTGACTCCTAAATCGCGCTGAAAAAGCCAACCCAAGTTGAGCAGCTGAATTGGGAAAACTTAATAGTTGAGACTCGACGGGTGGAGTCGGCAAGCAGCAAAACCCGTCGAATTTTTATAACGCTTGCGATCGCAACCAAGCCACCGGTAAATAGAGCATTTTCTTGGGTAAAGGCACGAAGGCACGACGGGCGAAGACATCGTAATTATTTGCTTCAATTACGTCTAAAATGCCTTGATATAGCAGTAAAGCCGCCCAAACCGGCCAACGGGAATCGGGATTAAGGGCGCGAATCCCCCTTTCGGCGGAATCGTAGTAATAACGGGCGCGCTCAATTTGGAAGCGCATTAACGCCTGCCAACGGTGATCATTAACCCCTTTGAGTAAATCGTCTTCGCTGTAGTTAAAACGCTCTAAATCCTCTAAAGGTAGATAAATCCGCCCACGATGGACATCTTCCCCCACATCCCGCAAAATATTGGTTAATTGATTGGCAATACCGAGATCGATCGCTTCTTCTTGCGGGATATAGACGCTTTGATTGCGCCGCCAAGGAGCCGAGCGATCGCCATCTTCCAATCCTAACACCGCGCTGGACATTAACCCCACCGTCCCCGCCACCCGATAGCAGTACAGTTTTAGTTCATCAAAGGTTTGATAACGACTGCGATAGAGATCCATCTGTTGCCCAGCGATCATATCCCGAAAGGGTTGGATATCCATGGGAAACTTTTCTAGAGTATCCACGAGAGCGACATCGGCATCCTCAAGGGCAACCCCAGAAAAGACGGTTTCTAGCTGTTTTTCCCATAAATCAAGGGTTTCAGGGGTAGTTAACCGGGCTTGGGGTCCATCGACCAGTTCATCGGTACGACGACACCAGACATAAATTGCCCAGATCGCTTGACGTTTTGCTTTCGGCATCAGGAGAGTACCGAGATAAAACGTTTTGGAATACTTCTCTGTAATCCGGCGACAGAGTTCGTAGGACTCCGCAAGGGAGACGAGGGGTTTGGTGGGGTGGGTCGGTTTTGGCAATTGGAGCATTCTGCTGGGGCGGAATGATTGACTTAGATTAACGGCGAACTGTGGCTAATGATATAGCATTGTCTCACTCAAGGCCATTTTCGTCATTAGTCCCTAGCCAGAGAATTAACGAGCGCTGGACACTGGTGTAGATTGGGTTTTATTCGGGTTTAGCGGTGCTGCGGGGTGATCTTTGCTGATCACTGCTGCCGCTAATTTCCCTGATAAAACCGCTCCTTCCATGCTTCCTAAATATTTTTGCATGGTATAGTCACCGGCGAGATAAAAATTCTCGATCGGAGTTTTCTGAGAAGGTCGATAAGCTTGTCGGCCAGGGGTGGCTTTATAAACTGATCGGGGAGTTTTCACCAGATGATATTTTAACAATTGACTGGGATTATCGCCAGTAAAATGTTGAGGAAAGAGTTTTTCTAATTCTTTCATCGTGGCGGCGATAATTTCTTCATCAGATTTAGTAATCCAATCCTGAGCGGGAGCGAGAACTAATTCTAACATCGAGCGATCGGGGTTAGCGTATTCTTTACAGGTGTTGCTCATGTCAGCATAAACACTGAGTAAAGGCGAACGGGAGAATAATAAATGATCGATGTCGGTTAGTTTGCGATCAAACCAAAGGTGTAAATTAATGACGGGAACCCCTTCTAATCCTTCTAATTTTTGAAAGAATTTATCTTCTTGCCAAGACTTAGGCAGTAAAACTTTTAGAGGATCTACAGGCATTGCAGACACATAAATATCGGCTTCAAAAAGATAATCTTTCCCACCGTCTAAACCGCGCATTAAGAAGGCTTTAACCGTGCCATTTTCATTTAAGATAATCTCTTTTAAAGGGGCATTTAAGCGCACTTCGCCACCTCTAGCGGTGATGTAATCGACTAAAGGTTGGCAGAGTCTTTCCGGGGGTGAACCGTCGAGAAAAGCCATTTTTGAGCCGTTTTTCTCCTGTAAAAAGCGGTTGAGGGCTGTTAGTAGAATCGTGGCGGAAATCTCGTTAGGATCGATAAAGTTTAGGGCTTTCGACATAGCGATAAACACTTCTTTTTCTACCCTAGGCGGTATGTTTTGTTTCTCTAACCATTCCGACCAAGAATATTTATCCATCTCCTCGACGTAACTTTGGCCTTTCACAATGGCAGGGATTAAACCGAGTCCAAATTTAATTTTTTCCTCCCAAGTTAACATATCATTATTGCGAAGAATGGCAACAATACCGTTAATTGGGGCGGGAATATCTGGGAAGTCAAACCGCGAATAGGTCCCCGGTTTTTCCGGCTGATTGAAGATCATCGAGTGTTCTTTCCACTGTAGGCGATCTTCTATGCCTAATTCTTGGAATAATTGCAGCATATTGGGATAAGCGCCAAAGAAGATATGTAAACCGGTTTCGTACCAGTCCCCATCGGCATCTTTCCAAGCGGCAATTTTTCCCCCTAATACATCGCGACGTTCCAGTACGATGGGCGTATGTCCCGCATCGACAAGGTATTTCGCACAAGATAATCCGGCTAGTCCCGCACCAGCGATCGCAACTCGCATCGTTTCCTATCTACTCTCTAATGTCTTGTCTTTATCACATTCCCTATTATACTTCACATTTCGTTACATTTTTTTCAGCTTATCGAGAAGGCAGGGGGCAGCAGGCAAAAGGCAGGAGGCAGGAGTCAGGAGTCAGTATTCAGGAGTCAGTATTCAGGAGTCAGTATTCAGGAGTCAGTATTCAGGAGTCAGGAGATAGGAGATTATTTTATTTGTTCTCCCCACACCCCACTTCCTTGATAACTGCTTACTGATAACTGATTACTGATAACTGCTTACTGATAACTGATAACTGATAACTGATTACTGATAACTGATTACTGGTCACTGATAACTGATAACTGATATTGTGATATGTAATTAGCTTAATTCGCTCACCTTTTTAGTTCACGCGTACACCCTCTTCAATTGATCGCTATGACTTTTCCCACTACGTCCCCCCAAGTCTCGGAAATAGAGAATAATCGTGCTTGGCATAATTTAACTGGCGAACAAACCCTAGAAATCCTGAGAACCAATGGGGAAACCGGCTTAATCGAGGCGGAAATTGTTAAAAGAAAAGATATTTTCGGGTTAAATGAACTAAAAGAAACGGGGGGACGTAGCCCGTTAATGATTCTCTGGGAACAGTTTACTAACATTATGTTAGTGATGCTGATTGCCGTGGCGGTGGTTTCAGCAGTTTTGGACCTGAAAAAAGGGGAATTTCCCAAAGACGCGATCGCTATTTTTACAATTGTTATTTTAAACGGTATTTTAGGATATTTACAGGAAAGTCGGGCAGAAAAGGCTTTAGCCGCCCTTAAGCAGTTATCCTCGCCCAAAGTCCGGGTTATTCGTAATGGTAGCACCTTTGAAGTGGCGGCCAAGGAACTTGTACCCGGGGATATCATGTTACTGGAAGCGGGAGTACAAATTGCCGCCGATGGCAGATTATTAGAGGCACAAAACCTGCAAATCCGCGAAGCTGCCTTAACGGGTGAAGCGGAATCGGTGAATAAACAAGCACAGAAGGTTTTACCAGAAGATGCCTCTTTGGGCGATCGCATTAACCTCGTCTATCAGGGTACGGAAGTAGTACAGGGGCGCGGGAAAGTGGCGATTACCAAGACGGGAATGGATACGGAAATCGGTAAAATTGCCGCCATGTTGCAAGGAGTAGAAAGTGAACCCACACCCCTACAGCAGCGAATGTCGCAGTTAGGTAACGTTTTAGTGAGTGGTTCCCTAGCTTTAGTGGCTGTAGTCGTGCTTGGGGGCGTAATTCGCTCCGGTTGGCAGTTTTTTGAGTCATTATTAGAAACCTCCCTCAGTATGGCTGTGGCTGTTGTCCCCGAAGGTTTACCGGCAGTGGTAACGGTGACATTGGCAATTGGAACCCAAAGAATGGTGAGAAGACAAGCTTTAATTCGTAAATTGCCGGCAGTGGAAACCTTAGGCTCGGTAACGACGATTTGCTCCGATAAAACCGGAACTTTAACTCAAAATAAAATGGTGGTGCAGAAAGTTAATACCTCCGAGCAGACAATTACTGTCACGGGGGAAGGTTACGCGCCCATCGGTGAGTTTAATGGTGCTAGTGAAAGTGATCCCGAACTACAGGCAATTTTAACGGCTTGTGTGCTGTGTAATGATGCACTTTTGCAAAATAAAGCTCAAGAATGGTCAATTTTAGGCGATCCCACCGAAGGAGCTTTACTGACGTTAGCGGGTAAAGGAGGACTATATCGGGAAGCATTGGCACCACAAAGCCCTCGTTTAGGCGAATTTCCCTTTTCTTCCGAAAGAAAGAGAATGTCAGTAATCTGTGAGAATGCCCAGTTAGGTTTGGGGGATTCTGCCTATTTAATGTTTACCAAAGGATCACCGGAATTAATTCTCGAACGTTGTTCTCTGATCCAAGTTGGGGCGGAAAGTCAACCCTTAACAGATGAACAAAGAAGCCGTATTTTGGCACAAAATGACGAAATGGCGGGTAATGGCCTACGAGTCTTGGGTTTTTCCTATAAACCGATGACAGAAGTGCCAGAAGCGGAAAGAGAAGATAGTGAGGAACAATCCCTGGTTTGGTTGGGATTGGTGGGAATGCTCGATGCACCCCGCAAAGAAGTTAAAGAAGCGGTTGCCCTCTGTCGTCAAGCGGGAATTCGTCCGATTATGATTACTGGAGATCACCAATTAACGGCCAAGGCGATCGCATTTGAATTAGGAATTGCTGCCCCCGGGGAGCGAGTAATCACGGGTAAAGAATTAGAAAAAATGTCTCAGAATGACCTAGAGGCAGAGGTAGATGGTGTGAGCGTCTATGCTCGCGTTTCTCCCGAACATAAGCTGAGAATCGTCCAAGCTTTGCAAAAACAGGGCAAATTCGTCGCCATGACGGGGGACGGGGTGAACGATGCTCCGGCACTAAAACAAGCGGATATCGGCATCGCCATGGGGATTACGGGAACCGATGTCAGCAAAGAAGCCAGTGATATGATTTTGCTGGATGATAATTTTGCCACCATCGTCGCCGCTACCGAAGAAGGGCGCGTGGTTTACAGCAACATTCGGCGCTTTATTAAATACATTCTCGGCAGTAATATTGGCGAGGTTTTAACGATTGCGGCGGCTCCTCTGCTCCGTTTAGGCGGTGTACCCCTTTCTCCCTTGCAAATCCTCTGGATGAACCTTGTCACCGACGGTTTACCAGCTCTGGCTCTGGCAATGGAACCCGCCGAACCTAATGTGATGAAACGTCCACCTTTTAGCCCCCGGGAAAGCATTTTTGCTCGCGGTTTGGGTTGGTATATGATTCGCATCGGCATCGTCTTTGCCATTCTCACCATTATTATGATGTACTGGGCTTACCAATATACTCAGGCAACTCCCGAAATCGGAGATCCTGGACGTTGGAAAACCATGGTATTTACTACCCTCTGTTTAGCACAAATGGGTCATGCTTTAGCGGTGCGTTCCCATACCCAGTTAGCTGTGCAAATGAATCCCTTCTCTAATCCTTACATTATTGCTGCCGTGGGCTTGACAACGATCCTACAATTGTTGTTAATTTATGCTCCTCCCCTACAAAGCTTCTTCGGCACTCAATGGATTAGTGGCACGGAATTATTAATCTGTTTTGGATTTAGTGCCTTAATGTTTGTTTGGATCGAGTTGGAGAAGTTATTTATTCGCTGGTTCATGACGAAAAAATAAATCAATGCCAACACCAATTATTCTGACTTTAACGGTTTTAGTCGTTGCTTTAGTCGCTTTCGTGGCGGAATGGCTACCGGTAGATTTAACCGCTTTATGTGTGGCGATTGTCCTGATTCTGTTGGGTTTAGTTACTCCCGAAGAAGGTATCGCCGGATTTAGTAATTCTGCCACGGTGACGGTGATGGCGATGTTTGTACTTAGTGCTGGAATTACCCGCACGGGAGTGATTCAAGTAGTTCGCGATCGCTTGCTGGTTTGGGGGGGCAAAAATCCCCACCAACAGGTATTTGTCCTAGGGGCATTGGTGGGGCCGATTAGTGCTTTTATTAATAACACGGCAGTGGTGGCGATCTTTTTACCCATCGTTGAAGATTGGTGTAAAAAACAAAAAATTTCCCCTTCTAAGTTATTAATTCCCCTTTCCTACGCGACGGTTTTAGCGGGGATGATTACCGTGGTGGGAACTTCTACAAACATTCTCGCTAGTGGTATTTCTGCCAAGCTGGGTTATGGGGAATTTAGCTTATTTCAATTCACTGCTTTGGGAGTAGTAACTTTTTTAGCAGGTTTGATTTATTTAACAATTTTTGCCCCAAAATTACTACCCGATCGCAAATCTTCCACCGGGGAATTTTTAGAGGATGATTATGGTTCTAAAGTATATCTGAGTGAGGTAATTATTACCCCTCGTTCTAATCTTATCGGTCAAACTTTATCCCAAAGTGGACTACAAAGAAAGTTTAATTTTGATGTGTTGGAATTAATCAGAAATAAGGTACATTTACCCCAACCTTTAGCCGATAAAGTTCTCAATGCTGGCGATATTTTAATCGTTCACAGTAGTCGGGAAGAACTATTAAAGATTAAAGATGAACGGGGCTTAGAAATCTTTGCTGATGTCAAATTTCAGAAAGGAGATATTGAATCGACAATTACTACAGGTGAGGAAAAATTAGCCGAGGTTTTGATTCTCTCTAATTCCCGTTTAATTGGGACAACTTTAAAAGATTTGAAATTCCGTCAGCGTTATAACACCACGGTTTTAGCGATTCGGCGTGGTTCAGAATTACTGCAAGGAAGATTAGGGAAAATTCCTTTAAAGTTTGGCGATTTGCTCTTAGTTCAGGGACCAAAACAGAGTTTTGTGGGGTTACAAACCACGCGAGAATTATTAGTCTTAGAAGAAAAAGAAATTGAATCATTGCGAAAGGATAAGGGGATTATTGCTTTAATCATTACTTTATTAGTGATTATTATTGCCGCTTTTGATATTCAACCAATTCTCGTCACCAGTTTAGTTGGGGTGGTTTTAATGGTAATCACTGGCTGTCTAAAACCGGGGGAAGTCTATGGTTCCATTCGTTGGGATATTATCTTTTTATTAGCGGGTTTAATTCCTCTGGGTACTGCCATGGATAACTCAGGAACGACTAAATGGTTGGCAGATAATTTAGTGGCTATCGGCGGACATCTTTCTGGGTTTTGGATCTTAGTTTTCTTCTATCTGATTACTTCAGTTTTGACTGAAATCCTCTCTAATAACGCCGCCGTGGTTTTAATGATTCCCGTCGCCGTGGAAGTGGCGAAAACTTTGGGTTTAAATCCTTTAGCTTTTATGTATGCTGTCACCTTTGCTGCTTCTAATAGTTATCTAACACCGATTGGCTATCAAACTAATACCATGGTTTATGCACCTGGCGGCTATAAATTCCTCGATTTTACCCGTTTGGGTGCGCCCCTAAATTTAATTTTGACGATTTTAACCCCAGTTTTAATCGTGGTGTTTTATGGCTTGAAATAAAGAAAGAGATCGAAGATTCTTCGATCTCTAAAAAGAATTTGATCAGTAGTCAAAACTATTTCGATTCAGCAAAGCGTTTACCCAGGGATTCGGCGCGCTTTTTCGCCACGGTATTATTAGGATCAAATTTGAGAGTTTCTTCGTAGGTTTCGAGAGCTTTTTTAGCCATTTGTTTCTTTTCGTAAACATTGCCAAGATTATTGAGAGCGATCGAGTATTGAGGATAAAGTTTAATTGCCTCTTTGTAGTTACGAATCGCTAATTCTAATTGTTCTTGGGCAAAATAGGAAAAACCGATCGCATTGTAGATTAGGGCTTGATTTTCTGGTTCGATGCTTTCTTCTTCAGAGATTTTTAAAGCCTTTTGTAGTAAACTCAAAGCTTGAACATAGAGTTTTTTATCCAGATAAAGGCTCCCTAATTCATAGTATTCTTTAGCTGTACCTTTTTCTGTTTGCAATTTCTTTTGTAGCTTGTTAAAGGTTCCTTCCACTCGACGGGTTTTAAAGATTTGCACGATGACAAAAATTCCTAAACCAATCACGAAAATTAGCAATCCAGAAACGTAAATAAGCGGCAGGGTATCTTCCATAATTAGCGATCGAGCAATTAATATTTTTATACTTATTCAATCAGATTATAGCAGGATTTAGTCAGTGATCAGATGTGAGTTTTCAGTTCACTGTTCACTGTTCATTGCTCACAGCAAAAAACTCCCTTCTCCCCCCCCCACTTCCCACACCCCACACCCCACACCCTATCTTCCCATTTCCCGAATTCTCAGGGGTAAACCCCAATAGTTCACCCGTTCTGCTAACCAACCGGTGGATTCTAGCCGATCGATCGCTTGGTTGACGCGTTCTCGGAGACTTTGGTACTGTAAACCTTTAGGGAGAACGACTCCTAGAGCGATCGCCCCTAACTCGATCGGTAATTGACGATAATTGGGGAATTGCTGCACCCAACCAGTTAAAAGGCTATTATCAGCCGCAAAAGCGTCTATTTCCCCGGTTTCCAGTAAAATTAAAGCTTCTTGATAGGAAGCAACCCCGCGCAGGGTAGCGTTAGGTAAATTGGAACGCACAAGGGCGATTGTCGTCGCTCCGTTAAGTACAGCGATTCTAGAGTTAGCTAAGTCTTCTAAACGCTGCAATTGCGGGTTTTTCGTCACAAAACCGCTGCTATCGAGGTAATAAAAGGGGCTAAAATCCACTAAGCGCTGACGTGCGGGAGTAATCGCCACACGAGCGATCGCCAAATCCACCCGATCATCAATAACCACCTGTAAACGTTCTTGATTACTAACGGGTTTGAGAATAATAGCACTGTCAGAACCGAGAATTTCTTCAGCTAGACGTTTAGCGATGTCGATTTCCAATCCTTGCAGATTACCCTGAGAATCAAGGAAAGCGAGGGGAGGGAGATTATTTTTAACAGCGACAATTAATTTTCCCCGGCGTATAATTGTATCGAGATCGGCACTAAAACTTGGGGCTACACCCAAGAGCAAAAAACCAAGAATAAATAACAAATTTTTCATACTGTTTTACCTAAACTAACTCGATTCCTACCTTGATTTTTAGCGGCAAACATGGCATGATCAGCCCGCTCGATCACCGCTTCTAGATTATTATCTTTAGGGCTAAATGTTGCCACACCAATACTAGCAGTAACTCGCACTTTTTGTCGATCAATTTCAATATTTAACTTGTTAATTACTTGACAAATGCGCTGGGCTGTGGTAGCAGCATCTTGAAGATTAGTTTCTGGGAGAATAGCGACAAATTCCTCGCCCCCAAAGCGCCCAAAACTATCCACTTGACGCAGACAGTTTTTAATTGCCCCAGCGACAGTAATTAAAGTTTTCTCCCCTAGGAGATGACCAAAGGTATCATTAATATGTTTAAAATGGTCGATATCGATGACTAGAACCGAAAAATAACGATAATAACGACGACATCGTTGCAATTCTTTTTCACCTAAGGAAAGAATCTCTCGACGATTATTCACCCCAGTTAGGCTATCAGTTCTGACTAGCTTTTCTAGTTGAGAATTGATATTTTTTCGTTCTTCTTGAGTCTTTTTATGTTCTAGATGAATTTTAACTCTGGCTAACAGTTCCCAACTATGAAAGGGTTTATTTATATAGTCCACAGCCCCAGAATTAAAAGCATTAATAATATCTTATTTTTCCTTAATATTTGTTAAAAAAATAATCGGTATATGAGCGTATAAAATGTCAGATTTTAGTCTTCAACAAAGTTCTAGTCCCTCCATGTCTGGCATCATTAAGTCAAGAATAATTAGGTCAGGATTAGCAGTTTTTACTCGTTCTATTGCCTGTTTAACACCATTAGCATAAATAGTGGTATAACCAGCAGAATCAAGAATCTTCACAGCCAATTGGATATTTTTACCGACATCATCAACCACTAAAACTAAACAGTCTTCAGGACGAAATTTAATCATGATCAGTAGGTATAATTAATCAAGCTAAGGACAAAATAGAGATACAATTATTAGTGATACAGCATTTCTTATACAGATGAAGTATGATGGGATTGGGCATCGCCCCCAAAGGTTAAGTAGGGAGGCACAATTATTTGTAGGATGGGTTAGCGCACTTCGTAACCCATGCGGGGGTTGGGTTTCATGCTTCAACCCAACCTACGTTCATCTTATATTTAATTCCACCTACCTACTTAAGTTTATCCATAGTTTCTAGAAGTCCGCTTTTTTCGACTAGAATAAAAAAAGCCAGCCAGAATAGCCACAATTTAAAAAATTTCTCCTCTTAGACTTGACGTGAAAGAGTCCCTCAACCCCACTTCTTTGGATTTCAAAACCATTTTTCCCTTTAAACTCGACGACTTCCAGCAATCGGCGATCGCTGCCCTCGCTGCCGGTAAATCAGTGGTTGTCTGCGCTCCCACCGGTTCCGGCAAAACCTTAATCGGAGAATACGCTATCTATCGCGCCCTCGAAAGGGGCAAACGAGTTTTCTACACCACTCCCCTGAAAGCTCTTTCTAACCAAAAATTCCGGGATTTTCAAGAAAAATTCGGTCGCACCCCCACCGATGGCGATGAGGATTCCCCGCTGCTGTTTGCGGAAGTGGGATTAATTACCGGCGATGTGGTGATCAATCCCTCCGCATTAATTGTAGTCATGACTACAGAAATTTTTCGCAATATGCTCTACCAAACCCCAATCGGTGAGGTAGGCACTTCCCTAGAAAACGTGGAAACCCTAGTTCTCGATGAATGTCACTATATCAGCGATCGAGGTCGCGGCACCGTTTGGGAAGAATCAATTATCTACTGTCCCCCTAGTATCCAATTAGTCGCCCTCTCCGCCACCATCGGCAACCCCGGGGAACTGACCGACTGGATTAACTGGGTGCGGCAATTGCGTCAATCCGGCGACAATAAACAGACTTCCAGCTGCGAGCTAATTAACTCCGATTTTCGCCCCGTCCCCCTGCGCTTTTATTTCGCCAATAAAGAGGGATTATTCCCGCTGCTCGACCCAAAACAGAGCAAAGTTAACCCGAAACTACACTCAAAAGTCGGCCACGGCAAACCCCGACGCTTAAAACGAGAAGATTGTCCCACCATCGCCTCGATTGTCACCACGCTGCGGGACAAGGATATGCTCCCAGCTATTTACGTCATTTTCAGCCGTAAAGGTTGCGATCAGGCGATTCGAGAGCTAAAAAACCTCAATCTCGTTAATCGAGAAGAAGCTAGAGCCATTTACTACCGTTTACTCATTTTCTTTCTGGAAGATAATCCCAATCTGCAAGAACTCGCCCTTTCCTTCTTTGCCGTCGAAAATCCGCCTCTACACCAGAAATTACTGGCTTTTTTCGCTAATAACCCCCAGTCTGAAGATCAACTCCTCAGCCTCTTAACCGCCGACCCCGAGACGAAAAACCAACTGTTTGAATTCCTGGCCAGTGCTTCCCAATTGGTGCGCGCCGACCAGGTGGAACCCCTCATCCGGGGCTGTGGTGTTCACCATGCCGGGATTTTACCCCTCTGGAAAGAGTTAGTTGAACAACTCTTTGAAGCCGGTTTAATTAAGGTGGTTTTTGCCACCGCTACCCTCTCAGCCGGGATTAATATGCCCGCTCGCACCACCGTTATCTCGGCCCTCTCCAAACGCACCGATGATGGCCATAGTATGCTGACTCCCTCGGAATTTGTCCAGATTGCCGGCCGGGCCGGTCGCCGGGGAATGGACGCGGTGGGCCATGTGGTGACAGTACAAACGCCCTTTGAAGGGGCAAAAGAAGCGGCTTTTCTGGCCATCGCTCAACCGGAACCCCTGCAAAGCTGTTTTGCGCCCAGTTACGGCATGGTCTTAAATCTCCTGCAAAAACACAGTCTAGAGGAGACCAAAGACCTCTTAGAGCGCAGTTTCGCCGAATATCTCGCTCGTTTGAAGTTAAGCCCCGAACGACAACAGATTACCGTCTTAACCACCGAATTAGCTAAGTTGGATATGGAATTAGCCGGGATCGAACGGGAGCAGGTCTTTAGTTACGAAAAGCTCCGGGAAAGACTGCGGGAAGAAGAAAGACTGTATAAAATCCTCGCTAGTCAGTCAGAGGCACAGAAAAGACAGGAAATACATCTAAAATTGCCGAATATTCCCGTCGGAACCATCCTCCATCTCAAGGGCAAACATATTAAGGTTCCTGTCCCCGTCCCCGCTATCTTCGTCAATACCCTGCACGGAGCCGGTCAAGTGCGAACCCTTGTTTGTTTAGGCAGTGATAATCGCTGGTATTTAGCCGCCTATGCCGATATTAGCGAGATTGATCGAGGTTTTATCACTCCTGCGGCATTAGGCGAACTGATACCCCCTTCCCTAGAAGCTGTTTCCCTAGGGGGTTGGCGCAAGGGTGAGGAAAATACTCAGGCGATCGCAGATTTAATCCCCCAACAAGTGCAGGGCATCCCACCAGTGGCGGAACTGGCAACACAAGCACAAAAAATTGAAATTGTCAATAGTCAAATTGCCGCTCATCCCCTGCAAAAACGCAAAAATCCGGGGCGATTGATGAAATTATACTACGATCGAGAGATTGCTCGCGATAAGTTACACAAGACCCAGATTAAATACCAAAAACAACAATCCCGCAAATCCTACTACTGGGAAGAATTTCTGAATCTAATTGAGATTTTGCGGGAATTCCAAGCATTAGAGGGTTATTTGCCCACTCCCCTCGGAGAAGCGGCGGCCACTATTCGCGGGGAAAATGAACTCTGGTTAGGATTAGCGATGATGTCCGGAGATTTGGACCGATTGACTCCTAGCCAACTAGCCGCCGCCATCAGCGCTATGATTACGGAACCCCCTCGCCCCGATACTTGGTGCAATTACCCGCCTGTGCCAGAAGTTATCGATATTTTGCGACAAGGAGAGGGAAATTCCCCGGGTTTGCGAGAAGTTCGCCGTTTACTCTATCAAGCTCAATCTCGCTACGATATCACTATTCCCGTCTGGTTAGAAACCCAACTGATGGGGATTGCCTCCCGTTGGGCCCAGGGGACATCCTGGCCAGAATTGTGCGAAAATACTAGCCTCGATGAGGGAGATCTAGTGCGATTATTACGGCGCACCGTCGATGTTCTCTGGCAAATTCCCCAAATTCCCCGGGTTTCCCAAGTTCTTAAAGATAATGCCCGTCTCGCCGTCACAGCCATGAAGCGCTTTCCTCTGTAAATTGATCACTCTTTTAAACAATGGGAGATGGTAGGGAAAGTAACTGTTGGTGAATCTGCTCGATTAGGGCGAGGATTTGCTGATAATTGTGGTGCAATCCCTGATGATAGAGGTGATTTGCTCCTTGATTTAAATCCGCTAAAGCTGATTGATAATAACCCAATTGATGCCGCAGTAATCCCCTTCTAATATAAGCATCGGCATAAAAAGGATCGATGGCAATCGCTCGATTTAAATGGGCGATCGAGCGGTCGTATTCACCTAATTGGTGAGCGGTACAAGCTAGATTATAGTAGGCTGAGGCGTTATTTTTATTTAACTGGAGAACTTGATTAAAATCCGCTTTGGCTGAGGTGAAATTGTGGAGGGCTAAATGAGCTAAACCTCGATCATTATAAATAGTGGCTAAAGTGTCGGGTTGCTGGTTAGTAATTTGACGCAAGGATTGATTAAAATCCGCTAGGGCAAGGGGATAATTTTTCATGGCCGCCTGAACTAAACCTCGATTATAGTAGGCTTGATAATAGGCGGGTTTTAGCCGGATAGTCTGGTTATAATCGGTCAGTGCCTGTGGATAATCTCCCAAACGATAAAAAGCTAAACCCCGATGGAAATAGGCTAGATAATTATCGGATTGCTGTTGTAAAGAGCGGGTGCAATCTTGCCAAGCGTGCAGATAATCCTGTAAATAAATCTGAGTTAAACAGCGATTACTGTAGGCTAGGGCCAAGTTATTTTCCTGTTCCAGCGACTGATTGAAATCCTGCAAAGCTTGCTGATAATTACCCGCCTCTAGTTGTTCAATTCCCGATCGCAACCAGTAGGGTAAATGTACTGATTGATCCGCTTTTCCCGGCCGAGGCAATTCCCCCAGCACAAGCGAGCAGAGCAGTGCAACCATAACCAATCGACCGAGGCGAGGAAGAAAATTTTTCAAAACCGTTGACATAGGAGTATCTTTGTGCATATACTCTCAATTCTGAGAAAACTTTCTTGATCGATCAACAGACAGCCTGTCAAATACAGGAGACAGGAGACAGGAGACAGGAGACAGGAGACAGGAGATTATTTTTATTTACTCTTCCGACACCCTACACCCTACACCCTACACCCCACACCCTACACCCCACACCCTACACCCTACACCCTACACCCTACACCCTACACCCCACAGTCTAGAACTGGCCTATGTCTCTACTGGTCCGGGCTGCGATAAGCTGATAAAGGAACTCGTAGCTAACGCAATTGACACCCGATAACCGATAAATGATACAGGAGTTATCTATGGAAACTATTTTTATCCCCCACCTCCTCAAATCTCCTGATCGACAAAGAGTGATCATCATTGATAATTTTATCCCCAGTCTAGAAACCTTGACACCGGTGCGGGGAACCTTGTTGGTTAGACATGGGGGGAATTTTTTGGAAGTATCGGTGAAAGCGGAAACCATCGTCACCTTAACCTGCGATCGCTGTTTACAACAATATAATCATCGTCTGCAATTAAACACTTCCGAATTAATCTGGCTAGACAAAAATAAAGACTACGATAGCTCCTATCCTCTAGAGCGAGAAATAGCCTACGAAGACCTCTCGGAAACTCTCGATCCTAACGGGGATTTTGACCCGCAAATGTGGTTATACGAGCAGTTATGTCTAACTTTACCCCCCCGTCAACTCTGCGGAGCCAATTGTCAACCCCCCGATTTTCTTCTTCCGGAAAAGACTGCCATCGATGGTCGTTGGGCCTCCCTAGAATCCTTGAAAAGTCAGTTATCTCAATCGCAAAATTGAGCTTTGATGCTGATTTTTTTTCGGGTTTCGATCCACCAGAAAAGCGATCGAAACCCGATTCTTTAATGACCCCAAATCTTTTTCAGGACAGTTTCGGGAGTAATATCGGCGACTTTTCCCGTATTAGCTTCAATATATCGATGCAGCTCTCCCCCACTCGGTAAAACTCTCTTAGGCAACGAAGGAACCAGCAGAGAGAGGGTATAGGTTCCCACGGCCACGGCTAACTGTAAAGGGACACTTTCGGTAGCTAACAATAAATTAGCACCGGCGATCATGGCCGCCATTTTACCGATATCGGCCGTTCTGGACACTTTTAAGTTATTATCCATGGCTTTAAGGGCTAAAACCCAAGCTTCATCTAGTTCTCCCTGGATCGCTACAATTGGCAAATCCGGTTGTTGATGGCGAATGCCTTGGATAATTTCTAGCCAACTCTCTAGGGGATAAACCGTTTCCAGTCCTTGGCTGATGCTCAGATCGCTACCGCCGGCGTAGAGGAGAATATAGCCGCTATCCTTGATATTAAGGCGTTGCTGCTCCATTTCGGCCCAATCAATATCATCGCGATTCAAGGTTAGTTTTAAAGGTGGACAGGGTGGGGCAATCTTTAACCCTTTGACCAGTGCGTGATAATTATCCGCTAGATAGCCTTCCGTTGGCCGGGGTACTTGTTCCGATAAAAACCAGCTGCTATTATTTTCATAGCCTATACGGTTAGGAACACCATTTAACCAGAGTAAAAGATTGATGGCAGGACGATTAGTGAGACTAATGGCGATTTCGTACTCCCGGTCCCGAATTACTCCCAAAATATTTAAATAATCCGCTAATCCGTACTGATCTCGATAGTCAAATAAAAGCACTTCCCTAACCTGCGGACAGAGACGATAGGCAGCTTTTGCCCTAGGTTCGACCAAAACATCGATGGTGCCTTGGGGGTAAGTTTGCCGGAGGGTTTCTAGAGTGGGAAAAAACAGCAGTTGATTGCTAATTCCTCCCGGTACAAGGGTTAATATTCGCATTTTATCTAGATATACCTGAATCGATCAGCTTAATTCTAGCAGTGTCCCTCGTTATTCATTGAACCTCTTGTGAAAATCACAAATTGTCCTGAGAGTTAGGAGTCAGTAGCCAGTAGCCAGTAGTCAGAATTGTGGGCTTTATTGATATAATACTTGTCTATTGTCTTTTTTCCTGCTCGGAGTCTCCTCTCGACCGCCTCGGAGTTTCCTCACTAAGGGAAGATTTTTGATTTTTGCAGGAGATATTAACTATTACCCGAAGGATTAGAACCGTACATAGCATTTAAAACCAAAGCGGGGTCAACGTATTGATTGCCGTACATCAGTCCCCAGTGCAGGTGTGGTCCGGTGGTGCGTCCGGTCATTCCCACTCTAGCCATGCGCGCCCCTGCCGGTATATCCTGACCAAGGGTAAGGACGATTCCCCCTGACCTGTCAATCAAAAAAGTACCATGGCTATCGGATTGAACCGAACCCATGAGATGACAATAAATATGTGTCCATTGACCCGATTGTATCTTAATCATGGTGCCACAGCCTGTATGATCCGATAATTCGACGATTTTGCCAGTCCACCAATTGCGAATATAACTGCCCAAGGGTGCGGCCATGTCTAAACCAGCATGAAATTGTTGACTGCCATCCATGGGAGAGGAACGATAACCGAAACCAGAGGTATAGGTTTGAAAGTTTTCCACGGGGAAGGAGGCCCCGGCCCAAGCATTTTGAGCTATGAGGGTGGGATTAGCTTTAACGGGGTGTAAACGGTCAAATCCTAGAGAAATTAACGTGACAAGACAGCTAATCGCTAAAAAACGCAGGAATTTAACAGGCAGATACTTGAGCATGAGACTTACTCCAAACACCACAATTAAATATACCGCTAATTTTACCGGCGGCTTCCAACCGATATTTTAGTTAAGTTTTGAGTTATTATTGACGATTGGTTAGCAGTTGACAACATTTCCCCTCAGGCTGCCAATTCCCCGACTCCCCCACTTAATTTTTACTTTTTACTGACTCGTACCATGTTAGACCTAAAGCAAATTAGAGAAAATCCAGAGGAAGTACAGAAACGCTTAGATAGTCGGGGAGGGAGTTATGATATTGCCCCTATTCTCCAGTTAAATCAACAACAGAAGGCTTTAGAGTTAGAACGCAGCAGTTTACAGGCCCGGGGTAACGAAATCGGTAAACTGGTGGGACAAAAAGTGAAAAGTGGCAGCGATGTCAACAGTCCCGAAATTTTGGCAATGAAAACAGAAGGAAACGAGATTAAAAGTAAACTAGCTCAATTAGAACCGCAGGAAAAAGCGATTAAAGCGGCCATTGACCAAAAAATCTTAGATTTACCCAATTTACCCAGTGAAACCACTCCCATCGGTAAGGATGAACGGGAAAATGTCGAAGTCAAACGCTGGGGAGAGGAATATAAACCCACTAATCCGAATATTTTGCCTCACTGGGAAATTGGGGAAAAATTGGGCATTTTAGACTTTGAACGGGCAGTAAAGATCGCCCAGAGTCGTTTTGTTAATCTTATCGCTGTCGGGGCAGCCCTAGAAAGAGCTTTAATTAATTTTATGCTCGATCGCCATATTGTCGCCGGTTATACAGAAGTTTTACCACCAATTTTAATTAATAGTGACTCCCTGCGCGGGACGGGACAACTGCCAAAATTTGCGGAAGAAAGCTTTAAATGTCGAGATGATGAGCTTTGGTTAGCACCAACGGCAGAAGTACCCGTAACTAACCTCTATCGCGATGAAATCCTCTCATCGGAGCAATTACCAATAAAACACTGTGCCTATACTCCCTGTTTTCGTCGAGAAGCGGGCAGCTATGGTAAAGATACTAGGGGCTTGATCCGTTTGCATCAATTTAATAAGGTGGAAATGGTCAAAATCGTCCATCCTGACGCTTCTGCTCAGGAACATGAAAGTTTAGTCGCTAATGCGGAGGCAATCCTGCAAGCTTTACAGTTGCCCTATCGGGTGATTGAATTGTGTAGCGGTGACTTGGGTTTTGCAGCGGCCAAATGTTATGACTTAGAAGTATGGCTACCTTCGGCTAATACCTATCGGGAAATTTCCAGTTGTTCTAATTTTAGAGACTTCCAGGCACGAAGGGCAAATATTCGCTTTAAAGAAAAAGGGCAAAAAGGCACTAATTTTGTCCACACCCTCAACGGTTCGGGATTAGCGATCGGTCGTACTATGGCTGCTGTCCTAGAAAATTATCAACAGGCAGACGGGACAGTAAAAGTGCCGGAAGTGCTGCAACCCTATCTAAAACGGGAAGTTATTTGTTAAATTTTCTAAAAATGCTTGACAAAATGTCTTTATAGTGCATTTGAAAAAGTTGCTCTTAACCCCACTCTAGAATTGCCTGTTTTAAGGCTCCTTCGGGCAAATTGGCGGGATCAAAAGACTCACCCGCTTCTATTCTCTCTAAAGCTTCAAAAAAAGCCCTCACACCACTGGCTGGTCCCCATGGGTGGTCCATAATTCCAGTTCCCGCATTGAGGATAACGTTACGTCCGTAATCCCCAAGGACCTGGGGAACAATACCTGGACGAATGCCGGCCGAGGGAACCGGAAAAACGTTTCTATCGCGCAAAATATCGCGAATTTTGCCTTCCTCCTGGGGATCGAAGGGTAAACTACCGTAGGCGGCGGGATATAGCACCGCATCGGCTCCTGCGTGGGCCATCATCGTTCCCAAAACCACAGAATAGGCTAATCCCGTATCAGTACCGGCACACATCGCTCCGGCAAAGGCAGGATGGGCGAAAATAGGAACATCGATCGCTGGATCACTGGCTAAAGCTTCTAAAACGGAAAAACCGTAGGTAAGAACGTTTAATAATAGGGCATTAGCCCCATGTTTCACCAATAAACGGGCTTTTCTCTGCAATTCGTCCGCTTTTCCCGTGACATTGACCGCGTAGAGAACATTTCTGCCGGTTTGCTGCCGCACTTCCTCCAAAACCCGGCGACAACAATCTAGGCGCTCGTGGGTGGGAGCCACGGGAAGATCCGCCATGATTTCATCATCTTTAATCACGTCTAAGCCAGCAAAAGCCACTTCTCGCAGGATATCGGCGTGATCTTGGGCCGATAGTCCTAAAGCGGGTTTAAAAATTGCCATTACTAGAGGTCGATCATAAACCCCCAAACGTTGCCTAATTCCGGTGATTCCCACCTTGGCTTTCGTGCCGTAGTTTTCGGGGAGGTACACCCCCACCACTTTTCCGGCTCCAGCCATGGAATATTTGCCGAAAATCATGGTTAAAAGACTGGCGATGTCATTTTCAACGTTTATATCGGGAAAACGCACCCTAGCCACCTTATAACCGTCTGCTTCCTCCCTGATTCCCACCACTTCCGCTAGGTGTTGTTGCAGCTGCTCTTGACGATGACTGTGGCGATCGCTCCAAGTGCCGGCGGTTTGACCGATAGCGATCGTTTTTGCCTGTTTTTCGGCATTAATAGCGGGAGGAAAGCGATAATCGACAATGATAGTCATAAAAAGTCAAAAAAGGGAGTGGGAATTATGAATTATAAATTATGAATTGGGAGGTGGGGAGATAGGCAGAAAAAGCTGCCTCTTGCTTATCCTAACCAAGAAGAATTAAGAATGAGCATTAATCAATTAAATGCTCTATTTAGGGCTTTTATGCAATTTTATGTCTATTTTTCTCATTTTTGCCCTCTCAAAAATTAATTATGCAAGAACTCTAAGGAGTTAATTGTGTCCAATTACTTAATAAATGCTATATTTTGAGCATTGCCTAAAATATAAGCTATTTGAGGTTATAATCCCATCATTTACTTAAAATTAATTCATCAATTGGATGATGTCTAGAAAACTAGCGAACAAAATCCTGAAATTGGCTAATTCCCTATCTAGGTCATCGAAGCGATCTCTTTTAATTGTCACCGATTGCCTTATTTTTTGTCTAACCATCTATCTAGCCTTCTCTCTCAGGTTTAATCTGAGCCTCGAATATCAGCAAATTAGACCTTTTTTCGGGGAAATACTCAGCTTAATTGCTATTAAACTTCTAGTTTTCTATCTTAAAGGTATTTACCGTCCCGTAGTACGTTATACAGGATTAGAGTTTCTTTCCTCCGTACTGCAAGCGGTTCTCTATAGTTCAGGGGTTTTAATCAGTCTTGCCTACTTTCAAAGGGATGCCTTTTTGCCGCGTTCAGTCCTGATTATCGACGCCTTGTTAACCCTAGTATTGGTTATTGGGGTGAGACTGTTGATTCGTTCTGTCTTTCACCGTCTCAATATTTACGTCAGTAGTGTGGATAGGGAGCCGACAATTGTTATCTATGGTGCTGGGTTTGTGGGTTGTCAGTTGGCACGTTCCCTACAAAATGACCCCCACTATCGTTTATTGGCTTTTGTTGATGATAATCCCGATTTGCAGCAGCGAGTTATCCAAGGCATTAGGGTTTATCCCCCCTCTCAATTGGCACTACTGCACCAAAAACGGGCCTTTGACTGGGTTGTTCTCGCTATTCCGAACCTAGACAAGGCCAGAAAGCGGCAAATCATCGAAAGTCTAGAAACTTTACCCATCGATATTAAAACCGTTCCTCCCCTCTCAAAAATTTTATCGGGAGAAGCGGCCATCAATCAGATTCGCAGTGTCGATGTCTCGGAATTATTAGGACGGGAAGAAATTCTACCCCGTCCCGAACTTTTGGGAAAAAATGTCACGGGTAAAGCGGTGTTAGTCACCGGGGGTGGTGGTTCCATCGGTTCGGAATTATGCCGACAAATCGCCTTCCTCAAGCCAAAATGCTTGGTAATCTACGAATTAAACGAGTTTTCCCTCTACAAAATCGATCTCGATTTAAGCGAAAATTATGCCGATTTACCCAAGTATGCCTATCTAGGCAATGTTCTCGACCGCAATCATCTGGCCCGAGTCATCCAACAACACCAGATTGAGACAATTTATCACACGGCTGCCTATAAGCACGTTCCCCTTGTGGAAGCCAATGCTAGTCAAGGGGTTTACACTAATGTTTGGGGGAGTTTAAATGTCGCTCAGACCGCGATCGAGAATTCAGTTAGTAATTTAGTTCTCATTTCCACCGATAAGGCCGTCAGACCGACTAACATTATGGGGGCCAGTAAACGCTGTGCTGAGTTAGTTATACAAGCTTTGGCTGCTTTACCCGACACTTCCACCCGTTGCGCTATCGTCCGCTTTGGCAATGTTCTCGATAGTAGCGGTTCCGTGGTGCCGCGTTTCCGGGAACAAATTGCCCAACGTAAGAATATTACCCTCACCCATCGCGATATTATTCGCTATTTTATGTCTATTCCGGAGGCGGTGCGTTTGGTTATACAAGCAGGAGCCATGGCTAAGGGGGGTGAGGTATTCCTGTTAGATATGGGTGAACCGGTAAGAATTTACGATTTGGCCCTACAGATGATTCGTTTAAGTGGCTTGGAATTAGGGCAAGATATCGATATTGAAATCACAGGATTAAGACCGGGGGAAAAACTCTACGAAGAATTATTAATCGATACCGATAAAGCTCGTCCCACCTCTCACCCAAAGATTTTTTGCGCTAATGAACACTTTCTTGCTTGGGACAAATTGCAAATCAAATTAGAGCAACTGCTTAATTATATTCAAGTTAATGACCGTCAGGGCTTAGTTAAGTCCCTACAAGATTTAGTTCCCGAATACCAACCCCCGAAGCAAATAGCCAGTAATTTGTCAAGTAAAAAGTAAAAAAGAGGAGTTTTACCTCTCCTCTTGTTGCCAAAATTTATTAATCTAATTGAACCGAATGCTCTTGTTTTAATTGCTTTTGGATAGTTTTTACTGTCTGCTCAATTTTATTGATTCCGGGGGAAGAAGAGCGATTTACTCTATCAGCTAGAGGAGAAGTGTGTTGAATAGCAATGCTTAAATAAAGAGGAAAAGCGAGGGTAAAGGCTAAAAAAAGACGTTGTAACATAATCCACTCCCACAAAAGTTTTTCAGCGATTATTTTAGCCGGCTGAAACTTTTACCAGAATAACGACTAACTAGGAAAATTTCAGCTAGTTTGTGACAGTCCGGCAATTGGTGGGGCAATCCTAAAGAATTAGCGCTGAAACCCTCAACCCTAGACCGAGAGTCTGATAGATTGATCTAGAAACATGATCGATCGCTCTATCTATGCACAAAATTCCAGTTACTGTGATCACGGGTTTTCTGGGTGCGGGAAAAACTACCCTCATCCGTCATCTACTGCAAAATAATCAAGGCCGACGGGTGGCCGTTATGGTCAATGAATTCGGAGAAGTGGGAATTGATGGTGATTTGTTGAAAAGTTGTCAGACCTGCGACGACAACCCCAACGATAATATTGTGGAATTGACCAACGGTTGTCTGTGCTGCACAGTACAGGAAGAATTTCTCCCCACCATGCAGAAATTGCTGGAGCGACGGCAACAGTTGGATTGTATGCTGATCGAAACTTCGGGATTAGCTTTACCTAAACCTCTGGTTCAAGCTTTTCGCTGGCCGGAAATCCGCAACGGTGCCACGGTAGATGGAGTAATCACGGTGGTGGATGGTTTTGCTATCGCTAGGGGTCGTCTGGTGGCGGATTTAGATGCTTTAACTGCACAAAGGCAAGCAGACCCCAATTTAGAACACGAAACGCCCATTGAGGAGTTATTTGAGGATCAGTTGGCCTGCGCTGACCTGGTACTCTTAACTAAAACCGATCTCATCAGCGAAATTGAATTAGAAAAAATTATTAATTGGCTGAAAACACAACTGCGATCGACGGTAAAAATAGTTACTTGTGCCGATGGACAAATTAGCCCCGATGTGCTACTGGGATTTAATGCCGCCGTCGAGGATAATTTAGCTAGTCGTCCTAGTCATCATGATCACGAGGAAGAACACGATCACGATGAGGAGATCAATTCTGTGCAGTTTTGCCTCGATTCTCCCGTAGATGCCCGAATTTTGACCCAACGGATCAAAGAATTGGTGGCCCGAGAAGAAATCTATCGGGTTAAGGGATTTGTTAATGTGGCCAATAAACCGATGCGTATGGTGTTACAGGGAGTCGGTGATCGCTTTGATTCTTTCTTCGATCGACCCTGGCAATCCACGGAAACGCGGCAAACTCGCTTGGTCTTTATCGGCCGCTCCCTCGATAGTCAGAGAATCGAGCAGGCCTTAACTAGGGTTGGCTGAAGAAGTTTTTCCTAGGGACAGGGTGGGGTAGGGAGATTATTTTTATTTATTCTCCCTTCTCCCCCTCTACAATAATTACTCGCTGCCAGAAATGCGTTGGTTTAGTATCATACTTTGTGCTTTTTGTCAAAAAAACTTTTTTTTTGCAATAAAACTACATAAAAAAAAGATCATCGTTGTGGCTGAAATTGACTGATTTACCTGTCTTAATTAGGATTACCTTCTAGGTTTGACAAGGGTTTCAACCGTTGCTGCCTAAAAAAGCACAGAATAACCCACTATGAAATTATGTCAAATCGCTGTAACCATTGCAACATCGTTGTTAAATAAAAATCTTTCTCAATTAATTCTTAAGAATTTGTAAATATTGCGGAATGTTAATTTAAATATTCTCAAGTTTTTGGAGTTAATAAATAATTTTTGCTTATCTTTGTCCAACATCGGGTTAGAAGTCAGTTATCAGTTATCAGTTATCAGTTATCAGTTATCAGTTAACTGAGAAAACTCCCCACACCCCACACCCCACACCCCACACCCTACACCCCACACCCTACACCCCACACCCCACACCCCACTGAAAAAGCTCCGGCGCTCGATCGCCCGGATAGATAGTCGGGGATTTGGGTTAGGGTAGTAAAAGATACAGATTACTCACCCTTGCAGACCAAAAATTATGACGAATACCAGTAACCCGCTGCTTGCCGGTCAAGGATTACCGGCCTTTGACCAAATCCAACCCGGCCTGATTGTCCCTGGGATGACGCAACTTTTGCAGGAACTGGCCAGAGAATTAACCGAACTAGAAGCGCAGATTGCTCCCACTTGGGAAAAATTGGTCGAACCCCTCACCCGGATTGAAGAACGTTTAAGCTGGAGTTGGGGGATTATCGGTCATCTGATGGGGGTAAAAAATAGCCCAGAATTGCGTCAAGCTTACGAAACCGTACAACCGCAGGTAGTCGAGTTTATTAGCCGTTTAAGCCAAAGTAAACCCATTTATGAGGCATTCTCGTCCCTGCGTCAAGGGGAAAGCTGGGGGCAATTAGACGAGGCACAACAGCGCATTGTCGAAGCTTCCCTGCGGGATGCTCAATTGGCCGGGGTGGGATTAGCAGGGGAGAAAAAAGACAGATTTAACGCGATTCAACTGGAATTAGCGGAAATCACCACGAAATTTTCTAATAACATCCTCGATGCCACCAAAGCTTTTCAACTGAAACTAACAACCCCAGAAGATATCGCCGGTTTACCCCCTAGTCTCCTCAGTTTAGCCGCCCAAACCGCCCGCACCCAAGGAGAAACTAACGCCACCCCCGAAACCGGCCCCTGGGTGATTACCCTCGATTTTCCCAGTTATTTCCCCTTTATGAAGTACAGCGATAATCGGGAATTGCGCGAAAAACTCTATAAAGCCTACGTTAGTCGGGCCGATCTGGGAGAATTGGATAATAATCCCTTAATCGATCGCATTTTGCAACTACGTCAGGAACAGGCCCATCTTCTAGGTTATAGTACCTACGCCGAGGTCAGTCTTGCCCGGAAAATGGCTAATTCTGTGGATGAAATCGAGAAATTGCTTGACAATTTGCGCCAAGTAAGCTATGAAGCGGCAAAACAGGATTTAGAGTCCTTAAAAACTTTTGCGGGAACCGACGATCTCAAACATTGGGATATAGCCTATTGGTCAGAAAAACAGCGTCAGGCCAAGTTTAACTTTAGTGCCGAGGAATTACGCCCCTATTTCCCCCTACCACGGGTTTTAGAAGGCATATTTAGCCTCGCTAAACGGATTTTTGGGGTAGAAATTATCGCCGCTGACGGTAAAGCACCTATCTGGCATCCCGATGTGCGTTATTTCCAGATTAACGACGAAAAGGGCGAAAAAATCGCCTATTTCTACCTCGATGCCTACAGTCGTCCCGCCGAAAAACGCGGCGGCGCTTGGATGGATGTCTGTATCGGTCGGGCCAAAACCAGTGCCGAGGTGCGTTTACCTGTGGCTTATTTAATCTGCAATCAAACCCCTCCAGTAGATGGAAACCCCAGTTTAATGACCTTTGAGGAGGTAACTACCCTATTTCACGAATTTGGCCACGGTTTACAGCATATGTTAACCACTGTGGATTATTCCGGCGCAGCGGGCATTAATAACGTTGAGTGGGATGCGGTGGAATTGCCCAGTCAATTTATGGAAAATTGGTGTTATGATCGCCCTACTTTAATGAGTATGGCCAAACACTACGAAACTGGCGAAACTCTCCCCGAACATTACTACCAAAAACTGCTCCTAACTAAGAATTATATGAGTGGTTCGGCCATGTTGCGTCAGTTACATTTGTCTCTAGTAGATTTGGAATTACACCATCGTTATCAACCGAATGGCAGCGAAACTCCTAAACAAGTCAGACAGCGTTTAGCAGCGACGACGACGATAATTCCTCCTCTACCGGAAGATGCTTTCTTGTGTTCTTTTGGACATATTTTCGCCGGCGGTTATGCGGCGGGTTACTATAGTTATAAATGGGCAGAAGTCCTCAGCGCCGATGCTTTTGCCGCTTTCGAGGAAGTGGGATTAGATAACGAAGAAGCTGTGAAAGCGATCGGTCGCCGTTTTCGCGATACTGTTTTAGCTATGGGGGGAAGTTCCCATCCTATGAATGTTTTTAAAGCTTTCCGCGGTCGCGAACCCAGTACCGAGCCTCTCCTCCGTCATAGCGGATTATAAAAGTAGGGTGTGTTACGCTACGCTAACACACCAAAAACCTTTCTTTGTGGTGCGTTACGGCAATATTTAGCTCTTGATTTTTTCCCTAAAAACAAGGGATTGCCTAACGCACTCTACTTGACTATATTGTGATAACATATCGGGAAAAAAAGTTAACTAACAGGAGTAAACTTTAATGAGTATCGCATTTTTTCAAGATCTGATCGAATCGGTAGAGAGTCTATCCATTGAAGACCAAGATTATTTGTTTGAGCTAATTCGTAAAAGACGCATTGAGAAACGCCGTGAGGAGATGGCTAAAAATGGCGAAGAAACCTTAAAATCTTTAGCAATGGGAACAGCAAAAAAAGGCAGTGCTGAAGAGATAATGGCTTATTTGTTAGAGGATGAAGAAAAATGAAATTAGTTGCTGACAAAAGCTTTAAAAGAGCTTTTCAACGCTTAATCAGCAAAAATCCTCAACTACAAAGCAAGGTATCAGAGGTTCTACATTTGTTAGAAGATAATCCCTTCACCCCTTCTTTAAAATCTCATAAGCTTACAGGTAGATTAGAAGGTTATTGGTCATGTTCTGTTAGTTACGATTGCCGTATTATTTTTACTTTTCGTCAAGATACTGATTCAGGAGAAACTTTAATTGTTATAGTTGATATTGGAAAACACGATCAAGTTTACTGATTTATCTCTTTAATTTGTTCTTGCTTATCAATTGTATAATTACAGTGCGATATCGCCTACTTTTCTAGCGTGCGTTCCTTGAAATTTTTGGGTCTGAAAGCCCTTAACTACCGTATATTTTTATGAAGAATTATCTGTACCTTGTAACATTAACTCTTAATTCTTAACAAATTACCATAGATTCTCAACAGAAAAACTGATTATAATAAAGGAAAATGAACAGGAATGCTCGATCGATAGATAACTGATTAATTAAAGTTTTATTACTTTTGATGTCCAGGGATTAAGAGAAGTAAATTTATTCTCGATCGCTCCCTGAAAGTGAGAAGAAATAGTTTTAATAAACAAAGAGTTTTCAACTTGGCAAAAATCCTCTGGGGGCAATACACATGGAAGTTCTAACCGAGACAATTAACCCAACTTCGATCGAACGGGAACCGATCCATCTCTATAACCGAATTCAACCGCACGGGGTGCTTTTAGTTCTCAGCGAACCGGAGCTAAAAGTCAGCCAAACTAGCAGTAATAGTCGCAGTTTATTGGGTATTTCTCCGGGGGAAATTATCGGTAAAACCCTAGAGGAAATCTTCGATCCCTTTCAGATCGATCCTCTGAAATCAGCCATAGAAAATAACGATTTTGATGCTATCAATCCCTCCAAAATTTGGGCGCGGGTTAAAGGGGATGATTTTGCCGTCTTTGATGCTATTTTCCACCGCAACGCCGAACAAATGCTGATTTTAGAGTTAGAACCAGCTATTTCCTATGAAAACATTCCTTTCCTGAGATTCTATCACCTAGCTAAAACTTCGATCGATAAACTTGAAGCCACCCGTAGCCTAAAAGATTTCTGTAATATCATCGTTAAAGAAGTGCGAAAAATGACAGAATTCGATCGAGTTATGTTATACAAATTCGACGAAGAAGATAACGGTGATGTGATAGCAGAAGACAAAATAGAGCAACTAGAACCCTATCTCGGTTTACGTTATCCCGCTGCCGATATCCCTCTCCCAGCACGAAATTTATTAACTGCTAATTGGATTCGACAGATTCCCGATGCCACCTCTGAACCCGTCGATCTAGTGCCTAGTCTTCATCCCGAAACTCAACAACCTTTAAATTTAACCCTGTCCAGTCTTAGAAGTGCTTCTCCCTGTCATTTAGAATACCTGCATAACATGGGAGTGGGAGCATCTCTAACCATTTCTCTGATTGAAAATAAACGTCTCTGGGGCATTATTGCCTGTCATCACCGCACCCCCAAATATGTACCCTACGAACTCCGTAAAGCTTGTGAGTTCTTAGGAAGGGTAATTTTTTCGGAAATATCGGCACGGGAAGAAACCGAGGATTATGACTATCGAGTGAAATTAAACTTTGTGCAATCGCAATTAATCGATTATATGGCGGAAGCTAATAACTTTATCGATGGATTAATTGCCCATAAACCTAATCTGCTCGATCTAACTAAAGCCACAGGAGCCGCTATTTGTTTAGGCGGCAATTATACCTTAATTGGAGTAACACCGAGCGAAGAAGAACTAAATTATCTGATTACTTGGCTAGAAAAAAACGTCCATGAAGATGTTTACTATACTAATTCCTTACCGCAAATTTATGCCGATGGGGGTAAGTTTAAAGACATTGCCAGTGGTTTACTAGCAATTCCCATTTCTAAACGTAATTATCTCCTCTGGTTTCGTCCGGAAGTAATTCAAACCGTCAACTGGGGTGGTGATCCGGGTAAAGCGATCGAAACGACTGCCATAGATGGTAATATTCGTCTCTGTCCGCGTAAATCTTTCTCCCTCTGGAAAGAAACCGTTCGTCTCCAATCTTTACCCTGGAAAGCAGTAGAAATTAACGCGGCACTAGAATTACGAAAAGCGATTGTCAATATCATCTTAAAACAAGCCGATGAATTGGCACGTTTAGCGCGGGATTTGGAACTATCAAACGCCGAATTAAAAAAATTCGCCTACGTCGCTTCCCACGATTTACAGGAACCCCTCAATCAAGTCGCCAACTATGTGCAGTTGCTAGAAATGCGCTACACCGAAGAACTGGACGAAGATGCTAAAGAATTTATTACTTTTGCCGTCGAAGGTGTCAGCTTGATGCAAACATTAATAGATGATGTGCTGGCTTACTCGAAAGTGGATATGCAGGCGGCAGAGTTTAATACCATCGATGCTAATCTAGCACTGGAAAAAGCTCTCGCTAACCTGAAAGGGAGAATTCAAGAAAGTCAAGCTATAATCACCGTTGATCCTTTGCCAATTGTCATGGCAGATAAAACCCAGTTAATGCAATTGTTCCAAAATCTCATCGGTAATGCGATTAAATTCCGAGGAAAAGCAACCCCCACTATTCATATTGCTGCTCAACGTCAAGAGGAGGAATGGCTGTTCTCTGTCACCGATAATGGAATTGGTATCGATCCCCGATTTTCCGAACGCATTTTCGTGATTTTCCAACGACTGCACACCCGCGACGAGTACCCCGGCACAGGTATGGGTTTGGCGATTTGCAAGAAAATTATCGAGTGTCATCGCGGACGAATTTGGGTAGAATCCCAATTAGGTAAAGGAGCGGTTTTCTATTTTACAATTCCCCTAGGAGGTAACGAGCGTGAGCGCTGGCGAGGACGTGCCACACAAAATTATCTTATTAGTGGAGGACAGCAAAGCTGATATTCGCCTCATCCAAGAGGCATTAAAAACTAGCACCGTCCCGCACGAATTAGTTATCGTTAGGGATGGTGTCAGCGCTATGGATTATCTGCGTCGAGAAGGGGAGTATCTCGATTCTCCCCGTCCTAATCTTATTCTTCTCGATCTGAATTTACCAAGAAAAGACGGACGGGAGGTATTAGCGGAAATAAAAAACGATCCCAGTTTAAAAAGAATTCCCGTGGTGGTTTTAACCACTTCTCGCAACGAGGAGGATATTTTTTATAGCTATGAACTGCACGTTAATTGTTATATAACCAAGTCACGCAATCTCAACGATTTGTTCAAAATTGTCAAAAATATCGAGGCTTTTTGGTTAGAAACCGCTACTTTACCCAGTGAGTGAATCATTATCAGTTATCAGGAGGCAGTCCCGATGAAAAAATTTTCACCCCCACAGATGAAAGAGGTTTCTTTCCCTACACCCTACACCCTACACCCTACACCCCACACCCCACACCCTACACCCTACACCCTCTTTCAAGTCAGGAGTCAGGAGACGGTCGGCAGGAGGCAGCTTTATTCTCCCCACACCCCACACCCTACACCCCACACCCTACACCCCACTTCCTAACTTCCCAAATCTCTTTAACTCTTGATTAAAAAATGGGACTCTCGCAGGATATAAAAGTTCTTTTAATCGAGGATAATTTAGCCGAAGCTCGATTATTAAAGGAAATTCTTAAGGCTAATGAAAAAAAAGAATTTCATCTGGTTAATGTGTCAAGATTATCCGATGCAATTTCTCTTTTAAAACAAACAAATTTTGATGTAATTTTATTAGATCTAACTTTACCAGATAGTCAGGGTTTAGAATCCTTAGCTCCCCTTTTAATTACGGCTCCGAAATTACCGATCGTGGTTTTAACTAATATTAATGATGATAATTTGGCTTTGGCAGCACTGCGTCAGGGAGCGCAGGATTATTTAATTAAAAGAGAAGTAAGTTTAGAAATTTTAACTCGATCGCTATGTTATGCGATCGAGCGAAAACAGATGGAGGAAGCTTTACGAGAATCGAACGAAGCTTTAAAAATGAGCGTGATTGAACGCACTAATCAACTGGAAAAAGCTCAGGAATTAAATCAGTTAAAAACTGAATTTGTTTCCATGTTATCCCACGATTTTCGCAATCCTTTAAATAAAATTTTACTCTCGGCTGGATTATTAGAAGAAAGTCGCGATCGGTTGACAAAAGATCAGCAAGTTAGCTATTTTCGCATGATTCGATCGGCTATTAAAGACATGGATCAATTGCTCACAGAAGTGTTATTAATTGGCCGGGCCGATTCTGGGAGATTATACTGTCAATTTGATCCGGTGGATTTGCTCGATTATTGTCAGAAATTGGTAGAATCTTTTATTGTTAAGCCAGAACACCAATCAGCAATTATTTCCCAAATTGAGGGCAGCTTAGAAAGAGGACTTTGGGATATAAATTTAATTAAACATATCTTGACAAATTTACTGGGAAATGCTATAAAATATTCACCCCAAGGAAACCCCGTAGAATTTAAGATTATTGTCGAATCCGAGCAGGTAGTCTTTAAAATTATCGATCGAGGCATTGGTATTCCCAGCAAAGATCAAGAACATTTATTTAAACCTTTTTATCGCGGTAGCAATGTCGATAATATTCAAGGAACGGGATTAGGATTAGCCATTGTCGGACGCTGTGTGGAAGCGCACAAAGGACAAATTTACCTAGAAAGTGAGGAAGGAAAAGGCACAAAGATCACGGTGATTCTACCGATTATTACCGAGATTGAACACCTAAATTGAGATCAACAATAGGGTGGAACCACAATTTTTTTCCTGCTGCCCCCTCTCCCCACTTCCCTACTCCCTTCTCTCCTCTCCCCTCTCCCCACTTCCCCACTCCCTTCTCCCTTCTCCCCGGGAGCATCTCATTTATGCAAGTGAGTAATTATACTTATCCATAAAACTGGTTTCTAGCAAGGCTTTCAAAATAGCTTGACATAAACACCTGATTTAGGGGTTACAAAGGTG
>VYMB01000021.1_pt1 | contig 104423 bp, 94 predicted proteins | sample 5115321 | NCBI WGS metagenome assembly VYMB01 (sample SAMN12291794, study PRJNA351875) | freshwater metagenome | isolation source: freshwater lake | place: USA: Michigan, Wintergreen Lake | collected 2011-08-02 | reverse complement strand
CCCGAGGCCCGCCTAACCCAACCAGCCCCACTTTACTTCAATCAATCTGCCCCAAAACCCAACATACAAAACAAAACCCCGCCAAAATGACGGGGTTTGTCAGCAGTCTGAGGCGGGACGCTGATGCATCCCGCCTTATACTCTTACCGTCAGCCAGCTTGTGTTGGCCTAAGGTTAAACCATGATTTAGTTGGTGTGGGTCTTCAGATAAGCCACCAAGTCAGCGCGCTTTTGCGAATCCTTGATCCCGACGAAGGCCATGATGGTGCCGGGGATGCGTGCCTTTGGATTTTCCAGATAGGTGTAGAGCTCTTGCTCGGTCCAAGTGATCCCGGACTTCTTGTTCGCTTCAGAATAACGGAAGCCAGCAACTTGGCCTGCGGTGCGGCCGATGATGTTGTGCAAGGATGGGCCAACTTTGTTCACGCCAGCAGTCACGACGTGGCAAGTTTGGCACTGACGGAAAACGGCTTCACCTTTTACTGGGTCGCCCGAAAGGGTTGCGCCAGCTTTATCCGTGATCGCCAGAACCATTGCACCAGCGGCTGGAGCCGCGGCGGCAGCGGCAGCAGGAGCCGCAGCATCGGCTGCCGGAGCGGCCGCTTCAGTTGCAGGCGCAGCAGCTTCAGCTGCGGGCGCGGCAGCAGTTTCTGTCGCAGCAGGGGCAGCAGCTTCAGTAGCCGGGGCAGGAGCTTCTGCCTTCTCACTGGCTTGTTGTCCGCAGCCTGCTACCAGAACCAACGCCGCAAGCGAGACAGCAATTCCAGAACCCAAAATTTGTCTTTTCATGGTTTTTCCTCTCAAAATCGGCGTCGAAGCCTTCTGATGCCTGAACTATAGTGCGAATTCGCTTGAGGTCTAGAGTCACGAACCTGTGACTCAGGTGAAATCCACTAGTTGGATCGTAGTGAGTTGAAGAGGCTCCGGTTCGATTCTGTTTTTGATCAATTATGTTACCACTAATCGGAGAGTCCGCAGGCTTTTAAACGTCTCCAGTGGTCCTTTTTTGAGTAGATTTATGTTATAATTGCCACCCAAAACATGGCATAGTCTGCGTCGATTTCATTGCCGCCCCTTGGTTCTTGACTTGCTATAGAGTGGGTTGTCGTTATTGATCTGGATGCGAGGCAGCGCCACTTGAAACTAAGGTGGCCCCAGTAGGTTGTTAATTCGGAGACGTCAGATGGATTTTGGTCAACGCGTGCGACATAGTCTGGCTAGTCTGAAGCGTGCGGTTACACCCAAGCCCGCAAAGGACCCATTTGCCACGGCGGAGGTCGCCCCCGCCGCTGCGCCGGTCACCGCCAAGCCAAAGCGGGGTTGGCAAGTTTGGGCCATAGCCGGTGCTTTGGTGGTTGTTCCGATCTATTACATTCTCGGCGCCGTTCTTACCCATCGAATCAATGATGATTTGAACTTTAAGGCTGATGATCCTGGCCCAGGCGCATCGCGCACCATTGCTGTTATAGCCGGTCTGATCGACCGTGAGATCAATCAAACCGCTTGGGCCCCCAATACCCAACCTTTCCAGCCAGCTGCCCTCCTGCGCTATGGCGGCAACATGGCCAATTTCCAGTCGGGTATAGTCAAAGCTCTATCGAATATCACGGTAGAGATCGAAAGCTATGTTGGTCGTTCGCGCGGCACCTCGGCGGCCGATCCAGACCTTGGCCGTGCGCGGCAGGGCTTGTCACGTCAACCAGACACGTGGTTGCTAGACCCTTGGCCAACCTCTTCAGCGGATCAGGAATACCGGAAAGCGCGCACTGCTTTGATGGCGTATAATGCGCGCGTCGCGGACGGTAGGGCGGTTTTCGATGAGCGCGCGGACAATTTGCAGGCTTTGTTGGCGCGATCCGCCCTCGACCTTGGGTCGTCTTCTGATGCCCTAGAGAAGCAGATAGGCGCAGGTCGAAAGGTCTTTATCGATCGGCGGGCAGACAAGCTCTTTTATTTTGTCAAAGGCCAGTCTTACGCCTATTTTATCGCTTTGCGCGCCGTACGCGAAGACTTCAAAGATGTAATTGTAGAGCGCAGGGTAGCAGGTTTGTATGATGCGATGCTGGCAGATCTGGCGACTGCAGCCAGCTTGCAGCCATTGATCGTGCAAAATGCGTCACCCAACGCGCTCTTGATGCCAAACCACTTATCAACAGAAGGCTTCTACCTCCTCCGTGCTCGCTCGAAAATGCGCGAGATCACCGACATCCTGCAACGCTAACGGATAGAAGACATGGGCGAGCGCAAACTTCTCTGTATTGCTGATGATAGCCCAGAGTGCCGGGCAGCGGTTTATTTCGGTGCGCTGCGCGCTGCCAGTACGGATGCAAAGCTAATCATTCTGCGCGTGGTGGAGCCTATGGACCCTGGACTTTGGTCGGCGATGGGGGAAGCTATGCGTGAGCGTATGCGACTTGAGGCTTTAGACGACTTGCAAGCGCTCTCTGATGTCGCCTGGCAGGCTGCGGGCCTCGCCCCTGAATTGGTGGTGCAAGAAGGAACGCTGGATCATCAAATCCGCGCCTTTATCGATGCGACGCCTAGTGTGAAGACCCTTCTGCTGGCGGCAGCGGCTGGACGCGGCGGCCCGGGGCCCTTGGTTGCTGCAGCCATGCGGGGCGGTTTTGGCTTTGGAGCCCGCGCCGTGGCGATTATGATTGTGCCAGCGGGACTAAGTGATGAAGAATTGGCAGACCTTGCGACCTAGCGCATCCAAATCCACTGCCCAGTCCTGAAAAAAGTTGAATTTCTGCACCAAGAGGGCCATGTCTAACCCATGTTTATTCAAACCGAAGCAACCCCGAACCCCGCCACCCTTAAATTTCTGCCCGGACGCGACGTGCATCCAGATGGGGCGATTGAGTTTAATGACGCTGAGGCCGCCGCTGCATCACCATTAGCTGCCGCATTGTTCAAGATTGACGGGGTTCGCCGTGTCTTTTTTGGTGCTGACTTTATCACGGTGACGAAGGATGCTGAGACCGAATGGCCACATATTAAGCCATCGCTTTTAGGTGCCATCATGGACACTTTCGTCTCGGGTGCGCCGGTGATGACACACAGCGTCACCGCTGAGCCCGCGTCATCTGCCGGAGCCTATAGTGGCGATGCGGCCCAGATCGTGCGTGAGATCGAAGAATTATTGGCGACACGTGTGCGCCCTGCTGTTGCCCAAGATGGCGGTGACATTGATTTCGATCGGTTTGAGCCTGAAACTGGAACCGTCTATCTGCGCCTGCGTGGTTCTTGCGCCGGCTGCCCATCCTCAACCATCACGTTGAAGCAGGGGATTGAGAATATGCTCAAGCATTATGTTCCCGAAGTCTTGCGGGTAGAGCAGGCTTTATAGACTTATTCCTTATTTCGAAGGGTGAACATAATGGGCGCGCTAGACGATTTAGCTTTGAACCAATTGTTTGTAGATGCCCGGACTCGCAATGGATGGGTTGAGGAGACTTTACCCGAAAGCTTGATGCGCGCTGTCTATGATCTCACAAAATGGGGACCGACCAGCGCGAATTGTTCGCCCGCACGGTTTGCTTTTGTTGGCTCAGCAGAAGGTAAAGCGAAGCTAAAGCCCTATTTGGCGCCCGGTAATGTCGACAAAACCATGTCGGCACCTTGGACCGTGATTGTGGCGAGTGATCCAAAGTTTTACGATAAAGTCCCGGAGCTGTTTCCCCATAATCCAGATGCTGCCAAATGGTTCTCCGAGATGCCAGATGGTGGCGCAGAAGCGGCTTTTCGCAACGGCACACTACAAGGCGCCTATTTGATGATGGCGGCCCGTTCGCTTGGTCTCGATTGTGGCCCCATGAGCGGTTTTGATAATGCCGGCGTCGATGGTGCATTCTTCAAAGAAAATGGTTGGAAATCGAATTTCCTAGTAAATTTAGGTCATGGAACAGATAAAGACTTGTTCCCGCGCCTACCTCGTCTGTCATTTGAGTCTGCTTGCCAAGTTTTGTGATCGGAAAATGATCGACAGCGCAAGCAAAATAACCGAACAATGGAAACATGTCTGTATCAGAAATTCCCGCCGGAGAGGCTGTCGATCGTGCTGAACCGTTGCACGAGGCGATTTATCAAGAATTGCGGGCGCGCCTTTCACGCGGGGCATTTGCGCCGGGTGAAAGTCTCAGCCTGCGGTCGCTGGCAACCGAACTGGGCGGCAGCGTTACCCCAGTGCGGGATGCGGTCTGGCGGTTAACGGCGGAGCATGCCCTTAGCATGGGCGCAACCCGACGGATCACGGTACCTGAAATGGACCAGACTGGAATTGTGGAGTTGATGCGTGCCCGCACGCTCTTGGAGCCAGAGGCAGCAGCAAGGGCGCTGCCTTTCATCACAGCCAGTCACCGCCAAGCGATGGCGGAAGCTAATGACGCCATGGATGCGGCACTACGACAGGGTGATATTGTTGGCTACATGGCCAGCAATCACGCATTCCACTTTGGCCTCTACCGTGCTTGTCCATCAACGGTGATTATCCCCATGATCGAGAGCATTTGGGTACGTTTCGGTCCCTTCATGCGGCTGATGTTTCCCGATGCTGTTAACGACCTTGATCTATCTGATCGCCACGGCGATGCGCTGAAGGCGCTCGAAAGTGGAGAGATTGGATGATAAACCGCATTTAATGCCGTTTTTGGCTTGACCAACCCCACCCTTAGAACGTTATAACAAATTCTGAGGTGGAATGTGCCAATCGTCAGGGAGAAGTTGAGGGAGTTTAAGGCGCGCGAAAGCGCAGCTTATCGGCGAAGCCGACCCCTCTCTGCCGCGCGCGCAAACCAAGAGAACGGTTTTTTCGGTGGGGTGCCCCAGCATTGGATGTTGGACTGGCCGATGCCGTTCCCTCTGGTGGTCCAACAAGCGAGTGGAACAAGCCTCATTGATCTCGACGGCCATGTGCTGACTGATCTGTGTTTGGGCGACACCGGTGCGATGTTCGGCCACAATCCCGAATCCGTTGCGAAAGCCGTGCAGGCGCAAGCATCGCGAGGGCTTACCTCCATGTTGCCGTCCGCCGATGTTGAAGAAGTCGGCAACCTCCTGCAGGCCAGGTTTGGCATGCCGTATTGGCAGATTACTCTGACCGCCTCAGATGCCAATCGCTTTGCCCTACGTGCGGCGCGGGCCATCACTAAAAGGTCGAAAATACTCGTCTTTGACGGCTGCTACCACGGGGCGGTTGATGAAACTGCGGTCAATCTGACGGCAGGCCAGACCGTAGCCAAGCCCAGTTTGTGGGGTCAGGCTTATGATCTTGCCGCTGTTACCACGTGCATCCCTTTCAATGATGTGGAGGCACTGGCTACCGCTTTGGTGCAGCGCGACATCGCCTGCGTGATTATGGAGCCAGCTCTGACCAATTGCGGCATGGTCGCGCCAGCACCGGACTTTCTGGATGAGGTACGCCGTTTAACCCGCGCGCACGGTACCCTTTTATTGATCGATGAGACGCACACCCTCTCCACCGGCCCCGGCGGCTGGACACGCACTTTCAGCCTTGAGCCCGACATCTGGGTTGCCGGTAAAGCCGTTGCCGGGGGCATTCCAACCGGCGTTTGGGGTTTTACCGAAGAGGTGAAGCGTGGGATTGAACGGGTGCGCGCTGAAACCCCATCCGGGCATTCCGGTGTTGGGACAACTTTGTCGGGCTCGGCCTTGCAGATGGCAGCGCTGCGTGCCTGCCTACAGGATGTCATGACCGAGACAAACTATGCGGCGATGATTGCTGGAGCCATTGCCCTGGAAGATGGCATCACGCGCTTAATCGCTCAACTTGGTCTGCCGTGGTCGGTTATTCGGCTGGGTGCGCGGCTAGAAACCGTCTTTGCGCCTAGTTTGCCCACCAATGCCGAGCAAATGCGGGCAAGCTTTGATTATGACCTTGAGGCTGGAATCCACCTTGGTCTGTTAAACCGCGGCTTCTTGGTGACCCCCTTCCACAACATGCTGTTAGCGGGCCCAAGTCTATCCAGAGAGGCACCAGCAGCTTATGTTGCTGCTCTCAATTCAATCCTTAACGAGATTATTTAGCGGAAATTGGTGACCCATGTCGTTTGAAACAGACCCTAGCATTCACAAGCGTCTCGAGGCTTGGATCAAAGAGAAAGGCGTTTCTGAAATCGAGCTGATTTTGCCGGACATGAACGGCATTATCCGGGGAAAAGTTGTGCCCGCTGCGCGCTTTTTGAAAGGGGTGTCTAATCACACGTTGCGGATCGCCTCATCGATCTTGCGTGTAACGGTGACCGGCGAATATCCAGATGCTGAGTCCGACGATGAAGATGGGTTTTCTGGCACGCTCGATCCAGATTGTGTGCTTGTGCCTGATCCATCTTCAATCTGTGTCGCGCCTGGCTATAGGACCCCGACGGCCTATGTGGTGACAGATGCGTACACCCATGCTGGCAAGCTGATAGATATTGCCCCACGCCAAGTTCTGCGCCGGGTGCTGGACCTGTATGCCGAGCGCGGTTGGGAGCCTGTGGTGGCACCCGAGGTCGAATTCTTCCTAACGGCCCGCAACATCGACCCCGATTTGCCGCTCGAAACACCTGTCGGGCGCTCTGGTCGGGCCGAGACGGTTTCTCAGCCTTATGGACTCGAAGCGATCAACGAATATGAAGATCTGATCGAGCAAATCTATGAGTATTGCGAGATTGCTGAGCTTGATATCGACACCATGATCCATGAAGCCGGTGCTGCTCAGTTGGAGGTCAACTTCAATCATGGCGATGCGTTGGAGTTGGCCGATCAAGTCTTGATGTTCAAACGTATCGTGAGGCAAGTCGCTTTATCGCAGAATGTCTATGGTACTTTCATGGCCAAGCCGATGGATAATCAGCCTGGCAGCGCCATGCACATCCACCAGTCTTTGGTGGATAAGGAGACAGGCCGTAATCTGTTTGCCAATACCAATGGCACTGACAGCAAATTATTCCGCTCTTTCGTCGGTGGGCTGCAGACTTATCTTCCCGATGTTGCACCTCTCTTCGCGCCGAATGTAAACTCATTCCGCCGGATGCGACCCCAGTTTGACGCCCCGATCAATGTACAATGGGGTCTGGATAATCGATCCTGCGGTCTGCGGACGCCAATTAGTGATGGCCGGAATCGACGCGTTGAGAACCGTCTCCCCGGGGCCGATGCCAATCCTTATCTCGCCATCGCCTCGTCCTTAGCTTGCGGTTACGTCGGCATGGTTCAAGGCCTAGAGCCCGGTCCGTTGATCACCACTTCGGCCTATCGGATGCCTCGCTCGCTCCCACGCACGTTGGACGAGGCATTGGGGCGTTTCCAAAATTGTGAACCCATGCGAGAAGTATTGGGTGAAGATTTCTGTCGCGTGTTTGCAGCGGTTAAGCTGGATGAGCTTGACGCTTTCGAAGGGGTCGTGTCGGCCTGGGAACGCGAACATTTACTCTTGAAAGTCTGAGGTCTCGTTTTGTCCAAAAAGCCAACCCAACACACATACGGCATTGCTACCAAGGCAGAGGCAGAAGCTTTTCTGGCCGCAAATCCTGGCATCAGCTTCATTGATATTCTCTATAACCCGATGAGTGGCCCGCCACGCGGCAAGCGTATTCGGCCCCACGAGCTTCTGACTGTCTATGGTCATGGCCGTTATTTGCCCGGCTCAATCACGGTGGTGGATATGCAAGGAGCCGATTGCGAAGCCACAGGGCTTGTTTGGGAAGATGGGGATGCCGACCGGTTGGCCAAGCCCGCACCCAATACCTTGTATAAGGCACCTTGGTTAGGCGACGATATCGCCCAATGCGTGTTGTCGCTCTATGAATTGGATGGTCAAGGTAGCGACCTTGATCCACGCAACGTCCTGCAACGTGTTTTGGACCGATTTGCCGCTGACGGTCTAACACCAGATGTGGCCTGCGAGCTTGAATTCTATCTTTTAGACCAACGTTATGCGGGCCAAGCACCCTCTTTGCCATCCTCGCCAGTCACTGGCCACACCCCGTCCGGCCATGAAGTCTATGGCCTCCGTGAGCTTGATGACTACATGCCCTATTTGCGGGACCTCTATGACGCAGCAGACGCTCAGGGGTTGCCGATTGAAGCCGCCATCAGTGAGTTCGCGCCAGGCCAGTTAGAGATTGGGCTAGAGCATCGCGCAGACGCCTTAAGGGTCGCCGATGAAGCCATGATGTTTAAGCGCCTCGTGAAAGGCTGTGCTGTTAGCCATGGCCTTGAAGCGACATTTATGGCTAAGCCCTTTGAAGGGCGCGCTGGCAATGGTCAGCATTTACACGTCTCTGTCCTTGATCAGGATGGCCACAATATTTTCGCTAGCGACGATCCCCAAGGCACACCAGAACTGCGCCACGCAATCGCAGGGATGCAACAGCTACTTCCCGCAGGCATAGCGATTTTCGCACCGAACCAGAATTCCTACCGTCGCTTTGTTGGTAATTCCTATGCCCCAGTGGCAGCGACTTGGGGCGTGAATAACCGAACGGTGGGCTTGCGCGTTAACGCAGGGCCGCCAGCGAGCCGTCACGTTGAACATCGTGTTTCGGGAGCTGACGCCAATCCATATCTGGCGCTGGCAGCCATGCTGGCGGGTGTTCATTACGGGTTGACGAACAAGCTCGACCCCGGCCCCCCAATCATGGGCGATGGCTACGCTCAGGCGGATAAAGCCCCCGTGGATTTGCCCAAGAATTGGTTCGCGGCCGTGGACACTTTTGCATCATCTGAAGTCCTCAAAGACTATCTGGGTGCTCGTTTTCAAGCCATGTATACTATTGTTAAGCGAACTGAGCAGGACCGCTACTTTGCACATGTTCCGCTTGCAGATTACGACTGGTGTTTCCGAAACGCCTAAACCACGGATGTAACTTGAGAGGGAGATACGTGAATGACTGAACGACCACTGTCACGTGAAGAAGTTGATCTGTTCCTGCGGCTTAGACCCCATTCGCGCCGGGCCTTCATGGCCGCTTTCGGTGCAACGGCGGCGGCGCTAACACTTTCCGGCTGTAAGCCTGCCGAGTCTGAAGCGACATCGGAAGGCAAGCTGGTTATTGAAGGCTCGGAGGGCAATAAACTCGCCTTCTATAATTGGGACACCTATATTGGCGAGAACACCTTGGCAGACTTCAAGGCTGCAAGTGGCGTTGAGGTCAATATGACCTTGTTTGCCAATAATGATGAGTTGTTTGCTAAATTCCGCGCTGGAAACCCTGGCTTCGACGTTATCATGCCATCCAATGAATATGTAGCCCGCATGATTGAAGCTAAAATGTTGGCCCCCTTGGATCATGCCAAAATCCCGAACAAGAAAAATCTCTTACCAGAATTCCAGGATGCAGACTTTGATCCAGGTCGGAAATATTCCATGCCCTACACGTGGCTGGTCCTTGGCATTGGTTATCGCAAGTCTGCTATGAAGGGCGGGGTGATCCCCGACAGTTGGAAATATCTCTATGACAGCGCCGAATACAAAGGCCGAATGTCGCTTTTGTCAGAAAGCGCTGATGTGTTCCGTTTGGGCTTCAAATATTTGGGCAAAAGCGTGAATGACGCGACGCCAGAATTGATCAAGCAAGTTGAAGACATGTTGATCAAGCAGAAAGCCAACATCAAAAACTTCCATGACGATAATGGCCAAGACCTCTTGATGTCGAAAGAAATCGATATTGTTCTGGAGTATAATGGCGATATTGCTCAAAAGGAGACCGAAGATCCTGATTTGGCCTTTGTGGTACCAAAGGAAGGGTCATTGTTGAACTCTGACTGCATGTGTATCCCAACCGGGGCACCCAACCCAAATAACGCCCATGCCTTCATCAACTTCCTGCTCGACGGTCAGAATGGTGCCAACATCACCAAAACCATTTTGTACCCAACGCCGAACGCGGCCGCGAAAGCGCTGATGGACGACACTTACAAAAATAACCCAACTATTTTCCCACCTGCCGATGTGATGGCCAAGTGCGAATATGGCAAATATGCGGGTCCTGAGATCACGCAGGCTTTCGAGGCCGCTATGACGCGCGTCCGCGCCGCCTAAACGGAAGCAATTCTCTGACTGAATGGGGTGCTGGTTTCCGGCACCCCTTTTTGTTTGCCCTCGGTGAGGGCTGCCGCTACAGTCCAACGCGAACACAGACGATTAGATCTGGGCAATGGATTTAGGGAGTGACCATGACAAACGCTTACATTATCGACGCCTGCCGGACCCCTCGTGGAATCGGAAAAGTTGGCAAGGGTGCGCTTGCCCATCTCCATCCACAACATCTGGCCGCCACCGTCTTGAAAGCCATCGCAGATCGCAATGGCCTTGATACCGCCACGGTCGACGACATCATTTGGGGCACCAGCTCTCAACGTGGTGCACAAAGCTGTGACCTCGGGCGAATGGCGGCCTTGGATGCTGGCTATGATATCAAAGCGTCTGGCGTTACCCTCGACCGCTTCTGTGGCTCCGGTATCACGACTGTCAATCTAGCTGCGGCTCAGATTATGTCGGGCATGGAAGACTGCGTAATCGCCGGTGGCACAGAGATGATGAGCTATACCGCCGCTACAGCTGATTTGACTGCTCCGCCGATGCTGGATGCTGGCAACAAAAGTCTGCGCGAGAAACATCCCCAGTCGCAACAAGGGGTCTGCGCCGATGCAATTGCGACGCTGGAAGGCATTGATCGCGAGGCAGTCGACAATCTGGCTTTGGTTAGTCAACAGCGCGCCGCTCAAGCAATTTCAGAAGGCCGCTTCAGCGGGTCCCTCGTGCCTGTTCAAAATCTTGATGGAACGATCGCGCTTGATCACGATGAATTCCCCCGGCCGCAGACAACGTTGGAAAGTCTCACGGGTCTCAAGACCGTCTTTAGCATGTGGGCAGACATGAAGGTCGATGAGAGCGGACGCACCTATGGCGACCTTATCACCAGCAAATACCCTGAGCTAAAGGGCGCAATGAACCACGTCCATCACGCTGGCAATTCCTCCGGCGTTGTTGATGGTGCTGCGGCGCTGTTGCTGACGTCAGAAGCCTATGCGAAGGCCCACGGCATGAAACCCCGTGGCCGTATCGTCGCAACAGCCAATGTCGGCGACTGCCCCACTTTGATGCTGAATGCGCCTGTGCCTGCGGCCAAGAAGGCGCTTGCAAAAGCTAGGCTATCGGTCAGTGATATTGACGTGTGGGAGATCAATGAAGCCTTTGCCGTCGTGGCTGAAAAATTCATTCGTGACCTCAAACTGGACCGTAGCAAGGTCAATATTAATGGCGGTGCGATGGCACTTGGTCATCCAATTGGTGCAACGGGTTCCATCCTGATCGGCATGGCGCTTGATGAGCTTGAGCGCTCAGGCGGGCGCTATGGCTTGGTGACCATGTGCGCTGCTGGGGGTATGGCCCCGGCCATCATCATTGAGCGCGTCAGCGATTTCTAACTTAGTTGGTTGTTGGAACGGCGAGCGGCACCTTTGCTTGCTCGCCGTTTTCCACGAATTGACGCGCGATCATCATGGTAAAAGTTGAGCCGACGCCGACACGGCTCGTTACCAAGAGGTCGCCTCCCATGAGAACAGATAGCTTCTGGCTGATGGCGAGGCCCAGCCCTGTTCCTTCGACTGAGCGCGTTAAACTGGTGTCGCTTTGAAAGAAGGGTAGGAAGATGCGTGGTAGGTCTTCTTCCGCAATACCTACTCCGGAATCGGCAACATCAAAAGCAATCCACTCTCGTTGTGGGCCACTTAAGCGGCAGGTGAGCTTAATGGTGCCGTCAGTCGTGAACTTCGCGGCGTTTGACAAGAGGTTCAGCAAACACTGCCGAAGCTTACCCTCGTCATTATAGACCAAAGTCTCCAGACTTTCGTCGATTTCTAATTCGCATTGTGTTTGGCGGGCCGCAGCCAATGGGATGATCGCGTCAAGCGCTTCCTGCGCAACGGCGCGCGCATCAAAATGTGTTGGACGGCAAACCTGTTCATTGGCTTCCATTTTTGAGATATCGAGTACTTCATTGATTAGCCCCAAGAGGTGATGGGCCGCATTGCGGATTTTCTCAAGGTCTGCCTCGGTTGAGCCCAGGTCTCCAGAACGCACATCTTCGCCAACCATTTCAGCATAGCCGATTACAGCAGTAAGTGGGGTTCGCAATTCGTGGCTCATGGTGGCTAAGAAGCGTGACTTGGCACGATTGGCCTCTTCAGCAACCTTTACGGCTTCTTCCAATTCGCGCGTACGTTGGACGACGCGTTCATCAAGCTCGTCTGCCAAGCGAAGCGCTTTTGCTTGGGCTTCGATCAGCTCTTCGGAAGATTTCACCGAAGCCCCTGTCAGCGCCACCGTATTTACGCCAAGTAGAAAGGCTAGAAAGCCCAACAAATAGCCGACCCAACCGTCGGCGAGACGAATGGCGCAAAGGACTAGAGCCAAAGTGATGACTGGCAGAGTCCAATAGACCATCCTGCGGTCCAGCACATGTTGACCGCAAATAACCAGCAAACTGCCGCATCCAAAGATGAGGCCTAGGCTTGGGCCTGGATGAGGCGCAAAGGCGAGCGCCAAAAAGGGCGAGCCATAGATCGCCACCAAACAAATGATCGCTCGAATGGTCATTTGTTTGATCCGGGGTAATTCTTTGGGGTCTAACCGCTCAGGGTTATCGATCTTGTCGCTTAGCCAGCGGTAAAATGTTCCCTCGAGCGCCCAGCCTATCGTCATGGCTGCGATACATAAAACCCACCAATATCCCGGGACGGAAATGCCAACTGCTGTGGTGGCAACGAATATGGAGCCAATTCGAGTTAAGGCATGCTGACCCCAAGCTTTGTCCCGGCAATAAACCAGCGTCATGTAATCATGGTTCATGCGAAGGGTGTAGGCATGCATAGTGGTCGGCTCAACTAACTATTTGTGTTGCTCCCTTAAGGCTACAATACTTAACAACTGGCCAATTTTTAGGGTGTTGAGTAGGTATGAAAGGGACAGCTTAAAACCAGCTTAAATCCAAATTCGTCCGCGTAGAAATATAACATGACGATCACCACCACGTTAAAACAAGATTTACTGCATGGTGCTAACCTTAGGATATGCTTGTTGCCTTTTCCCGATTTTTGGATTTCGCTTTAGATCGCGTGACGCTGGATCCAGTGAGCGCACCAGCAGCCATTCGCATTATTGGCGTCCGGCAGGCACTCAAGAATGCTCGTGTACATTGGTCTGCCAGTTTACTGTGTCATGTGCTTTTGAACGCCGGCATTGCTCTTTCCGGTTCCCCTGTTTGGGCGTTTCTAATCTGCTTGGCAAGCATCGCTTTTGATGTACATATCAAGGGCTTTTCCAATAAATGGTTGAATCAGCTGCGGGCCCTAAAGGACCCGACCCTCTTGTTGAAGGCCGCGCAGCAGGCCGAAAACCAGCTCATTTTGACACTTATTGCGCGATGCTCGCTCGCCTGGGTTCCGTCGATTGTGGTCATTTCTACGGGCAGCCATTCGGGGATGAGCTATGCTGCTGCGGCAATCATGTTGGCAGCCAGTACCAATGTTTTCGTTGCTCAGACTAATTCTCGTTTACGTATCATGGTCCTAGGCACCTGGCCGATCTGGTTAGGTTTAGTGGGCTTTGGACTGCAGTTGGCCATGCAGCCGGAGGGCGCGATTCTGGCATCCGTTACGGCCGCTTATTGCTGCAGCATGCTTTGGTTTGCCCGGTATCTGAGCCAAGGCCAGGCAAAGCTACAAGCGCTATTGGTGGAGAAGGACAGCCACGCTCAGCAATTGGCCAACGCTTTAGAGCGCCGAGAACGTGACGCCTATATGTTCGATCTGTTGGAACGCGATCTGCCGATTGGGTTCTTTGATTTTGATGCACGGTCAGGATCACTATTCTGGTCGCCTGGCACGTTCCGAGCCTATGGCCGTCAGCCCGGTACAAAGGTACCCACAACGCAGGAACAGCTGCTTCAAGTCGCGGCCGACTGTCGTGATCAGGCTAAAGCGGACATACTTCGTTTCAATCGGAATGCCGGCGTTCACAAGTTTGTCTTGCCGATCGTTGGGATGGACGGGGTCACGCGGCAAGTTACTTCTATTGTCCATACCATTTTGGATGAAAAAGGGGACTTGGTTCAAATTTTTGGAATGGTCGACGACCAGACAGAGCTTCGAACGCTTCTAAGCCGCGCGGAGCAACTGGAACACCGCCTTGAGACCGCATTGTTGAGTGGCTCGTCCATGGTGTGGGACCTTGAGCAGCCGGGCCACAAGATAATCGGATTTGGCGCGGTGGAGCACTATCTGCGTCCAGATCAGGACGTTAACGGCGACTTGGCGGCATATTTCACCGAGAATGTTATCAAAGAGGATCGTGAGCTTTTGAACCAAGCTACGCGAAAAGCCTACCTCGAGAAGCGCCCTCAGACTGTTGACTTTCGTTTCACACTCGATGGGGTAAACATCCGGCATGGCCGCTCAATTGTGACCGTGTTTGGCCGCCCAACATCAGGCTCAGGCACGATCCGGTCTTTTGTGACCGATATCACAGATGATGTGGCTAGGCGCGAAGCGTTGGATCAGGCCCGCGCCAATGCTGAATTGGCCAATAACGCCAAGAGTGCCTTCCTGGCCAATATGAGCCACGAGATCCGGACGCCGCTAAACGGCATTGTCGCAATCGCTGGGGCGTTGGCGCAAAGTCAGCTTTCGCCCGTGCAGCGTGAAATGGTAGATTTGGTCCGAGAGTCGGGCGTTTCACTTGAGCGCGTCTTAAACGATATTCTCGACCTGGCGCGGGTTGAGTCCGGACGGCTCGAAATCGAAGCCACGCCTTTCCGCCTTTCAGATCTTATTTCTGGCACATCAGCCCTGTTCGCCGTGCGGGCGGACAACAAAGGCTTGAAGTTCAGCCAACCCTGTTTGGAATCTGATCCTACTTGGTTGATCGGTGATGCTGTTCGTATCCGGCAAATCTTGGCGAATTTTCTTGCCAACGCCATCAAGTTCACTGCCGATGGCTCTGTCAAACTCGCTGTGGACATGGTGCCTGACCATAAAAGCGAGAGCGAAGCGATGCGCTTGACAATCGCCGTTTCAGATACTGGCCCGGGAATTGAACCACAGGACTTGGCACGCCTGTTCAATCGGTTTGAACAGATTGATGCGTCCATCACGCGGGCACATGGCGGCTCTGGTTTAGGTCTCGCAATTTGCCATTCCTTGGCAGAGTTGATGGGGGGAACTGTTAGTGCGGAGTCGGTCGTTGGAATCGGCTCGACATTCCGTCTTGAATTGACTTTGCCTGTCGCGACTGTCCCGAGTGCTATGGCACCCGCAACAGGTGACGCCTCGCGCGATACTGCGGCCGATGCCCCTTCGGACCGGTTGCGAATTCTAGCGGCTGATGATCACCCAACCAATCGTCGGGTCTTGCAATTGATTTTGGAGCCGCTGGGTGTTGACTTAACCTTCTGCGAAGATGGTCAGCAGGCCTTGGACGCCTTAGAACAAGCGGAATTCGATGTCGTATTAATGGACCTGCAAATGCCCGTGATGGATGGGCTGACAGCCACCCGCGCTATCCGCGAGCTAGAAAGAGCTAAGCAATGCTCCCGCATGCCTATCATCGCACTTTCAGCCAATGCTATGACCCATCATAAGGCTGAAGCTTTAGACGCCGGCGCTGATTTCCATATAGCCAAGCCCTTCACACCCGAAGTCCTGATCACGGGAATCAAAGAGGCCTTGGCAATGGTTGAGCAGGCCCCCGCTGCGGTTCTTAGATCAGCGAACGACGCGCAATAAGCCTTGTAGGTCGAATGCTAGAAAAACGGCTCAACTAGCATTCATTCGGCACAACCCGTTAACGTGCAGCACCTGTTCCAGCTTACCTGCAATAAAACTGTCAAGTTATTATAATATTTTTGACATATAGATTTTGTGAGACTGTCACATCCAAGGACTAGTGAAACCCCGCACGAGCGTAATTGCGCCTGTTTTCCAGCAAAAGACGCTCCGTTGGGCGGCTCCTATCATTTTGGGAACCAGCGCATCGGGCAGTGAGGGGTATATGATGAAATTAATCGCAAGTCGCGGGACGCTAGTTGCCGCATTAGCACTCTTTATGGGTGCTTGTTCGCAAGGCGGCAGTATCCAATCTCCAGGCGCTACCTTTGTTGGCGATCCTCCAGGCGGTGGCACTGGTGGCGGTTCAGGTGGTAGCGGTAGCGGCGCGACTTGCCCGCTGGGTACAACCATTGGCACTGCAATTGGCACCACCACGGTCTGTAACCTCACCGGTGAAGTTCTAAACAATCTGACTTTGCCCCGGATCACAGGCGTTGCTTATCGCTTGGTTGGCCGTGTGGATGTCGGTCGCGACTTGGGTGCAGCTGGAAACGCAGCGACCGGTGTTGCGGCAACCCTAACCGTTGAGCCAGGCGTGACCATTTTTGGCGACGAGGCTTCGGACCTTCTCATCATCAACCGCGGTAGCCGTATTAATGCAGTCGGCACCCCAAGCCAGCCAATCGTGTTCACAGGTCGCGAAGACCTTGCCGGAACCGCAAATGCAGAGACCACTAACCGTCTCTGGGGTGGTGTCATTTTGTTGGGTCGCGCGCCCATCCGTGGCTGTTCCACCGCTGTCGCTCAAGGCGCTCTTGAGTGTCAGAACGCAGTCGAAGGCATTACGGCAGCAACTGGCCGTCAAGCACTTTATGGCGGGGCAACTGCGGCTGATACCAGCGGCACCCTACGTTACGTCCAAATCCGTTACCCAGGCGAGTTCTTGTCTTCGGCAGCTGCTGGTGACGACCTGAACGGCTTGACCCTTGGTGGCGTTGGCTCGGCCACCGACATCAGCTTCCTCCAGGTCCATAACTCTGGTGACGATGGCATCGAAGTGTTCGGCGGTACGGCGAACATGAAGAACCTCGTCATAACTGGCGCTTTGGATGACAGCCTTGACTTCGATGAGGGCTGGACTGGTGCTGTCCAATTCTTGGTCATCAAGCAGACACCGAACTCTGGTGGTCCTGACCGCCTGTTTGAAGGCAGCAACCGCACGGTTGCCAGCTTGGCAGGTACTTTGAACACCAACCCGACCATCGCAAACTTTACTACCGTTGGCATTCGCACCAACAGTGCAGGCGCAAACTTGCAAGGTATTGTGTTGAACAACACGGGTGGCACGCCGGGCAGTTCAGGTCGCTTCCTCAATGGTATAGTCACCGGCACAAACACCTGTGCAGTTGCCAGCACGGCAAATACATCCCCAGCCGTACGTTTTGACTCGATGATGTTCGACTGCCCGGGCGCACTGGACACAGTCGCTGCAGCAGCCTTCTCCGCTGGCAGCAACAACGTCTCGAACGTCACAACGACTTTGAGTGCTTCATTGCTTCCCGGTCCAAATGAATTGGCCCGGACCGCTTTGAACCCAACTGGTGTCAACGCGTTCTTTGAAGCAGCAAACTATGTCGGGGCCTTCTCGGCCACCGCAACGGCAACCTCAAACTGGGCTTCAGGCTGGACCATCCAGCTTCTGCCAGCAGCAGCCTGCCCAGCGGGTACAGTTGAGCAAGGCACCATTGCTGGTCAACGCAATTGCGTTATCAGCGGCGTTGTCGGTAGCGGCACTTCACCAACCAACCTTCGTTTGACTGCAGGCAACATCTATCAGATCTCCGGACGGGTGGACGTTGGCTTTGACCGTGGTGCCGCCTTGAACGCAGGTACTGCGGCCAGCCTCACAATCGATCCAGGTGTGCGCCTCTACGGCTCAACCGCCGCCGACGTCTTGATCGTCAATCGTGGTTCGAAAATCTTCATCAACGGGACGGCACAAGCGCCGGTGATCATGACCTCGCGTAACGACGTTGCGGGTACCCAAGCCGACAAAGCACGCGCAAGTCGCGAGTGGGCTGGTTTGATCCTCCTAGGTGCTGCTCCAATTCGCGGTTGCTCGACAGCCGTGGCGCAAGGCAGTGTTGATTGCCAAAACGCTGTCGAAGGCATTACCGCTGCAACCGGCCGTCAGGCCCTGTATGGTGGTGCAACTTCTGCAGATGACAGTGGCCGGATCACCTATCTGCAAATCCGCTATCCAGGTGCCTTCTTGACCTCGGCAGCAGCGGGCGACGACCTGAATGGCTTGACCTTGGGTGGCGTCGGATCTGCAACTCAAATCAGCAACATCCAAGTCCATAATTCGGGCGACGATGGCATCGAAATCTTCGGCGGTACCGTCAACTTGCGCAACTGGGTTGTTACCGGTGCTCTCGATGACTCGCTGGACTTTGATGAAGGTTGGGTCGGCAAGGCTCAGTTCGGGATCATCCTTCAGGCCTTGACGGCGACCGGTGGTCCTGACCGCATGATCGAAGCCAGCAACCGCACGGTCGCCAGCTTAGCAGGCACCCTGAACACCAACCCGATCATCTCGAACTTCACCTTCGTGGGTGTACCTCAGAACGATGCATCGGCAAACCTGCAAGGTATCTCCTTGAACAATACCGGCGGCACGCCGGGAGCTTCTGCTCGCCTCCTTAACGGTGTTGTGACTGGCTCAACCACCTGCTTGAACTTCGAAACTGCGAATACGAGCCCAGCTCCTCAGCTCGACTCGATCCTGTCCAGCTGTTCGGGTTCCTATGGAGCGGTTGCTACGGCTCGCCTGAATGCCGGTACAAACAACACCACTGGCACGACGGCGACTTTGACCAGCCGCTTTGTCAACGGCACGGCAGAAGCAGCCCGGATCGCAGTGAATGCAAGCACGGTCGATAGCTTCTTCACGGCGACCACTTACATTGGCGCAGTTCGTGATGCGGCAGACTTGTGGTGGTCCACTTGGACCTGCAGTCTGGCAGCCGGTTCGACCTGCTAAACACAAGCGATCGGTGCGGCGGGGCTTCCTTGCCGCACCGTTTGGTTTTTTACATTGGCCCGCTTGGCCACTTCCTCAGACTTCCTAAAGGCCCGTCCGTCATGACCATATCAGCCCGTCTGCGCAGATTTCTGTTGCTCACCAGCATCTTCGTGGTGCCATCATTGGTGCCCAGCCTTGTCAGCGCGCAAGCTGCTCCGGCTGCCCCTAATCAGCCAGCTGCATCTCCTGCTGCAAGTGATGAACCTGAGAAAGAAGTCGAAGTTGTCGTTGTCCGGGGCCGCTTTATCCCTGAGCCACAACGCGTAACTTCCGAAGTCGCGAACTTTCTGTCAGCCGCTGATCTTGCCCGCACGGGCGACGATAATGCTGCGGCCGCATTGACGCGTCTGACTGGTCTATCGGTGGTTTCGGGTCGGTTCGTGTATGTTCGTGGTTTGGGCGACCGCTATTCGTCCGCGCTTCTCAACGGCTCTCCACTGCCAAGCCCAGAGCCATTGCGCCGCCAGGTACCTTTGGACTTGTTCCCTTCCAATATTTTGAATGGCGCGACCGTTCAAAAGACCTTTTCGCCTAATTATCCTGGTGAATTTGGCGGCGGTGTGATTGATTTACGCACGCTCAAGGCACCGAACGAGAACTTTTTGACCGTCAAGACTGGCGTTGGTTTCAATTCTGAGACCACAGGCAAAACAGGCTTGGTCTATGAGGGCCACCGCATGGATTGGACCGGGGTTGACACCGACTTGCGTCGTCTTCCTCAGGCTGTGCGCGATGCGGTCTCAACGGGTAAGCGCGTCAACGACACAAATTTTACGCCTAAGCAGCTAGAATTCATCGGTGAGAGCTTCGTCAATTCGCCTCTGACGGTCGTGCAAAGCGAAAAGACAAGGCCGGACTTTGATGCCGAAATGACAGCCGGCCGCACCTTTGATGTGAACGATGCAACCGTCGGCCTGGTCGGCGTCCTCGGCTATAAGAGCGGATTTAAGACGCAAGAAGCCTTCCGTCAGGACGTGGTATCCAACACAGTGGAAGCCGAAGGTACAAACCTGTCCTCCACATGGGATATTGTGATCAACGGCTTTGGTAGCGCGAGCGCCAATTGGGGTGATAATCGCGTCGGCGTGACAGGCCTATTGGTGCGCAGCACCTCCAAAAAGGCACAAGTAGAAGTCGGCACCGATACCAACTTGCCAACAGGTCAATCCTATCGCACCGAAGGCACCGCTTGGTATGAACGCGAGCTAGCATCTGCCCAGCTTTCGGGTGAGCACAAGCTTGGCGGCGTTGAATTGCAATGGCGCGGCTCAATCGGCCAATCTACACGCAAAGCCCCTTATGAGCGGGATATTTCCTACACCGTCGTGAACGGCATTACCGCCTTTAACGGTGCGTCCCTTGGGAACGCCATTCGGTTCTCGGAATTGAAAGACGAGGTCTCTAGCTTTGGTTTCGATGCGAAATATGTTTTGCCGCTCGGCAAAGGTCGCGAGCTAGAGCTTTCTGGTGGGGCAGTAACGTCTAACACGGATCGTAACTACGAGCTCATTTCCTTCGCGTTTACCGGCCCTCGTGGTCCAACCTCGAATAATGTGTTGCGTTCGCGCGTTGATTATTTGTTCTCACCTGACAACATCAACCCAGCCCGTTTCGTGATAACCGAGCAAACCGGTAAGGACGACGCCTATGTCGGTAGCTTGGAAAACCTAGCAGCCTATTTGGCGTCGGAGTTTGAGGTGACATCCTTTATCCGCGCTTCCGTCGGTGTGCGTTATGAGGATGCGACCCAGAAGGTTCGGACCACCAACCGCTTTGGCGACACGCCAACAGCACCGGTTGAGCTTGCCAATGACTATTTGTTGCCAGCGGCGACCGTCACTTGGAACTTTGCGGACGAATTGCAGATGCGCCTGGGTTATTCCAAAACCATTGCGCGTCCCCAGTTCCGCGAATTAGCCTTCACGCCATATATCGATCCAGAGTCGAACCGCATCTATCAGGGCAATCCGTTCCTGAAAGACAGCGAGTTTGAGAATTATGATGCGCGCCTTGAATATTATTTTGGTCGCGGTCAGTTCGTTACAGCTGGCGCCTTCTACAAAAAGATCGACAACCCAATCGAAGAAGTAATTGTTCGCCTCGAGCGATCCTTCACCCGCTTCATTAATGCGCCAGAAGCGACGCTTTACGGCTTAGAACTGGAGTATCGCGCCAACTTCGAACTACCTTTCGAATTGCCAGTACTTCAAGGTGCAAAGTGGAACTTTGCCGCCAACTACACCTATACCCATTCAGAAGTGAATGCGCCTGAAGGGACAAATGTAATCAGCCCGATCGACTTCCGTTCGATCTCGGCAACGCAATTTGGTTTAGACGGCAGCGAGTTGCAGGGTACACCTAAGAACATCGCGAATTTGCAATTGGGCTATGAAACCGACAATCAGCAATTGACGCTGCTCGTCGGTTGGGTGGACGAGCGGATTGCACGCCGCGGTCTGGGCTCTGTTCCATCCGTATTAGAGAACCCAGGCACCAATATTGATCTGGTCTTTAAGCACGACTTCACCATCGGCAATGTCGAATATACGTTTGGCATCAGCGGCCGTAACCTGTTGGCCGAAGATAACCAAGAATACCAGCTCTCGAACTTGGGTCGTACAGAGGCAAATACTTACAAGAGAGGTCGCTCGATTTCTCTTAGTTTGACGGTAAAGAACTAAGCGAAGAGCGCTTAGCTTCATAAATCCAACGTCTCCCGCTGATGTTTTGGGGCCCCATTACGCCGTATCCGCTGCGTTTGGGGCCTCATCCACAGTTCTGGGGCGCGTCGGCGAGCTCGCGGCCATTGATAAGCCAACAAAGACCCAGAAGGCGCACTGAGGGTAAACGCAGCCGGCCCTCGACAAACTCAGAATTTCGGACAAAAGTAAACTCTCCAAGCGCATGGCATGCACATGATCTATAAAGTGAAATTGGTGGGGAGGCTCCTAGCTTGGCAACATTTTGCCTGGGTTGCGATGACCTGTGCCTGCTTCGGCTTTAGTCCGGCTGCTGCGGATGTGATTGAGGTTGGACCCAATGGCACGGCGACGGTCTATTCCGGCCCGACCTTGTTTCTTGGCACGACTGCTATCCCCGTCCTAAAGCCCGCGCCCAAAGCCCCGGCTCTTGCGACCGTTTCAGCCCCATCAAGACTCATCGAGCCAGCCTACCCTTCAAGGCTTCATCCAACCTTGGACGCCTATGTCATAGAGGCAGCAACCAAATATGGGGTAGATCCAATTCTGGTTCGCGCTGTTGCTTGGCAAGAATCGCGCTTTCGAGGCTCAGCCGTCTCGCCAAAGGGGGCAATCGGTATGATGCAATTGATGCCGGGCACTGCCTCTTGGCTTGGCGTAAACCCCCACAACCCCCGTGACAATATTTTTGGCGGTGTTGCTTACTTAAGCACGCTTTTAGATCGATTTGGCGGTGATGTTCGTTTGGCTTTGGCCGCTTATAACGCTGGACCAGAAGCGGTCGCCCGTCATCGTGGCATTCCACCCTATCGTGAAACCCAAAACTATGTGAAGGCCATCTCAGAGCGGCTTTCGATCCGCTAGAACATGTGAAAGCTTGAGGATGAAGTCGATGACAGAAGTACACAAAACGCTCTGGACGCTGATCTCGATCTGGGCCGTTCTCTGGGCCGGCCCCGCCTTGGCGCAATCCGCTAACCTCGACCCTGCGGGCTCTGGCGTCATTCTGGGGGCTGTGAACTGGGTTCAGGGTACACTTTTGGGTGCCGTAGCAACGGCGGTTGCTGTGATCGCTGTGGCAGGTTGTGGCTTTATGATGCTAACTGGCCGAATGAATTGGCGCCACGGCGGCATGGTGATTTTGGGTTGCTTCATCCTGTTTGGATCGGCTGCCATCGTCGGAGGCATCCGTAGCGCTGCTCAAGGCTTTTAGGGGGCGACTATGGCGCAGCTCGAGCGCGATCCGGTTTTTGCTGCTTTGACACGTCCGCAAATGTTTGCGGGCGTCACTTACACGTGGTTCATCCTCAATGGCATTATCACGGCAGAGGTCTTTCTGGTTACCAAATCGGTTTGGGCTCTGGTCGCGGCCGTGATCTTGCATTTGGTTGGGGTGATTGCAGCCCGAGATGAGCCACGCTTCTTGGACCTTTGGATCACCCGAATGACCAGTTCGCCACGTGTCGCCAATTTTTCCTTTTGGCGCTGCAACTCCTATCGGCCGTAGAGGGTGATTGACATTTAAATGGCAAAACCGCGAACCCAGCAGAAGCGTTTGGCTACTTTAGCCGAAATTGCTCACCGAGAGGCTCCAGCGGGCGCTCGGCTGCCTTACGCACGCCATGTCGATGACACGACCATCGAAACCCGCGATGGCATGTTGCTGCAAATCATCAAACTCGACGGTTTGGCATTCGAGACGGCCGACACCGAAGACCTCAATTACCGCAAAGCTATTCGCGACACGATGCTACGATCGATCGCCCATGCCCGTTTCGCGGTGGTTCATCATGTTGTCCGCAGTCCGGTGAAGCCGTCGCTTGATGCTCAATTTCCCGATGATTTTTCTCGTGAAGTTGATCAGCAATGGTCTGCCCGTCTCGATGGCCGGGCCATGTTCATCAATGATCTGTTCTTGACCGTTATTCGCCGTCCAGCCGTTGGGCGGACGGGCTTTATCGATAAGGCGATGGAGCTATTGCGCGGCACATCCTCTCAAGCCATCGCTGCTGAGCGCGCCCGGGATATGCGGGAACTGGATACGGCCCGCGATGCCCTGATGGCATCCCTTGCCCCTTATGGGGCCCGCGTATTATCTGTCTATGACAGTAAACATGGCCCCTGTTCTGAGCCTTTGGAATTCCTCTCCAGCCTTTATAATGGGGAGTTACGACCCGTATTACTGCCCGACACCGACCTTGGATTTTATCTTCCTTATCGCAGGATTAGTTTTGGTTTAGAGGCATTTGAACTCCATGCCGCACCCGGCCTTACGCGGCAGTTTGGCACCATGATTTCGATCAAGGACTACCCGCCGCACACGGCACCGGGCATGCTGGACGATCTTATGCGGCTTCCGGTTGAAATGACGGTGACGGAGAGCTTTGCGTTTGTGGACCGACAAGTGGCGCTGGATCGGATGAACCTTGCACTGCGCCGGATGCGGGCTGCAGATGATGATGCGATCAGTTTGCGCCGGGACTTATCTGTTGCCAAAGATGATGTGTCGGCTGGCCGCTCTGCCTTTGGCGAACATCATATGAGCGTGTGCATCAAAGCTTCGACGCAGGCACAACTTGACCAAGCAGCAGCAGATGTTCAGGCCGCTTTCACGGAAGAAGGTATTATTTCGGTTCGCGAAGATGTGAATCTTGAGCCAGCATTCTGGGCGCAGTTTCCCGGCAACTTTAAAGACATTGCTCGGCGCGCTTTGGTATCGACGGGCAATTTTGCCGGTCTTGCCAGCTTTCATAATTTCCCCATCGGCCAAGAAGATCACAATGTCTGGGGCCAAGCCGTGACCGTGTTGGAAACAACGTCGGCAACGCCATACTATTTCAACTTCCACAAGAATGACTTGGGAAACTTTACCATTATCGGGCCATCAGGCTCTGGTAAAACGGTGGTATTGAACTTCCTTTTGACCCAAGCGCGCAAGTTTGACCCTCGCATCGTCTTGTTCGACAAAGACCGTGGCGCTGAAATATTCATTCGCGCGATTGGTGGCCGCTATGAGACTCTGCGTCACGGCAATCCATCCGGTCTCAATCCTTTGTCGCTGCCCGACACCCCGGCTAATCGCGCCTTTGTCACTGAGTGGCTCTCGCGCTTGGTCAGTATTGATGGTGAAAAACTCACCATCGACGAGCAGGCCCAGATCGCAGATGCGGTTGCCGCCAATTTTGACCAGGCCCCGCAATATCGTCGCTTGCGCTACGTTGCCGAGTTGCTAGCTGGCGTGCGTCGTCCTGTGCCCGGTGACCTTGCCTCGCGCCTTGAGCCTTGGATTCATGACGGCGTACGCGCTTGGCTGTTCGACAATGAGGAAGACCGCCTCGATTTGTCGACCCGCACCTTAGGTGTGGACATGACCTCGATCCTAGACGACCCCGCCTTGCGAACGCCTGCTATGATGTATTTGTTCCATTGTGTGGAGCAACGCCTTGATGGCACGCCGGCCATTTTGGTGGTCGACGAGGGCTGGAAGGCTTTGGATGACCCAATCTTTGTGGCGCGCATTCGCGATTGGGAAAAGACCATTCGTAAACGCAACGGGATCGTGGGTTTTGCCACCCAAAGTGCTTCAGACGCTTTGTCGAGCCAGATTTCCTCCGCAATTATCGAGCAAGCGGCGACCCAAATTTTCATGCCCAATCCAAAGGCGCAGGAAGACGAATATTGTCGTGGCTTTGGTTTAACCTTGCATGAGCTCGACCTGATCCGCGCCTTGCCAGATACATCACGCTGTTTCGTGATTAAGCATGGCACTGACAGCGTGGTTGCTCGACTGAATCTCGATGGCATGCCGGATGTCTTGACCGTCCTCTCAGGCCGAGAGTCGACGGTGCGGCGCCTCGATGCTCTGCGAGCCGAACATGGCGACGATCCAGCCATTTGGCTGCCGCTTTTGACTGCTAGCGTCAATCAAGCACGAGATTCCAGCAGAGGGGGGCGGCGATGATTGGGCAGTGTGCAGCTCCGCGCGCCGATTTAGGGCTTGTCCGCGGCCTCCTCGACACGGTGGATTGCAATATCCGTGAGGGCGTGCAGGGCGGCTATAATGCCTTCTTTGGGCCGGGTTCCACGTTGGGTTCGGTCATCACTGTTCTTCTTACCATTTACGTCGCCCTATTAGGCTTCCGCCTGCTAACTGGCCGCACTGATTTGCGCGTGGGCGATCTACCGATGATCGCTATTAAATTAGGCGCTGTGGTGATGTTGACGACCTCTTGGGCCAGTTACCAAAGCCTAGTGTTCGCGCTGTTGTTCGATGGACCAGCTGAAATCGCCAACAGTCTGTTGGCCAATATGCCTGTGCCGCAAACCATTGGCCCAACCGACATTTTCGCCCGCTTGCAATATACGTTTGATCAATTGACCCAGTCGGCCAGCGCAATGGCTTTGGTAAGTGACTTGCCGGGACAGGGGCCTAATGTAGCGGGAGCGACTTTGAATGCAGGCAGTTTAGTTCTGCAAGCAGCCCCCGGTACCGATCCAGAGAGCCTGAAAGGCTTGGCACCGGTTATCCAGATGCGGTCAGCGCTGCAGGGTGGGCCTGCCTTTGGGGCGACGGCCCTTTGGCTTTCCGCCATTACGCTGTTGGTGTCGACGCTCGGACTTTTGATCTTGGCCAAGCTGATGCTGGGCCTTCTATTGGCTATCGGACCCTTATTTGTCGGTCTGTTATTGTTTGAGAGCACCAAAGGCTTTTTTGAAGGTTGGCTGCGCACCGCTTTAGGCTTTGCGCTTGTCCCTTTGGCAACAGTCGTCTTCATGGCAGGTCTTTTGGCCTCTTTGGAGCCCAGTTTGCAGGGTTTAGCGGTGGCTCGGGCCGAGAATCGTTATGATCTGCAACCGATTTTGACCGTCATGGTAATTATCCTGACCTTCACGGCTGTCTTTGGTAGCGTGATTGGCCTGTGCACACGGTTGGTCGCCGGGTTCCGTTTGCCTGACGTTAAATCCCGTGAGCCAGAACCTGTGTTATTCAATGAAGTAACCACGGGCAACCAAGGCTTTGGCCCAGACACCCCCGCCGAGGCCAGCCGCGCATCGCGTCTTGCGGCCGCTGTGTCGGGCGGGACTTCAGGATCTGGCTCAGATCGACGGGACGCCCGCTTGGCCGCTGCGGTTTCAGGTGCTGGCGCACAATCTTCAACCACGTTTGATCGGCGGACAGAACTGGTTGCAGGCGGCGGAACTGATGGCGTACGAGGCGATTATTCAGTCCGTTTGGGTCAGAATGGTCGTAAGCGTAATAATCCCACACGGCCAAGTCGACCCCGCGAAAGCATGTTTGCCCAACCCCCTTCAAAACTGAGCCTATCGGCAACTGGAAAAGCACCATGACCGGCCCGCAAGCTGATCCATCCTTCACCCCACCTGGCGTTCCGCCCAATGGCGTTGCAGCCCGCGCACAATATTATGAAGCGGCCAGTACATGGGCGCAGGACACCCATGCTACCCTTCGTCGGTCGCAACGCACCGCTTGGATTGTCGCTGGGATCGCAGTTGGCATTGCGGCCATTCAGGCCGTTGCCTTGGTCGTATTGGTGCCGCTCAAGCAAACCATGCCCTATACAATCACCGTCGATCGCGAGACCGGCTATGTGCAGACCGCACGCGGCATCAATCTCGGCACCTTAAGTGAGACCGAAGCAGTGGCTCAGTCCTTTGTGGTGCAATATGTCTTGGCGCGAGAAACCTTTGATGCTGCTGACTATCGGGAGCTATACCGGAAGACTTTGGCTTGGTCGCAAGGCGCAGCAGAGACGGAATATTTGCGGGATTGGGACCAATCTAATCCAAATGGCATTCAAAGCCGGGTGAGCCCAAATACTCGGATCCAAGTCACGGTGAAAAGCGTGACCATTTTGGATCCGCGGTCAGCCATGATTCGCTTCGATACCGAGCGCTCTGAAGGTGGCGGTGGGCCTGGCATGCGCCAGCCTTGGGTGGCGTCGGTCAAATTTAGCTTCTCGAACAAGCCAATTAATGAACAAGACCGCTATTTGAATCCGCTTGGCTTCCAGATTTCCAGTTATCGGCGCGATGCCGAAACAACCCAGCCTGTGCCTATGCCTGCCGCGCCCGCGCCGATGTTGCCAGCGCCCACCTCGGTTCCGACAACCGGGGTAACAACGGTCCCCGTTCCAGGAACGCCTGTGAACGGCGTCACTTCGGCGGTCCCAGCGGCACAGGCCCCAGCGCAGGCTACGCCTGCTGCGGTGCCACAATCGAAGTCGGGCAATCCGCATGGTGAGGAGTTTCCAGCCCAATGATGCCCCTCAAGCGACTCTGGTTCATCTGTATTTCCGTGGTGTTTGCTACGCTGGTGATGGGTGCCAACGGGGTGCGCGCCCAAATGCGCGAGGTGCCAATCCCGGGGGTGGTGGATCCACGCGTGCAGACGGTCTTCTTTAAAGAGGACAGCGTCGTCTCGCTGCGCGGCCACTATGGCTATCAGATGATGATTGAGTTTGGCGTTGATGAGCGCATTGAGAATGTCTCAATTGGTGACTCGCTAGCTTGGCAAGTTACGCCCAATCGGCGCGCCGATACGCTATTCTTAAAGCCGATTGAGTTTGATGCGGCTACGAATATGTCGGTAATCACCTCCAAACGTCGTTATACCTTCCAATTGAGCGCGGAAGAACCAACGGGGCCAGGCGATCCAAACATCATCTACCGCGTCAGATTTGCCTTTCCCCCTGAACCCGTCGCGCCTGAGCCAAAAGACTTAGTGCCCCAGCCACAAGCGAATTCGAACCAGAATTACTCAGTCTCTGGCAGTACGCGTAATGTGCCTTCTCGCATCTTTGATGATGGCCAACGCACTTATCTTGAATGGCCAGCTGGCGCGTCGACCCCGGCCGTCTTTGCTCTGGGGGCAGATGGATCTGAATCCCTCGTCAATTTCATCATGCGCGGCACTGTCATGGTGGTTGAGCGAGTTGGGCCAGCCTTCATACTCCGCAATGGCACCGATCAAACCATCGTTAGCAATGATGCTTGGCGCGAGCCTGATCCGGGCCCCAATGCACCTGCGATGCGCCCCACGAGCCAGAATAAGTCAAAGTCCCGTGGACTGTTCGGATTTGGCGCGCCAAAGGAGGCTAAGCCATGAGCCCGACCAAGGTCGCCTCGCCTGGGTCTGTTGAACCCATAGCGAGCCCCTCGTTAGGAGCCGATGGGGCCGGGGAGGCGCATGTGTCTGACCTGATTGTGGATGCGGCACCCGCTGTTGCCTATCCCGACCGTCCGTGGGTGGTTCTGGCCGGGGCCGTCGGGGCCTTGGCGCTTGGGATTATCGTGTTTACCACGATGGTCTCGGCACAAAAGCGCGCAGGAGCGGGGGAGTTGACCCCAACGCGCGACGCAAAAAATGATGGTAGTCTTGGCCAAACCATTCCAGAGCCGCCAAGCTTGTTTGCCCAAACAACGCTTGCGCCTGTTATGCCGGCCCAGCCGATGGTTCCTGAGAACCCCGCGGCGAATGAAGCCGTTCCTGCACAGCCTTGGACTCCGGCACCACCCCCCCCGCCACCACCACCTGTGCGTGATGTCTACCGCCCAATACCTGAGCCATCTCCTTCGCCGCCACAGCCCGCGCGGACAGGGGCAGATTTAACCCAGCGCATGCGCTCTCCTGCCTTGATCGTAGACCTTGTGCCTGCTGGCGCGGCTGCTGAAGCTGCAGCCAATGCAGCCAATGCAGCCAATCCAGCTGGCGCTGGCGGCGGCGACAATGATGCCTTTGCAGCACGTGTCAGCTCAGGTGAGGTTCCTGCTGCCCGCGCCGGCGCTTTGCGCAATCCAAAGACGACGGTTCCACAGGGTGCATTGATCGCGGCCGTTCTGGAAACAGCAATCAATTCTGACCTTCCGGGTTTCGTGAGAGCGGTCGTTAGTCGCGATGTCTTCAGTTTTGACGGCACGCGTGTCTTGATCCCCCGTGGTTCTCGTTTGGTAGGACAATATCGTTCGGAAGTGGCATTGGGCCAATCGCGCGCCTTTGTGGTTTGGACCCGCCTTTTACGCCCAGACGGAGTCTCGATCCAATTGGCATCACCTGGGACTGACCCTTTGGGCCGAGCCGGCTTAGATGGAAAAGTAGATCGCCACTATTTCCAGCGCTATGGCCCGGGGCTTTTGTCGACGGCGATCAGTGCAGCTCTAAACAACACAAGCTCCAACCAATTAGTCATTGGCACCGCTCAAACGCTACCGGGTGCCGTAACTTCTGGCGAAAGCATCAAGCCAACAGTGACGGTTAAGCAGGGTACGGCTATTCAAGTCTTTGTTGCGCGTGATCTGGATTTCTCGCTTAACCCAATTATGCCAGCGGCAAGCGCTTCCCCTGTTGTGGAGCAAACCCCCGGGAACCGACCATGAGTGGGCCCCATGGCGCACCACAGGTTTTAGGGGGCGTCTATCTCTCGGCATTTCTGGAGCCATTCTCGCGCTGGCTTAATCGGCCAGACGTTACCGATATCTTGGTCAATCGATCAGGCGAAGTCTGGGTCGAAAGTGTCACGGGTGGCATTGTGCGTTATGATGCGCCAGATGTAACTCAGGTCAATTTGACGCGCCTAGCCGCTCAGATCGCGCGTATTTCCAAGCAAGGGATCAGCCGAGAACATCCTTTGCTGTCAGCAAGCCTACCGACCGGAGAGCGGATTCAAATTGTCTTGCCACCCGCCACACGGGGCGAAGTTGCCCTGGCTATTCGAAAGCATGTGCTAACGGATCTTACGCTTGATGACTATGTGTCGGCGGGAGCGCTATCCCATATTGTTGGAGCAGGTGGCACCAAGGCCTCTTTTGATCCGGACAAAGAACTAAAGGCCAGCCTCGCGAAGGGGGATGTGACGGCATTCCTGAAGCTTGCTGTGCACCAAAAGCGAAACATCGTTGTTTCCGGCGGTACGGGCACGGGTAAGACAACTTTCTTAAACGCCCTTTTGAAAGAAGTGAGCCTTGATGAACGCCTGATCCTGATTGAAGACGCGGCCGAGATCAGGTTGGTTCATGAAAACGCTGTCGGCCTTGTGGCCGTAAAGGGCCAAACAGGCGAGGCCCGAGTCGATGTCGATGACCTTTTGCAATCGGCACTGCGCATGCGGCCAGATCGAATCATTGTGGGTGAGCTTCGTGGCAAGGAGGCGTTCACCTTCCTGCGCGCCATCAATACGGGTCACCCCGGATCTGTGACCACCTTACATGCCGATACACCCGATGGCGCATTGGAGCAGCTGGCCTTGATGGCTCTGCAAACGGGTACGGCCATGACCCATGCCGACATATTGGCCTATGTTCGCAGCGTGGTTGATGTGATCGTTCAGTTGGAGCGTAACCAAGGCCGCCGGCAAGTACGCGAAATCCGCTTGCTGAGATAATTCACCGCTATCCAACACCATTTTTTCGATGCTTTTGCTTGAAAAATTTTCCCCGCAAGTAAAAATCCCTGCGCTTGGTATACGGTTCTTTATTGTCTTAACGCTTATACATCGTCGTGGTAACAGCGATGGGCGAGGCTGGACGTATGACTGCACGATTGGCTTCATGAGGTGGGGTTCGTGATGAATAATCGTTGGATTAAAGTAGCAAGCGCTGCGTTAGTATTGGGACTGGTTTCAGCTTGCGGCGGGGGCGGCGGTGATGCTTCTGTCCCTGGCGGTGGGGGTGGCGTTGTTATCCCGCCAAGACCTACAGCAGCGGATACGTCGCGCTTCCTCATTCAAGCCACCTTTGGACCGACTGAAGCTGAAATTGAGGCGACCCGGGATACGACTTTCGCAGCTTGGATCACAGCGCAGCAAGCCCTGCCCGAAGGCGCGCTCGCTCTCGACTATCTGAACACACGTCGGGACCAGTTGCGTAATCCACCAGCACCCGCCGCACCTAACCCAACAGCAGATGTCAACGCCAACCACTTCTACGAATATTTTTGGCGCGAAGCTGTTACTTCCCAAGACCAATTGCGCGAACGCACCAAGTTTGCCCTGTCGCAGATTTTCGTTATCTCATTTGCCGAACCGCAAATGAATGTGCGCGGCCTCGGCTCCTATTACGATATGCTCGGGCGCAACGCCTTCGGCAATTATCGTACCTTGCTGCAAGATGTGGCTCTGCATCCCATGATGGGTGTCTATCTGACCCATATAGCAAACCAAAAGGAAGACCTCACGACAGGTCGGTCGCCTGACGAAAACTTCGCGCGCGAAGTCATGCAGTTGATGTCCATTGGCCTTTTCGAACTCAATAATGACGGCACTCAAAAGCTGGATAGCTCCGGCAATCCAATTCCGACTTATACGGCAGAAGACATCTCCAACCTCGCCAAAGTCTTTACGGGCTTTAGCTGGTATGCCGCCACACCAACCAACTCGACATTTGGCGGCGGCGGTCGCAATGATGCGTCGTTTGTAACACCAATGATCGCCTATCCGAGTTTTCATTCGATCTCGGAGAAGCGCTTCCTGAACACGGTCATTCCTGCGACAACAACGCCTGATCCCATGGGTGATCTGCGCATTGCCCTCGATGCCATCTTCAATCATCCAAACGTAGGCCCCTTCATTGGGAAGCAAATGATTCAGCGTTTGGTGACATCAAACCCCAGCCCAGCCTATGTGAACCGGGTGGCAAACGTGTTCAACAATAATGGTTCTGGCGTGCGCGGCGATATGGCTGCAGTGGTCCGCGCCGTTCTATTGGACAGTGAAGCCCGCAACATGTCTGCGGGGGTAGATGCAAACTTCGGCAAGCTGCGTGAACCAATTATCCGAATGACTGGCTTGATGCGTGCCTTGAACGCAACTTCTATCAACGGCCAGTGGCCGGTGAATTCCACAAGCGCCTCCACTTCCTTGGGCCAATCACCCATGGCATCGCCTTCGGTGTTTAACTTCTTCCGGCCCGGTTACACGCCGCCAAACACCAAAACAGGTACTTTGGGCCTGGTTGCGCCTGAAATGCAGATTGTCAATGAAGTGACCGTCGCGGGCTACATGAACACCATGCAGACTACCGTGAACACTGGCATCGGCTCCGGCAATGACGTCAGGCTCACCTACACAAAGGAAATGGCGGTTGCTGCCGATCCTGCTGCCTTGGTTGACCGGGTCAATTATCTTTTGACTTATGGCAACATGACGACGGCGCGCCGTCAGCAGATCATCGATGCGGTCACAGCGGTCACCATTCCTTCCGGTGGCACCACGACACAGGCGCAGATTGATGCTGCTCTGCTGAACCGATCGAAACTTGCGGTTTATCTGACCGTTGTGTCTCCAGATTACATCTTGCAGCGCTAAGGGGGCGGCCATGAAAGATCTACGTCATACACGTCGCCAATTTATGGCAACAACCGGTGCGGTCGGGATTGCTGCACCCATTGCTACCGCCTTCGGCATGCAATTGGCCGCTTTTAACTCGGCCGCCAGCCAAAGCGCTGGGGGATACAAAGCACTTGTTTGTATCTTCCAATTGGGTGGTAACGACTCGAACAATACGGTCTTGGCTTCTGATACTGACTCTTGGAATCGTTACTGGGCGGCACGCAACACTGGGGCAGACCCGATCGCGCTGATGCCAGTTGGCACAGCAGCGGCAGCTGTTGGTTCAGTTTCCCCAGTCACTGGGCGGACAGTTGCCGCCCGTACACCAGAAGCTTGGGGCGGCATCCTACCGTTCACGCCAAAGACGGCTCAGGCCATTCCGGCTGGGACCAATGCGACGACCCGCACCTTCGGCTTCCATCCAATGCTGGCACCACTTCTGCCGATCTACACTGCAGGTCGATTGGCCGTGATCGCCAATGTCGGCTCTTTGGTCGAGCCCGTAACAAAGGCACAGTTTCAAGCGCGCGCAAGGAAGCTGCCGGCAAATTTGTTCTCCCACAATGACCAGCAAGCCGTTTGGCAAGCAGGCCTTACGGAGGGCGTACGCACCGGTTGGGGTGGCCAATTCGGCGACCTAATGGCTTCTGGAAACGGCGCCAACAGTCTGTATACTGCTATGTCGACCGCAGGGAACACTGTTTTCCTATCGGGTCGCACGATTGTGCAATATCAAGTCGCGACGGGCGCGACACCTGCTGTGGCCGTCAACGCTGTTGGCGGGACCACTTTGTTTGGATCCAACCAAGGCCCCGCCAAAATGCGGGAAATCATCCGCGATACTGGCTTTGTGGCCAATATGGGTTCTGACCATGCGACGATTGTCGGTCGCTCGCTCGATGCCTCGGTTACACTAAACAGCGCCGCTACAGGTGCGTTGGTAACTGCCATTCCGGCACCGCCCATTTATCGTAACCCGATCACCAACAATGTTGAAACCAACTCCTTGTCGGTGCAATTGCAGACAGTTGCGCGTATGATTGCCGCGGCACCAGCCCTTGGCTTGCGCCGCCAGGTCTTTTTCGTGGCCGTGGGCGGCCATGATAGCCATGACTTCCAAAACACGGCTCAACCGGACAATTTGAGCAAGCTAGCCAATGCAATGGCTACATTTGACGCGACTTTGGCCAATATCGGTGGCGTGGATATGCGCAGCTCTGTGACAACCTTTACGGCGTCTGACTTCTCCCGGACCTTTAACACCAACGGCGACGGTACCGACCATGCCTGGGGTGGCCACCATTTGGTTATGGGCGGGGCTGTAAATGGCGGCGATATGTACGGCCAATTCCCGACTGTCGGCAGCGACTTGGGGACATTCCGTAACCCGGATCAGTCCGGCAACACCCATATTCCTACCACCTCGGTGGACCAATATGCGGCGACTATGGGGTCTTGGTTTGGGGTCTCCAACACAGACCTTGCTGTGATTTTCCCGAACCTTAAAAACTTCGCAAGACCAAATCTTGGCTTTATGGCCTAAGTTAAGGCCAGCCCATACATAGGAAAGGGCCACCTACCTGATAGAGGGGGTGGCCTTTTTCTTTAGTTGGTCTTTTCTTGGCGCAATTGCGACCAGCGATTTTCCCCACCATTGAGCATCGCTTTGAGGTACGCGACATTTTCGGATGCCACTGCCGGAGGTAGGTCACGGGTTGCCAAGCGCTCGCTTTCTTCAAAGCGACCCTGCAGTCCAACAACAAGCGCCAGATTTTGTCGGGCCTGGGGAGGGGCGAGCGGGCTTTGGTTGGCGCGCCGCAACATGTCCTCAGCCTTTTTTAAATCGCCTGTCATCGCAATGGAAAGCCCATAATTGCTGAGGATGCCTGCGTCCTCTGGAGCAAGCTTCAGCGCAGCCTCATAAGCAGGTGCCGCAAGATCTGCGCGCTCCAAGCGGTCATAGGTAACCCCAAGGGCCGAATGAAGATTGGGGTCTTTTGGATTTAAGGAGACTGCCTTCTGCAAGGCTTGCAGAGCGGGTTGATTTTCGCCGCTGGCAACCAGACCCAAGGCCAATGCGCTCCACAATTGTGGACTTTCCCCTTTGACCTGCAAGCCCATGGCTGCGAGTTGGATCGCGCGCTCTGCTGAGCCAATCCTGCGCAACGCGATCGAGCCTTCCAATGCGGCTTCATCATCGGCTGGATTCTTTTCAAGTTCGCCAAGCCAAAATGATGCTTGATTGATCATATCTAGGCTTCGTGCTGCTTGACGCTCTTTCGCTGTTGCAGGTTTTGCACGAGCACTTTGTTCGGCGGTTGCAGCTTGGGGTGAAGGCGCTTCAACCAATGAGTTTCTAGGGGTTTGTCCCCTTGGAGCCCCTTTAGCTGAGGGTGCTTTTGTGCCTGCTTCTGGCTTTTTTCCGAAAAAGGGCAGTGCTTGGGCTGACTGTGCGGACAGGCAGACCAAGCCTAAGCTGGCGCTTAAAGCAGCTAATGGCAAGCGAAGGGCGCGGAAGCGGAACGACATGGTGAGAACCTCACGAATCACAGATGCCAAGCATTCGTCAATCTTTGTTAACAAACCCTCAAGGCACCCCTGTTGGTCCAAGCCTTAAGCGCTTTTCACCGGGTCCAGATCAGCCTAAAGAATGCCTATGCACCCAAATATCGCCCCCCAAGACGCAAACCCCATCCCCATCTACGCCATTTCTGCCGCGGAATGGCCCGCCTATCTCGAAGGCAAATCCAGTGGTCAGGCAGCTCTCGCTCGTCACCATGATTTTCGCGCCCAAGCCGGGCGCGTGCTGTTGGTTCCTGCCCCAGATGGTACATTAGAGCGCGTCCTATTTGGGCTAGGTGCGGGGGCAGATACGTCGGTCTATGGCGCGCTGGCTAGTAAATTGCCGGCAGGTGATTATCGGATTGCCTCGCCGCTTCCAAAGGAGCAAGGCCATGCCATTTTGGTGGCCTATCTTTTGGGGACTTACGTCTTTGATCGCTATAAGCACAAGGATCAGCGCCTCGCCCGTTTAATAGCACCCGTTGGCGCGGACGTCGCGGCAGCAAGCCGCACCGTCAGCGCCGTTAAGCTTGGTCGTGATCTTGTCAATACGCCACCAAATGATATGGGTCCGGACGCATTAGAGGCCGCAGCAATTGCTTTGGGCGAAAGCCATGGTGCCGAGATTGAAGTGATCCGAGGCGCAGATTTATTGGCGCAGAATTATCCGTTAATCCATGCCGTTGGGCGGGGTGCTGCTCAAGAACCACGATTGGTGATCTTGCGGATTGGCCGTCCCGAAGCCTATCCGTTGGCTTTGGTGGGCAAGGGGGTCACGTTCGATTCCGGCGGGCTCAATCTCAAGCCCGGCGCGGGTATGGCGCTCATGAAGAAGGATATGGGCGGCGCTGCCTGTGCTTTGGCCTTGTTCTCAACGCTCGCTGAGGCCCGCTTAGATGTGCGGCTATCGGTCTATCTGCCCATTGTTGAGAATGCGATGGATGGCAACTCCTTCCGGCCGAGCGATGTGATTTATGCCCGTAACGGCTTGAGCGTTGAGATCGACAATACCGATGCAGAGGGCCGCCTAATTCTGGCCGATGCGGTTACGCGCGCCAGCGAAGATGGCAATGCCATGATCCTTGATATGGCAACGCTAACCGGTGCTGCCCGTGTCGCGTTGGGACCAGAATTACCTCCGTTCTTTACCGAGGACGAGGAGTTGGCCGCCTCATTGAACGAGGCGGCGGCTCAGACGGGTGACCACCTATGGCGGATGCCCTTGTGGCGTCCTTATGAAGACGACCTCGACAGCCCGATTGCAGACATGAAAAACTCAGGCGGCCCCTTTGCTGGCGCGATCAATGGGGCGCTTTTCATCTCAAAGTTCGTCAATGTGAAAGACCACAATCCGATCTGGGCCCATTTCGATGTCTATTGCTGGAATCCCAAAGAAAAGCCTGGTCGACCTCAAGGTGGTGAAGTTCATGCAGTGCGCACGATTGAGGCCATGCTACGGAAAAGATTCGGCTAAATTCTACACGGACTCGCGTAGGCTGTTTCGGCAAGCAATTGAGTCCACAGGGACTCTTTCCCAATAGCGCAAATCGATTCACCTAATGACGCAAATGGCATGGTCACGAGTGACCAAAGCCCAAGGGGTCAAAGTTGGATCAGTTTGCTGGACTTAATAAGCAAGCCCTTGGCTTGTGGTTGGACGTCACGTCCCGCTCTGTGCAATCCGATGGGCCGGACTTGACCGCCCGTCAAACTGCCCTGATGCTGACGGTCTATCTGGAGGCGGGCCCACATACTGTTCGGGCTCTGGCGCAGCGGCTTGGTGTTGGCAAGCCAGCTGTTGTTCGGGCCATTGATACGTTGCAAGATGTTGGCTTGGTTGAACGTCGGCCTGACCCGGCCGATCGGCGCAATATTTTTGTGGTCGGAACGGAAGCGGGCGCAGAACGGCTGTCCACTTATGCAGCGTCCATCGCGCGTAATATTGCCACGATCACGCAAGTCAATCGTGCATCATCTTTGGACGCAAGCGAAGCGGTAGCCGCCCGTCAAAAGTTGGCTTGATGGACGAAAGATATGTTAGATCCAAATCTTCACCCCTACCGAAGTGATCTGGCGGCGACAAAGCTCAAGGGACTTGTGAAATCCGCCCGCTTTGTCGATCCAATCCCGCATCAAGTTAGCGCAGGTGTTGCGCCGTTGCGCAAAGTGCCAGAGCTGGATGGCGAACAACTGAGCCAAGCACTTCATGGCGATGTGATCGACATTTACGAAGAGCGCGGTGGTTTTGGTTGGGGCCAAATGCACAGCGACGGCTATGTCGGCTGGTTTGATATGGCAGCCTTGTCCGCTCCAGTTTTGGCGACAACCCACAAAGTCAAAGTACTGCGTACCTATGCCTTCTCGGGGCCAAGCGCGCGGGCTGCCCCGCATTTTCTCTTGAGTCTCGGTGCGCAAGTAAGCCTAAAGGCTGAGCGCGAGAACGGCTTTGTGGCGGTGGAGCGGGCAGGCTGGATCTATGAGGCCCATTTATCCCCCGTAGCCGTGTCAGCAGAAGACCCCGTTGCAGTCGCTGAGCAATTTCTCCATGCGCCCTATCAATGGGGTGGCGTTGAGAGTTTAGGGCTTGATTGCTCGGGCTTGATCCAGACGGCTTTTAAAGCCGCAGGCATCCTTTTGCCGCGCGACTCTTATATGCAGCGCGAGATTGGGAAAGCTGTAGACTTTGATCAAAGCTTTCGGGGTCTTAAGCGAGGCGATATTGTCTGTTGGAGGGGCCATGTCGCCTTGATGACGGACGCGACACATATCCTTCATGCCAATGGTTATCATATGGCAGTCGCGCACGAGCCCTTGGCAGAAGCGGTCGACAGGATCAGTGCCAGCTATGGCGCTATTCTGACGATCCGTCGCCTAGAAATCTAGCCACAAAAAAAGGGCCAGCGCGACGCTGGCCCTTTAATTCAATGTCGATCTAGGACTTAGAGGTGGTAAGCGCGCTCACCATGCTCTGCGATGTCGAGGCCTTCTTCTTGATCATCGACCGAGGCTTTGAGGCCAATCGTGTATTTGATGATGAAGAAGACGATGGCAGATGCCACACCAGACCAAGCAACCGTAACCAGCACACCTTTTAGCTGGGCGATCACTTGTGTGCCCATGTCGTAAGTGGCCGCTGGGCAGACCGCGAGAATTTTGCCAGCTTCATCGAAGCACTTGGTATAATCGACAATGCCTGCGCCACCCAAAGCTGGCGACACCACAATGCCAGTGCCGATAGCGCCGATGATGCCACCAATGCCGTGGATACCGAAGGCATCCAAGCTGTCGTCATACTTCAACGCGGATTTTACAACCGAGCAGAAGAAGATACAGGCTGGCGAGACAACAAGACCCAGGATCAGCGCACCCATTGGACCAGCAAAGCCGGCGGCAGGGGTCACGGCCACAAGACCAGCCACGATGCCCGACGCCAAGCCCAGCATCGACGGACGCTTGCGGGTGACCCACTCATATAACACCCAGCTTAAGCCCGCTGCGGCGGTTGCGATGAAGGTGTTGGCCATCGCCAAGATGGCATAATAGTTGGATTCTAGGTTCGAGCCTGCATTGAAGCCAAACCAACCCACCCACAGAAGGCCTGCGCCGATGAAGGTCATGACCAAAGAGTGCGGGGGCATCGGCTCATTCCGGTAGCCAGAACGGGCACCTAGAATAATACAGCCAACCAGAGCCGCAATCCCGGCGTTGATGTGCACCACGGTACCACCAGCAAAGTCGAGGGCACCAAAGCTCCAGATCAGCCCTGTGGTGAAGCTATCACCTTGGGCCGAAGCCGCTGCTAAGCCGTCTGGTCCTGGCCACCACCAAACCATGTGCGCCATCGGATAGTAGGACAACAAAGGCCAAAGAACTGCAAACAGAACCACGGCGGCAAACTTCATCCGTTCAGCAACGCCGCCCAAAACAAGGGCTGCGGTTATGGCAGCAAAAGTCATTTGGAAGACGACAAACACGAGCTCTGGAATGTAGACACCAGTCGAGAAGGTCGCGACGAGAACAGGATTTCCATCCGCATCCAAGCCGGCACCATTCAAGAAGAGGCGGTCAAATCCACCGATAAAGCTGTCAAGTTCTCCACCGGAGGTGAAGGACAAACTATAGCCCCACAGCATCCAAGTGACCATGCCAATCACCATGACGGTGGAAACCTGCATCAACATGGACAACATATTCTTGGCGCGCACCAGGCCGCCATAGAAAAGGGCGAGCCCTGGAACGATCATCAAGAGTACCAGAAGGGTCGATACCATCATCCAAGTGACGTCACCCTTGTCGACAACTTTATCCGGCAAAGTTGCAACCAGCTTAGCCGCTTCAGGGGCAGCTTCGGCTACAGGGGCCGCAGATGCGGCGACGGCATTGGCCGCGTCCTGCGCGTGAGCAGGTGATACCAAGCCACTTGCCATTATGAAAATCAGCGCTGCCAGGGCTGCTAGCCCCGTTCGTACCAGCGCTTCGAAGCTAAGCTCCGGTCGTGTGCGTGTTGCGATACGTGTCACGTTCGTCGTGCTCCCCACAAGGTTTGCGATCTTGAGCTCACAATTAGCCCAGTCTCCATCCAAGCCGCAGCGTTAAAAATTGGGCACTCTTGGGCAAGTGTTGGCCTGCGGCTTCCGCGATATCCCGAAAAACAGCCCAATTTTTGGGCAGCGGGTCGAGTGTCTGCTTTGAAACGGGGCAAACAAGGCTGTTCAAAATTTAGGCGAACATCTGTGCAAGGATGCTTTCACGCATCTTGACCCATATGGATCATCAGCGCGCTAAGCGCGCGGGTGGGCTTTTGAAAACACAGATATCATGTGAGCCGGGTCGATTTCCATATAGCGCTGGGTCGTAGACAGAGATGCGTGGCCTAGCAATTCTTGGATGGAGCGCAGGTCACCACCAGATTGCAACAGGTGTGTAGCAAAGGCATGACGCAAAGCATGGGGTGTCGCGGACTCTGGCAAACCTAATTGGCCCCGTAGTCTGGCCATGCTGGCTTGAATCAATCTGGCGCGCAGCGGCCCGCCGCGCGCGCCAAAAAACAGGGGACTAGTGGGTTCGATCTGATAGGGGCACAGTTTGACATAAGCCGCAATCGCCTCGCGCGCGACCGGCAGAGTCGGCACCAAGCGTGTCTTTTGGCCTTTACCCACAATTCGCAGCGTCGTTGGTAAGGGATATTCGGCCCCTGTGAGGCCAAGCGCCTCTGAAATGCGCAGTCCGCAGCCATATAATAGGGTCAACACTGCGGTATCGCGGGCACCGATCCACGGCTCATCTGCCCCTTCAGCCAGATCAATCAAGTCAAAAGCAGCCTCGCTGGTGACAGGGCGCGGTGGTGCCGGCTTGATCTTTGGGCCGCGGACAAAGCTTAAACTTGTGTTGCTAAGCCCCTTTCGCCGGTCCAAGAAGGAGAAGAATGACCTGATCCCTGCCAGCGCACGGGCCACAGAGCGATCGCCAAACGGGGTGTTGGCCTGGCGTCGCCGTGCTAAGTAGGCGCGCAAATCCGAAGCGGATAGGTCAGGCAGGCTCGTCAGAGTTAGGTCTTCATCGCGATGCAGAACCAAGAAGTTTAAAAAGGTGTCGACGTCTCGCTGGTAAGCTTCCAGTGTGTGGTCTGCCAGTCGGCGCTCATGCTTCAGCCAGTGTAACCAATCTTGGCGCGCTTGGGCTAGGCCATCGCCCACGTCGCTTTGCAAGTCCGCTTGACGGACCTCGCCACTCACAGCAAGCCATCAGCCGCAAAACGCGTTAGAACTCGTTCTAAAACGCGCGCGAAAAAGGTCACCAGTTCACCGCCATGGTCGGCCCTAAACGCGTCTGCATCCTGGCTGGCGATTGCTAAAATGCCCAAACGCCGAGTGGGACCAAATTCCAAACGGGCCAGAGCCTCGGAGTGCACAAGTTCGCTCTTGTTGCCGTATAGCCAAGCACGTGGGCGCTCGATCGGGCCAAGGACGGTTGGTTGATAGGTTGGCACAAGCCGTTCAATGGCTGATCCTGCCTTATCGAGAGCTTGGCTGGCAGCATTGGATTCAGACACAGCTAACACGCACACATCTGCAGCCAAAGCAAACGCCACATGACCAGACAGCCGCTCGTTCAGATCTTCAGGGTCTTGGCTGTCTAGGACTGCCAGAATGGCTTCTTGTACGCGAATCTGTGCTTCGTAATTGGCGCGTGCGGTCTCAACGATCGCAGCAAAGCGAGAACGGGCAGCACGTGTTTCTCGCAGCATCCGTTCGCGGGCGAGGTCAGCAATCGCGATCACATTCCCAGAACTTGGCTCGGCCGCAATCCTGTTCAAGAGTTCGGTGTCTTCGCGCACAAAGTTAGGATTTTGCATCAAGAAATCGCGGATCAGATCCAAATCGAGTTCTGGTTCAGCTATCAGTGCGGCGTCTTGGTAGGCCATAAGTGGGCAGGATCCGGGACAAGGTTACGTGTTCGGAGAGTTTGCCGTGAACAAGGTGAACATGCGGTTACGGAAATCGTACAATTGCATTTTTTTCTGCACATCATGCAGTAACTTTATTTCAGCGCGACGGTGCTTTGTTCTAACCAGGCTCTAAAGACCCTTGGCCTCCAGCCACTCACAGATGTCGGCGACAACGCTAGCGGTCTTCGGCTCATCGATAATCCAATGCGCTGCCCCGTCATACTCACGATAGTCTCCGCCGACACGGGCGTACTTTTGTGCCACTTTGCGGACGGCTTGAATAACTGTCGCGCGATCTTGCACCGCGCCGATGGTTAGGATTGGGCACTCAATCGAACGCTCATTAATGACGCCAACCCGGTGCGGGTCTGTCTCTGGCCTGCCGAGTTGCTGATAGACGAGACCAGAATCGTAAAGGGCGGACGCATAAATCTCATCATGCCGTTCTGGTGCAACTTGGTTGAGGACACCCCAACGAAAGCCAGTCTTCCAGACTTTGTAAGAGAGTTTGGGATCGCCCTTCAGGACGATATTGGCAAAGGTAAACAGCACGCGCAGATCTTGGACTTGGCAGTCAACCGGCTGGGCCGGCGTCACGAGAATTGCGGCTTTACCAACGCCTTGCTCGGCAAGTTTTTGAACAATTAGGCCGCCCATCGAATGCCCCATCAGAACGGGCTCCTCACCGGTTGAGCGTTCAATGGCCAAAGCTTCAGACTTTGCTGCTTCAACATAATCGTGCAGGCCAAGTGTGGAGAGCTGGCCCGTTGGGTTCTCTTTGACGCGGAATTGGGGGTAGAGTGTGGGCGTATAGGGCGTCCAGCCTTTAGCCTGCATCAGCGGGGCCATCACAGACCAAGCGTCGCCGCCACATCCAACCCCATGTATCATTAGAATTGGCTTTTCCACCTGCACACTCCGTCTCGTACGCTTAGACGGTCATGCCACAAGAAGCTAGGCTGCAGCAAGGTGCCCAAAGTCTTGCACGATCCGTGTGTACACATCACGTTTAAACGGCACCACCAGTTCTGGAAGGGCTTCCAACCGTTCCCACCGCCAAGCATCAAATTCAACTTGCTTATGGGCATTGAGCTTCACGTCGCGGTCTGAGCCTAAGTAGCGCAAGGCATACCAGATTTGGGCCTGGCCCTTGTTGCGACGAAACTTGCCGCGCTGCATCTCAGGCGGGAAGTCATAGGTCAGCCAATCGGTTGTATGACCGATGATTGAAACCAAGCTTGGGCCGATGCCAGTCTCTTCGCCCAGTTCACGCAAGGCTGCGGACTCAACATCTTCGTCGCGGTCAATACCGCCTTGTGGCGCTTGCCAAGCATGCTGTCCATTAAAGCCCCGGCGCTTGCCGACCCAAACCAGCCCCCGCATATCGAATAACAAGATGCCTACATTGGGTCGATAGCCTTCTGGCGGGGCAGGGATGGTATCTTTGTTCATGATGTAACCGCAGATGCTGGGGCCAGGATAAGTCCCCGTCGGCCTGCATCTTTCGCCCAACGGGCAATTTGGTCAATGGTCACACTATAAGCAACACCAAAGCCGAGCGCCGCGCCACGCTGGTTTGCCATCGCCTCGAGCGCACCCAACTGTGCTGCGATATCATCACCAGAAGGTCTTTGATCGATCAGGCGATCCGCTTGAGCATTGCGAAGCCCTGCAGAACTGGCAGCTGCATCAAGTTGGGTGGCTGAACCATCGGCAATAAAAGCCACGCCACGGGATCGCAATTGTCGCATAAAGGCGCTGCTCGTCTCATTCGAGGTCGCGAATTTGCCGCCGAGATAATTGGTCACCCCAAAATAACCACTCGCCCGTGACAATAAGAACTCGAGTCGGCGTTGATTCTCGTCTGCCGAGGCCGTGGTCAGCAAAGTATGTGGACCTGGATCATTCTCAGGATAATCAAAAGGCTCCATTGGAATCTCGATCAGGACCTCATGCCCGTTCGCGCGGGCCTTGTTGATCCAGCCTTGGAGATTTTCCGCATAAGGAACAAAGGATAAAGTTACTTCGGCAGGTAATTCATCGATGGCGCGCTGGGTGATGCGTGCGTTTAAGCCAAGCCCTCCGACAACTAAGGCGACTTTTGGCTTTCCTGTTTCCGAGAATGGCTTGCGGTAAACGTCATAAACCGTGCGGTTGCCAGCCCCGATGATCGGCAACAAGCCGCCTGGACCTTGCTGATGCACACCGGCGGCGGGCGCTTGGGTTAGGGCAGCAGTACCTTGCCCGCGATAGACCTGCACACCGCCTTCGTTTGACGCAGATCCGAACGTGGGTGCCATAATCCGGGCGGTACCAGAGACTGGCGGGATCTGGCCTGAGGAAGCTGCAGTAGCGGCACCCGTCACGACCGGGTCACCCTTGGCCTTTGCTATGGCTGCCAAGCGCTCTGCTTCTGCTTCGCTAATGGCTTGATCTGCAGCACTGGGCGAATTAGGCGGCGGCGTGCCGGGCAGCCAAGGTGTCATCGCCCCATCTGGCAGTCGCCAAGGCAACCAGCCGCTGGCTATCCCTTGTGTTGCAAGATCGACTTTTGGCTCCGTACTCGTCGTGGCCGGCTTGGGTGAGGCGGGATTGTAGCGCGGTACTTCCAGCACAGCACTGGGGCCTGCGTCTTGCTCATTGCCAAAGGCTTGAATAGCACCCGCAGTTAAGCCCAGCGACAAAAACAGCGTCGCAAGGCTCAAGCCCGCGTGCTTGAGACCGACGGCCAAAGGCTTTGCATTTAAGGTCTGTGTGGCTGCCATGATGCAGATGGGTCCATTTCCACCTGATTCACTGACCTGCATCGGTTAACGATTCAGAAACATCAGCCCAATGCGGCTGATAATCTCAGCCGCTTTACAGCTTATCTCTGGTTCGTCCAGCGCGCGAAAATGGCCGTCGGCAATAGACGATCTGATCCTTGTTCCGGGATGGCCATCTCACCGGCTTCGCGCTGGCCCGGCCGATCGCCAAGTGCAGCGGCCAATCCATTGTCGAGCGCTAAGAAACTCAGGCGAACCGCATAAACAGTCGCCACCAAAAACAAGGCATCCTCCTCCAACAGCTCAACGCATGCGGTCAAAAGACGGTCTAAGCCCTCTTCGAGCTTCCAAATCTCTCCGGTCGGGCCGCGCCCATGTTTGGGTGGGTCGAGGATAATCCCGTGATACTTATTGCCACGCCGAATCTCTCGCTCAACAAACTTCAAGGCGTCATCGACAATCCATCTTATCGGCCGATCGTCTAATCCTGCGAGGGCTTGATTCTCTCGGGCATAGCCGACCGCCTTTTTGGAGGCGTCGACATGGGTGACGCTTGCACCCGCCTTGGCGCAAACAAGGCTAGCCACACCAGTATAGCCAAACAAGTTCAGAACTTTAGGCGGCGGATCCTTCGGGTTCTGATGAACGCGCGCCTCAATCAGATCACGGCACCAGCGCCAATGTACAGATTGTTCGGGAAATAGACCTAGGTGTCGGAATGGTGTGCAGCGGGCATGAAACTTTATCCCGCCCCACGAAATCGGCCAAGTTTCTGGGACCCGCCGGATAAAGCGCCAACGCCCCATTTCTTCGCTCTCCTGACCCGAGAAAGCGGCGTCAAAGGCCCAATCTCTCTCGCTCAAGCGCCGCGGCCATAAGGCTTGGCTGTCTGGCCGGATAAAGGTGTAGGGGCCAAAGCGCTCCAGCTTCTGGCCGTCGCCGGAATCGAGGAGCGCATAATCAGACCAATCATCCGCCATCAGGACGGGGGCCATGCGAGGTGGTTTCGATTTCACCTGCGGTGGTGGCTTTTGTGCCATCTAATCACGCGCCCCTTTAAAGCTCTTTTGACGCCAAATCTCATAGGTCGTTACAGCTGTGGCAATCGCAAGGTTCAGGCTATCGGCGCGGCCTGCCATCGGCAGCCGCACCAAAACATCGCACGCCAATGCCCAGTCATCAGGGATTCCAGATTGCTCGTTGCCCATTAAGAGCACTGTCTTGGTGCCAAAGTCGGTTTCAGTGTGACGTGTTGACCCTTTGAGCGAAGTGCCCGCCATCTTAAAGCCCTGTGCGCGGCGCCAAGTGTCAAAACTAGCAAAGTCTGACCTTGCAACAGGTGCAGAAAAGATAGAGCCCATGCTCGCGCGCACAGCTTCGATGGAGAATGGATCACAACTCTCTTCCAATAAGACAACCCCACCGCCACCGACTGAATCGAGGGTTCGCAGGATTGTACCCAAATTGCCGGGATCGCGAATACGTTCGAGGGCGAGGATCAAAGGAGCATTTTCTAAAGCGACCAATGGTGTGTAGCGCTGGCGGAAGAGCCCTAAAACCGACTGGGCATTATCCCTCTTGGCGACAGCTTCGAGCACACGGTCTGACACGCGAGCTACCCGCGCACCGGTCTTCAAGGCTTGTTGTGCGAGGGATTGCACAGCAGGCCGCGCCTCAGCCGCGGCGGAAAACAGAAGCGCTTCGAGTTCCCAGCCAAGCTCTAGCCCTTCTCCAACATGGCGTGCACCTTCGGCCAAGAACAAGCCGGACTCCGTTCGGGCCTTCTTGCGGTCAAGCGACTTGGCCAGCTTGACCAAACTATTCTGTGGGCTTGTCACGTCTTGGATCATGTCTTCCTCATAGCGTGAGATTGCCCCAATGGGAGAGTGAACACCGCAAAATGCTGCGTTTTTTGCACGTCAGACGCGAGTGCGCTTGCTTTCCACCCGCGTTGAACTGAAAATGAGTTTACTAAAATTGATCGTGGGGCCTCGCCAGTGCCATTTTTTGAGTTGGCATGTGGCTTCCGGAACTGAAATGGCAAACAGAGTATGCTTAATTCTAGGAATCGCTGGCCAGTCTTTATGCTTGGTGCATTGGGTTTGGCGATTCTGACATGGTTCTACCATCAACGTACGTTGGCCTTGCAAGCAGAAACGCGCTCTTTAGCTCAAGAAAGCTTGGATAAAGCAGGATTTACTTTCGCGCGCGCCGATACTTTAGACAATCGCCTAGTGATTAGCGGGTTTTCCGTGGATGAAGCGACAGCGAAGGCAGCCTGCGCAGCGGTCTTAGACGGTGTTCGCGAACGGGTAGGGCGTCCGGGCGTCTATACGAAGATTGATTGTGAAGGCATCAGCTATCCCGGTTCTGCCATGGTGCGCTCTCGTTTGCCCACTCAGCCAGAAATCAGTGTCCCATCATCGAAAAAGCCAGCTCTCAAGTCCACACAGCAAGCAGAAGTTAGTTGCCAAAGCCGTCTGACAGAGGCTGGCAAAAGTGGCACCATTCGTTTTGAAAAAGGCAGTAGCCCGATATTGGGTGGGCAAGAGGTGCTCGACCGAGTCGCAGCCGTCGCGAAGGAATGCAGCGCCTTCAAGATCGAGATCGGTGGCCACACCGATACCGGCGGTGCCGCGGATCTTAATGAGCGCTTGTCGCAAATGCGTGCGAATACGGTTCGCGATTTTTTAATCTCAAAGGGTGTGCCCGCCGATCAAATTACGGCCAAAGGCTATGGCGAAAGCCAACCTATCGTGAACGATTTCCCAAATGGCAAAGGGGATGTTCCGGGGCAACCTGATAGCCCATTGAGAGAGCAAAATCGTCGCATCGAATTTAAAATCACCTCGTCAAATTAAAGACCCAATAAAAACCCGTCGTAGGGAAGGCAAGGACCAAAGCCATGTTTCTGTTAACTCAAAGCTTTTTGATCATTTTGATAAGCGCGGCATTTGGTTTTTTGCTGGGCTATTGGATCAGGTCTGCCGACTCCGACACGAATGTATTGCAAGAGGAACTGCGTCCTTTGCGAGAAGAGCGCCACCACTTGAAGCGGCAAGTGACCGCCACTGCCAGCTCTGTCTTGACCGATGCAATTGGAACTCGCAAGGCAGCGGCGCTCGAGGCTGAATTGGCAGAGGTGCGCTCGCGTGCTGATGAATTGGCCGCGGCTAATGCTAAGCTGCGCGAAGTCGCTACCGAGGGCGAGGACGTTGCGGCGCTGAAATGGCGCAACAAATATCTCGAAGCCCGTGTCTTATTCTTTGAGGGTCGCGACGCGGGCGGAAGTGTCGAAACGCCCCCTATGCCCGAACAACTGACAACGGCTAAATTGGTCCAAGAAATTGAGGCGTCTCCAGTAGCTTTTGTTGCTGCCGCTTCGGAACCCGCAACGCGTGGTCGGAAGAAGGCCGCTATTGTGCCCGCGCCCATGATAGAGCCAGTGGTTGTCGCTGCACCGATTGTTAAAAAACGCAAAGTGAAAGCGGTCGCGCTCCCACCACCACCTCCGCCGCCACCACTTGAACCCATCAGCAACCAAAATTTCACGCCGTCGCCCTTGGCTAGATCGTCTGCTGAGGCGTTAGAAGAAGCGATTGCCTTGGCTGGCGCTGGCAAAGCTCCGCCGCGCTCCCGTCGTCGGGCTAATCCAGATGAACTCTTGTTGATTGATGGCGTGGGCCCGAAGAACAAGGCTTGGTTGAATGCCCAAGGCATCTATTACTTCTACCAAATCGCCACGATGAATATTGACCAATTAGCTTGGTTGTCCAAGAATCTGCCGACCTTTGGCGCTCGTGTTTATCGGGAAAACTGGGTTGCGCAATGCACGAGATTGGCCCGAGGTGAGCCAGCGCGCTAGCGCAGGCCACTTCCAAACTTACAGCAACTCGCGAATGTCGCTTAATCGTCCCGTCAGGGCGGCAGCCGCTGCCATGGCCGGTGAGACTAGGTGGGTACGCCCATCGCGGCCTTGGCGGCCTTCGAAATTGCGGTTGGAAGTGGACGCACAGCGCTCAAACGGCACAAGTCGATCTGGGTTCATGCCCAAGCACATGGAGCAGCCAGGTTCGCGCCACTCAAATCCTGCCGCCAAAAAGATCTCGTCCAAGCCTTCCTCTTCCGCTTGATAGCGGACAAGGCCGGAGCCAGGCACGATCATCGCGCGAACGCCATCAGCTACCCGCTTACCCTGAACGAGTGCTGCCACCGTGCGCAAATCCTCAATCCGCGAATTGGTGCACGAGCCGATGAAGACCCGTTGAATGGCAAGATCGGTCATTTTCTCACCGGCCTCAATGCCCATATAGGTCAAGGAGCGGCGTGCGGTTTCGCGTTCGATTGGGTCGCTAAAGTCCTCTGGGTCTGGGGCAACACCGTCAATTGCTACCACTTGCTCCGGGCTTGTGCCCCAAGTCACCAGTGGCGCGATGCTTTCCGCGCGAATTTCAACAATTTGGTCGAAAACCGCATCCTCGTCGGTGAAGAGGGTTTTCCAGAATGAGATTGCCTCGTCCCACGCGCCTGCCTTGGGTGCGGAAGGGCGTCCCTTTAGATAAGCGAATGTGACGTCATCAGGGGCAACCAGTCCCGCGCGCGCGCCGGCCTCGATCGCCATATTACACAAGGTCATGCGCCCTTCAGCGGAAAGGCTACGGATGGCAGAACCACGATATTCGATGACATGGCCTGTGCCGCCTGCCGTGCCGATCTTGGCGCAAATCGCCAAGGCGATGTCCTTGGCACCAACGCCTGGCGCCAAGTTGCCCTCAATAATCACCGCCATGTTTTTCATTTTTCGGGCGCGCAACGTCTGCGTCGCCAACACATGTTCGACCTCGCTGGTGCCAATACCATGGGCGAGTGCGCCAAAAGCACCATGTGTTGAGGTATGGCTATCGCCACATACGATGGTCATGCCGGGCTGCGTGCGGCCTTGTTCCGGCCCAACCACATGGACAATGCCATTTCGGATTTCGCCCATTGGAAAGAACTCGATCCCATACTCAGCCACATTGCGGCTAAGCGTCTGCAATTGCAGCCGGGCTTCTGGGTCAGCGACAGCATCCACGCCGGCGGCTTGGTTTTCAGTTGGCGTGTTGTGATCGGCCACTGCCAAGGTCAGGTCAGGGCGTCGCACGGGGCGGCCAGCTGCCTTCAGCCCCGCAAAGGCCTGCGGGGTTGTGACCTCATGGATCAAATGCAAGTCGATATAGAGAAGGGAGACCCCATCCTCGGCCGTGCCGACGACATGGTTGTCCCAAATCTTGTCATAAAGTGTCTTTCCCATGCTTTGCCGCTTAGCGCACTTTCCCATTTCTCCCAAGTCGCTTAAGCCAGTGGGATGACACGTCTTTCAGTTGCCACTTGGAACATTAACTCGGTTCGCCTGCGCGCAGGGTTGGTACAGCGCTTTGTTGAACAGCATCGCCCGGATGTTTTGTGCTTGCAGGAAATCAAATGCCGCAATGGCGAATTTCCAACTGCTGCCTTCACCGAGATGGGTCTCCCCCACCTGCATATCCGTGGGCAAAAGGGCTGGCATGGGGTGGCGATTGCCTCCCGTCTTCCGCTGGAAGAGGCTGAGGAACCTGGCTTTTGTCGCCACGAAGAGGCCCGTGTTGCGGCTGTGAAGGTTGCTGGCGTCACGATCCATAATCTTTATGTGCCTGCTGGCGGGGACGAACCGGATACACAGATAAACCCAAAGTTTGATCATAAACTATCGTTTCTTGAGCGCATGGAAGCTTATTATGCGAGCCGAAAATGCGCGGATCCGCTTGTCGTGGTTGGAGACTTGAATGTCGCGCCGGGTGAACATGACGTTTGGGGCCATAAGCAATTGTTGAACGTTGTCAGTCATACCCCTGTGGAGACCAATGCCATGGGCCGCATTCTAGAGCGCGGCGGGCTGGTCGATTTGGCGCGCGTCGCCCGCCCAGCGCCCGAGAAAGTATTCTCGTGGTGGAGCTACCGGTCTCCTGATTGGACCAAGAATGATCGCGGTCGCCGGTTGGATCACATTTGGGCCAATACCGACTTTGCACCCCGCTTCATCAAGGAGAGTTTCGCCATTCACAAAGACGCGCGTGCATGGGAAAAGCCCAGTGACCACGTCCCCGTCGTGGCGGCATTTGAGGTTTAGGCGATATGGCAAAGAAGCAGGGTTCGGGCATTTTTGTACCGCTGATGATTATTGGTGCAACGATTTTCGGCCTTGGGGCCTACCAAGCTCTCAGGCCCAAACCTGTTGAAATCAACCCAACTTTTGAGGTCGTGGATAATCCTCGCACCATGCAGGCTCCGCCACCGCCTGCTGCAAGCAAGGATGCTGCGCAACTGGCGGCTGAGGCTGGTGCCACAGAAGATAAGGCCAGGGCTGAACCCGCCGCGACCAAAACGCTCAAACTAGACGACGCCCCATGGCTGAATGCCATTATGGGTGGCGTGTTGGGCGAGTTTCGCAGCACCGTGGTAACAGCTCTGAAAAAGGAGCAGACAAGAGGCGACCTAAATTGTAGCCCTGTCCTGACCAAGGCCTCTGAGGCAGCATTGAACACCCTAGAAGACGTGAGTTGCACCGATAAGGAGGGCGCTATCTTCACGGGCCAGTTTGATGCGGACGGCGATGGCAGCCTAGAGATCAAGTCGCCGGATAAGGAAAAAGTCACAATTGAGAAGTCTGGCGGCTCATTTAGTGTGACGGTTGATGAGCCCTAAAGGCTGGCACACAGAATTTCTGGACAGGATGGACCCACGATGAAGAAGTTTACAAAGCTGGCTGCCCATGCAGCCCCATTGCCTGTGGCTAACATTGATACCGATCAGATCATCCCCAAGCAGTTTCTATCGACTGTCGAGCGTACCGGCCTGTCACGCGGTCTATTTTTTGACATGCGTTTCTTGCCAGATGGATCGCCAAATCCTGAGTTTGTGCTGAACAAGCCTGCCTATTCTGGCGCAAAAATCCTGATTGCAGGGCCAAACTTTGGTTGCGGTTCATCGCGTGAGCATGCCCCTTGGGCGCTGTTGGATTATGGGATCGAATGTGTGATCTCCGCATCCTTTGCGGACATTTTTTTCAATAATTGTTTCAAGAATGGAGTGTTGCCGCTTGTCTTGGATGCGGCGCAGGTCGATGCCTTGATGAACCAAGCTAATGGGCAAAATGCGCGCTTTGAAATTGATCTGGCTGCCCAAACCCTGACCGGTCCTGATGGTAAAGTTTACCATTTTGAGATCGACCCAGGTCGCAAGAAGTCCTTATTGGAGGGGCTGGACGAAATCGGGCAGAGTCTTAAGCAGCAGGATCAAATCGCGGAACATGAACACAAAAGAAAGTTAATGACGCCTTGGCTGGGCTGAAGTGCTTATAAAAATTAGATTAAATGCTTTTCAAACTTATTCATATCTGCTTAATTTCTGTTACCAATTCGTTAATGGTATCAGTAAGAGGCAGATTTCGTGCTCGACCAATTCTTGGATCCAGGCTTTTTGAGCGCCTTAGCAGCGGCCATTGGACCATTGGCGGTATTCGTTGCCCCGACTGAAGAAATCGAAGCGATGATTTTCGACTCCTACTCTGATGTGGACACCTTGACCTCAGAAGAGATCGGGGTTGGGGCTGCGGGGCCCATCGCACCAGTCGGCTATCGCGAAGCCGCTTAAGTACGGCCCCTGCATTCGTCCGTGACAGGCACGCATTTCGTGGCTATGGGCGATGTATGACAAACAAACTCCTCCTATTGCCCGGTGATGGCATCGGCCCCGAAGTGATGACTGAAGTAGAGCGTGTGCTCGGGCAGTTAGTGGCGCAGCATGGTCTAAAGCTAGACGTTGAAACCGCTTTGTTTGGTGGGGCCAGTCTGGATGTCCACGGTGTACCGATTACCGATGCCGTGGTGGCGACGGCCAAGTCTGCGCAAGCAGTTTTGATGGGGGCAGTGGGTGGGCCGAAATGGGCAAATGTTGCCCGTGAGCTTCGTCCAGAGATGGGTTTGTTGCGCCTTCGCAAAGAGATGGACGTATATGCCAATCTCCGCCCTGCCTTATGCTTTGCAGCTTTAGCCGACGCATCTGGTCTGAAGCGCCATTTGGTTGAGGGGCTTGATATTGTCTTCGTTCGGGAATTGACGGGTGGGGTCTATTTTGGCACGCCGCGCGGCATTGAGACCTTGCCCGATGGCAGCAAGCGCGGCTTTGACAATCAAGTCTATACCAGTGCCGAAATTCGGCGCGTTGCCCGTGTTGCGTTTGAACTTGCACGCAAGCGCTCCAATAAGGTGACGAGCCTTGAGAAATCAAACGTTATGGAATCGGGGCTTTTGTGGCGTCAGGAAGTCACTGCCCTGCACGCCAGCGACTATAGCGATGTGGATCTCGAGCACATGTATGCCGATAATGCGGCCATGCAGTTGGTTCGCGCGCCACAGCAGTTCGATGTTTTGCTGACCGATAATCTCTTTGGCGATGTGCTTTCCGACCTAGCTGCTGCTTGTACGGGCTCAATCGGTCTTTTGCCGTCGGCGGCCTTGGGAAGCGCTGGCAAACCCGGCCTCTACGAGCCGATCCATGGCTCGGCACCTGATATCGCCGGTAATGGTCTCGCTAACCCCGTTGCCGCGATTTTGTCTTTGGAAATGGCGTTGCGCTGGTCATTGGGTGAAGAGGCCCTCGCGGATAGGCTCTTCGCCGCTGTTGAAGCAGCCTTGAATAATGGCGCACGTACAGCCGACCTGGGCGGCAATCTGTCGACTGCCGACATGGGGACTGCGATCCTAGCCGCGCTTTAGATGAGGCGCGCACAAGGCCGCTAAAATCCCTGCCATTTCTGCATCAACTGTCTGAGCTGCGCGTCCAGCGAGAACCCAGGAGCATGGCTTGAACAGGCCGACAAGCCTGTAAAATCGATCATTTCGCGCCCAAGTTGGGCCTATGTGTTGCTCATTGGCCACTAAAGCTGGATAACGAGACAAAAATTCGCAGAACACACCTTCCCAGAATTTGATATACTCTTTACACATTTGTCATCATCCGTGATCCGGCCGCAAGTGTGTGCGGCGGCGGCGACGTTCCATAGAGGAATACCAAATGACACAGCGCTTACTTTTGACTGGTTCTGCAGCCCTGATGGCCCTCGCACTTGCGATGCCAGGTACTTCCTTCGCCCAAGCCGCAGCGGACACCGAAGCAGATCGTTCCAAAGTTGAGACCATCATCGTGACGGCTCGTAAGACCCAGGAAACACTGATCTCAACACCTGTTGCCGTGACCGCCGTTGGTGCCGCAGACGTGTCGCGCTTGAACATTCAGGCAATTGACGATCTGGCGCGCTTCACGCCCGGTTTGTCTTTCTCTAAAGCCTTTGGTCGTGCGACGGACCGTCCGGTTGTTCGTGGTGCTGCCTCGATCTTGGCGGGGACTCAGCCTGGCGTGGAAGCGGGTACTGCCTATTTCGTCGATGGCGTCTATTATCAGGGCGATATTTCCTCGATCGATTTGGCCGATGTGACCCGTGTGGAAGTTATCAAAGGGCCACAATCGGCACTTTATGGTCGCAACACCTATTCCGGCGCAATCAACTTTATAACCAACAGCCCAGGCTCTTCTTTGAAGGCTGGCGCAACGCTGTCGGTTGGCTCCAATAACGAGCAGAGCGCGAACTTACGCTTGGCTGGCCCGATCACGTCTTGGCTCTCGGGTGGCTTGGCTGCGCGCTATTACACCTATGACGGGGAATGGGCTAACTCCGCCGCGCTGAACGAAACGCTTGGCTCCGAGAAAACCAAGTCCGTAAGTGGTGTATTGGAAGCCCGCCCTGTGCAGGGCCTGACCCTGCGGGCGCGCGTTGTTCATGCACAGGACGAAGATGGCCCACGTGCTTTCGGGTTCCAAGCTTCCAGCAAGAACAATTGCTTCCCCGGCTATCGCTCAAATGCTTATCGCGGGGCTGCGGCCACCACCGATAACAATCCAAACCAGTGGTTCTGTGGTGTCATCAAAGATACCGGCGTTTACTTCCAGAACACAGGTGCCAACAATACCCGCCCAGCAGCCCCCTTCCTAGGCGTTGAACGGGACCTGACCTTTGGGTCGTTGATCGCCGATATCGACCTGCCAAACGATTATTCCGTCAACATCAGCTATGGCTTCCGCGATGAATCCTTGAAGACGGGTTCTGACTCTGACTTCTTGAACGGGTCATCTTTCCCCCAAGGCATCGGGGCTAATGGCGTCCCAACGTCAAATTCATTGTTCGGCAGCTCTGGAACAACTGATTCTAAAGACATGTCTTTGGAAGTGAAGTTCTCGTCGCCTCAAGACAAGCGCCTCCGCTGGATGTTGGGCCTTTATGGCTACAGCCTTGATCAAACCGGCTACTCGATTGACTTTGTTGCAAGCGCAACGACGCCTGTGAATGGTGTTGTATCGACCCAAAAGAACCTCACGAACTCAACCTCGAACGGGGCGATTTTTGGTCGTTTGGGCTTTGATATCACCGACACTTTATCGATCGATCTGGAAGCTCGCCAACAGGCTGAAAAGCGTTCGACCCAGAACTTCAGCATTACAAACGGTGCCCTCACCTACGACGACTCCCGCAACTTCGACTCCTTCACGCCACGCGCAACGCTGACTTGGAAGCCGAATGAGAACCAAACCATTTATGGCATCTATGCCGAAGGCACCAAGCCTGGTGGTTTGAACGGAACCTTGGGCCTGGTTAATGGGTTCCCAGTATTCGAGCCAGAAACCTCTACCAATTATGAAGTTGGCTACAAGGCTCGCTTGTTTGATGGTCGCGGCACCTTAGCTCTGTCGGCCTATGACACCAAAGCTGAAGACATGCAGTTGACGACTGCGGTTGCAGGCTCCAGCGGCGTTTTGACCTCGATCGTCACCAATCAGGGTAACGCGAAAATTCAGGGTTTCGAAGCTGACTTCCGCTTCCGCGTGACCGACAATTTGGGCTTCAGCTTAAATTACTCGCGCATCAGCTCCGAGTTCACCGAAGGGTGTGACGAGTTCCAGTACACGCTGACCTCAGGCGGCTATCAAATTGGTACGACGTGCACCAGCACCCGTCGTGTGCCCGGTTCGCCAAACCCACCACCTTTGCCAAACGGTTCGGTCGTCCCACTACCAGGGGCAAATGGGTCGATCGTTGGGGCCAAGATCCCCTTGGTGCCCGCAGATCAAGCCAGCTTCAACGTCGATTATTCCCGTCAATTAGGCGGAAATTTGGAATTGTTTGCTTCGGCGGATGTTTCCTATGAAGGCACCAAATATATCCAAGTGCATGGCGGTGCTGAAACCGGTGAGACCACCTTGGTCGGTGGCCGCGTCGGTGTCAGCGGCGAGCGTTGGAAAGTGTCGCTCTGGGGCAAGAATTTGACCGACGAAGACACCATCCCCATCGCAACCCGTTGGTTTGACGTGTTCCAAGGCTCTGCAGCTGCAGCTGGCCTAGCGGGCCCCGCCGCATCGGGTATCGATACTGGCAGCCCTCGCGCCTTCTTCTTCATGCCACGCCGCGGTCGCAGCGTTGGTTTGGAACTGAAGGTCAACTACTAATTCATGCCCTGATCGTTTAGCATTTGAGCCCGGCGCACCTCGCGTCGGGCTTTTTTGTGGAATGACTTTGACCGCTTGTGACTTTGCATCCTTTAGGAGGCACAAATGATTGCGAAAGCCTTTTCCCATTTCAGCAGCCTAGCTTGGTTTGGTGTCATGCTCGGTGTGGCACCGCTTGCGATGGCGCAAGAGCGTGCGCCGACCGCACAAGACGTCTTGGCAAAGGATTTGCGCGTCCTGCTCGATTATTTCCCCGGTCGCTATGATAATGATTTGCAAGTCTATTTTGACGGTGAGCTTAAGACACCTGAGGTCGAACGCAACGGACGCATTCATTCGATCTTTTCCCCCGTGACTTTACCGGCCTTTGGCCCAAACATGTTCTATGTCGAGCAATATTCTGACAATGATCCCAATAAGATCTATCGCCAGCGCTTGTATCGCTTCTCGATTGATGCGGCCGAAAAGGCGATCAAGCTAGAGATCTTTGCCCCCTCTCCTGAGCAAGCACGAGCGATCAAAGGGGCCTATCAAGACCCAACTAAGCTCGCAGACCTCAGCCCTGGCACTATGACGCTCTATCCGGGTTGTGAGGTCTATTGGCGTCGTCAAGAGCAACAATTCATCGGTACGATGAAACCCGGGGCTTGCCGCGTAAAATCGCAGCGCAGCGGCAAGACGTTGGTGATCACGGACAATCTCGTCTTGAGTAATCGTAGCCTCACCATCCTCGACCAAGCCGTCGATGAAACAGGGGCCTATGTCTACGGCAATAGAGCGAATGTGCCGCATAAACTGAATAAGGCGCGCCCATTTACGTGCTGGACCTCTGTCTTGCGCGGGGCCAAGCACGGTGACTCGGGGGCAGGTCAGGAAAGCTGGACGTTTGAGCGTGGCTGGATCCATGATCAGGGCGGAGAACTTGCCCTAAAGACGGATGAATCGCCCGCGCGCGAGTTCTATCTGCGCTTACGCTTGGCGGAATGGCCATACGGCACCAACAGACCCTCCTTGACACTGTACGTTCACGAGAAGGGCAACCCGCGTGCGGTCTCTTATTCTTGGGCGGATGACGGAGCCAATCGAGTAGGCATCAACTTGCGCTGGCTTCAAGCTAGCTGCACGTTGGCGGGACCAGAGCGGCAGTTTAACTAGGTGATTGAGCCATAAAACTCGCAAGACGAGGCATAAAGTAGATGGCGAGATATTCACGTGCTTGTAAATTAAATCAAAAATTCGTTAGGTACAGAAGTGGGTTAATTATTGAACAATAGTACCATTGGTAAGGCAGGGAGCAGCTAATATGTGAGTGGAGCTGCTTATGTATATGAGATCAATCGTTTCGATTGCCTGCGCAGGTATCACAATAGCAACACTCGTGTATTCCGCCTTTGCGCTTTCTCAATCCTGGGAAAAGCGGCAAGCCGGCCAGGCTCTCGTGTCATCGGTTTTGGCGAGCGATAAACTTTACTTTGCAACCACTAAGTTATCGCTTGAACGCTCGCTGACACAAGTTGGGTTGAACCTACCAACCGCTTTGCCTTCTGAACTAGCTGGACTACTGACACAACAGCGCGCCGCGGTCGACAAAGGCTTTGAAGAACTGCAAGCCCTTGTTGCGGAAAGCCCCCATCTTGATCGGCCTGATCAATTCGCTAAGTCACTTTCCGGTTATCTCGATAGCATTAAAGCCTTGCGCAGCAGCGCGGATCCGGCTCTGGCTGTAGAGGCCACTGCCCGCGATGCAAACTTAGTCGGTTCGGTACCCTCAAGCCTTATGTCCACCGTGGAGGCTATTCGGTCACTAGACTCAGAGCTGATTCCCGTTGAGGCCGTCGCTCCAAGCACTGTGATCAACCTGCAAGCGATTCAGCGCTTGGCTTGGGAAATGCGCGAATTTGGTGGCCGCGAACGAACTATTCTGGCCATTGCTACCGCCACTCAAGCCCCAATCTCTGCAGACAAAATGGGCCAAGCCAGTGTCTATGCAACTCGGGCGCAAGCGGCCATGACAGAGATCAAGATGCGCGCCAGCCATCCGCAAACCCCTGAAGCTGTAAGAAATGCGGTAGCTAAGATTGAAGCAACTTATTTTGGCTCTTACGCCCAAACTCGCTCAAAGCTCTTTGCCCGCGCAGCCGTCGGCGGTTATGGCATGGACCTAAACAGCTTCTTTGGGGAATCGTCAGCTGCACTTGCAACTGCCGAAGAGCTGGTTTCCATTGCCGGGCGTGACCTCGACTCTGAATCCAGCAAAATCTCTGATGATGCAAATAGCATGCTATTGTTTACGCTGTTTCAGGCGATGGTAGCTCTCACTATGGTGGGCTACTTGACATGGTTCATCAACCGCCGCGTTGCGGCCTGAGTGGTTTCGATTTCGGGTGAGATGCGCGCTTTGGCAGACGGCAAGCTCGATGGCGATATTGACCGTTTTGCTTCCAATGACGAAATTGGCGGCATGGTTGAAGCGTTGAAAGTCTTCCAGACAAATGCCCGCGAAGTGAGAGCTCTATCGGATAGCCAAGCGGCGCAGCGCCAACAGGCAGAAGCCGACAAACGTGCCATGATGAATGGTCTGGCCGATAGCCTTGAGCGCTCTGTTGGCCAAGTCGTGGAGATTGTCGCAGCCTCAGCATCCGAATTGACTGCAACCTCAGAGGCATTGGCACGTACAGCGCATGACACCAGCACACATTCGGACTCGGTTGCCCATAGTGCGGCCACCTCTTCGGCCAATGTACAGACGGTTGCCTCAGCGTCTGAGGAACTGAGCGCTTCCATCCGCCACATTGCTCAACAGGTAATCTCAGCGGCTTCAATCGCCCGTCAGGCAGAACAAAAAGCCACGATTACCAACAATACTGTCCATGCCTTATCCTGCGCAGCGGAGAAGATTGGCCGAGTCGTCTCGCTCATTTCGGATATCGCGTCGCAGACCAATCTGTTGGCGCTGAATGCAACCATTGAAGCCGCACGTGCCGGGACTGCTGGCAAAGGCTTCGCTGTAGTTGCGTCTGAAGTTAAAAGCCTTGCAGAACAGACTTCGAAGGCCACAGATGAAATCTCGCTTCAGATCAACGAAGTCCAAGCTGCGACCAATGAAGCCGTAGCCGCGATCTCTGGCATCAGCACCACGATCGGTGAAATCAATCAGATCTCGGCCTCAATCAGTGCGGCAGTGGAAGAACAGATGGTTGTGGTCAGTGAAATCACCCGCAAAACCATCGACGTTGCCAATGGCACGGCTGAGGTCTCGCAATCCATTGGTCTCGTCCAAGCCGGATCGGCAGAAACGGGTGCGGCGTCTGAGCAATCCTTGGCCGCTGCGCGTGAGCTTGGTATTCAAGCAACCAAGTTGCGCGACGAGGTCGACAACTTCCTAGTCCGAGTGCGCGCCGCTTAGACGTGGTGAGGCTGGGCCTGTTCTGGTACCAGCATGAACCTCACTACGATCCTTTCACCTTGGCCAAAACGTCTAGGCTCGTGGTTTCTGCACTCTCGAACGCGGCTTCCATCCCGGTATGAACAAGGCCCAGATGCTCGCCTGCAAAGAACAGGCGCCCTGCTGGGGCACCCATTTTGCCGGCCCAGCGTCCAATTTGGCCAGGTGCCCAATGCATATAGGCACCTCCGGCCAGCGGATTTGTTTGCGTCCAGTCTTGTATATGACGCACCTGGAATTTGCCCTCGCTGGCGGGTCGCAGGGTGCGCAACAGCTCTGGCAGGGTTGCTGAGTTGAAAGTATTGGCACCGGTCCCGTTCAGCCAGACATTGATAACGCCGGTATCTTGTCCAGCCTGATCACGGACGCTGAAAATGCGTTCCAATGGGCCATCGGTCCACATATCGATCGGCAGTCCGTCGCGCTCCCAATAGCGGATCGCGGGCTCCAGAAAGATTTGTTTGATCTGGGTATAGGGCAAGGCCGGTATCGCTTCGCGTGTTTCAGGCGACAGGGGTGCATCCACGCGCATCCGGGCCAAAGCTGGAAATGGCAACGCAGCAACCGCCGCTTGGGCCCGCAAGATCTTGCCATTGGTCAGTGTTACCTCGGCGGATTGGGCATCCGCGCGTATAGTGGCGACTGGGGTCGCCATCCTGACCGGTCGTCTGAGCGATCGCGCCATGGCTTCGGGCAAGAGCTGCGAACCACCTTTCACCATGCTGGCGACACCGCCACTGGCGCGTTCGGCCGCGAACAAGGTCAAAGTGCGCATCACATTCACGATCGAATAGGTACTCAACTGGTTTGCATTCAGCCCGACATCAATGAGACGGCGCGCTGCCTGATCAAAGCCTTTGGCACTCAAATAGGAGTCGGCTGAAACATCGCTGGCAACGCCAATTGGTCCGCGCCAGTCGTCAAAGCTTTTGAGGGGATTATTAGGGCCACCAGCAGCAGCAAATAGGGCGGCACTTGGAGGCAGGTTCTTGAAAGCGCTGGGGAAGGTGTTTTCCTGTGCAGCTGCCCAGTCGCGCTGGCTGATCATGCGGTTGGCAATATTGAGAATGGTTGCGCGCGGTGAAGTTGGCTCGGGAAACAGCGCGACCCCTAAAGCCGCAGCGCGTGCATGCAGCCTCGTGTAGCTTGCGCCGATTTGTACCCCACCGGCATTTGGCTGCCCCGGCAGATCGTACAGAGTGTTCAGCCTGCCGCCGATCCGGCTTGAAGCTTCCAGCACCAAAACATCGACGCCCTCGGCTTCCAGCCGAAGTGCGGTCTCAAGACCGGAAATCCCTGCCCCGATCACAATCACTTGCGCGGATAGGTTCTGTCTTGCCCGGACGGGCAAGGACACCGTACTGGCCGAGAGGCCCAAAACAGCAGCGCGGCGGGAAAGACCTGCTTCCATGTCGATTTGTTCCTTAAGTAAGTCGAGGCGTCCTGTCCGTCTTTTGGCTGATAGGGGTGAAGGGATTTGGTGGATTTTATTCCCGTAGTTTTGGTGCACTCTGAAAGAGTATACCATTACCTTCTTCCCGCAAGTACCTTTCGGTCACGACCGCGTGGTTCGGTCAAGATATCGGGCTTCGGTCCACCAGCCATCTTGACCCTTACGAATTGGCCCATCACACTATCTCCTAAGCATGAAGAGACTTAGGTGGTGAGGATGCAGATAGAAGCTTTGAATGGCGTTGGCGCTGAGGTCACAGAGATTGATCTTCGCCGCATGACCAGCGGTGAAGAAGCACATTTAAAACAAGCTTTTGCGGATCACGGCGTCTTGTTCTTCCGCGACCAAAGCCTAGAGCCGGAAGACCATATTGCGTTTGCTCGTCGCTTTGGGCCCATTAACATCAATCGCTTTTTCAAAGCGACGGAAACCCACCCAGAAATCGCAGAAGTCCGCAAAGAAAAGGACCAGACCACCAATATTGGCGGGGCGTGGCACACCGACCATTCCTATGATCAAGAGCCTGCCTTGGGCTCTGTTCTGGTCGCCCGTAACCTGCCGCAGACAGGTGGGGACACTTTATTCGCCTCAATGTATGCGGCCTATGATGGCCTGTCAGACGGTTTGAAAGACACCCTGTCGCGGCTGCGCGCGGTGCACTCCAGTCGCCATGTATTCGGGGCACAGGGGGCTTATCGCGACGAGAAAGGTGAGCGGATCGGCAATGCGCAAGCCGCTACCCAAGATGCGATCCATCCTGTTGTGATCACCCATCCCTTGAGTGGCCGTAAAGCACTTTATGTGAACCCAGCCTTCACGTTGTATTTTGAAGGCTGGACCCAAGAAGAGAGCTGGCCCCTATTGAGCTATCTTTACAAGCACGCCACTAACGAAGCCTACACGACCCGCTTTGTTTGGAAGCCTGGCTCGGTGGCCTTTTGGGATAATCGGGCCACCTGGCACTATGCCCTCAACGACTATCACGGCGACTTTCGCTTGATGCACCGGATAACCATTGAGGGCTGTCGGCTGGTTTAAGCTTTGCCAACACACCAGAGCGCGAAGGCGTGGCTGTCTGCCACTTCCTTCAGGCGATCAAAACGCCCGGAAGCCCCGCCATGGCCTGCCGTCATATTGACATCGAGCAGGAAAGGCCCTGCCTCGGGGCTAAGCTCCCGCAGCTTTGCCACCCACTTGGTTGGCTCCCAATAGGTGACTTGGCTGTCTGAAAGTGCCGTCTGGGCGAACAAGGGCGGATAGGCCTTGGTGCCGACTTGGTCATAGGGGCTATAAGCCATCATATAGTCAAAGGCTTCCTTCGACTTGATTGGGTCGCCCCATTCGGTCCATTCCGGTGGGGTGAGAGGGAGCTCACCATCGGAAATTGTGTTGATCACGTCGACAAAGGCAACACCCCCAATAACCCCGGCAAACAATTCTGGCCGCTGGTTCATGACGGCCCCGACCAAGAGACCGCCAGCCGAGCGACCTTCAATCACGATCTGCTTGGGTGCCGCAAATTTCTGCTCGACCAAGGCTTCTGCCGCGCGGGCAAAGTCTGAGAAGGTGTTTTGCTTCTTCATTAACTTGCCGTCGAGGTACCATTGGTAGCCGCGATCTTGGCCGCCGCGGACGTGCGCGATGCAGTAGACCATGCCGCGGTCGACCAATGGCAAGCGTGCCGTGGAAAAGCTTGCGGGCATGGAAATGCCGTATGACCCATAGCCGTAAAGCAGGGCGGGTGCCGTGCCGTCGATCGGGGTCTTTTTGTGGTACAGAATGGTCAGTGGCACCTTGGCCCCATCGCTGGCAACCGCAACGGTCCGGCGCACGACATAATTGTTCTTGTCGTGGCCTGATGGGATTTCCTGCGTCTTGCGAAGGGTGCGACCTTTGGTGCTTAGGTCATAATCCCATGTCTCGGTTGGGGTCGAGGGTGAGTTATACGTAAAGCGCAGTTTGGTTGTCTTCCACTCAAACCCACGCAGAACCGACAAATCATAAGCTTCTTCTGGGAAGTCTATTTGATGTTCATTGCCACTCGTCATGTCCCGAACCGTCAGGCGGGGCAGAGCATCAACCGATTCTTCGCGGACCATATGGTCGGCATAGATATGGACGCTCTCAATAAAACGGCCTGCTTCATGGGGAACAAAATCCGTCCAATTCGCTGCATTGGTCTTGGCGACTGGCGTTTTCGAAATCTTGAAGTCAATCGCGCCGCCAGAATTATTGCGGATATAGAAATGCCCACCATGGTGATTTGGTAGATATTCAACGCCCTTGCGATAAGGCGTAAACCGCTTTGGCTTGGCTGTGGGCGTCGCCAATGGCAGGATTAGAACGTCTGAACTCTCGCTCTGCGACCGATAAATGAGCAGATAATCGCCTGAGGACGTTTTACCAATACCTGTTTGGAAGGACGCATCTTTTTCTTCAAAGATCATCACATCGGTCTTCGGGTCTTCGCCGACGATGTGGCGCATGATTTTGGCGACGCGGAAATTGTCGTCCAATAAGCAATAGAAGCAGGTCCGGCCATCTTTGGCCCAAACCAAGCCCGCTGAAGCGCCTTCAATCTTATAGGGCAGGTCAGAGCCATTGGCGGTAGCGCGGAAGCGTAAGGTGACTTTGTTGCCCCCTTCATAGTCAACGAAATAGGCTAATAGGTCTTGATCTGGGCTTTGTTCCCAATCCTGCAAGCGCCAGAACTTTTCGCCCTTGGACTCTTTGTCGCCATCAATCAAAATTTGTTCGGCACCGGTTGCTTCGCCGGTGGCGGGATCCACAGCCTTGCGGTAAACGATGGGATATTGGCCCCCTGTGCGGAAGCGTGTGGCATAAGCCCAAGCGCCGTCACGCGCGGGCACACTTGAATCATCCTGCTTGATTTTGCCCTTCAGCTCTTCAAACAAGTCCGCGCGCAGTTTCGCTGTCGGCTCCAAAAGCACGCTCTTAGTATAGGCGTTTTCCGCTTCAATATGGGTGCGGATGTCAGCACTCAGCTTAGAGGGATCGTCAATGACGGCTTGCCAATTAGGGTCGCGCAGCCAGTGATAATTGTCCGTACGCGTCTGGCCATGCTGGGTGATCACATGAGCCACCTTCTTGGCTATTGGCCCCAAGGGCGCACCGTTGCGCGGGGCAGCAGATTGGGCGAAGGCGGGTAAAGCGGTTGAAGCAGTCATGGCGGCACCTGCAAGCAGAACAGATCGGCGGTCAAATGATTGTTGCATTTTGGTCTCCCAAACACGTCAAAGCGTGTATTCCTTGATCAAGGTCATGAGCAATCCTAAGATGGTCGTCAAGTTGCAATTCGTTCATCTTGACGCGGATAATGACATTCCTTCTGTTTGGGGTATAGCAATCTCATGGCCCAACCAACTTTGCGTCAATTATCCTTTCTAACGGCAATTGCCGAGCACGGGTCTTTTGTGGCCGCCGCCGAACAAGCCCTTGTCACTCAACCATCCTTGTCTGCCGCGATCAAAGAGTTGGAAGCCACTTTGGGCACAAAGTTGATTGAGCGAGGCCGAAGCGGGGCAACTCTTACCCCCGCCGGCGAGATTGCCGCCGCGCATGCCCGCGCCATTTTATCCTCTGTTGATCAATTGGCTGAGGCGGTTCAAGTCGCGGCAGAACCTTTGACGGGCCCTTTTCGATTGGGTGTTATCCCGACCATCGCGCCCTTCTTTCTGCCGAAAGTCCTGCCGCGCGCGAAAGAGGCATTCCCCAAGCTAAAACTCTATCTGCGGGAGGATTTGACGGGTCGTTTGATCGACGGTCTCCGCGCGCATACGCTTGATGCGGCTTTGATTGCTCTACCCTATGAGGCGCAGGGCATAGACACCTTGGCTTTGTTCGATGATGAGTTTCTGTTTGTCGGGCCTCCAGACCATCCACTTTCCAAAAAGGCCGTTTTGTCCGCTGCGGACTTAGAGGGCGAGCCAGTCTTATTGCTAGAGGACGGTCATTGCCTGCGCGATCACGCGATTGGCGTATGCGGCATTACAAGGCCCGGCCAGGAAGAAGTGCGTGCGACATCCTTGTTTACCTTGGTGCAGATGGCTGTTGGTGGCCTTGGCATTTCCCTATTGCCAAAAATCGCGGCCGATGCGGGCATTGCCGCTGACGGGCTTGTGGTGCGGCCCTTCACCCCGCCGGTGATTGGCCGCCAAATTGGCTTGGCCTGGCGGCGCAGCTCCGGTCGCTTGATTGAAATTGAGGCACTTTCGGGAATTCTGAAATCGGCATGACCGACGCTTCGCTGCGGCTCGCCGTCACAATTGGCTTACTAGGCTTGTTCGCCGCGTTGGAATGGATTCGCCCAGCTCGGCCGTCACAGGTCAGTCTGGCCCGCATGGCCCGACACGGAGCCCTCTCGCTCCTGGGGTCAATGGTCTCGCGTCTTGTGCTAGCTGGTGGACTGGCTTCAGTCGCAAGCTTTGTTCAATTACTCGACTTTGGCATAGTGAACTGGCTGCACTTGACGGGGCCTTGGGTTTGGGTCGTGTGCTTTTTGATCTTGGACTTTGCGGTTTGGGGGCAGCATGTCCTTAGCCACAAGATCCCCTTGTTCTGGCGCTTGCATCGCCTGCATCATTGTGACGTTGTGATGGATGTAACCACTGCGCTGCGGTTCCACCCCTTTGAGATCATCGCATCGTTGATTTTCAAAGCCAGCATCGTCGCGTTACTAGGCGCGCCACCTGCCTTGGTGTTTGCCTTTGAGTTGATACTGGGTGCAGGAGCCTTGTTCACCCACGCCAATATTGCTTTGCCTGAACGCCTAGACCGCACCTTGCGTTGGCTGTTCGTGACGCCGGCTATGCATTTGATCCACCACAATCCCAACCCCGCGGCCACCAACAGCAATTATGGCTTTAGCTTTTCTTTTTGGGACCGGCTGTTTGGTACCTATCGTGCCGATGCCCCGTTACCGGCGCTGCCATCTGGCTCTGACATTGGCTTAGAAAACTGGCGTGAGCCCCAAGATCAGACACTGAAGGCTATGGTCTTCAACCCTTTCGCCTAGCCCTATTGCGCAACAAACCGGATCGCTTGACCGCCACCTGGTGCCAAGCGGATGTCGAGTACTTGGCCTCGCGTCACCATCTTTTCCTCAATCACAATGTCGAGCGGATTTTTGTCCCAATCAGCTTTGGGTCCATCGCGATAGATTTGGGCCTTATAGGTCCGCCCGGCGTCGAGGAAGGTCAGTGGCACCCTTAAACGCCGCGCATGTTCATCGGTGAGCGCACCCAGATACCAATTGTCGCTCGCACGATCCTTGCGAGCGATGGTGACAAAGTCGCCCACTTCGCCATTCAGAGCCCGTGTTTCCGACCAATCGACGGGCACGTCCTTGATGAATTGGAATGGACGGGGATTGGCCAGATAATGCTCAGGCAAGTCCGCAGCCATCTGGATGGGGCTGTAGAGCGTGACATAAAGCGCCAGTTGTTTGGCAATCGTGGTGCGGGCCCGGTGACCTTTCTGGGTCGGATTGATGGCAAAGATACCGGGGGTGAAGTCCATCGGCCCAGCCAGCATGCGCGTGAATACCAAATTGACTTCATGCTCTGGTGGGTTTTCGGGATTGCCCCAAGCATTATATTCCTGACCGCGCGCGCCCTCGCGTGAGACCCAGTTTGGATAAGTCCGGCGTAGGCCAGTATCCTTGATCGGTTCATGCGCATTGATCGCGATTTTGTGGCGGGCCGCTGTTTCAACGACGCGGAGATGGTGGCGCACTGCCTCTTGCCCGTCGTGCCATTCAAATACGATATGACCATTGGCATCGCGATAGCGTGCGCCACCTGCATCGGCGACATAGCCCGTCTTGACGCTGTCGACGCCCAATCTTTCATAAAGGGCGAAGGCAGCTTCCATTTGTGGTTCGTAATTGGCGATATTGGCGGCGGTTTCATGATGGCCGACCAAATGAACACCCTTGGACTTTGCGTAATCTGTCACAGCTTTCAGATCGAAATCGGGATAAGCAGTCGTGAAGTCAAAGCCTGTTTCGCCACCAAACCAATCGCCATCCCAGCCCGTGTTCCAGCCTTCGATCAAAACGCCGCGAAAGCCATGTTCAGCAGCAAAATCGATGTAGCGCTTGGCATTTTCCGTCGTCGCGCCATGCTTAGGGCCGCTGCCCCAAGTCGACTTGTTGATGTGCATCTCCCACCAAATGCCGACATATTTAGACGGCTTGACCCAAGACACATCGCCCAAGGCATTGGGCTCATTGAGGTTGAGGATCAAATGGCTCATCACGAGGCCTGCCGCATCATCGCTGATCTGGATCGTCCGCCAAGGGGTGGAGAAGGGAGCGGTACGCACCACTTTCGCGCCGCGCGAACTGGGTGAGAGGGTCGAGATAAACTTTGTACCCCCGGTATGGCGCAACCACATCGACGAGTAATCCACCAAAGCGGCCTCGTGGAAGGACACATGCAGGCCGCTCTTGGTCCGCACGGTCATCGGCGTATGGGCTTGGCCAACTTCGCGGATTGGGGTGCGGTTATAGAGATATTCATAGCGGTTCCATTCCCCCGCTGGGATCCACCAAGCGGTGCCATCCTCGGCGAGATTGAACTCGGTCAGTTCTTCGCTAATGGCGACTTGTTTTAGGTTTGGCTGGTCTGGAAAATTGTAGCGGAAGCCGACGCCATCATCATAAACGCGGAAGGTAACAGAAAACTGCCGCGGTGCGCCTCTACCATCTTGAAATGTGACGGTCAGTTCATTGTAGCGGTTCAGGATCGACTTCGCCTCACCCCAAGGCTGTTCCCAAGTCTCGTCAAATGAACGGGTGGTGTGGCTGATGGCCGAAAGCGAGCGGTCGAACTTCGGTGCGTTGGTGAACAAAAAGCCCATTTTCGAACGCGTAATCACCGGCTTGCCAGCGCGGCTGATCTGATAGGTCGCCTCGCCAAAAGAGCTACCTACCTCCACCATAATTTTGCCGTCGGGTGAGGTTGCTTTGAAGGATGGGTCAGCGAGAGCGGAACTTGCCCAGACCAAGCACAGGCAGGTGATCAGAAAGCGCAGCATGATGGTTCCCCCAGAGACAGACCTCCGCCACTGCGTTGTCGCACATTGGCTTATTCTGGCAAGCGGGACTGGCTGTTGTGATTAGCCCAATGCCCAACCACGTCGGGCAGAAGCAGCCTGCAAGGTGTTTTGAAGGAGGCAGGCAATAGTCATCGGCCCAACGCCACCTGGCACCGGCGTAATGGCACCGGCAACTTCAGACGCTTCCGCATAGGCGACGTCGCCAACAAGGCGCGTGGCACCAGGGCCTTTGGCGGGATTATCGACGCGGTTGATCCCGACATCGATCACCGTCGCGCCGGGCTTTACCCAAGCGCCCTTGACCATCTCTGGACGGCCCACGGCTGGGACCAAAATGTCGGCCGAGCGACAGACAGAAGCGAGGTCGCGTGTGCGCGAGTGGGCAAGCGTAACCGTGCAATCTTCAGCCAAGAACAAGAGACCCGCAGGCTTGCCGACCAAAATAGAGCGGCCGACCACGACGACATGAGCGCCGGTTAAGTCGCCTATCGTGCGCTTGGCCAAGATAACGCAGCCTGTTGGCGTGCAGGGTCGCAGGCCCGGCCTGCCCAAAACCAGTCGTCCGGCTGAAACTTCGGTTAGGCCATCTACGTCCTTGGCAGGGTCAATACAGGCAATAACCGCATCGCTGTTTAGGCCGCTCGGCAAAGGCAATTGGACGAGGATACCGTCAACATCTGGATCAGCCGAAAGAGCTCTGACTTGGCTCTCAAGTTCTGCTTGGCTGACGCTGGCGGGAAGTTTGATCTCGCGGGAGACCATGCCACTGGCTTGCGTCCGTCGGCCTTTATTTCGTACATAAACTTGGCTCGCAGGGTCATCGCCAACAAGCACCACACACAGGCAGGGTGGTGTGCCATAGGCTTGAACCAGCCGCCCAACGTCGCGCGCCACTTCTTGATCGACAGCCTCTGCAATGGCTTTGCCGTCAATAATCCGTGCGCCCATGGGAAGTCCTCGCCTCAATGTCTGTGAGGTTTTTCTCTATCCTGTGTGGCCCCGCCCAAACAAGGTCAGGGCGCTGTGTTCTGATCAGAAAGGAATGAGAGGAACAGCGAAGTTCTGCAAAAACTGGATGCCAATGATTAGCGCAACGGGGGATAGGTCCACACCGCCCAAATTAGGGATCACTTTGCGGATCGGATTGAGCACGGGCGTGGTTATCCGTTCGCAAGTATCATAAATCGTAGCGACCAAGCGGTTGCGTAGATTGATCACGTCAAAAGCGACGAGCCAGCTCATCACCGCGCCCGCAATCACGACCCAGAGGTAGAGACCCAGAACTGTATTCAAAAGCCATTCAACTGGACCCATCACATTTCTCCTCTCGTGACCTAACTCGGGCCACTAGCCGCCCACAAGTGGGTGAAAGCGCGCTTCTATTCAAGGGGTTTGCTGTTGATCCTATTCAAATCTTAGCGAAAGAGCTGCTTGCAGGTGAGGAGTTTTTTGGGTGGCAATGGTCTGTTTTGGCGATGCATAGGCAACAGTTCAAGCAATTTGCACTACTTCGCCATCAGCGCCAAAGATGCTTAAAAAGGGCGGTTAAAGGCCATAGATCTCAACCAATCTCGATTGCAGGCCGAAAACTCGCTGTTTAGGTGGATGATGGAATGATGATCGGCACGATGACCTGAAAAGTGACGTCTATCCTCGCGGTAGCAATCTCAATTCTAGACCATTACCCCATGATGTTGGCAAAGCTTCGGTGCTTTATTCCGTCAGTCACCGGACTATTTGATCTGTTAGTAGTCGTTATTCATGAATCTCTCAAATTTATCTAATCGGCTTAAGTGCGCGGAAATACGCGCGGGTTATAGGGGGGCATGGGGGAAGGTCGGGGATGGGCAAAGCAAAACCAAGCGGTCATCGCGACGCGATAGAGGCTCAAGCAGTTGACTTGGCATCAGTCCAGGATTCTGTCGAGGCACAGGTGCAGGATGCGGTTCTGGTAACCGCTGAAAACGCCGCGCGTTTTTCGCGAGATCCCGCTCATGTTCCTTCGCCGGTGCAAACCATTCAAGAGCGACTGGAATTGGAGTTTGCGGCGCAAATCTATGAAGAAGACGACTCCATGAGGGATTTGCGCCCGATTGGCTTTGGCTTTGCTATTGTCTTCTCGCTCATCGCTTGGACATTGATTATCCAAGTCGTACGTATGGGCTTTTAAACTCTCACAAACCTGTTGGCCTTACTATTGCGGGTCCTTGAAGTCGCGATAGGGGAAGTTGGGGCCATAGGTACGCTGTTCCATCGTCGCGGCTGGTCCCTTGGTCACCTGCTTTTTGCCGGCGGCATCTTTGCTCATTTCAAAGCTGTCATAGAGTTCACCCGTGGCGGCATAGGCACGGTACGCAAGCGTTCCACCATTGATCTCAATGGTTTGGAAGAATTGGGTGCCTTCACCAAACCGGTCAAGCCTTACGCCCGACGGGGCATATTCGTCCCATCGTGTGGATTTGAATTTGTATTGCTTAGGGCCTGAAACCGAATTGACAAACATCATCGCAACATCTTCTGCACCACCAACAACCGCCCGCTCAGGCCGTTGCGGATCGGTTTCAGCAATCGTGCCACGGGCATACGTATGATCATGGCCTTGTAGGATCAGATCGACCTTATGTTTGCTAAAGACCGGCAATAGAAGATTGCGCCGCGAGAGATTGTCCCGTCCTTGGCCGGACGAGAAAATCGGATGGTGCATGGTCACTATACGCCATTTAGCTTTGGACTGCGTGAGGGCTTGATCCAACCAAGCCGCTTGGCTAGCCAAATCTTCCGACGTGGTGTCCAGCACGAAGATGTCGAGGTCCGGGCCATAGGCGACCTTGTAAACCGTCTCGCGTAGGGTGGCAGGCAGGCTCTCGACCGAGCTTAAGCGGAACTGCGGCCGCCACATCGCGGAAAGCAACCGGCGCTGGGCTGGCCCGACGCCAAAGCTATCATACTCATGGTTTCCTGAAACTGGGATGGCAGGGATCATACCATGGATAAAGCCAACGGCCTTGAACCATTCGGCCCACTCAATATCGCGTGAGCCGCGATTGACCAGATCACCTGCGTGAATGATGAAGCGCGCGTCTGGCATTTTTTGGTAGCCAGCGCGGATCAGGCGCGACCAATGCGACAGCACGCCATTTTGCGCATCGCCAACATAGAGAAACTTGATCGGGCCTGACTTGGGCGCGGTGCGGATTTGGAACCACTCGCTCCATTTGCCGTCGCCACCGCCGACGCGGTACGCATAAAGTGTGTCTGGTTGCAGGCCGTCGAAGTTAATCGAGTGATAGGTGACAGGTGCCAGCCCAGCATTCCATGTCATCTTTAGTTCTTGCCCGGCGGTTTTGATGGTCTCGAGGTCAAGTGGCTCAGAGTCCGCCGCCTTGCGGGTCGCGCCCAGATCAAAGCGCGCATCGGGCCTAGCGAGCACAATCTCTGCCACAGCTTGGGTAACGCTGCCATCGGTCCGCCATGTGACAGAAAAACTGGTGGTTGGGTCGGTTTCAAACGTCGTGATGATGCGATCTGGCCAAATTGAGGCTTGTTGCCATGGGGCAAGTGGGGCGGGTGCATTGTGATTTGGATGGGCGAAGGCGGGTGCGGCAAGGCTCAACATGGCCAAGACACTGGCTGCCAAAAATTTTCGCTGTCCCATCATGCACTCCCCTGAAGACTAACTCGGCCGATTTGTTTGATTGCTAGGACTATCTCATGACGGGCCTATGACGAAGGCCGCATAAGGTGCTGGACGTATTGTCACCTTATTGTGAGGCCTCGCGCCATTTCATTGTGTTTTTCCGCTTCCAGGGCTGCGGCGGACGGCAAAGATCGCGATCACGAGGGCAGTGCCTAGAAAGAACGACGCTGTCAGGAACGGGGCCCCGGGTAGGTCCAATCCGCCGGGCAATTGCTTCGCGACGCCTAATGCGAACAGGCTGGTGTAAAGTGTTGGTGCGAAAATTCCCATCAAAGCCATGAGCGACGCAAGGCCACCTTGCAATTGTCCTTGTGCCTTGGCGGAGACGCGCTGGGTCATCAGGCTCTGCACGGACGGGTTGAAGAGCGCCCACAATGTCATCACGGGCATTGAGGCCCAAAACCACATTGGTGTCGGGGCTAAGCCGTACAAGGCAAAACCACTCATCCCAAAGAACAAGGCCACCATGAGAGAGCGCCGCTCGCCCAAGCGCCCTACCACCCTTTGGACGATGAAGAGCTGTGCCAAAATCATCAAGGTTGATGAGGCGGCCATGGTGGCACCGGTTGTGATGGTGTCAAAATGGTACCGATGCTCCGCATAAAGAACAAAGCTAGATGGAAACACATTCTGGGCCAGCGCAAACAAGGCATAAACCGGAATAAGGGCGTAAAGCATGGGCTGGCCCTTAAAGACAGCCAAGGCCCCAATCGGATTGGCTTTGCGCCATCTAAACGGGGTGCGATTCTCGAGCTTGTGGGACTCAGGCAATACGAAATACCCATAAGCCGCATTGATAAAGCACAAAGCGCCTGCGACGTAGAGGGGTAATCGAACGTCAATTGCGCCTAATAGGCCGCCCATGGCAGGGCCAAATGTAAAGCCAACACCAAATGCGGCGCCTAGCATCCCAAATGCCTTTGCCCGCCCAGCAGGGGGTGTCACATCTGCCACATAAGCATTGGCAGCGGAAATATTGCCAGCTGTAGCCCCCGAAATCACGCGTGCCGCCAAAAACGCCAGAAAGGTGGGCGCAACGGCGGTGGCAAAATAGGAAACACCTAAGCCGACACAGGCCAACAAAATAATGGGTCTGCGTCCATACTGGTCTGACAGGGCACCCAAAATCGGTGACATAAAGAACTGCAGCAACGCCCACATCGTCATGGACCAGCCAAAAGCATGGGCGGCAGACGTAACATCGGAAAAATAGGTTTCAACCAAGCGCGGCATAATCGGCACGATCAGGCCGATCGACAACATATCGAGCACCACAGTCGCCAGAATAAAGATCATGGCGCCGGGCCGGGCTGCAGGTGGCGTTACCGCCGCTTGGCTTGATTCGTCTGTCACGCTTGCCCCGGCTTCTCGATCACTCAAATGTTATCCGCCTTACTTAGAGTGTTATCAAGGCAGTGCACAGGGCAGAATGAAACTTCGTGCATCTTCTTCATTGCGGCTTCAACCGGAGCCACTTAGACTGACTTCATGATGGCTCGAACCTTCAGTTTGGCAGCTTTGGCTGTTGCAGCTTCAACCTTGGCTGGCGCGCAAGAGCCGCTGGCCTATGTGCCGCCGCCCTTCACCTCCTCTGGCTCGGCCGAGTTTGATGCATGGCGCACTGACTTTGCGACGCGTGCTGTCCTAATCGGAAAAAAGCAGCCCGCCATTGTCGATGCCACCTTGGCCAATATCTCGCCCAATGGCGAGGTGAAGCGGCTCAACGAAAGCCAACCCGAATTTGTCCGCCCGATTTGGACTTATATGGCCGGGGCTGTTTCGCAAAATAGGATTGAACAGGGCCGCGCCGCCTATGCCGCTCGTAAAGAGGCGTTGGCCCCAATTGTGGAGCGCACGGGCGTGCCGCTTGAGTTTGCCATTGCCATTTGGGGCTTAGAAAGCAGTTTTGGCGGCAATAAGGGTTCCTCCGATGTGGTTCGCTCCTTGGCTACCTTGGCCTACACAGGTCGCCGGACTGCCTTGGGTGAATCCGAATTGCTGGCGGTATTTGACATTCTAGAGCGCGGAGAGGCAACCCGAAGCGATCTAATCGGTTCTTGGGCGGGTGCCATGGGGCACACCCAATTCATGCCGAGCTCTTTTCTAAGCCGCGCGATCGACGGCGATCGCGATGGCAAACGCGATATCTGGTCCAACCCAATCGACGCCTTGGCCTCCACACAAAACTATCTGGAGCGCGCGGGATGGCAAGCGGGAGAGCGCTGGGGCGTCGAAGTAAGCGTACCCGCAGATTTTGATTGGAGCCTCGCTGACGGTGTTCGCCGACCTCTGTCGTTCTGGAAGGCCTTAGGCGTCAATCCGGTTGCCGCTGATCTGCCGGACGGCCAAGCCGCCCCAGTCGACAATGATACATGGGAAGTCCGGCTCTTGGCACCCGCAGGCGCTCGGGGTGCGGCGTTTCTGGTGGGCGTGAACTATGGCGCGATCCGTACCTATAATGCGGCTGATGCTTATGCCTTGTCCGTCGCGCTTTTGGCCGATCAAATCGCTGGGCGTGGCCAAATGCCAACCCGTTGGCCGACCGATGACCCGCCCGTTGGTCGGGCAGGGGCGACTGAGTTACAGAAATTGCTCAATGGCCTAGGCTTTGATGTCGGCACACCGGATGGCCAAGCCGGTCCGCGCACGCGGGCGGCATTGCAGGCCTATCAGAAGAGCCGCGGGAAAGTTGCCGATGGCTATGCGTCGGTCAGCGCTTTGGCCGCCATCCGGGCCGAAGTGCAGGCCAGCCAGCCCCCCGTTACAACATCGGTTTCGACCCCCAGCACAATTGTGCCACCACCACCGTCAGCGTCCGACCCCAATTACAAAGGTCCGCCACCAGTCAAAATGACTTGGTAGGCCAAGCGTCACCCAAACAAGAAAACGGCGGCGCAGAAACCTGCGCCGCCGCCTTGCAATCCCCCGATTGCCCCATGATTTGCGCCGGGCAATTGCCCGGGTGCAGCATCAATAACGATAAGTATTCGGCTTGAATGGGCCGGATTCTGGAACGCTGATGTAGTCCGACTGGGCCTTGGTCAGTTTCGTCAGCTTGGCACCAACTTTTTCGAGGTGCAACATGGCAACCTTTTCGTCGAGGTGCTTTGGCAACACATAGACTTGGTTCTCATACTTATCGCGGTTGGTATGCAACTCGATTTGAGCCAAGGTTTGGTTGGTGAAAGAAGCCGACATCACGAAGCTTGGGTGACCAGTGCCATTGCCCAGATTGACCAAACGACCTTCCGACAACACGATGATGCGCTTGCCGTCTGGGAATTCGACTTCATCGACCTGTGGCTTCACATTGTGCCACTTGTAGTTCCGAAGTGCTGCGACTTGGATTTCGCTGTCGAAGTGGCCGATGTTGCAGACAATGGCGCGATCTTTCATCGCGCGCATGTGGTCGAGCGTCAGAACGTCGAGGTTACCGGTTGCGGTCACGAAAATGTCTGCACGAGGTGCGGCATCTTCCATGGTGACGACTTCATAGCCTTCCATCGCGGCTTGCAGCGCGCAGATGGGGTCGATTTCGGAAATCATCACGCGGCAGCCTGCATTGCGAAGCGAAGCGGCAGAGCCTTTGCCCACGTCACCAAAGCCTGCAACCATAGCGACTTTACCAGCCATCATCACGTCGGTGCCACGGCGGATGCCGTCGACCAAAGATTCCTTACAGCCATAAAGGTTGTCGAACTTCGACTTGGTCACGCTGTCGTTCACATTGATGCCTGGGAAAGGCAAATCGCCACGCTCAGCCATTTGATACAGACGGTGCACGCCCGTGGTGGTTTCTTCCGACACACCCTTGATGGCATCGCGGATCGCCGAATAGAAGCCTGGCTTTTCGACCAGATAACGCTTCATCACCGCGTAGAGCGCTTCTTCTTCTTCGTTCTGTGGGTTGTTCAAGATGCTGGGGTCTTTTTCAGCCTTGGGGCCCAAGACGCACAACAAGGTTGCATCGCCACCATCGTCCAAGATCAGGTTTGGATAGCCGCCATCGGACCATTCAAAGATTTTGTGGACATATTCCCAATATTGCAAAAGCGTTTCGCCTTTGATCGCGAAAACCGGCACGCCAGCAGCAGCAATTGCAGCGGCAGCTTGGTCTTGGGTTGAATAGATGTTGCAGGAAGACCAGCGAACGTCAGCACCCAAAGCGGTCAAGGTCTCAATCAAGACGCCGGTTTGGATCGTCATGTGCAAGCAACCAGCAATGCGGGCGCCTTTCAAAACCTTACCTGGGCCAAATTCAGCGCGCGTTGCCATCAATCCCGGCATTTCGGTCTCAGCAATTGCCAATTCCTTGCGGCCCCAGTCAGCCAAGCCGATGTCGGCTACGATATAGTCAGTCATGAAAAGTCCTCGAAGAGTCGATGCCTGCGCCAGCGACCTTCGCGCACAGGGCCTAAGAAGGCGGCTTCTAACCGAGGCTTCGACAAAAGGCAAGGAAAGATATAAACATGTCTTTATATGATTGCAGGGGCTGGTGGTTTTGGGTGTTGCCTATCAGGCTTAGACTCAGTCCAATCCCTTGTTTTTTGCGCGCTCTTAGATTAGATCGCGCGTCCCATCTGATCGTCCGGCGAAACGGCATGCCGTGGCGGTTATTTTAGCTGACTTGAATTCTTTATGAAAACAAGTCCGTGCATCATAGCACAGGAGAGCGAAATGCCGAAACTGAAGACTAAGAGTGGCGTTAAAAAGCGCTTCAAGATCACGGCTACCGGCAAAGTTATGCATGGTGTTGTGGGCAAGCGTCACCGTTTGATGTCGCACAAATCCAAATATATCCGTCAAAACCGTGGAACGTCGGTGCTCGCTACAGGCGATGCAATTCGCGTGAAACTTTGGACGCCCTACGGGCTGTAAGGATATAGACAATGGCACGTATTAAAGCAGGGCAACAAACCCGCGCCCGTCGGAAAAACATCCTGGCAGCTGCTAAAGGCTTCCAAGGCCGCCGGAAGAACACCATCCGCACCGCGACCGCCGCCGTATGGCGCGCTGGTCAATATGCATACCGCGACCGCAAGGCCAAGAAGCGCAACTTCCGCGCATTGTGGATCCAGCGCATCAACGCAGCAGCCCGTCAGCATGACATGACCTATTCGGTCTTCATCAACGGCTTGTTGAAAGCAGGCGTCCAAGTCGACCGCAAAGTGTTGAGCGATATCGCGATCCGCGAACCCGCCGCCTTCGCAGCCGTGGTTGAAAAGGCAAAGGCCGCTCTGGCTGCATAAGCCCCTAAGCGCGTTTTGATCCAACGGATCAAAGTTGCGCGCCAATTGGAATGCGAGCAACGCGAGCGCGGTTGACACGACTTGAAAACGGCCTTGAGGTAACTCAGGGCCGTTTTTGTTTGCGTTTCCGACTAAATCCACCACGCCTGCATCGGGGGACATGTGCATGCCGACCATTCAAGCCAATGGCATTGAGCTTTATTATGAAGAACGGGGCGCGGCCTCAGGCGTGCCTCTGTTGTTGGTCATGGGGCTTGGGCGGCAATTGATCGCGTGGCCGGAAGATTTCATGGCAGAGCTGGTAGCTGCCGGGCATCGCGTGATCTTGTTTGATAATCGCGACGTGGGCCTTTCAACTCATTTTCATGGCGCACAAGTAGCAAGCCCATTGCGCGCGATTGCGGGGCTTTTGCTCGGGATCGGCTTTAAGACTGCCTATCACGTCAAGGATATGGCCCAAGATGCGGTGGCGCTGTTGGATCATCTGGGGATCGATGCCGCCCATGTCGTTGGGGTCTCTATGGGTGGGATGATTGCGCAAAACATGGCGATCTATCATCCAACTCGGGTGCGCAGTTTAATCTCTGTGATGTCCACCAGCGGTGCCCGCGGTTTGCCCAGCGCCCCGGCGAAACTGCGCCAACGTCTGACGGCACGCCGGAGCAAGGCACCAAGCCGCGATGAAGCAATTGAGATTGGTCGGCGGACGCTGGAATTGATCTCTTACCCGGATCCGGCGCGCGCGCCCGACGCCTTCGTCAATCATTCGACCGCTGCCTATGATCGCGCTTATGACCCCAAAGGCACGCTGCGACAACTCATTGCCGTTCTGGCCGATGGCGCGCGTGCCGGAAAGCTGGCCTCAATCCAAGCGCCCACCTTGGTCATTCATGGCAAGCAGGATGAATTGGTGCCACTGGCATGCGGGGTCGATACCGCGCGGCGTATTCCAGGTGCAAAGCTAGAGGTCATAGACCAAATGGCCCATGATCTGCCGCCGTCAAAAACCAAGCACATGGCTGATCTGATCATCAGCCATGCGCAACGTGTGGAACAAGTTCGAGCCGAAGCGGCTTAATTGCCGCTGGTGCCGTCCGCGAGGCCGCGCATTTCCAACAGCGCCTTTGGATCGGGATCGCGGCCGCGATACTGGCGATAAGCTTCTGCTGGGTCACGCGAATTGCCGCCGGCATAGACAAAGGTGCGCAAGCGCTTGGCGACATCCTTGTTGAAGATATCGCCCGTCTCGGTGAAGGCGCGGAAGCCATCGGCGTCGAGAACTTCCGACCACATGTAAGAGTAATAGCCAGCCGAATAACCGCCAGAGAAGATATGGCCAAAGTGGGTCGGTCGATGGCGCATCACAATCTCACGCGGCATCCCGATCCGGGCTAAGCTTTCCTTTTCAAAGGCCCCCATATCAAAGCCCTTGGGCAGATTGGGCTGGCTGTGAACGTCCATATCAACCAAGGCAGAAGATAAAAACTCAACCGTGGCAAAGCCTTGGTCATGGTTACGCGCAGCCATCACTTTGTCCAAAAGCTCTTTCGGCATGGCGGCACCGGTATCGCTGTGGCGGGCAAAACGCTCTAGCACTTGGCGTTGGCCCAGCCAATGCTCATAGATCTGGGCAGGGAATTCTACAAAGTCGCGCGACACGGCGGTGCCTGCGAGGCTTGGATAAGCGACATTGGACAATAGGCCATGTAGGCCGTGGCCAAACTCATGGAACAAGGTTTCAGCGTCGTCATAAGACAGTAAAGTCGGCTTGCCCGCAGGTGCCTTGGTGTAATTCAACACGTTGACGACCATGGGCTTTAGATTGCCATTAACCCGGTCTTGGCCCTGATAGCTGGACATCCAAGCCCCGCCTTGCTTGCTCTCGCGCGAGAAGAAATCGCCATAGAACAGGCCGATATGGCGACCGTCACCCTCCATCACTTCCCACACTCGCACGTCGGGATGATAGACAGGTACGGTGCCGGTAATCTCTTTAAACTTCAGGCCAAACAATTGATTGGCGACCCAGAATTGTGCGTCCAACATGGCGTCGAGCGAGAAATAGGGCTTCACTTCATCTTCATTCAGATTGTATTTCGCCCGGCGCTTTTGTTCGGCATAGAAGCGCCAATCCCAAGGCTCCAGCTTGTCGCCCGTAAAGCCTTGCGACTTGGCTAGCGCCAGATATTCCGCAGCATCGCGCGTCACAGCTGCCTTGGCAGGCTCCCATACCCCATTCAGCAAGGCGCTGACATTGGCCGGGGTCTTTGCCATTGTATCCGCCAAGGTGAAGGCGGCGTGATGCTCGTAGCCCAAAATCGAGGCGCGCTCTTGGCGAAGGGTTACAATTTCGCTCGCGGTCGCCTTGGTATCTTCGGCGTCATTATTATCGCCACGCAACACCCAGCCGCGCCAAGCCTTCTCGCGCATGGCCCGATTGGTCGAGAGCTCTAAGAAGGGCTCAACGCTCGAGCGGCTCAAGGTCACGACATACTTGCCCGGCATGCCACGCGCGCGACCGGCTTCCAAAGCGGCATCGAGGAAGAATTGCGGCAGACCAGCGCGGTCGGCCTCGGTTTCCAGAACCAGCGCGAACTGGTTGGTGTCTGCCAAGACCTTTTGGCTGAAATTGGTGCTGAGGCTCGACAAACGCTGATTGATTTCCGAGACGCGGGCTTTCTGTTCGGGGTTGAGTTTAGCGCCAGAGCGAACAAAACCTTGATAGACGCGTTCAACCAAGCGGCGCTGTTCAGGGGTGCGCAGGGATGCGCGCTTGTCGTACACCGCCTTAACGCGGGCAAAAAGCTTCGGGTTCAGGCGGATCGAATCCGAATGGGCGGCCATTGCGGGGCCCATCTCGCGCTGAATGGCGCGGATTGGCGCGCTGGAATTGGCTGATGTCATATTGAAGAAGACAGCCGAAACATCATCGAGGAACAGGCCAGTCTTTTCCATCGCGAGAATGGTGTTATCGAATGTGGGGGCCGTTTTCGCGTTGGCAATGGCTTCAATCTCAGCCCTTTGTTGACGCATCCCTTCATAGAAGGCCGGCCGGAAATGTTCCGGGCGAATCCGGTCAAAAGCGGGTGCGCCAAATTTGGTGGCTTTGGCTTCAAAGAAAGGATTGCTGAACGCTTGCGCAGCTGTGGTGGGCTGGGCTGGGTTGGCCAAGGCGGCCAAAGGCATTGCGAAAGCGCTGAAAGCAAAAAGGGCAGCACGGAACATTGGATTCTCCCTGAAGCAGGGCCATGGCCCGCCTGAAATTTTGAGCCGTTTCCTTAGGGGGCAGGGCAGGCTGTGTCAGCGCTTGGCGGGCTCACATTTTTGTGAGGATTGGGCAAAGCGCGATCGTCAATCATCTGCGCCACCCCCCTCCCATTTGGGCGTCCAATCCGCTAGGACCGTTTCATGACTGATATTGACACTCTCTCCCGCGATCTCTTTGCCCAATTAGATGCCGCTCATGATGAAGCGGCCGTTGAACTGGTGCGCGTCAATGCCCTTGGAAAGAAAGGCAGCGTGTCCGAACTTCTCAAAGGCATGGGTGGGATGAGCCCGGAAGAGCGTCAAACTTTTGGCCCCTTGGTCAATGGCTTGAAGCAAAGTCTCAGCGACGCGATCGCCGAAAAGAAAGAGGCGCTGGCTCAAGCCGCCCTCGATGCGCGCCTCTTGGCAGAGCGGATAGATGTGACTTTGCCTGTGCGGCCCGAGCGGCGCGGCAAGATCCATCCGATCATGCAGGTGTTTGAAGAAGTTCAAACCATCTTTTCCGATATGGGCTTCTCCATCGCGGAAGGGCCGGATGTCGAAGATGACTTCCACAATTTCACCGCACTGAACTTCCCGCCCAAGCATCCAGCGCGCGATATGCATGACACCTTCTTCTTTGAAGAGAAGGAAGATGGCTCGCGCATGTTGTTGCGCACCCATACCAGCCCCGTGCAAGTGCGCACCATGCTGACCCAGAAGCCGCCGATCCGGATCGTGGCGCCGGGCCGCACCTATCGCTGCGACTCAGACCAGACCCACACGCCGATGTTCCACCAGATTGAAGGCCTCGTCATTGAGGATGGGGTGCATATGGGTCATCTCAAGGGCGTGCTGATGGATTTCATGCGCGCCTTCTTTGAGATCGACGATGTGGATGTGCGCTTCCGCCCACACCATTTCCCGTTCACCGAACCGTCGGCGGAAATGGATGTCCGCTGTGACCGTTCGGGCGGTGCGTTGAAAATCGGTACGGGCACAGATTGGCTTGAGATTTTGGGCTGCGGCATGGTTCACCCCAATGTACTTCGCGCCTGCGGCATTGATCCAGATCAATACCAAGGCTTTGCTTTCGGCATGGGGATCGACCGACTGGCGATGTTGAAATATGGCATCCCGGACCTGCGCGACATGTTTGCAGCAGATGTTCGCTGGCTGAAGCATTATGGATTTGAGCCCAGTGTCCAACCGAATCTGGCTACGGGATTGAGCTAAGTTCCGCGGCGCCCCTGCCGCGCAGAAATTTTTGACCCGCTTGCCTAAGGCAAGTGCCCCATGAAGGACTAAGGATGTTGAAGCCGTTCTCGACCCGTGCGCCCACAACGCCTTCTGAGGCTGCGGAAACTATTCGTCCCTTGGTTGCCGTCAGAAAGCTATCTCATTTTGGTGATTTGCCGCTGCCGACTTATGAAACCGGCCAATCAGCGGGCATGGATTTGCGGGCCGCTTTGGCCGAGGGCAGCCATATCGACTTATTGCCCGGCCGGCGGGCCCTAATCCCAACCGGTCTGTGCATTGCTTTGCCGGCTGGCTATGAAGCTCAAGTTCGGCCGCGCTCAGGGCTTGCTCTGAAGAATGGCATTACTTGCCTCAACAGCCCCGGCACGATTGATGCGGATTATCGCGGTGAAGTCGGCGTGATCCTGATCAATCATGGTTGGGAGGGCTTCCGCATCCATCGCGGCGATCGCATTGCGCAAATGGTCGTCGCCCCCATCACGCAAATTGGCTGGATGGAGTTTGAAGAACTCGACGAAACGGCACGGGGAACAGGCGGCTTTGGCTCCACAGGCAAAGATTAAAGTACTGCCGCAGCCCGTTCAGGCAGAAGCATCGAGTACCAAAATTGTCGATTTTTTGGCCCATGGTCTCTTAACACCAGAAGAGGCCACTGGATTAGAAGCGGTGGCGGAGCGCTATGCCGTGGCGGTGACGCCGACGATGCTGGACCTGATTGACAGGGCCGACCCGCAAGACCCGATCCGGGCGCAATTTGTACCATCCGTGCTGGAGCTGCAGCAAAGTCCAGAGGAAAGCGCTGACCCAATTGATGATGCGGCCTTCACGCCAGTGCCAGGCCTCGTCCACCGCTATCAAGACCGCGTTCTTCTGAAAGTTCTGTCGGTTTGCCCTGTCTACTGCCGCTTCTGCTTCCGCCGCGAGATGGTGGGACCTGGTGGCGAGGCTTTGGTGGGCGAAAACCTAGATCAGGCTTTGGATTACATCCGCGCGCGGCCTCAGATTTTTGAGGTTATACTGACGGGCGGCGACCCCTTTATGCTGTCAGCCCGTCGCGCGCGCGAATTGGTGCAAGCCTTGGCAGCTATTGATCATGTGAAAGTCGTGCGTTGGCATACGCGTGTGCCAGTTGTGGCACCTGAGCGCGTCACCGATGACTTTGTAGGCGCGCTACGGGCAGAGGGCGTCGCAAGCTGGGTCGCTATTCATGCCAATCATCCGCGCGAGTTCACCCCAGAAGCCAAAGCCGCCATTATTCGGATGCGGGAGGCGGGGATTAGTCTGGTTAGTCAGTCCGTCTTGCTACGGGGCGTGAATGATCGCTTGGATGTGCTGCAGGACCTGATGCGCGGCTTTGTCGCACTTGGGGTAAAGCCCTATTATCTGCACCATCCTGACCTTGCCCCCGGCACCGGCCATTTTCGGTTGCCAATTTCAGAAGGCCAAGACCTTATGGCGGGGTTGCGCCGCACGCTGACGGGCCTCGCCCAGCCCACCTATGTTTTGGATGTACCCGGTGGGGCATTTAAGGCCCCACTCGACCCACCTTATGTGCGGGAAACTGAAGGCGGGCTGCAACTCTTAGACGGAACAGGTCTGTGGCATGATTATAAGGGCTGAGGGGCCTTTGTCAGCCTAGCCCTTACCCGTTAGGCTTGCGATCTTGGCTTCGGCTTCTGCCAGCCGAACTCGGCTTTCTTCTGCAAGACCGATCTGCTTTGACCGATCTCGAAGTGCGGCTCGATAGGTATCGCGGATGCCCAATTGGGTAGCAATGCGGGCGCTGACGATCTGAAAATCCACGGGCTTGGTCACATAGTCATTGGCACCCGCCTGAAGACACTCCACCATCATGGCTTGGTCAGTCCGGGCAGAGACCATGATGATTGGCAAGGCGGCGGCAGAGCGTTTGGTGCGGATCTTTTTGACCACATCCAGACCACTTAGACCCGGCATCATAACGTCCAGCAATAAGATATCGATCGGCGAGACGCTTAGAATAACCAGCGCTTCTGTGGCGTCACTGGCCTCATAGACGGTGGCCTGACGGTTGCGCAGGCGCCGCGCCAGCACATCGATATTATCCTGCATGTCGTCGACAATTAGGATGTTGGTATTGGCAAATTGATCCTGGAGATCTTCGGTCACGACGCCGTCCTCCCTTGAAATTGGCGGTTCATTTCTTCCATTAGGTTCGGCCAATCCACCGGCTTGGTGGCAAAGGCATCGCAGCCTGCTTCAAAGCAAGCTTCGCGGGATTCGTTCATCGCATGGGCGGTCAAGGCGATAACTTTGATGGTTGCGCCCAGTTTCTCGCGGATCAGGCGGGTGGCATCGAGACCCGACATAATCGGCATCGATACATCCATCAGCACAAGGTCTGGCTTCCATGCTAAAGCTTGGGTTAGGGCGTCTTGACCGTCGCTGGCCCCGCGCACTTCAAATCCAGCCCGTGTTAGACGACGCATCAGCATTTCGCGATTGTCGTCGTGATCCTCAGCCAGCAAAATTCTTTGCATGACAGCCCCCGTTACTTACTGTTCAGCAATTTCATGATTTGCGTACATTTGAATAGGCAAAACTGTATCCCATGGGTCATGAATTCGCTTTCCATTGGCGATAACGCGGCAATTCAATGGTTTCTGCATCGGAGGCTTCGCTCTTCGGGCGGATGAGCCGCGCAATCGCAGCGCCCAATACGGAGCCCAGAACTGGCTTCATAAAGTGTTCTTGTGCGCCAAGGGCGATTGACTTGCGTTGATCATCATCGGCCGCAATCACAACAATTGGTGTGTCATTCAGCCCTGCATTGGCACGCAGAGCGGCCAGACAGGTGTAACCGCCCATATCTGGCAGCTCGAGGTTTAAAATTACCAGATCAACGGCGCGATTGGCTAGGTAGGCGAGGGCCGAACTGCCGGTGAACGCCATCGCGCTATTCAGGCCCAGACTTTGGGCCGCCCGCAGCGCCAGCGTATTGCTCACCTCATCATCATCGATCACGAGGATTAATGGCGCAGCCTCGTCAGCCGCGATCTGCACATCTACATCCTTAGCCTGTAAGCCCTTTGCTGGCAGCGACAGGGTAAAGGTTGATCCAAGCCCTGCGTCGCTCTCGACTCGAACGGTCCCACCAAGGAGTTGCATCATTTCCCGGGTAAGGGCGAGGCCAAGGCCGGTTCCACCATAAACGCGCGTCACCGAGCCATCACTTTGTTGGAACGGCTCAAACAATCGGGATTGCGCTTCTTTGCTCATCCCAATGCCGGTATCAGTCACTTTGATTTCATACTGTGCACGCCCGGTTGCTGTGCCCTGCTTTTCAAACGTGATCGCGACTTGCCCGTTTTGGGTGAACTTGATCGCATTGGAGATAAGGTTCATCAAACATTGGCGCAGGCGGAATCCATCGGTTAAGACCACAATTGGATCATCGGGCGTTGCCAAGATCATTTGATTGCCGCGATTTTTTGCTAAAGGGTCCAAACTCTGCAGGACTTCATTGGTGAGTTCGAACAAATTCACAGGTTCGTATGTGACTTCCATCTTACCTGCCTCGATCTTTGCAAGATCGAGGATTTCATTGATCAATTTCAGCAGGTGTTGGGCTGAATCCTGAACCTTGCGTGCATCACGGGCTGCCTCTTGTCTGCCGTCCTGTTCGGCATCTTCAATCAACATTTCCGTATAGCCCAAAATGGCGTGAAGTGGGGTGCGCAGTTCATGGCTGACATTGGCCATCAATTGCGATTTCGCTTGGCTGGCGATCTCTGCATTCAGACGCGCTTCGCTCAATTGTTGCACGGCGGTCGCCAGCAAGTTGTCGCGTTGGTCGATGTCGCCTAGGACGCGCTCAAAGCCCGCTAGCAATTGCCCCGCGCTTTGATTGTTTGGGTCTTGATCCCCTGACATATCAAGCGGCTCTTTCAAAATTTCGAGTTTCTCATGCCAAGAGGGCTGGCTGGCCTTTAAACTCAGCACCTCTGGACCGCAGATTTCTTCCAGAAGTTTGCGCTTCTCGTCTAACGCCTCTTGCGCGCGAGCAATCATCACGGTCAAACGTTCTTGCTTAGCCTTTTCATCGGCGCGCGCCAGCAAGACTTCGGTGACATCCTGAGCGTAACCAATCGCTCCGCCAATATTGCCTTCTGGCGTGTACCAAGGGTGGACTTCCCAATCGAGATAGACTTCCACCCCGTCTACGCGCACCCGGTGGTCGCCACTCTTTTGGGTGCTAACACCGGTCAACGCCAGCGCGATGGCATCATGCCAATCCTGCTTAGCTGACGGCATGGCCTCGGCCATGGTTTTGCCTAAAAGGTCCTGTTCGCTCAGCTGGATCGCGCCTAACCAAGCTTCATTGACCGCCATAAAGCAGGCCTTTGTGTCAAACAGCGCCGCCCGCATGCTGGTGTGTTTGAAGATCAACTTCGAGATCATCGCATCACGCGCAGCGGCGCGACCTTGGACCAAAGCCTCTTTACGGGCGCGTTCCAGCTTGCGCTCGACAATGTCACGCGTCCGCCACGCCATAATCACATAAGCTACCCCGCAGATGGCCGCGAGGCAGGCGACATAATGGCTTAACTCTGGGTGAGTCTTTTGGCTAACATACGGGTGCCACAAGCTTAAAAGCGGCAGGGCCAAAAATGGCATCAAAGTTATGCTACCAGAAAGACGCGATACCGACAAAATGCCTGTGGCCCTGGTCGCAGAGGCGGCCAGCATGGCCGTCGCGGCAATCGCCAAGGCTAAATCACCTGTTGAGATCATCGCAATTGGGGCGATCATGAAGGTACAAACGGTTAGCGCGCACATCGCACCCAGCTGAATTGCAGCGGTTTTGGTGCGCAAATGATCTCGCCCAGTTCGAAGCAACCAGCCGGCAAACCAAGTATCCACCGCAAACAACGCCAAAAACCCGGCCGCCCAAATCAGTGGCCAAATGTGATGGACTGTTAGGGCAAATGCACTGCCTGCAATCATGATCATCAAGGCGATGACCGGGGCTTCCTGTCGGACATTAGAAAAGTGTTTGTGAAGCGCATATGGACGTATCAAGGCGGTTTACTCGCAATAATTCCATTCCCCTTCTAATTCATTTGGATTAACATTGGGTCTCTGAAACCGGTTGTATTAATTCAAGGTTGGAAGGAATGCGTGTGACGCGTGACCTTAACAGCAAATAAGTGACCAACCTTCTTTGTCTCAAGTTGAACCTTGAGAATGCCTATCCAGTCGTTATTAGAACCACGGGAACGGGGGCTTTAAGTCCTAGCCTTTATCCACCCTTTGCCGGGCTGCCAGTTTCTGACAGGAACGATCGAAGAGGGTGCTCCCCCAATAAATGCCGCAAAATGTGAATTTCTTGAAGAAAGTGGCTTGGTCTGCCTCGCTTTCATACCGCCACTTGGCCAGTCGCCAACCGGTCCCGGCTAGACGACTTGGCGCTTCGATGTTTGCCATCCAATAGATTTACCGGCAGACGACAGCGGGCCCCCGACCTTTGCCTGCGGGAGGAGTCGCCCTTCCAAAGCCCCAACAAATCCCTATGTTAGGGCGATGAGCCAAGACCTTTATTCTTCGCGCGTCCTCGAACTGGCGGCCGATATTCCCCATGTCGGATTGCTAGAAAGCCCTGATGGGCGGTCGCATCGGGTCTCGCGGCTTTGCGGCTCAGAGATCGAAGTGGATGTTTGTCTGCAGGATGGTCAGGTCATCGCGGCGGGGATTGAACCGAAGGCCTGTGCTTTGGGACAAGCCAGCGCCAGCATTTTGATGCGCCATATTGTGGGTGCCACGACCGAAGAAATCCAGACAGCGCGCGATGCGTTTAAGGCGATGTTGAAGGGGGAGGGGCCTGCCCCCACCGGGCGTTTCTGGGAGTTACGCTACCTCGAAGCTGTCAAAGAATATCCGCCCCGCCACACTTCGGCGCTTTTGGCATTCGATGCCGCGGTTGAGGCCAGTGAGCGTGCATTGGCTAAGCAGGCGACCACGGGCGAAATCTGACTGAAGGGGTGGTGACAAGCCACCCCATGTCGGGCTATAGGGCCTCATGATGTTTGCCTTTCTGGTTGCCCATTTGACTACTGACTAAAGCCGGCGAGGCGCGGCAGGGCGCTTCGCTGCGGCAAGAATTCACCCTGCCTGACTGTTCGACATAGACTTCTCTTCTCTGAGGTTTGGCGCTGGATAGAGCGGATCTGGCTTCTAATCAGATTGACGACGCAGCTGACAAAGATCATGGCGCAATCAACCACTCTTTCAGTAGCCGCCCAGGCGCTTCTCGTGGCGCAGCGCGTTTACAAGCTCACCTTGTCGCCACTGATCGGTCAGCAATGTCGATATTTGCCAAGCTGTTCTGATTATGCCGCAGACTGTGTACGCCAGTTTGGGGCATGGCGGGGATCTTGGATGGGTCTTGCTCGGCTTTGTCGGTGTCGCCCAGGCGGCGGCTCCGGCTATGATCCAGCGCCACTGTCATGTGAGCCGGTCTCGGCCTTTACACCTTGGCGATATGGCGATTGGAAGTTGGGCGCGCGCACCTCTGACCCACTCGAGGCAGATAGCGCACAAAACAGTCAAAGCACCTCAACATAAGCTACTCTTTGAAATTCCACACTGGCAGAAAACAAAATGATCAACTTAGAATTCCCCGATGGTGCCGTCCGCCACTATGAGCCGCAGGTTACGCCTTTGGCCATTGCCGAAGGCATTTCCAAATCCCTCGCCAAGAAAGTCGTCGCCGCAAAAGTCGATGGTCAATGGTGGGACTTAAGCCGCCCGCTTGATCACGGTGGTAAGTTTGAATTGGTCACGCGCGACAGCGCTGATGGCCTAGAAGTCCTGCGTCACGATACGGCCCACGTCTTGGCCCAAGCGGTGCAAGAATTGTTTCCTGGCACCCAGGTGACCATCGGGCCAACGGTTGAAGATGGCTTCTATTACGACTTCTATCGCGAAGAAAAATTCTCAACCGATGACTTTGAAGCCATCGAGAAGCGGATGCGCGAGATTGTCGATGCCGACCTTCCCATCGTGCGCGAAGAGATGGACCGCGACGCCGCCATCGCACATTTCAATACGATTGGTGAGACATTTAAGGCCAATATCATCGACGACATCATCCCGCCGGGTGAAGTCATCACCGTCTATCGCCAGGGCGATAGCTGGAAGGATCTGTGCCGTGGGCCGCATTTGCCGTCGACCGGTCGGTTGGGCAAAGCCTTTAAACTGATGAAGTTGGCTGGTGCTTACTGGCGCGGCGACCCTAAGAACCCGCAGTTGCAGCGGATTTATGGCACAGCTTGGTCCGATGATAAGCAATTAGCTGACCATTTGATGCGCTTGGAAGAAGCTGAAAAGCGCGACCACCGCAAGATTGGTAAGGCTCTCGATCTGTTCCACTTCCAAGAAGAGGCTCAAGGCTCGGTCTTCTGGCACCCCAAAGGCTATATGATTTGGCGGACGCTGGAAGCCTTTATCCGTCGTCAACTCGACGCCGATGGCTATGTGGAAGTGAAGACGCCGCAGCTTTTGGCGTCAAAATTCTGGGAGCAATCGGGCCATTGGGAGAAGTTCCGCGAGAATATGTTCGTGGTGCCCGATGAAGCCCCCTCTGTGGAAGAAGGTGCGCCGATCTTTTCGGGCGAAGCAGATTTGTTGGCGCTCAAGCCGATGAATTGCCCAGCGCACATTCAGATTTTCAAGTCCGACCAGCGTAGCTATCGCGATCTGCCGATCCGGATGGCTGAATTTGGCTGCTGTCACCGCAATGAAGCCAATGGTGCCCTGCACGGCTTGATGCGGGTTCGCCAGATGACACAGGACGACGCGCACATCTTCTGCCGCGAAGATCAGATTGGCGAGGAGACCAAGCGCTTCTTGAATCTCTTCAATCGCGCCTATACCGCCTGTGGTCTAACCAATATTCATTACCGCTTGGCGACAAGGCCAGAAAAGCGGGCAGGTACGGACGAGACGTGGGATAAAGCCGAAAAAGCCTTGGCCGATGCCTTGACCAGTGTTGGCGTGGACTTTGTGATCGCGGAAGGTGACGGTGCCTTTTATGGTCCGAAGCTGGAATTCCACCTGACCGATGCGATTGGTCGTACGTGGCAATGCGGCACGTTCCAGTTGGACTATGTTCTGCCCGAACGGCTGGATGCGGTCTATACTGGCGAAGACGGCCTGAAGCATCGCCCTGTGATGTTGCACCGTGCCGTTTTTGGCACGTTTGAGCGCTTTATCGGTATTATGATCGAAAACTACTCCGGCGCTTTGCCGACTTGGCTGGCCCCGGTTCAAGCGGTTGTTGCGACCATCACGTCTGAAGCCGATGATTATGGGCACGAAGTTGCGGCGCGCTTTAAGCAGGCGGGCATTCGTGTTGAAACCGACCTGCGCAATGAGAAGATCAATTACAAAGTGCGGGAGCATTCCCTCGCCAAAGTGCCTGTCATGGCGGTGGTGGGACGACGCGAAGCCGAAGAAGGCAAAGTCGCCCTGCGTCGCTTTGGCAGCCAAGCGCAGGAGATCATGACGTTGGACGAGGCGGTTGCGATCCTGACAGCCGAGAGTTTGGCTCCTGATCTGAAAGAGACGCCTGCGTGAGTAACGTGCCGTTAGACTCCGGTCCAAACAGACCATTAGGCACCCGTGCAAAAATCGCGGGGGCCTTTGGAATTGCCTTTGGCCTGTTTGCTGGGACCGGCGTTACTGGCCTCGCCATGAGCTTGGGCATCGCGGGACTATGGGGGCTGATCTACAGTTTCAGAGCGCCGGGTCAGTCGCTCGATAAAGCCTTTGTTGCTGCCTTGAAGAAGCATGGTGCAACATGGTTGTGTTTAATCTTGTTTGTGATTTGGGTGCTGTTGACCTCGCTCTGGTCTCCAGCCGGCGACCTAGCCGCAGAGACAACTCGGCGGCTGGCTGCTGTCTTTGTCTTGGCACCGATCGGCATTTGGGCGGTTTATGGGTGTGAAGGTGAAGATCGGCTCTTGGCACAGCGCGCCATTATAGCGGGTGTGTTTATGTCGCTGGGCATTTTGACAAGCGAAGCATTAAATCACTATGCGATGAACAGGTTTGCCTCGCCGGATAAAGAGTCTTTAGAGATTGCGGGCGATATGGGCCGGGCTGCCGCTGCGACCCTCACCCTGTTTTGGGTCGTTTACGCCTGTCTCTACCAGCAATTATCTGATCCTCGCATCCGCCTTCTTCTGGTCGCCTTATCAATTTTCATTTCACTTCAGTTTGGAACAGACATTAATGCTTTAGGCCTTGCTGTGGGTACCATCGCTGCCTTGTTTGCTTTGCGCTTTCCACGCTTAGCCTTGGGCTTGGTCAGCGGTGGCACCGCAGCCCTGATTGCCGCTGCACCTTTGATTTACCCCGCAATAGCGCAGGTTGCGTTTCAGTTATGGCCTGGCGATGAGATGCCCTTATCCTATGGTCGGCGCGCCCAAATGTGGGAGACGGCGTCTGAGTATATCGCGCAAAAACCGTTGACGGGCTGGGGATTAGGTGCGGGCAGCATCTTTGATACTCCGATCATTTACGGTGGATTTACGTGGCCAATTATCCAATTGCACCCCCACTCCGCACCCTTGCATATTTGGTTAGAAACAGGCGGAATTGGAGCGCTTTTGGCATCGGTAACGCTGATCATGGCCGGCGTTGTAGCAATTCGCGTGTTTGGGCAGTACCGCGTTGCTACAGCGGCTTTGGTTGGCGGTCTGACCTTCCTTGCTCTCAATTGGGGCTTTAGTCATTCGGCCTGGAGAGAGTGGGTTTGGGTCAGCTTCGCTACCTTGATTGCCTTCTCGTTCATGTTGCGCAACCCACGCTGGTGGGCGGACGAATTGAGAGAGCGCCGTGCAGTTTGAGGCGCGCATCAGCGCAGTTGTTGTGACCTATCATAGTGGGGATGTTCTTCGTGCGTGTTTGACAAGCCTGCTGGCCAGTCCTGACTGCGAGGAAATCGTCCTCGTTAACAACGGCAACCCTGACAAGGTTTTAAGTGACTTGAGCGCTTGGACAGAGGCTGAGCCGCGCTTGAAGCTCATAACCGGGCATGGCAACGTTGGGTTTGGCCGTGCGTGCAATCTTGGCGCAAAGCACGCGACTGGCTCAATGCTTGCATTTGTGAATCCTGACTGCATGGTTGAGCCTGATGCTTTAGCTCACATGGCCTTGATCGCCGCTGCAGCCGGGCCGGTTCTCGTTGGCGGTTGCATTTGTGATCCAGAAGGCCTTGAACAACGAGGTGCTCGACGTGGCGCGTTGTCTGTATGGTCTGCTTGCGTCAGTTTCTTAGGGCTCGGCCGCCCCGGAGAACAGGCTGGAATCTGGCGGGACTTTAACCGCAACCGCGAGCCCTTGCCCACGAGCCCCATAGAGACCCCCGTTGTTTCAGGTGCGCTGATGTTAACCCGCGCCGACGCATTCTGGCAGATTGGTGGGTTTGATGAAGCCTATTTTCTCCATGTTGAGGATATAGATCTTTGCCATCGCTATGCTCTAGGTGGCGGCAAAGTTGTATTTCATCCAAGCGCACGTGCCACGCACATAGGCGGCACCAGTCAAACCGGGGCTTGGCAGGTTGAATCGTCAAAATTGCGAAGTTTTTTGTATTATTTTTGGAAATATGCTCGCCCGCCCTTTGGGCATATCAGCGTCATCTTCGTCGCTCCTGTCTTGGCACTTGCGATGCTCATGCGAGTTCTTACCTCCAAATAGTCAATTAGCGCAGTGACCTGCGCGATATAGCTTGATATTCCAAAAATTTGGACGCATTATTGTGTCAATAAAATTAGTCACATTCTTTTCTATGGGGGATCGAGTGCGCACCCGGAGATAAGGGGTTACCTAATGATAGACCACAACGCAGAGCCAGTGCGCCCAATAAGAGCCTTACTTCGCGGTTTAGAGGCGCTGCGTGCGCTAAATGGCCAAGACGGTATGACCGTCACGGAAGTGGCAGAGCGTGCCCGCGTCCCTCGCACAACCGCTTATCGCATTCTAGAAACCCTGTGTCAGGGCGGCTTTGTGATTCGCGATGAAATGGATGATCGTTATCGTCCTACCTTAGCAGTAACCAATCTCGCCGAGGGCGCACAAAACGAGGCCTGGATCCGGGAAGGCGCTTGGCCTCTTATTGCCGCTTTGGGCAAGCAGATCCTCTGGCCAGTTGGGATTTGGACTCTGACAGGCTCTGATTTGATTTTGCGGGCTGCGACGGATCGGACCAGCCCACTTGCCCTCAATCGTCTGACCAGTGGCGCGCATTTGGACCTGTTTGAGTCCGGTGCTGGGCAAGTCGTGCAAGCGTTTGAGACCTCGCATAAGCGCAATTTGTTGGAGGAAATTGGCCTCCACCGCCAGGGGCATACGTCGCTCAAGGGGCAATTGGAAGACATCCGCACACGCGGTTTTGCTTTTGATGCCAAACCGATTGGCGGCGAGATCAACCTTGCGGTTCCAGTCCTGAGACCTTCTGCGGGCGACGGACCAGAGGTGCTAGCCGCAGTAACGGTGCGCTTTATTCGCTCGGCCTTGAGCGATGAGCGCGCGATTGGTGAGCTGTTGCCCAAGTTGTTGCACTTAGCATCCGATATTCGCCAAGCCTATCTGGAGTTTGCACCGCCTGCGGCGCTCGCACCACGGTCTAGCGCTGGGGGCCGCTCGCCTGAATACGTTTAGGGGCTGCCACGACCTCCCCAATCTTTAGGGTGACCTCGTCGCCCTTTGAATAATTGAGACCGGGGAGAGGCGCACCGCGCCAAGTGACGCTTAATCCTTTTTGGGCCAAGCCTTCAACCAAGGGGACCTCAAACTTCGGGTCTGCGTTAACCACCAGCCCGACCCCAGGCTTTGCCGCTGCGACGGCCGCTTTCACGCTGGATAAAGCGGAGTCGCTGCGGGTCAGAAAGATAAGACTCGGCTCCTGATAACCAACGCCAATCAACGGGCCCGGCTTGCCCGGCGACAAGCGTGGGTGCAAGCCCTCTTTCTCAAGGGCAGATGAGACCCGTTGGCTCAAATCCAACTGCGGGATCGACGGCACAAACAAGCCCTTGATGGCAAGGCTGGAAACTATAGCTGTACCGACCAAGGCCCCGACGGCCCAACGGGATTGGCGGATAACCAGTACCAGCGCGACAATCCCTGTCAGCCCAATCGCTAGGCTGGCCTGCAAGGCGATGGTCTGCGCGCCCTTAGCCACATCTGCTGCCAAGACAACGGGCAAGGCAGCCATGATCAGGGTGCCAAATGCCAAAATGGCGATACTGGTCCAACGCAGCCAAGCTGTCTTCCAGCCGCCACTGAAAAGGCCGATCGCGCCTAAGAGCAAGACAGCGCCGTGAACCGGCAACGTATAATGGGCAAGTTTGGCTGGTGCTGCTTCAAACATCAACCAACCAGGAACCAACCAAGCAAGCAAAAAGCGCACGCGTGCGTCTTTGCGGTCTCGCCAAGCTGTCCAGAGCGCAAGCGGAATCAAAATGCTGCCGGGCCAGAAGATCACAGGCGACAACAATAGGTGCGCTCCGGGCGGCACGCTTTTATTCTCGGATTGTCCAGAGAGCTTCGGCGCTAAGTCCTGGCCGACAGCATCGAAAAAGAATTGGCCGTTGGTTGCCTGCCAGATCGCTATGTACCATGGCAGAACGATAACTGCTGCAACCAGCATGGACGGCCAATGCAGCGCCCGCTTGACCCAAGCAAAGTCGCGTTCCCACGCCAGAAGCATCAAGCCTGACAGAATGACCAGAAGCGGGCCAATAGGGCCCTTGATCAAAGCCGCCATGCCAAGGCCTACCCACAGCGCCCAAGGTGCCCAATCTGTTGCTGGGCCCGCAGCTGGGAGACGCAGCTTCGCCAGCCCAAGATAAGCCAGTGCAGTAAAGCCTGCGAGCGCCGCATCGGTCTTGGCGATGCCAGCCTCGGTGGATAGCAACAGCCCACATGCGATCGCGAGGCCAGCCACGAGGCCAACGCGACGGCTGTAGAGCAGGGTCCCGATCTGAAAGACGCACAGTGCGGCTAAAGCCGCGCCAAGTAGGGAGGGAATTCGAAAGGTCTGGATGGTTCGCGCTTCTGGTCCATTAAGTGGCCCGGCGGTTGCCGCCTGAAGCCAGTGGATGCCAATAGGCTTTTTATTGCGCGGCTCATCCTGAAAACTAATGCGGATGAAATCGTCCGTCTCAAACATCTGGGTCGTCGCCTGCACAAAGCGACTCTCGTCCCGGTCGAGGGGCTGCAGCGCGATAAAGCCGGGCAGGGCACAGGCGAGCAGGGCCAAAAGGATCAAAGCATGGGGCCGCCAGCCTTTGCAGAAGAAGTCGAGGAGGTCTAGGCCATCGCGTAGCTTCTTCTGGGCAGGGAGATCTTGGACTTGTTCAGACACGCCGGTTTCCTCAATCGAGCTGCGATGCGACCATCGCCTCAAATCTTGCTATACCCCTCTAGCTACTCCTCCTAACTGTGGCAATTCGCATTGGATCGTGCTGCTCTCTAGGTGATTGGTGCGAATCCCGTTTCGTAATTCAGGCAACCCACCCTATGGCAAAGTGACTTAGAGGTTCTGATGTCAGACTTACATAAACACGATCTGTCAATTGCGGTTCTGGTGCCCTGCTACAATGAAGGCGCAACGGTGGCGACCGTGGTTAAAGACTTCGCTCACGCGCTTCCCGATGCAAAAATCTATGTTTATGACAATCGCTCAACCGACGATACATTTGAGCGTGCGCTTGCTGCCGGTGCCATCGTGCGTCGCGAAGATCGCCCTGGCAAAGGTGAAGTTGTTCGACGGATGTTTGCCGACATTGAGGCCGATATCTACGTGATGATTGATGGCGATGCCACGTATCACGCACCGTCAGCCCCGAAACTGATCGATTTAATGATCTCCACCCATGCCGATCTGGTGAACGGTGCTCGCATAGATACGGCGGTGAAGGCCTATCGGCCAGGCCATCGTTTTGGTAATCGCTTGTTGACCGGTTTGGTCAGTGCCGTGTTTGGCCAAATGACCACCGACATGCTGTCGGGCTATAAGATTTTTTCTCGCCGATTTGTAAAGTCTTTCCCGGCCCATTCGCGCGGGTTTGAGATTGAGACCGAGCTGATGGTGCATGCCCTTGAGCTTCGTATGACGATCAAGGAGCAACCAACCCCCTATGCCGAACGACCCGAGGGGTCGATTTCCAAGCTTAACACGATCCGCGATGGTATCCGGATCATATCGATTATCGGCTTGTTCGTGCGGGAGGAGCGGCCGTTGGCTGTCTTTAGCATGTTGGGTGCAGTGCTCGCGCTGTTGGCCTTAGGACTTGGCATTCCGGTGGTGATGCAGTTCTTAGCGACGGGCCTCGTCTCCCGCTTCCCGACTGCAATTCTGGCCAGCGCCTTGATGATTACAGCGGTGATTTCGGTGTTCTCAGGCCTTGTCCTCGATACGGTGACGCGTGGTCGCCGTGAGGTGAAGCGCTTTGCTTATTTGGCCGTGCAAGACCGACGCTTTCAGGTTTAGGTCCTATGGCCCAAAACAAAAACGCTTCCCCGCAGAGCAGGGAAGCGTTCGCGTTTCGGTTCTGTGCCCGAAGGCTAGAATAGACTTAGAGACCGGCTTTCGCCAACTCACCCATCAGTTCAGGCACGGCTGACTTATAGTCAGCAACCAAGCCATAGTCGGCAATGGCGAAGATTGGTGCATCGGCATCTTTGTTGATTGCGACGATGACCTTGGAATCCTTCATGCCCGCCAAATGTTGGATAGCACCAGAAATGCCGACAGCGACATAAAGCTCTGGCGCGACAACTTTGCCGGTTTGGCCAACCTGATAGTCATTCGGCGCATAGCCTGCGTCCACAGCCGCACGCGAAGCACCAACGGCTGCACCCAGTTTATCCGCCAAAGGCTCGATCACATTGTGGAACTCGTCCGCCGAACCCATGGCTCGGCCACCGGACACAACGCGCTTGGCGCCAGCCAGTTCAGGACGGTCAGATTTGACGATCTCGGCACCCTTAAACACCACAGTCGCCGAAGGTGCGCCGGCTGTGACCGTTTCCACAGCTGCAGAACCACCAGCACCTGCTGCGGCAAAGGCGGTGGTACGAACCGTAATCACCTTCTTGGCGTCGGAGGTCTCAATCGTCTCCAATGCGTTACCGGCGTAGATTGGGCGCACAAAAGTAGACGCATTGACGACTTCTTGGATTTCCGAGATTGGCGATACATCCAAAGCTGCTGCGATGCGGGGGGCCGCATTCTTACCAGTTGCGGTGGCCGCAAACAGGACAGCCTCATAATTGGCCATCAAGGGCACAATCAGGCCTTCGACTGCTTCAGCCACATTCTGATCAAAGGCTACACCTTCGGCATGGAGGACTTTGCGTACGCCAGCGATACCGCCAGCGGCCGCAGCAGCAGCACCGGCGCTGAGGCCAGCAACCAGCACATCAACATCCGATGACAAGGCCAAAGCGGCTGTAACCGTTTTGTTGGTTGCGTCCTTCACCGACGCATTATCGTGCTCTGCAACAACGAGAACTGCCATTAGAGGACCCCTGCTTCTTTGAGTTTGCCGACCAATTGCTCAGCGCTTTCAACTTTAATGCCGCCAGCGCGCTTGGGTGGTTCGGACACTTTCAACACTTTAAGACGTGGCGCGACATCGACGCCATAATCGGCCGTCGACTTTACGTCGATTGGCTTCTTTTTGGCCTTCATAATGTTTGGCAACGAAGCATAGCGCGGCTCGTTCAAGCGCAAGTCGGCGGTCACGATCGCAGGCAGAGCTACTTCTAGCGTCTGCAAACCACCATCGATTTCGCGGGTAACGCTTGCTTTTCCGTCGGCGATTTCAACTTTCGAAGCAAAAGTCGCCTGTGGCCAGCCCAGAAGCGCTGCCATCATTTGGCCGGTCGCATTGTTGTCGCCATCAATGGCTTGCTTACCCATCAGGACCAATTCTGGTGCTTCTTCACCGACAACGGCTTTCAATAGCTTGGCTACAGCCAATGGCTCTAGGTCGTCATCGGTTTGGATCAAAATGCCGCGATCCGCACCCATGGCCAAAGCTGTCCGGATGGTTTCTTGCGCCTGTTGAGGACCGATAGAGACGGCCACAATCTCGGTAGCAACGCCCTTTTCTTTCAGGCGAACGGCCTCTTCAACGGCGATTTCGCAGAAAGGGTTCATCGACATTTTGACGTTTGCCAAGTCCACCCCGGTTTGATCGGGCTTTACGCGGACCTTCACGTTATAATCAATGACCCGCTTGACGGGTACGAGGACTTTCATGGGGCGTCTCCACTGAGTGAGCTTTTGGTTATAAAGGGGCAAGTTAGCCTAACTTGCCCCATTTTCCAATTTTCGTTTGAATCAGATTTAAACATGGGTCGGTTTAGGGAACCGACCAGATTTATTTTGGAGCGGCTTCAGGAGCCGGAGCAGCGGCTGGCTCAGCGGCGGGCGCGGCAGCGTCAGCAGGAGCAGCAGCACCCTCGGTCGCCGGGGCGGCAGCGTCTGCAGGCGCAGCAGCGGCGGCGGCAGCTTGAGCAGGATCACGCGTTGGGTCCGGCGCAGGCAGTGGTGCAGGTGATGGCGACAAGGAGTGCAGATAAGCAACCAAGGCCACACGGTCAGACGCCTTGCCCATGCCGGCGTAGGACATCCCAGTGCCCTTGATATAGGTTTTTGGTGCCTTCAAGAAGTTATACAGGCCGTCATAGTCCCACGCCTTACCATAGGCTTTCATCGCCTCTGAATAATTACCGAATCCGGCGTGCGTGCCTGCTGTCCGTCCAAAGATGCCATAAAGGGCTGGGCCAGTTTTGTTGGCACCGCCTGGATCAACGCTGTGGCAGGACGCGCAGACTTTGTGCAACTTGTCGCCTTGCGCAACCAATTCGGCCGTTTTGGCAGGATCGGCCAAGACAGTTCCCCAGTCTGGCAACAATTCAGGGCCTGAAGCAGCCTCTGCGCCCCCAGCGGGTGCTTCTGCAACTTCGACTGGAAAGCCTACGGCCTCCTGATTGTTGGCATAAACCATATCGCCCATAGTACGAAGGCCCATAATGCCCAAGCCGGTCGCCAAGACGGCGCCAGCTACCATGTTGAACCACAGATTGTTGCTGCTCATAACGGTGCTAATATCCCTGTTGCATCGCGGTAGCCCTCAACCAAACCTCATTCTTTCAAGGGTGATTTGCGGACTTTGCGTATTAGACTGTCCTATGGCATGCGTCTCAGCGGCTTTCAACAGTTTGTGCTGTGGCACCGCGCAGACATAGGCTCGCATTCTTCGGCTTTGGGCATTAAGAACGCCTCCTCGCAAAGGGTCATCACCATGTCGCAATCCCTTATCGTTATCCCTGCACGATTGGCCGCCACCAGGCTGCCTGGCAAGCCTTTGGCCGATGTCGCTGGCAAGCCTATGATTGCTCGGGTGATCGAGCGTGCCCTATTGGCCGGGCTTGGCCCCGTCGCAGTCGCTGCGGGAGAGCCCGAGATTGTTGCCGCAGCTGAAGCTGCTGGTGCCTTGGCGGTGCTGACAGACCCTGATTTGCCCTCTGGTTCGGACCGAATTCACGCCGCACTGGCGGATTTGGACCCCGAAGGCAATTTTGATCCGATCATCAATTTACAAGGCGATATGCCAACGCTTAATCCCGTTTTGATCCAGCAGGCGCTTGCGGCACTTAAAGATGCTCCTGATGCAGCGCTTTCCACTTTGGTTTCGCCCAGCACGGATCCAGCCGAGCGCGCCGATCCCAATGTGGTGAAGGCTGTGGTTTCTTGGCCAGACGATGGCGCAGGGGGTGCGACAACGGGTCGCTGCCTCTATTTCACGCGGGCAGACGCGCCAACTGGACCCGGACCGATCCAACGCCATGTTGGCCTCTACGTTTGGCGGCGCAGTGCTCTCGCTCGCTTCGTTGCAGCCACACCTTCACCCTTGGAGTTGCGCGAGAAGCTAGAGCAATTGCGGGCGCTAGAACTGGGCATGACCATTGTCGCCCGCGCCGTCGATGAGTTCCCAAAAGGCGTCGACACGCCAGAACATTTAGAAAGTGCCAGAGCGTGGTACCAGGAGCAGGCAAAGTGAGCGATTTTGTTGAAGGTAAGATCGCCTTTCAGGGCGAATTGGGGGCCAATTCCCATGCTGCTGCCAAAGCGGCGTGCCCTTCTTTAGAGCCTTTGCCCTGTCAGACGTTTGAAGATGCGTTTGCGGCAGTCGCCAGCGGCAAGGCTGTTCGCGCCATGATTGCGATTGAAAACACCTTGGCGGGCCGTGTGGGCGATGTGCACCATCTTTTGCCGGAAGCGGGCCTTTACATCGTCGGGGAATATTTCGCCCCCATTCACCACCAATTGGTGGGGGTGAAGGGCGCGACTTTGAGCGATATCAAAAAGATCCGCTCGCATCCGATGGCGCTTGGCCAGTGCCGCAAAATCATTCGCGAATTGGGGGCAGAAGCCGTCAAGACCGCCGATACGGCTGGTGCTGTCCGCGAAATTAGTGAAATGGGCGACAAAAGTGTGGCGGCGCTTGGCTCTACCCTCGCGGCTGCCTTTTATGATTTGCCAATCCTGCGGCCCGATGTGGAGGACGAACCCCATAACGCCACCCGCTTTGTCATCCTCTCTGCCACGCCAGACGATGCAGAGATGGAAGATGGCAAATGTATCACCAGCTTCGTGTTCCAAGTCCGCAATATTCCGGCAGCCCTTTACAAAGCCATGGGCGGGTTTGCGACCAATGGCGTCAACATGACCAAGCTGGAGAGCTATCAGATCGGCGGCAGTTTTAATGCCACTCAATTCTATGCCGACATTGAAGGCCATCCCAATGAGCGCAATGTGCAACTGGCATTGCAGGAGTTGAAGTTCTTTTCAGCAGAGCTGAAAATCTTGGGCGTCTATAAAGCCCATGCGTTCCGCAAGCTGGAGAACGGCGCACCCGCCAGCTAACCCCCGAAAGGCACTTTTGCCATGAAGCCCTTACCGCCCACTTTGCGCAAAGAAGCCGTCACCTCGCTGGAGCAATTTTGCGCCCAAAACTTTGACGAGCCGGTCGGCAATCTGGCGGTTGAGGCCTTGTTCGACTTTATGGCCGCCGAAATCGGCCCGCTCTTCTACAATCAAGGCGTCACAGACGCCCAAGCCCGCATCCAAGGCGTGATCACGGACCTCGATCAAGAAGTCTATCAAGAGCCCTTCACCTACTGGTGCCGGAAGCGGTGAAGGGCTTAGTTCGCTTAAGCCACCACCGAATCCTTTAAAGCTTCTTCCCTTCGCATCAGCCGTCAGCCCCAAAGGGTCAGGGCTAGCATGAAGGCGTTGGATAGGAATGGGTCGACTGGTTGGCATGATGGGCACCTAGAGTGTGTACACTTGGCATCGTGTCGCCAGATCCAAGCGACACGAAGTTCGCCTGCCGTATAAAGCGAATAGACAAGCCTTAGTTGAAAAAGAAGTATCACCTCCCCCGTAACCAAAGCCAAACTACCCCCGTATCCTCCTGCAAGACACCATGCGGAGGCCACGGCCATGAAGGTTAAGAACATTGCGGCTAAGGCGATTTCGGTTTTTGGGGCGGCCATCTTTCTCGATAGCTTGCGCTATAAATTCACCGACCACCCAAAGACCCAAGTGATTTTCGGGGCGCTGGATGGCTGGGCAGGCTCTTTGGGGCTGCCCGGGCTTTTCGCCCACACCGGTCTTTTCAGCCAATATGTTATCGGCTCGGCAGAACTTGTGGCGTCAACCTTGTTGATCGTGGGCCTGCTGCCCCGTCTACAGCGCTTGAACGCGCTGGGGGCCTTGATCGCTTTTGCGGTGATGGCAGGTGCCGTCAGCTTCCATCTGTTCACGCCTTTGGGCATTGACCCGAACCATGACGGCGGTGGCCTGTTTGCCGCTGCGGCGACGTTGCTGGCTGGCTCTATCGTTCTGATCGGCCTACGCCTGCCAGATATCTTAGGGCTCTTGGGTGACTTACGCCGCGTTTTTGTCGCAGACGCCTCGAACGCTTAACGCATCAAACTTCTTATTCAAGGAACGGATTCCCACCATGAAACCTCTTAAACTTGCGCTGATTTTGGCCCTGGCGGTTAGTCCGCTGGCAATTGCAGGCCCCGCTCTCGCCGATAAAGCCCCCGTCTGGACCAGCTTTGGGTCTAATGTCGCCATCAAGGGCTATGACCCCGTCGCCTATTTTTCAGCTGGTAAACCCGTGAAAGGCACGGCCCAATTCAAAACCACCTATCAGGGTGCCGAATTCCAGTTTGCGAGCGCAGCTAATCGCGACACGTTTGCCGCCAATCCCGCCCGCTATGCGCCCCAATTTGGTGGCTATTGTGCTTGGGCGGTCAGCCAAGGCTATACAGCCGGGATTGATCCCAATGCTTGGGCCATTGTCGGCGGCAAGCTCTATCTGAACTATAACAAGGACATTCAGACTCGCTGGCAGCAAAATACAGCCGCCAACATTGCTGCTGCCAATCGTAACTGGCCGACTGTCTTGAAGAAGTAGTGTGACTGAACCTTAAGCCGCGTCTGAAGCGTCATCCTTCAGGGCTTTAGCAAGGTCCAGAAGGCGGCGCCGTGGGCGTTCACCCAGCCGGTAATAGGCGCGGATCAGTTCCAGCGTTTCTTTCTGGCGCAATACTTCTGGCCCGATCTCATCATCATTGGCTGGCGGTTCGTTAGCTGCCGTCATGGTGGTCAAGCCATCATAGAAATACTGCACCGCGATCGAGAGCGCACCAGCCAACTCAAATAAGCGGCTGGCCGTGATGCGGTTGGCACCACATTCATACTTCTGGATTTGCTGGAAGCGAATGCCTAAGCTATCGGCCAATTGCTGTTGGGTCATGCCCATCAAACGACGCCGACGTCGCAAACGGCGGCCCACATGTAGGTCGATTGAATTGGCCATCTAGTCCTCCTGGTCATCATAAACAGAAGCGTTGGGCCACCAGAACGATCCGAAACGGGACGGCCAACACTGTTACGATGGGTAGATTGCAAGGCCCATGCCGCTGAAGTGAACGGTTTGCAGCACAAGGTGCTTGCCGTAATCGCGCCTCGCGCTTAGCTTGCTGCAACTGCGAAGAAAGCAGTTAGATATCAAAGGGCAGGTCTTTCCATCAAATGGCACAAATCAAAACAATTGGCGTTGTTGGCGCGGGTCAAATGGGGAATGGCATTGCCCATGTTGCGGCTTTGGCAGGATATGATGTCTTTCTCAATGACATCTCCCAAGATAAGTTGGACGCAGGTCGCACCCTGATTGAGCGTAATTTGACCCGTCAAGCGGCGCGCGGCTTAATCAAAGATGCCGAAATCGCCCCTGCCATGGCGCGTATCGTCACGACAACAGCAATTAGCGACTTATCCTCCATCGATCTTGCGATTGAAGCGGCCAGCGAAAAGGAAGACGTGAAGCGCGCGATCTTCAAGTCACTATGTGCCATTGTCCGGCCCGATACGATTTTGTCATCGAACACCTCATCCCTCTCCATTACGCGGCTGGGTTCTTCCACAGATCGGCCAGAGCGATTCATCGGCCTGCACTTCATGAATCCTGTGCCGATGATGAAGCTGGTGGAAGTTATTCGTGGCCTTGCCACCAATGAGGAAACCTATGAAGCAGCCACGCAAGTGGTCACCGCCATGGGCAAAACCATTACCAATGCCGAAGACTTCCCAGCCTTTATCGTCAACCGCGTCTTGATCCCGATGATCAATGAGGCCGTCTATACGCTCTATGAAGGCGTTGGCACGGTGGAAGGCATTGATAAGGCCATGCGCCTTGGTGCCAATCACCCCATGGGTCCCTTGGAACTAGCGGACTTCATCGGCCTCGACACCATTTTGTCGATCATGCAGATCCTGAATGAAGGCTTGGCAGACACGAAATATCGCCCATGCCCGCTTTTGGTAAAATATGTGGAAGCCGGCTGGCTCGGTCGGAAAACCGACCGCGGCTTTTATGATTATCGCGGCGAAACGCCGGTCCCAACGCGCTAATTGAGGCAGGCGGGGTCGAACGCGAAGTACCGCTTTATTCCTAGCATCGTCATCCCCGAAGGCGTCAGCCTATCGGGGACCTTGTGCCGCAATGTCCTTGGGGGTCCCCGCTCTGCGCTACCGCTTCGGCGGGGATGACGCGGGCAGGGACTCTCCCCTCTCCCTTTGGGAGAGGGGAGTGCGAAGAGATAAAAACTTATCCCCCTCTGATGACGCCTCGCATAACCTAAGCCCATCTCCGACGAGAGGGCGTTGTTGCTGCAGCGGCGACACCGGTTGGGGATGGGTAAGCGGGGTTAATCGGGGCAGACGTGGCTGCTTCGTGTTTTCATGAGGATTAGCTGTCCTCATGCCCGGTGTGCTCAAGACCGACTGCCGTGTGAAGCCGGAGGTCAAGTCTTTCACTAGGCTTGAATCAAAACTCGCGGGCTCGTTTCATTTTATTATCGCGCAACTTTGATCCTTTGGATCAAAACGCGCTTATGAGGAGCCTTCATGTACAGGCGGGGGCAATGTCACCACCGAGGAGGGCTCATGATCCTCCCTTGGGCACACAGACTTATTTCAGCCGGGGCGCACGGTTTGCGTCGTATTCCGGGCCAGTCCGTTAATCTGGCCCACCCCCTATTT
>VYMB01000018.1_pt1 | contig 105851 bp, 74 predicted proteins | sample 5115321 | NCBI WGS metagenome assembly VYMB01 (sample SAMN12291794, study PRJNA351875) | freshwater metagenome | isolation source: freshwater lake | place: USA: Michigan, Wintergreen Lake | collected 2011-08-02 | reverse complement strand
GCGGCTGGCGCACCGGAATTGGCGGGCTTGGGCTTGTCGAGCTTGCGCTCGACATCGTGGCGTGGTCCACGAGGGCTTTGGCATTCGGCCGCCCGGGACGGGCGGCCCACCTCCAAAGTTGTCCAAGACCGCTGGTGGATGGTTCGGTTGGGACCAAGTCCGTGCTCGCTCGATCATCGGGCGCGCCTGCTGCATTGTCGCCTTCGACGTTGCTCGCTGACTGCCGCCGCTTAAAGCGAACAGAGGAACTTGGTGACTCGTGACGGGCCACCAGATGCGCATTTTCGCAGAATGTCTGGTGTGATGCAAGCAGAATCGGGGTCGAGGACACACATTGCGCGCACAAGCGTGGTCGGCGCGTGCAGATTTCGAGAGTTGTGCGCGCGCGGAGTGCTCTAGGGGGGAGTTAGCTGCGTCGAATTGGCGCGATGGAGGTGTGGGTGACTGGTGGGGCGCGGCATTCGGCATTCGTGATTCGGCATTCGTGGAAAGGCAGCAATGCAGAATGACAGCGAGGCGGCTGGCGAGGATCTAGGAGGCATCAAGGCATTGAGCATCAAGGCATCAAGGTGTTTTGGGGTGGGCATCGAGGCGAAGTGCGGGGAGTGATGAAGTGGGGAAATGACAACGGCGAGCGCCAGCCTCGGATGCTGACACTCGCCGCTGTGTGTGTGGTGAGGTGGGAATCAGTTGGCGGGCGTCGCGTCGGGGCGTGAGGTGTATTCGAGGCGCTTGTCGTCACCGAATCCGAAGGCTTCGGGGTTGATGTACTTGCCGCGGTTTTGTTCGAGCTTGTTCTGCTCGACTTGGAGCGGGTTCTTGAGGGCCCAGGCGTCCTTGCGTTCGCCGGTCAGTTGCCAACTGACTTCGACGTTGGGTGCGCTGGTCTTGATGGCGAACTGGTTGTTGGCGACTTTCTGCACGACACGCGCCATGACGAAGTCGGTTTGCTGTTCGCCTTCGTCGATGACGGTGAGTTGATAGCGGAAGTTGTGGTTGGTCGCTTCCATCCACGCGGGGAGCGTGATGGTGGCGTAGCCGCTGGCATCGGTCGTTGCGTTGCCTGAGTAGACGTTGATGTACTGGTCGCTCTCGATGCTGGCGTGCCAGAGTTCCTTGTTCTCGGGGTCTTGGGGGTGATCGATGCGGAAGGACTTGCTGGTTGCGCTGAAAGCGCCCAGTACCGTGACATTGCCGAAGAAGCGGCCAGCCCATGAGCCTGCGATGGCGTTGGATGCGCTGCCTTCAATGCCGGCACCTTGGATGCTGATGGAATCGAGGTTGCCGCGGACGCCAACGCCGTTGTTCGCGGATGCGCGACCTTCGACGCCCCAGCCGTTGCCGGTGGTCGTCCAGCCGCGGATGCCGTCGAGGGAGGCAGCGTCGCTCAGGACACTCAGCTTCGCAGTCTCCGGCGCGGTGCCATTGGCGAAGCTGACCTTGCCGTTGCTGCCGATAGTCATGCGGGCAATGCCGGCAGTGCGATCGATGAGTTGGAAGGCGGCATCGAGATGGGGCGTGCCCGACACGCCTTGGGTGGACTGCAGCGACCACGTGCGGCCGCTGGCGCTGGTGCTTTGGATGGCGAGCTGGGTGTCAACGTCGCTAGCGACGTGCATCTTGTAGAGCGGGGAATTAGTGCCCAAACCCAAATTGCCATTGTTCGCCAGCGCGAGGCGATCACCATTGTTGTACACCTTCCACGTGGAGCCATCGAGGTAGGTCCACATGCTCCATGTGGGCGTGGAGTAGCCGTAGAAGGGCGTACCGGCGGCGTTTTCGTTGCGAATGTACATGCCGTTGTAGCCGATGGTGTTCGCACCGAGGCCGAACTGTTCGGCGCCGATTGTGAAGTTGCGACCAACGCCCACGAAGCCGCCGCTAAAGGTTTGTGCGCCGTTGAAGGTGTTGCCGCCGTTGCGGAGTGCGACGTTGCTGGAGAGGCGAGCATCGGGAAGTGCGCCGGTGGAGATGTTGGCGGCGTTGATGCCGGTGAGGCCTGCGCCGTTGCCCGTGAAGACGTTGTTGATGTTGTTGAAAACGTTTTCGCTGGTGATGGTCTGGTTGGAGTTGGTGCGCATGACGGTCGCGGGGAGGCGTGCCTCGGCGACGGTGCCGGCGTTGAGGTTGCTGGCGTTTTGGTAGAAGGCGCCGTTCTGGCCGCTGAGAGCATTTGCGTTGGCCGCGGTTGTGGCGGAGCCTGCGCTGCTCGCGAAGGCAGCGTTGGGGGTGGGGTTGAGGCGTTGGCGCGGGGTGAGGGTGACGAAGGCGTTCGCGCTGCCTGCGGGGCGGCGGACGTCGATTTCGATCCAGCGGGCGTTTGCGCCGAAGGCGGAGGCGCCGAAGTCGAGTTCGGTCACGAAGCGGCCGTCAGACTGAATGATGATGTTGTTGGCGACGAGCGTTGCGCCTTGCTGCAAGCCCCCGGCGGCGGCGTCGTAGACACGGAAGCGGAGGTCAGCGGTGCCGCCGACTGCGGGCACGCCGCCGACGTTGAGCTGGCCCTGGTAGGTGAACTGGGTGCCCAAAGCCTGCGCGTTGGCGGAGCCAGCGAGCAGAGCGAGGGCGAGAGGGGCTGCGTAAGCGGCCAGACGGAGACGCGAAGTGATGGAACGGGGCATGAGTTCTCCTTCCCGAAGTCGAGTCGCCGGGCGATTGACGTGGTCGCGGCGGCGGCGTGCTCGGATGTGCTGCGCACTCGGGGCGATGCGGCAAAGTCCCGATGGAAAGCGTGCAGTACGGCCAGCAGGCGCGAACGAAGCGAGAAGCTGCGGCGCGGACCGACACGAATTTGTGAGATTTGGGGGAGGGCGGAGGCGAGCAGCATCCGAACGGGCTGTGCGGAACCCACTCTGCGCGGGCGACGTATCGTTCCGTCCCTACCTGCTCTTCCGTCGTCTTCGGGTGTTTCTTGTGAGTTCCCTTTCGATCGGATTCCCCTCTTGGAAACTGCCATGAGCCTTGACACTGACACGACACCATCCGCAGCAGCAGACGCAGGCCACATTGCGATGGGCCGCAAGAAGAAGTCTGATCCTCACGCGACGCGCTGGGGCAAGTTCCTCAAGGCGGCGATTCAGATCGGCGCGAGCGACTTGATCATGAAGAGCGAGCAGGTGCCCAAGCTGCGTGTGCGTGGCGCGCTCAAGCCTTTGGACTGTGAGCCCGTGACCACGGAGGAATTCTGGGGCATCGCTGAAGCGATTCTGGACAAGGAGCAGTTTGCGGATCTGCATCGGCTGGGCAGCGTGGACTTTGCGTACGACTACGACGACAACGCGCGTTTCCGCGTGAACCTGTTCCAGGCACGTGGCAAGCTGTCGGTTGCGGCGCGATTGATCACGAGCAACATTCGCCGGTTTGACCAGTTGTATCTGCCGCCCATCATGAGCGAAATCGCCATGCAGCCGCAGGGCATTGTGCTGCTGTGCGGCGTGACGGGGTCGGGTAAGTCAACGACGATCGCGGCGATGCTTGATTATGTGAACGAGCGCAAGCCCGTGCACATTGTGACGATCGAAGACCCGATCGAGTACATCTTCACGGACAAGAAGGCGACGATCAACCAGCGCGAGATCGGCATCGACTGCCTGGACTTCAAGATCGCGCTGCGTGCGCTGGTGCGTGAAAACCCGGACGTCGTGCTGGTGGGCGAAATGCGCGACCAGGAAACGTTTGAAGCGGCGTTGCACGCTGCGGAAACGGGTCACTTGGTGTACGGAACGATTCACGCCAGCTCGACGCTGCAGACGTTCAGCCGTATTTACGGGTTGTTCGAGCAGGAGGAAGTGGAGCAGGTGCGCAAGATTCTGGCGTACCAGATGCGCGCGTTCGTGTATCAGAAGCTGCTGCCCACGCTGCACCCCAACATCCCGCGTATTCCGGCGCTGGAGATTCTCATCAATACCGGCGTCGTCAAGAAGCACATTCTGGAAGGCCGCGAGGGCGAACTGCGCGAGTACCTGAAGACCGTCGAAGCGAAGCAGACGGGGATGAAGGACTTCAACGAGTGCTTGGTGGAACTGGTCGAGCAGGAATACATCGCGCTGCGCGTGGCGGAAGAGAGCAGCCCGAACGTGGACGAGTTCCGGATGATGTTGAAGAAGTTGGGTTGATGGTGGGTATCGGCGAGCTGCTTGGGCAGTTGGATGCCTGTCGTATATATTGCACAGTTGAGCGCCGCGAGAGATCGGGGCGTTTTTCTTGCGAACAGATTCCTACCTTGGGTGCTCGCCTCCCGGTTCGGAGAACCGGGGTACCCAAAGGCAGCTAGACCCGCTCGCGGCTTCCGCCTAATATCCCTTCCCCATCTACCGCCCGGGCGAAGTGCTCTGGCGGGCCATGTTGGACCGTTGGTACTACCGACTCTGCGTGCCGCTAGCCAAGGCATGTTTGAACTTCAGTGTTCGAGAGCGGTGGGAGGTTGGAGCAAATGGCAAAAAAAGAAGTCACAAACATTTTCAAGATCATGGCCACGGGTGGTGCAGCCACCCCGGCGCCGCCGCTTGGTCCCGTGCTGGGCTCCAAGGGTGTGAACCCCGGCCAATTCGTGCAGAAGTTCAACGCGGCGACGCAGCACGTGAAGGGCAAAGTCGTCGGTTGCATCGTCACGGTGTACAGCGACCGCAGCTTTGAGCTGGAAGTTCGCGGCAGCCCTGTGAGCGCGATGATCAAGGACACGCTGAAGCTCGAGAAGGGCTCGGGCGTGCCCAACAAGAACAAGGTCGGCAAGCTGACCAAGGCGCAGGTGCAGGACATCGCCAAGACGAAGATGGTTGACCTCAACGCGAACAGCGTTGAAGCGGCCATGCGAATCGTCGAAGGCACGGCCCGCTCGATGGGCGTCACGGTTGCCTGAGTAATCGGGCGCTTTACCCACCTGTTCAAAGCACTCACGAAGACACAAACAATCACGCGGCTTGAGTTCGCTCGCCTCGTGAAGCACGAAAGAAGGAAGACATGCCCAAGCGGATCACCAAGCGAGCGAAGGCCAATGCCAGCGTTCGCAGCGAGATCAAAGCAGCGTTGCCCGCGGATCAGGCGGTTGCGCAGCTGAAGAAGTACAAGGCACCCAAGTTTGACCAGTCGGTCAACGTGGTGATGCACCTGAACGTTGACACCAAGCAGGCCGATCAGGCTCTGCGCGGCGCCATCAGCCTGCCCAAGGGCATTGGCAAGACCAAGCGCGTCGTGGCGTTCTGCGGCAGCGACATTGCCCCCAAGGCTCTGGCGGCTGGCGCGGTGAAGGCCGGCGGCGATGAACTGGTGGCTGAAATCGAGAAGGGCTTCATGGACTTTGACGTCTGTGTCGCGAGCCCGGACATGATGCGCGTTGTGTCGAAGCTTGGTAAGGTGCTTGGCCCCAAGGGCCTTATGCCCAGCCCCAAGGCCGGCACGGTGACGACGAACATTCCGGAAGCCGTGAAGGAATACTCGGCCGGTAAGGTTGAGTACCGCGCGGACGCGGGCGGCAACGTGCACGCGATCATCGGGAAGATGAGCTTCCCGACGGAAAACCTCACGACGAATCTGGACTTCTTCATCAAGGCGATCGAGAAGACTCGTCCGTCGACCGTGAAGGGCAACTTCATCAAGAGCATCACCATCAGCGGAACCATGACCCCGGGCGTGCCTGTGTACTACGCCCAGGCGGAAGTGGCGGCTGAGTAAGTCAGACTTTTCACCCACGCGGGCAGCGTGAGCACGATGCCTGCGATCTCCAAGCGAAGGAAGAACCATGTCGAAAGCAATGAAGAACATCATCATGCGGGACTACAAGTCGCGCGTGTCGATGGGTGGTGAGAAGCTCGAAGACGCGGTGCTGATCAGCATCCGCGGCGTGAAGGCCGTTGACACCACGAAGATTCGCAACAACCTTGCGAAGCAGAACATCAAGATCACCGTCATTCGCAACAGCCTGGCGAAGAAGGCCTTTGAGGGCAGCAATCTGAGCACCCTCAACGACCTGCTGAGCGGGGCGAGCGCGCTGGCCTACGGCGGCGCGAGCGTTGTGGAAGTGGCGCGTGCGCTGGTGTCGAGCATGGAGAAGTACCCCAAGCTCGAACTCAAGGGCGCTGTGCTTGACGGCACGGTGTTCAAGGGCAAGGAAGGCGTGACCGAACTGAGCAAGTTCCCGACGCGCGAAGAAGCGGTCGGCCAGGTCATCACCCTCGCCATCAGCCCCGGCAAGAAGCTCCTCGGCCAACTCAAGGGCCCGGGCAGCAACATCGCCGGCATCATCAAGGCGATCGAAGGCAAGCTCGAAAAGGGCGAAGCTATCGCGAAGAAGTAAGACAGAAGACAGTTTTCAACACAGAGGGCACAGAGATCACAGAGATTGGAAGAAGTTAGAAGGACAGCAAGACAGGGTTGGGTTTCAACACCCTGTATTCACTCTGTGTCCTCTGTGCTCTCTGTGTTGAAATGGTTTGCGTACTCGTACACCTCACTGGTCCGTATCCCGCGTGTTGCGGGCACCGGCGGACGAAAGATCGGGCGTGCCGATCCCTCTGAGGTGACAAGTCAGGCCGGAACTCATCCGGCGTTGAAAGGTTTGGACAATGGAAGTTGCTGCGAACATCAAGGATCTGGGTGACAAACTGGCTGGTCTTTCGCTGAAGGACGCGGTCGACCTGGGCAAGTACATGAAGGAAGCCTACGGCATTGAAGCCGCTGCTGGTGGCGGCGTTGTCATGGCTGCCGCTGCTGCTGCCGCTCCGGCTGCCGCTGCGAAGGACAGCTTCGACGTTGTCCTGAAGGCCGTCGATGCCGCCAAGAAGATCGGCGTCATCAAGGTCGTGCGCGAAATCACCGGCCTCGGCCTGGCCGAAGCCAAGGCCCTCGTCGATGCTCCGGGCAAGCCCGTCAAGCAAGGCGTGGACAAGGCGGAAGCCGACAAGCTCAAGAAGAGCCTGGAAGACGCCGGCGCGACGATCGAACTGGCCTAATGGCTTGCAGCCTGACGGCTGCGTGCTGACAGTTCACGTGCAAAACAAAGAACACGCCGCGAGGTTGACTCGCGGCGTGTTTGCTTTTGGCCTGATGTCGGGTTGGTCGCTTGTGTCAGTTGGGTGTTTCGGCTTGAAGCGACTGCATGTCGCGTTGGGCCTGTTCGACGAGGGATTTGAGGGCGGGGTCGCGGTGGTAGTCGGGCTTGACGACGATCTCGTAGTTGCCTGAGGGGCGGAGGTAGATCTCGGCGTAGCTGCGGTCGTCTTTGAGGTAGACGGGGTCGGACTGGCTGGGGGTCTGGACGTAGACGATGCTGCCAGAGATCTTGAAGATGCGTGAGTCGAGGTCGCCTTGCGGGGTCGTGATGGGTGTCTCGAAGCCTTGGACGAGGAACTGAGTACCTTCGGCGCCGATGGCGACGCGGCGGCGGCGGATGATGGGCCAGAAGCGGTAGTAGGCAGTGGCGGGCGCGACGTAAGAGGAAGGCAGCTGCGTTGCTTCGACGTAAGCGAGACCTGACAGCAGCACGATGCCGGAAGACTGATTGAGTTGGATGACGCTTTGGTTCTCGAAGATGACTTCGGTGCCCAGGAAGCCGACGTCGAACTTCGCGCCGCGGAGGTATTCGAGGCGAGCGAGAGTGCCTTTGGTTTTGCCGGGCAGGTCGTGGGCGATGCGCAGGGAGGCCACCTGCGGGGTGTCGGTGCGTGCGATGCCGACGGTGGGGCGTTTGCAGCCAGTGAGCGGCGCGACGGCGAGCAGCGCAAGCGCGGCGCCGGCGAGATGGAGCGTGCGAGCGAAGTTGGGCTGAGACATGGGAGCGTTCCTTGTGCGGGCTTAGGGATTGAGTTGGGTGACGAGCGCTTGCAGTTCGGCGTCGAGCTGCGAGGGCACCTCGATATCGTGCTTGCCATCGCGGCGGAGGTAGACGTGGGCCTGACTGCCGGGATCTTTGAGCTCTTCGAAGTCGTCGGGCGCTTCAATGAAGACCTTGGCGCCGCTGATCATCTGCACTTTGGCGATGAGGGTGCGGTCGCCGACGATCTGATCGAGGGCCTGGACCACGAACTCGGTGCCTTCGGCGCCGATGGCGACGCGGCGGCGGCGCACGATGGGCCAGAAACGCGGGGCGGCGGCGCGGGCGTTGTCGAGGTTGGTGGCTTTCACGAGAACGGACCCGCCTTCGATGGAGACGCCTGAGCCGCGTTCTTCCTTGCGGGCCATGTTCTCGATGTTGAACTTCTGGCTGGAGAACTTCATGTCGAGCGATGCGCCGTGCTCATAGGAGAGTTTGACTTTGGTGACGGGGGCGGTGTTTGAGGTGGACTGTGTGAGATCGATGGAATCCAGCGTGGGTGTGTCGCCACCGGCCATGAAGCTCATGGCGGCCTGGTTGCGGGCGCAGCCGCTGAAGATGGCGGAACAGGTGAGTGCGAGTGCGAGTGAGCTCGTGACGGGTGAGAACGTGGACATTGATGAGTCCTTTCTTAGATCCGTGAGAGGGAGTCGGAAGGGGGCAGGCGAAGCGGTTGCAGGCGGCTGAGGAGCAACGCGGCGAAGATGCCGGCGGTCACAAGCGTGACGGCGGGGATGAGCGGGCCGCACTCGTACGCAAAGACGCGGGCGACGATGATGGCGATCACGACGACGCTCACGGTGAGCGCGACGAGTGTGAGAGCGAGCGCGAGCGGACGGCGACAGAAGATCGAGCCGGCGAAGACGCCGACGCTGGCCATCGCGGCGAGAATGACAGGACCTTCGAGACTGGTGGGGACGCGCGTGGGGCGGCCGTGCAGCAACTGCTCGATGCACTGGGCGACGACGTAGACGCCGGGAAGGTCCGGGCGATCCAGCATGGGGTAGTCAATTTCGCCCGAGGGCGTGGTGCGGCGAACATCGCCGATGATGACGACGTGGTCACGGCACCAGTCCGCGAGTTCGGTGGGCGACGCCTTGAGGGCGCGTGAGTAGGACCAGGTGATGTCATTGAGCGCGGCAAGGTCGACTGGCGGCGTGAGTTTCCAGTCGGCGATGAGCGAGCCTGGCGCGCCGGGCTCGTTCTGCGTGATGCTGTCGACGGGGATGAGGAGTTCTTCGCCTATGTCACGGCGGACGGCGGTGTCGTCGTACTTCCAGAAGGTGAGTCGCACACCTTCGGACTCGGACTCGATGGTGGCGTCGGCGAAGGCGTGGGGGTTCTGCGTGGCGGCGTAAGCCTGAAGAAAGAGCGAGGTGTCCGCACGCCGCTGCTGGTTCTTGCGAGCGATCTCGATGGAGATACTCTCCGCATGCGGCCAGGTCTGGACAACGCCCCAGCGCACGCCCGGCACGGCGAGAATCGCTGGAGCGATGGCGGGTGGCTCGGTGTTGACGGGCCACTCGCGCACGGCCAGAATGGCGGGAATCTGCGCCTGTGCGAGCTGCGTCAAGGAATCGACGAGGAAGGGATCTTCGCGTTCGCGGGGCCGGCGGAAGAAGATGTCGAGAGCGACGCAGCGCGGTTGGGCGCGGGCGAGGCGTGAGAGCATCTCCGCGTGCAGAAGGCGTAACGAGCCGTTGTCATCGAATGTCACGTCGCCCAAGGCGGCGCTGAGTTTGGGGTCGCGGCATGCGAGTGCGGCGACTGCGGCGAGGTCTTCGGGCGAGGTGATGTCGTCGAGAGCGATGACGCGCACGCTGCGGGGAGTCTCGATAGCTGCGGGTGCGTGAAAGACCAGCCCGCTGGTGAACTCGTGGGCGCGGGTGTGGCGTGCGAGCAGGGGTGAGTAGACGAACACGCCCAGCAGCGTGGCGAGCAGAACGACGATGGCGCCGGTCATGGCGGTGTTGCGGCGCATCCAGCGATGCGTGTGGCGCCAGGTGGTGTATGCGGCGGAGTCGCGCGAGCCGGTGATGGGCTCACCTTGGAGAAAGCGGCGGATATCGGTGGCGATATCGGCGGCGGTGGCGTAGCGGCGCGCGGGGGCGATGTCGGTGGCGCGGAGGATGATGGTCTCGAGATCGCGCGGCACATCGCGGCGGATCGTGCGCGGGGAGCGGATGTCATTCTGCGCGGCAAGACGCAGCAGGGCCTGCTGGTCAGACTCACCTGGGACGGGCACGAAAGGTGGCTTACCGGTGATGAGTTCGCAGAGGATGACGCCTAGAGCGAAGACGTCGCTGCGGGCGTCGACGTTGATAACGCCTTGTGCCTGCTCGGGACTCATGTACTCAAGGGTGCCCAGGGCCTGGCCGCGGAGGGTCACGCCGCGGGCGTCGGTGGGGGCGGCGCCAAGTTGCTTGGCGATGCCGAAGTCGATGAGTTTGGGAATGGGCACGCCATCGACAACGGTGACGAGGATGTTGGAGGGCTTGAGGTCGCGGTGAATGACGCCGCGGGCGTTGGCGAAGGCTACTGCGTCGCACACTTTGGCGAGAAGTTCGAGGCGGGCGGATTCGTCGAGTTGGGAAGCGAAGCGGTCGAGGGGCTGGCCTTCAATCAGCTCAAGCACCTGATAGGGGTGGCCGTGGGTGGTGGTTCCAGTGTCGAGCACCTCGGCAATGCCGGGGTGCTTCAGAGCAGCGAGGATGGGGCCCTCGCGTTCGAAGCGCGCCTGGGCGTGGGGGCCAAAACCAGACAAGAGGATCTTGATTGCTACCCGGCGAGCGAGCGGCGGGTCCTCGAGGGCTTCCCAGACGACGCCGAAGGTACCCTGGCCTAGCACCCGGAGCAGGGTGTACTTGGCGATTCGGTCTCCCGAGGCTTCGTGACCGACGGCCTCGCGCGGAGAGTTGGGGGTTTTCTCGGTTGTGTGATTTCCCACTGGTTCCCTCAGGCTGAGTGTACCCGAAAAGCGTGAGAGAAGTTTGCGGACGTAGAGTGAAGAATGCGTTTGTGTTTTGGTTGGACTTGGCGGATGAAGTGAGATTGTGAAAAGCACTTGAATTTTTCACTCGGCATCCAAGTTGCTACGCGACGGGGCTTTGGCTATAGTCGCGACTGTTCCCATGGGCCCGCACCGGTGGTTTGGCGGTTTGGATCGACCGTTGAACGAGACTCAGAAGCAAAGTTGACGCGACACGGACCTCGGCAAGTCTGGCCGAGATCGGTGTCGCTTCGTCTTTCCATCGAAAGGAAGCGCGATGGCAGGTACTTCATCGACGCACAATACGACCGCTCATTTCAACCTCAGCGCGCACGCAGCGCACGTCAATCCTGCTCGTCCTTCGCGTTCGTTCGCGAAGCGCGGCGACGGGGCGACGATTCCTGACCTGTGCCTTGTGCAGACGGACGCGTACACGCGGTTCCTGCAGCTTGACAAGAAGCCGGAAGAGCGCGACCCGTCGCTCGGGCTTGAGTCGCTGATGCGGGAAGTGTTCCCGATTGAGAGCTACGACGGCACGATGAAGCTGGAGTACGTGACGTACGCGCTGGAAGAGGCGCGGTACACCAGTGACGAGTGTCGCGAGCTGCGCCTGACGTACGGGTTCCCGTTCCGGGTGACGCTGCGCCTGAAGCGCGAGAACCGTCCGGAGCAGCCCGAAGAGCATATTTATCTGGGCGAGTTCCCGATCATGCAGGGCGGCGGCGAGTTCATCGTGAACGGTGCCGAGCGCGTGATCGTGAGCCAGCTGCACCGCAGCCCTGGCGTTGACTTCAGCATTCTGACCAGCGAAGGCGACCGCCCGCTGCACAGCGCCCGCATCATTCCTGAGCGCGGCAGCTGGATTGAACTGGAAGTCACGAAGAAGGACGTTCTGGCGATGCGCATCGACCAGAGCACCAAGCTCGCGGCGACGACGTTCCTGCGGTGTCTGGATGAAAGCGTTGCCGAGACCGACAAGCTCCTGAGCCTCTTCTATGAGATCACGGAGATCAAGGCTGAGAACGCCAAGCCCGAGCACTGGGCGGCGGAGACGATCGTTGATACCGAAACGGGCGAAGAGCTCGTGCACGTGGGTCGCCAGCTTGGTGACACGGCGGCGGCGATCAACAACAGCAGCCTGAAGAAGGTCAAGGTCATTGAGAACCCCAGCGACGTGCTGATTCTGAACACGGTCGCTGAAGAGAAGCTTGATCAGTTCGCGGAGTTCGCGGAGAGCACGTACGAACGCGCGCTGCTCAAGGTGTACAACAAGCTGCGCCCCGGCAACCCGCCGCAGGTGGAGAAGGCTCGTCAGCTCTTCTACGAGAAGTTCTACGACGAGAACCGCTATCGCCTTGGCCGCGTTGGCCGGTTCCGTATCAACCGCAAGTTTGATCTGAACACGCCAGAAGACCTGATGTTCGTCACCTCGATGGACTTCCTGAAGGTCGTCACGTACGTGCTGGATCTTCGCAGCGGTCGTCAGGACCCCAAGACCGGCGCGCAGATCGCTGTCGTTGATGACATTGACCATCTGGGCAATCGTCGTCTGCGCATGCTGGATGAACTGGCGGTTGAAGAACTGCGCAAGGGCTTCCTGAAGCTGCGCCGCACGGTGCAGGAACGCATGAGCGTGAAGGATCCTGAGGAAGTCATCAAGATCGCTGACTTGGTCAACACCAAGAGCATCAGCAGCGCGATCGACTTCTTCTTTGGTCGCAGCGAACTGAGCCAGGTCGTTGACCAGACCAACCCGCTGAGCAGCCTTGTGCACGAGCGTCGTCTGTCGGCCCTCGGGCCGGGCGGTCTGAATCGCAAGCGTGCAGGCTTCGAAGTGCGCGACGTGCACATCTCGCACTACGGCCGCATCTGCCCGATTGAAACGCCTGAAGGCACGAACATCGGTCTTATCGCGAGCCTTGGTATGTTCGCGACGATCGACGAGTACGGCTTCCTGCGGACGCCTTATCGCGAAGTGCGCGAAGGCAAGGTGACGGGCAAGATCCTGACTCTTCGTGCAGACGAAGAGATGAAGGCGATTCTGGCTCCGACTGACGCGCTGGAAGAGGGCGGCAAGCTCACGAAGGGCAAGATCATGGCCCGCGTGAACGGCGAACTGACGGAAGTCGAGTCGTCGGAAGTGAACTATCTGGACATCAGCCCCAAGCAGATCGTGGGTATCTCGGCGGCGCTCATTCCGTTCCTTGAGCACGACGACGCCAACCGCGCACTGATGGGTAGCAACATGCAGCGTCAGGCGGTGCCTCTCATCAAGGTCGATCCGCCGATGATCGCGACGGGCGTTGAGAAGTCCGTGGGTCACAACACGGGCATGGTGATCAAGGCGAAGAACGCCGGCGTCGTGACGTATGTTGACAGTGAGCGCATCATCATCGACAACGCTGATGAGTATGTGCTGCGCAAGTTCGTGGGGCTGAACGAGCGCACGTGCCAGAACCAGCGTCCGGTCGTGAAGCCCGGTCAGAAGGTTGAGAAGAACCAGGTTCTGGCGGACGGCGCGAGCACGAAGCTGGGCGAACTGGCGATCGGCAAGAACATGCTGGTCGCGTTCAACACGTTCGACGGTTACAACTTCGAAGACGCGATCGTCATCAACGAGCGCGTGGTGAAGGATGACGTGTTCACGAGCATTCACATCGACGCGTTCGATGTGGAAATTCGCGAGACCAAGCTGGGTCGCGAAGAGTTCACTCGTGACATTCCCAACGTCAGCGAGAAGATGCTCCGCAACCTCGATGAACTGGGCATCATCCGCATCGGCGCTCGCGTGGGTCCGGGTGACATTCTCGTTGGCAAGGTCAGCCCCAAGAGCAAGACCGAACTGACGCCTGAAGAGAAGCTGCTGCACGCGATCTTCGGTCGCGCGGGCGAAGATGTGAAGAACGACAGCCTTGAAGTGCCTGCGGGCGTGGAAGGCGTTGTGATCGGCGCGAAGAAGTTCAGCCGCCGACTGCACATGAACGAAGAGCAGAAGAAGCAGCTCAAGAAGGACATCACGGACTACGAGAAGATGATGGATGAAAAGGCCATCGCTCTGTTCCGTCAGATGACCAACGCGATCAACGATGCGTTGGGCACGCCGATGGTTGACCCGATGACCCGTCAGAAGGTCGGCGCGTCGGACATCGCGGAAGTCATTCTGGAACAGGTCCGCACGTTTGACATCAAGTGGGCCAAGGGCAGCAAGGAAGCCAAGGAAGCGGCGGAGAAGCTGTTCGGCCAGTTCTGGCCGCGTATCAAGGCTGTTGAGGCTGAGAAGGCGCGCAAGGTCAGCCACATGAAGCGTGGCGATGAACTGCCTCAGGGCGTGCTTGAAATGGTCAAGGTGTACATCGCCACGAAGCGTCAGCTGAGTGTCGGTGACAAGATGGCCGGTCGCCACGGCAACAAGGGTGTCATCGCCCGCATCGTGCCGGAAGAAGAAATGCCGTTCATGGAAGACGGCACGCCGGTTGACGTGATGCTGAACCCGCTGGGCGTGCCCAGCCGCATGAACGTCGGTCAGATTCTGGAGACGCACCTTGGTTGGGCGGCGAAGGTCCTGGGCTTCCAGGCCGTCACGCCCATCTTCGATGGCTGCACGGAATCGGAAGTGCACAAGGCTGTTGAAGAAGCCAACGTGCACGTCAAGGCACGCATGGAGCACTTTGACAAGACCGGCACCTTCCCGCACTGGCGCGAGATTCTCGCGCACATGCCGGCGGGTGGCAAGGTGCAGCTGTACGACGGCCGCACGGGCGAAGCGTTCCACCAGCGCACGACGGTGGGCGTGATGTACATCCTGAAGCTCCACCACTTGGTGGACGACAAGATTCACGCTCGCGCCACTGGTCCTTACTCGCTGATCACGCAGCAACCTCTGGGCGGCAAGGCCCGCACCGGTGGCCAGCGTTTCGGCGAAATGGAAGTGTGGGCCCTCGAAGCCTACGGCGCGGCGTACATCCTGCAGGAACTGCTCACGGTCAAGAGCGACGACGTTGAAGGCCGCACCAAGATCTATGAAAGCATGGTCAAGGGCGTCCACAAGCTCGAAGCGGGCATGCCCGTCGCGTTTGACGTGTTGTGCAACGAACTGAAGGGCTTGGGCCTGAATGTGACGCTGGAGAAGAAGAAGTTGGAAGGCGGCAGCTTGCTGTAAAGCAAGCAGTGGGGATCAGGCACTGAGCCCTGGTTTCCGCATCGCATCAGCAGCAGTGTCCATGCTCAGAGCTTTGCAAGAGTTTCCCTGTTCTGGAGAACAGTTTCATGGCTGAGACCATTTACGATCGCGTTAATGACTTTTCCGCCGTCAAGGTCACGCTGGCGTCGCCCAACGACATCCGCGCCTGGTCCTACGGCGAGGTCAAGAAGCCCGAAACCATCAACTACCGCACGTACCGGCCTGAGAAGGACGGTCTGTTCTGCGAGCGCATCTTCGGGCCGGAGCGCGACTATGAGTGCTCGTGCGGCAAGTACCGCGGCACGAAGTACAAGGGCATCATCTGCGATCGCTGCGGCGTCAAGGTGACGCACAGCCGCGTCCGCCGCAAGCGCATGGGCCACATTAACCTGGCCAGCCCCGTTGTGCACATCTGGTTCTTCAAGAGCATGCCTTCGCGCCTTGGCACTTTGCTGGGCATGAAGACGAGCGATCTTGAGAAGATCATCTACTACCAAGACTACGTGGTGGTTGATGCGGGCGACACCGAGCTGAAGTTCAAGCAGGTGCTGACCGAGGACCAGTTCCGCGAATCGCAGGAGAAGTACGGCAACGCGTTCAAGGCCAGCATGGGCGCTGACGCTATCCGTGAGCTCATCGAGCGCATCGATCTGTCGCAAATCGCATTTGAATTGCGAGATGAACTGAAGCGAACGAGCAGCAAGCAAAAGAAGAAAGACTTCTCGAAGCGGTTGAAGTTGATCGAGCAAGTTCGCGGCAGCGAAAACGATCCGGCATGGCTGGTGATGGATGTCATTCCGTGCATTCCGCCGGACCTGCGTCCGCTGGTGCTGCTGGAGAGCGGCAACTTCGCGACCAGCGACTTGAACGATCTGTATCGCCGCATCATTAACCGCAACAACCGCCTCAAGAAGCTGATGGACCTCAACGCCCCTGAGGTCATCATCCGCAACGAGAAGCGCATGTTGCAGCAGGCGGTGGATGCGCTGTTTGACAACGGCCGCTGCCGTCGTCCGGTGCTGGGTAGCAGCAACCGCCCGCTGAAGTCGCTCACTGACATGATCAAGGGCAAGCAGGGTCGCTTCCGCGAAAACCTGCTGGGTAAGCGCGTGGACTACTCCGCGCGTTCGGTCATCGTCGTCGGTCCTGAACTCAAGCTGTGGCAGTGCGGCCTTCCCAAGAAGATCGCGCTGGAGCTGTATCAGCCGTTCATCATCCGCAAGCTGAAGGAGCAGGGCCTCGCGGACACGATCAAGAGCGCGAAGCGCATGCTTGAACGTCGCGATCCGGCGGTGTGGGACATTCTGGAAGAAGTCATCTTCCAGCACCCCGTGCTGCTCAACCGCGCTCCGACGTTGCACCGAATGGGTATTCAGGCTTTCGAGCCGGTGCTCGTCGAAGGTAACGCGATTCGTATTCACCCGCTCGTCTGCGGCGGCTTCAACGCCGACTTTGACGGCGACCAGATGGCCGTGCACCTGCCTCTGAGCGTGGAAGCTCAGGCCGAAGCGCACGTGCTGATGCTGAGCACGCACAACGTGTTCAGCCCTGCGAACGGCAAGCCGATCATCTCGGCGTCGCAGGACATCGTCATGGGCGTGTACTTCATCACGTTCATCGATCCCGAAGATCGACCCATCGAGAAGATGCGCGTGTTCAAGGATCGTCGGGAAGCGATTCTCGCGATGGAACAGCGCGTGGTGCATCCGCACGAGCGCATCGTCGTCCGCATCGACGGCTTCGATGAGATCGTCGACAATCAGACCGCGGCTCCCAAGCCGATGCCGGCGAACCGCCGCATCGTGACGACGGCGGGCCGGTGCCTGTTTGCTGACGTGTTGGCTCCGGGCATGCCGTTCTACAACTGCGCTCTGGGCAAGAAGGGCTGCGCTCGCGTGATTGACGACTGCTACGTCATCGCGGGCAAGGCTGCCAACATTGATCTGCTTGACCGCCTGAAGGAAATGGGCTTCAAGCAGAGCACGCTGGCCGGTCTGTCGTTCGGTCTCACCGATCTGCGTATTCCCGCTGAGAAGCAGGAACTGCTGGCGGAAAGCCAGAAGAAGGTTGATCGCGTGGAGAAGAACTACGAGCGCGGCATCATCACCGCTCGCGAGCGCTACAACCAGTTGCTGGACATCTGGAGCCACTGCCGTGAGCAGGTGCAGAAGCGCCTGGTGGACACGCTGAAGCTTGACCGTCGTCACCCCGACGGCAGCGAAGCGCCGATCACGAAGGAAGGCAAGAAGGAAGGCAAGGCGTATCTCAACCCGGTGTACCTGATGGTGGACTCGGGTGCTCGCGGTAACATCACGCAGATGCAGCAGCTCGCAGGCATGCGTGGTCTGATGGCCAAGCCCAGCGGCGAAATCATCGAGACCCCCATCCGCTCGAACTTCCGCGAAGGCCTCAACATCCTTGAGTACTTCAGCTCAACGCACGGCGCGCGTAAGGGTCTGGCTGACACCGCTCTCAAGACGGCCGACAGCGGCTACCTCACTCGTAAGCTGTGCGATATCGCCCAGAGCGTCATCATCGGCGAACTGGACTGCGGCAGCAAGCGTGGCGTGCGCAAGAAGGCTCTTTATAAGGGCGAAACGGTGGACGTGCCGCTGCGCGATATGATCATCGGTCGCGTGAGCGTGAACAACATCGTGAACCCGAAGACGGGCGAGGTTATTGTTCTCGAGAACGAAATGATCAGCCCCGAACAGGCGGAACATATCGAGAACATCGGGATTAACGAAGTGTTGGTGCGGAGCCCACTCACAAGCGAAAGCAAGTTCGGCTGCTCGGTCCTTGACTACGGCATGGACATGAGCACCGGCAAGCTGGTTGAGCCTGGCCTTGCGGTGGGCATCATCGCGGCTCAGTCGATCGGTGAACCCGGCACGCAGCTGACGATGCGTACGTTCCACACCGGCGGTGTCGGCCAGCGCGGCACGGACCAGAACAAGTTCGTGGCTGCTCACGCCGGCAAGCTGGAACTGCGTGACTGCAACGCAGTGCCCGGCAAGGACGACGATCAACACGACTGCTTCGTCGTGCTCAAACGCAACGGCGAACTGGCGATCGTGGACGGTAGCGGCCGCGAACTCGAGAAGTTCAAGGTGCCCTACGGCGCGTTCCTGTATGCAAACAATGCTGATGAGGTCAAGAAGGGGCAGGAACTGGTCAAGTGGGATCCGCACCGTCAGCCGATTCTGGCTGAGAAGGACGGGATCATCAAGTACGTCGACCTCATCGAGAAGGAAACGTTCCGTCTGGATGACGCTGGCAGCGGCAAGAAGGCCAAGGTCGTCATTGAACACAAGGGCGACCTGCACCCGGCCATCAACGTCGTTGATGAGCAAGGCAACATTCTCGACTTCCACTACCTGCCCGCGCGGGCACGCGTGGAAGTCGAAGATGGCCAGAAGATCCGGGCCGGTCAGATGCTTGCACGTCAGTCGCGTCAGGCGGGCGGTACGCAGGACATCGTGGGTGGTCTGCCCCGCGTGACGGAGATCTTTGAGGCTCGTAATCCCAAGGACCCCGCAGTGATGGCTGAGCTATCGGGTGTGGTCGAGATTAGCAGTGAGCGTCGAAAGGGAAAGATGACCATCAAGGTTACGAGCGATGCTGGTCTCTACAAGGAACATCACGTTCCTGCTGACAAGCAGCTGCTGGTTCACAAGGGCGACGTGGTTCAAGCTGGTGACAAACTCACCGACGGTCCGCTAGTACTGAAGGACATCCTGCGCATCAAGGGTGAAGAGAGCCTATGGGAGTACATGCTTGAGGAAGTGCAGAACGTGTACCGCGCTCAGGGCGTGGGTATCAACGACAAGCACATCGAACTGATCCTCAGCCAGATGCTCCGCAAGGTGAAAATTGATGACCCTGGCGATACCTCGTTCTTGCCTGAGGAAGTGGTCGACAAGTACACCTTCAAGCAGAAGAACCGCGAGATGGAGTCGTTCTTCCGCGTGACAGAAGTCGGCGGTACCGACTTAAAGGTGGATGAACTAGTGCACCGCGACACCATCAAGGAAGCCAACGCGAAGGCGGACGCTGCAGGCAAAGAAATCGCGAAGGCGAAGCGATCGCGTCCTGCGAAGGGCCGCACGCTGCTGCTGGGCATCACGAAGGCCGCGCTGAGCAGCGAGTCGTTCCTGTCGGGCGCCAGCTTCCAGGAAAGCACGAAGGTGCTGACGGAAGCCAGCCTGAAGGGCGCGATGGACACGCTCATCGGCCTGAAGGAGAACGTGCTGCTTGGTCACTTGATCCCTGCCGGTACGGGCTTCCGTCCGTATCAGGACATCAAGGTCAAGCCGCTGGTCGCGCTGCCTGAAGATGAAGAGAACGAGGCGATGATGCTGGAAGACGCGACGATGGCCGCGGAAGCGCTGGGTGCTTCGGCCAGTGACGCGGTGGGCACGCCGCACGTGGAGATTCTGCCGCAGGGCAAGACCTTCGCGGGTCAGTGAATCGTGCAAGTGTGAAGTGATGAAGCCCCGAGCGTGATGCTCGGGGCTTTTTTCATGGGCGGTGGAATCTTTGCCGTTGTGCCGTGCACGCGGTGGTCGAGGTAGCGGGCATGTGCGGACCTAGGCGAAACATTGGTGCGATTTGCACACGATACCGAGGGGTTTCCGCACGGTGTCCGAACGTGCGGTCACATGGTTGTAAATCCCGAGGTCTGAGACGGGCGGTGCGCTCGACTCTGCGCGGGCGCGTTCTAGTATGCAGGCATGAGCGGCTCGGCGGTGCGCGATGAAGCGCACACGGCGCGGGCCTGAGGTTCTGGAGGGTTTTCCATGTTTCGTTTTGTGAGTGTCGCAGTCGCGACGGTTATCGCTTCGACCGCGATCGCGCAGGATTTCTTTCTGCCGGTCAATTTGCTGCCGTTCGCGAATGATCGCCTGCAGGCGCGCAATACGGCGTTTCCCACACTGAACCCGGTGCTAGGCGGCGTGCCTTTCCGCATCGAGCCCACGGGCAACAACATGTGGTCGGCGAATGCGGCGAGTGGCGCGAATCCGCGCGTGCTGACGGTGCCGATCAATGTGGAAGGCGTGCGCGAAGTGCACACGCTGATCAACTCGGACTGGGGCCAAGCCGGTCCGGAGAGCGTGGCGAGCGTGCAGTTCGAAACCACCTCGGGCCTGACGTACACGGTGCAACTGGTCGGCGGCGTGGATGTGCGCGACTGGAATCAGAACACGTTTACGAACACGATCAACGGCACGACGACCACGCAGGTGGTGACGGCGGGCACGGCGCGTGTGGATAAGCAACGCATCACGTTGCCTGCGGCATTTGCGGGTGAAGAGCTGCGTCGCATCCGCTTTATTGACAGCGGCGCGACGAATCAGCAGCGCATCTTTGTGGCGGGTCTGACGCTGGTGCTTGATCAGCCGACGGATCGCGTGTGGTCGCCCTTGATCGGCGGCAACGGGCATCGGTATCGTGCGGTGCAGGCGATCAACGGCGTGACGTGGGCACAGGCCAACGCGATGGCTGAGCAGATGGGCGGCTATCTCGCGACGATCACGAACGTGAGCGAGAACGCGTTTGTGTACGCCTCGCTGGGTGGCAATCAGGCGTTCTGGTTCACGAATGCGACCGGCGCGGGCGTGGGTCCGTGGCTGGGCGGCGTGCAGAACGCCGCGAGCGTGGAACCTGCGGGCGGCTGGACGTGGGTGACCAACGAGCCCTTCGTGTACACCAACTGGGCGTTTGGCGAACCGAACAATCTCAACGGGAACGAAGATCGCATCCAGTTCTTCGGTCAGGGCATTCCTGCGAGCAACACGTGGAACGATGCAGCGGGCAGCACGATTGCGCGCGGGTTCATCGTTGAGTTTGACAGCGTGTGCGATGACATCGACTTTAACAACAATGGCGTCTTCCCCGAAGACCAGGACGTTGTTGACCTCTTCGATGTGCTGGCGGGCGGTACGTGTGTGCCGTGCAATGACATTGATTTCAACAACAACGGCGTGTTCCCGGAAGACCAAGACGTGATTGATTACTTCACGGTGTTGGCCGGCGGTCAGTGCTGAACGGAGTGAATCGTCGAACGTGAAGCAACGCGCGAGAGCGCGTTGTTTTGCATTTGGTATCCCCACCAAGTCTGGCGGTTGCGTCGCGGCGACGGCGGGTGTGAAATTGCACAAATTCAACTGAGTTGCGGATACATTGGACCGTAGCGACGTACATGCGATACACGCCGTGCCTGGATGCACGGTGGCTTTCTTTGATCAGTCTGGAAGGAGATTTCGTATGCGTCATGCATTGTTCGTTCTGCCAGTGTTTGCGGGGTTGGCGGTCAGCGCGATGGCGCAGACGTGTACGCCCACCTGGGATGGAACGCCCGGCACGCCGGGCACGACGACGGGATACGTGGGGGCCTTCACGAAGTTTGGCGGGAAGCTGATCGCGAGCGGCTCGTTCACGGAGATGGCTGGCGTCGCAGGCACCAGCTACGTCGCTCAGTATGACGAAGTGACGAACACCTGGGCGAGTCTTGGTGGTGGTCTGACGCAGGGCATCGGCAACGCTTTCGGTACGAGCTTCGCCGAGTTCAACGGCGATCTGTACGTCGGCGGCTTCTTTACAACAGCGAACAACGTTCCGAACACCAAGAGCATCGCGCGTTGGGACGGCACGCAGTACACATCGCTGGGCACTGGCTGGGGGCCTGACACGGTGAACGCTGTGTGGTCGATGCTGACCAGCAATGCGATTGGCGGGCAGAATCGCTTGTATTTCGCGGGTGACTTTCAGACGCTTGCAGGTCAGCCTGCGGGCGGCGTCGCGATGTGGGACGGCACGACGCTGACGCCCATCGCGACGAGCATGACGATCACGGGAATCAATCCTTATGTGCCTGCGATGATCGTGCACGACGATGGTGCGGGCGGCGGAGCACAGCTGTACATCGGCGGTCGCTTCACGACGGTGAGCGGCGTGACGGCACCGATGGTGGCGCGCTGGAACGGCACGACATGGAGCCCGGTGGGCACGAATCTCACGCCTCGCAATGCGACGGCGGATGTTGATTGCTTCCTTGTATGGAACGATGGCAGCGGCCCGGCGCTCTTTGCGGGCGGCAGCAATCTGCGAGTGAACGCCGACGGCGTCAATCGCTCGGTGGTGAAGTGGAACGGCAGTACGTGGAGTGCAGTCGGGCAGTATGTCGGCGGGCGTACGTGGACGCTGGAAGCGTTTGACGATGGCAACGGCGAGAAGCTGTATGGCGGCGGCACACTGCCTGCCAGCGGTTTCATCTATCGCATGGATACGCCCAACACGTGGACGACGCTGGAAGGCGGCGCGAGCGCGAGTGTGTTCAAGTTCTTCAAGGATGGAGAAACGCTGTGGGTGGGCGGCTCGTTCAGCACCATCGGCGGCGTGAATAGCAATCGCATCGTCGCGCGTCGTGCGTGCTCGGTTGTGACGTGCGATGACATCGACTTCAACAACAACAACGTCTTCCCGGAAGACCAAGACGTTGTTGACTTCTTCGACGTGCTTGCGGGCGGTTCGCCCGCGACATGCGATGCGGTGGTGGGATGCAACGACATCGACTTCAACAACAACGGCGTGTTCCCGGAAGATCAGGATGTCGTGGACTTCTTTAACGTGCTTGCGGGCGGACAGTGTCCGTAAGGCGCGATGGCTTGAAAATGTGAGAGATGAAGACCCCCGCGTGTCATGCGGGGGTCTTTTCTTTTCTCGTGACTGTGTCCAGACGGTGAAGCTGCTTTGCGCGATCTCATACGAGACTTGTCAGAGTCTTGTCAGCACCTGAACGCATGTGCGCAGGCAATTTGGTATTGTTTCGCGAGTGATGAAGCGGGTCGTGACGCGTCATGGTGGCGGGTCGCAGACTCGCGATTCAGGCGTGCGAGTGTGATGACAGCGAGCGATCCGGTCGGATCGAGGTTGTCGTCTGCGCACGGGAGAGGACGTTGTGATGACCAGTTTCAAGGTGATGCAGGCTTCGCTCATGCTCGCGATGACGGCAGGGCTCGCGTGTGCGCAGCCCGGCACGCTCGTGGCACTTCCCGACACACAGTTCTACAGCGACAGCGCGACGCGATTCCCTCAGTTTTTGCAGCAGACGAACTTCATCAAGGACTTCCGCGCCGCGTACAACATCCAATTCGTCAGCCATCTGGGCGACATCGTCCAGAACGGCAGCGTCCTGACCGAATGGCAGCGCGCTGACCAAGCCATCGACGTGCTCGACACCATCGTCCCCGAGCTGCCTTACAGCCTCGTGCCGGGCAATCACGATTACGCCACGACGGGCAACAAGGCCACACTCGCCGTCAACTATGTGAACAACTTCGGCCCCGCTCGCTTTGCAGGCAAGCCTTGGTACATTGGCTCCACCAGCAACGGCTGGAATCACGCGCAGATCATCACGATCGGTGGCCGGCAGTATCTGCACCTGGCTCTGGAGTGGCTGCCGGCTTCGTTGGTCGCGGGTCAGGATGACGCCATCGCGTGGGCGCAGTCGATCATCGACGCGAACCCCAACATGCCGACGATTCTGACCACGCATGAGTACATCATCGATGACTTCGCGGTGACCAACGGTCGCAGCGCGGGCGGCGAGGCGATCTGGCAGCAGTTGGTTCGCAACAACAATCAGATCTTTCTGACGCTCAATGGTCACTTTCACCGCGGGCCTGACGGTGACGATGGCGAACGCTACGAAGTCGCGACCAACAACTTCGGCCGCCCCGTGCACCAGTTGTTGAGTGACTATCAGGCGTATCCGAACGGCGGCGACGCGTACCTGCGGATGTACATCTTCAACGAGACCGCAAACACGATTCATACGGTGAGCTACTCGCCCAAGAGCGGTGCGACCAATGCGGTGGGAGCGGGCCTGTCGCGCTTCTGGCAGGCAAGCCCCAGCAATCCGTTCATCATGCCGGCAGGTCTGCCTGCCCTCACCAGCGGCACTGTGCAGATTGATGCGAACAGCCGGTTCGACATGGCGGTTGACTTCAGCACGCGCTTTGTTGCTCCGCCGCCGCCGCCCCCGCCGCCGCCGCCTGCGTTCGTGACGTACACGTTCCGCGAAGGCGTGAGCGGGTACGCCGGCACGCAGGACACGTATCTCGCATTCGCGACGCCGGGTACGAGCTTTGGCGCGTCAGCGATCGTGAAGTCAGACAGTGTGGATGGGACGCCCAGCGGTCAGGTGCATGGTCTACTGCGATTCGACAACATCATCGGCGCTGGCATCACGCAGATTCCCGGGGGCGCGACGATCGACCTTGCGACGCTGGCGCTCAACACCGCCAACAGCACTGTGAACGCCAGCAACTTCCACCGCATGCTTGCCCCGTGGAGCGAAGCCAGCACGTGGACCAGCATGGGTGCGGGTATCAGTGTTGACGGTGTTGAGGCACGCAGCGCAAGCGATGTCACGGTTACTTCAACCGGCACCGGCGCGTTCAGCATTGACGTGACCAACAGCGTCGGTGCGTGGCTGAGTGGCGAAGCCAACCTCGGTTGGGCGGTTCTCCCGACCGGCGGCGATGGCTGGGACTTTACTTCTTCGGAAGGCGTGACGGCGAGTCAGCGCCCGCAACTTGCGGTGCGAGTGCTCGCTCCGGGCGTGCAGCGCGCGATCTTCCAGAATGGCGTGAACGGTTACACGGGCACGCTCGACACCGAACTGCAGCAATCCACGCCCACTAACAACGCGGGCGAAGCTGCTTCGTTCTCCATCGACTCCGATGACCCCAACGGCACCGGCAGCGACAACCACATTCTCGTGCAGTTCCAGAACATCTTCGGTTCCGCTGGCGGTCTTGTGCCGGCCAACGAGGACGTGCCGGCGGGTCAGCGCGTGCTGATCAATCGTGCGTTCCTTGTGGTTGAGGGATTCGACCCGGGCGATGGGGCGAGCTTGCATCGCGTGTTGCAAACGTGGGACGAGAGCGTCACGTGGGCCAACAGCTTTGGCGGCAACGGTGTGCAGAACACCGGCATCGAAGCCGTGACGGCGGAAGATGCGACCGTCGCGGGCGCCACGGGCCGTGTCGAGATCGATGTGACTGCGAGCCTGCAGGCGTGGGTGCAGGACCCGGCAAGCAACTTCGGCTGGGCGCTGCTTCCGCGTGGCAGCAATGGCTGGGACATTCGTTCGTCAGAGAGCACACAGCCTCCGCAGCTTCGCGTGTACTACAGCATCGTTCCGGTGGCTTGTGACTCGATCGACTTCAACGGCAACGGCGTCTTCCCTGAAGATCAGGACGTCACGGATTACCTTGAGGTTGTCGCGGGCGGCGCGTGTTCGACGGGCACGTGCGGCGATATTGACTTCAACAACAACGGTGTGTTCCCCGAGGATCAGGACCTTGTGGATCTGCTCAATGTGCTTGCTGGGGGTGAGTGCCCGTAATGCAGTGGTGATGTTCGTGTGAATAGTTTCACCGGCGTGTCGAAGGGCACGCCGGTTGTTGTTTGCGCACGTTGCCGAACGCAGCGTGCAATGAGCGTGTGACGAGCGGACATGCCTTTGCATGTTCAAGCGATCAATCGGCGTGATGTTGCTCTGCGCATCGAGCGCGTGCGGCCAGACAACAGTGACATGGGATACAGCGCTCAGTACACCTGGCTTCAATGCGCCGGTACGGAACTTCTGGATTGATGGCAGCAACACGCTGCATGCGATGGGGCAGCTCTCGCACAGTGGTGCGACGCGAACGGGAGCGATTGCGAAACGTGTGCAGGGGACGTGGCAGCCGCTGGGGTCGCCGCTGGATGCGACGTGGGTTGAATCGCTGGCGATGTTTGACAGTGGCGATGGGCTGCAACTGCATGTTGCGGGCGGGGGTATCTCTCAGACTGGTGAGCAGTTTGGGCTTGAGCCCGTGGTGCGGCTGGTGGGCGATCAGTGGCGAGCGACGCAGCCCAGGCACGGAGCAAACTGGTCGAGCGTGATCGCGGCGTATCGCGTGCAAGGTGTTGAGCGGCTGTTTGTGTGCGGGCCCATGGAGGCGCAGCCGGAGTTTCTGTACATGTCTGCGTGGATGCCGCCGAGTGGGGCACCGGCGCGGTGGGATGTGATTGGCGGCGAGCCGTTCTCAACCGCGCCCGAAGCGATGCTGGTGACTGATTTGGGTGACGGCGAGAAGCTGTACTTTGGCGGCGGTGCGGGAGAAGTGGCTCTGGTTGGCTCATTTGATGGGCAGACATGGCGGCGGGTGGGCGGCGACGTGGTCATGTTTGTGCGTGCGCTCGCGGTGCTGCCCGCGCCGAGCGGCAATCAGTTGCTGGTCGGGGGACTGATATCGAAGGCGAACTGGTTTGGACCCGGGCCGCGCGTGGATGTCAGCAACATCGCGCTGTGGACGGGGACAACGTGGGATGCTCTGGGTGGTGGCGTGAACTTTGAAGTGCATGCGATTGCAGCCATGCAGACACCTGCGGGTATGCGCGTGTTCGCGGGCGGATCGCAGTTTGTGAGTTCGACCGAACGGCCACGACTGGCGATGTGGGATGGACAGCGCTGGACGGCGGTCTTGGGGCTGGCGGGCACACGTGTGGAAGGGCTCGCGGTGTATGACGCCGATGGCGAGGGGCCGCTGCCACAGCAGTTGATCATCGGCGGTGATCTGACGACGCTCAACGGCGCGCCGATCAACAACATCGTGGCGTTGTCGCTGCCTCGCGTGTGTGACTCGATTGATTTCAATCGCAATGGTGTGTTTCCTGAAGACGCTGATGTGATCGCGTTCTTCAGCGTGCTTGCGGGAGAGGCGTGCACGTCGTGCAGTGATATTGACTTCAACAACAACGAGGTGTTTCCGGAGGAGCAGGACGTGCTGGATCTGCTCACGGTGTTTGCGGGCGGGGCGTGTTCGTGAGGAAACAGAGCTGTTTTGGAGCGAATAGCCGGCCAAAATCCGGGTGTTTTGTTCTGTGCCGCGCAGGGGTTGCGCGAAGGCGGCCCTAGGTCCAAAGAACATGTCCGATACGCGTGGAATTTATTCCGTGTGTACTGAAGTGGGGGTTTAAAGCCGTCGATGCCGGTAATGCCGTTGCAGACGGAAAAGGAATCCGCAACGGCACAGGCAGTACAGAAGGGAATTGACACATGGCACGTATCAACACAAATGTTCAATCGCTGGTCGCCCAACGTGTGATGGGCACGAACAACACCGGACTGGGTCAGGCTCTTGAACGCCTGAGCACGGGCCTTCGCATCAACCGCGGTGCGGACGATCCGGCAGGTCTGATCGCGAGTGAGAACCTTCGCAGCGAGCAGAAGGCCCTGTCGCAGGCGGTGTCGAACGCCGACCGTGCGGACCAGGTGCTGAACATCGCGGAAGGCGGTCTGCAGGAAGTGAGCAGCCTGCTGCTTGAACTGCAGGGCCTGCTGACGGCGAGTGCGAGCGAAGCCGGCCTCTCGAAGGAAGAGAAGGACGCGAACCAACTGCAGATCGACTCGATCCTGCAGTCGATCGACCGCATCGCGGGCGCGACCAACTTCCAGGGCATCAAGCTGCTGAACGGCAACTTTGACTTCACGACGAGTGGCGTGAACACCACGGCGGTCAGCGACATTCGTGTGAATGGCGCCAAGTTCAGTGGTGCAAGCCAGGCGGTGAACGTCACTGTCACGCAGTCGGCCCGAACGGCGGCAGTCATGCTGTCGCTGGGCTCGGCGAATCTGGATCTGAGCAGTGCGACGGCGCAGTTCACGATCGAAGTCGGCGGTGGTCAAGGTGCACGTGAGTTCACCTTCTCGTCGGGTACGAGCCTGGCGAGCATTGCCGCCGCGATCAACCAGTTCAGCGATGTAACGGGCGTGAAGGCAACGTACGCGGGCGGTGCAGCAACAAACATCGTGCTGGAGTCAAAGGACTACGGCGCCAGCGAGTTCATCTCCGTCAAGACGACCAACACGGGCGGCCTCGTGAGCAGCGGCAGCGGTATCTGCACGCGGGCCGCAGGTAGCGCGACCTTCAACATTGAAGTCGCTGAATTCGCCGCGACTCAGAACCCCGTGCGAGTGCCGGGACAGGATCTGCAGGGCACCATCAACGGCGTGCAGGCGAGCGGTAACGGCAAGAACCTGCGGTTGGCCACTGACTTCCTTGATGTTGAAGTGGAGCTGAGCGCGACGGCAGCTGCCGCACTGGGCACGGCGAACACGTTCTATATCACGGGTGGTGGCGCGAACTTCCAGCTCGCGAGCCGCGTGGATATCGCAGGACAAGTGTCGATCGGCATTCAAGATGTCGCGGCCCGCAAGCTGGGCACTAGCACGATGGGCTACCTGAGCAGTCTTGCGAACGGCAAGGCCAACAACGTCGTGGATGGCAACGTGACCGATGCGCAGCGAGTGGTCTCGGAAGCGATCAAGCAGGTTTCGAGCATGCGTGGGCGGATGGGCGCGTTCCAGAAGAACGTGGTCGGCGCGACGATCCGCAGCCTGGGTGTGAACATCGAGAACACCGCCGCGGCGCAGAGCGTGATTCGCGATGCGGACTTTGCCGCCGAGACGGCGAGCCTGACTCGGTGGCAGACGCTGGTGTCAAGTGCGACCAACGTGCTGGGGCTGGCGAACCAGCAGCCGCAGAGCGCGTTGCAGTTGCTGGGCTAAGCCCCTGAAACAGAATGACTGAGGCGCTCATGGTCTGAGATCGCGGACGGGCTTGTGTATCCGGCCCGTTCGCGATACTCGTGAGGCGGTGAGGCGCGAACGGTAAATGAGAGAGAGGGGGTGGCGCGAGATCGCGCCGCCCCTGTTTGGAAACCATGTGGGCGGTGTGTTGCCGCCTGATTCCTGCGAACGACGCGGTGTTGCCGATACCCTCGGTAATGCCGCGTCTTCGTTTGCAGAAATCGGAAGGTGGGAAAGACGCCTCGAAGGCGGTGCGTGGTGGCGTGCGGCGACCGGTCGAGGTCGCGGCGGCGGAGACGGGCGAGGATGCGGGCGTGCAGGCCTCGAAGCTGCGGGAACCGCCTGCGGAGTTTGCGGGCGAGCACGCCGGGTTTGTGACGTTTCTGCGGGTGGAATGCGGACTGTTGCCCAACTCGCTGGATGCGTACGGGCGCGATGCAGCGCAGGTCATGTGGTCGCTGCATGAGGCGGGCGTGAAGTCACTGCGCGGCGCGGAGCCGCGGATGTTGTCGCAGCACTTGACGAAGCTGAAGACGCAGCGCGGGTTGGACGGTGCAAGCGTGATTCGGCACCTGGCCACGATTCGCGTGCTGTTTCGCTGGGCGCTTAGCACGGGGCGGTGTGAGAGCGATCCGACGACGATTCTGGATCGGCCAACGCGCTGGAAGAAGCTGCCCGATGTGTTGTCGCCCGCGCAGGTGGGCAAGTTGCTGGAGGCAGCGAACGAGCGAACGAGCGAACAAGCGAACGAGGGGAAAGGCAAGAAGAACAGCGGTGAGGTGGGACGGCAGAGCGCGCCGATTTGGATGCGTGATCGGGCGCTGCTCGAACTGCTGTATGCGAGCGGACTGCGGGCCAGTGAGGTGTGCTCGATCAGTGTGAACGATGTGCATGCGACGCTGGGCGTGGTGCGCGTGACGGGCAAGGGCAACAAGCAGCGGCTGGTGCCGATGGGTGAGCCTGCGAAGCGCGCGGTGGCGATGTATGTGGAGCAGTGCCGGCCCAAGCTCGACAAGCTCGATGGACGCAGCAAGAGCGCGCTGTTGCTATCGAGCACGGGGCGGCCGCTGGAGCGCGTGCGCGTGTGGCAACTGGTGCAGCACTACGCCAAGATCGCAGGGCTCAAGGTGTATCCGCACATGCTGCGGCACAGCTTTGCGACACACTTGCTGATCGGCGGGGCGGACCTGCGCGTGGTGCAGGAGATGCTGGGGCACGCGGATATCGCGACGACACAGATCTACACGCATGTGGATCGCACGCGGCTGAAGCAGGTGCATAAGCAGTTTCATCCGCGGGAGAGGAAGAAGGGGTAGTCACGTCGCGATGTCGTGCGATCGTAATGAAGCGAGGCTGCGACGGTGACATGCGATCGCGAGCATGAGTGCGACGGGGAAGAAGAGAAATAGCGTCGCGGCACCAAACATCACGATGCTGATCGCTGAGGCCAGTGGTGAGCCCAGGCCCGTGTAAGGGTCTTCCATCGGAAGCAGTAAACGCGTTGTTGGCAGCGTAAAGACGGCGATGACGTTCGCGTATGTGAAGATGCGATGGCGATTGCTGGGTGGGTGGACGCCTGAGTCGCGAGCGTGCACCACAAACGTTGTGACACTGACGGCGAGCCCAGCCATCGAGAGGATGACGGCGAGTGCGAGGAGTGCTTGAAGTGCGGCGGCGGACATCCAGAGTGGCTGTTGATAGACCGGCCAGAACTCGATTGCGGTGAAGACGCAAATCAGGGTGGATAGGACGTTGGGAAGTACGCACCAGAGCGCGGCGAGAACACGTATCGCGTGGGAGACATGGTGTAGATATGGCGGATACGTCGTTGGCATCGTCGAGGTACGTTTCGAGCGACGGCGCGTTCGTGGTGGAGGCGAATGAAAACCGCTGAGCGTGGCTCAGCGGTTGTGAGTGTGCAATTGCGAGTTCGGCGAGGGCTTGCGCCCTGCGGTTCCTTTGCTACTCGACGGTGACGCTCTTCGCCAAGTTGCGCGGCTTGTCCACGTCATGCCCGCGCAGCACAGCGGCGTGGTACGCCATCATCTGCATGGGCACAACTGCCAGCAGCGGGCTGAGGCATTCGGGGATATCCGGGATGTACATGACATCTTCAGCGTAGTGCTTGATTTCGTTGTCACCTTCGGTGGCGATGGCGATGACGTGACCGCCTCGGGCGCGGACTTCCTGGATGTTGCTCATGACCTTTTCATACTGCTTGCCGCGATTGGCGATGAAGACGGCGGGCATGCCTTCGTTGATGAGGGCGATGGGGCCGTGCTTCATTTCGGCGGCGGGCATGCCTTCAGCGTGGATGTAGCTGATTTCCTTGAGCTTGAGGGCGCCTTCCATGGCGGTGGGGTAGTTGTACCCGCGGCCGAGGAACAGCCAGTTTTCGCGTTCGACGTAGCGCTCGGTGATCTTCTTCACCTGCGCGTCGAGCGAGAGGATCTGCTCCATCTTGTCGGGGATGGTGTTCAGTTGGCGAAGCAGATCGCCGCATTCGTGCGCGCCCATGAAGCGACGGCGGCCCATCCACATGGCCATCATGGTGAGGACGGCGACTTGGCCCACGAAGGCCTTGGTGCTGGCGACGCCGATTTCCGGGCCCACGCGCAGGTAGACGCCGGCATCGGTTTCGCGGGCCATGGTGCTGCCCACGACGTTGATGACACCCAGCGTCACTGCGCCGCGGTCTTTCGCTTCGACCAGTGCGGCGAGCGTGTCGGCGGTTTCGCCGCTTTGCGACACGGCGATGGCGACGGTGTTTTCTTCGATGATGGGGTTGCGATAGCGGAATTCGCTCGCGAACTCGCTGGTGCTGGGAATCTTCGCGAGGTCTTCGAACAGGTAGCGGCCGATCATGGCCGCGTGCAGTGCGGTGCCTTGGCCCAGCAGCACGACCTTCTTCGCCTTCACGAGTTCCTTGGCGTGATCTGCGAGGCCGCCGAGAATCACCTTGCCTTCGTCGCTGTTGAAGCGGCCGCGGAAGGTGTTGCGCAGCGCCTTGGGCTGCTCGAAGATCTCCTTCTGCATGAAGTGGCTGAAGGCGCCGAGTTCGATTTCTTCGAGTTCGAGTTCGAGCTGCTGGATCTTGTGCGTGACCGGCACGTTGTGAATCGTACTGGTGCGGAAGCCCTTGGAGGTCATCTTGACGACGTTGTAGTCGTCGAGCATGATCGCCTGACTGGTGTGGCTGATGATGGCCGCGCCGTCGCTGGCGACGACGTACTCGCCATTGCCCACGCCCACCATGAGCGGGCTGCCCTTACGCGCGACGACGAGAGTGTCGGGCTCGCGCTCGCAGATGACGGCGATGGCGTACGCGCCGGTGACTTCGCGCAGCGCGGCTTGCACCGCGGCTTCGAGGTCACCTTCGTAGAGCTCGCCGATGAGCATGGCGAGGACTTCGGTGTCGGTCTGGCTGCTGAACTTGTGGCCCTTCTCTTCGAGCAGGGTTTTCAGTGCGGCGTAGTTCTCAATGATGCCGTTGTGGACGACGGCGATGCCGACCTTGTCGTCGCGGTGGGGGTGGGCGTTGAACTCGGTGACGCCGCCGTGGGTGGCCCAACGCGTGTGGACGAGGCCGACGGTGCCGGGGAGGCCGCCCATGGACTCGAGCTTGTCTTCAAGGTTGGCGACGCGGCCGACAGCTCGGACGACCTGGAGCTTGCCGTTGTTCAGGGTCGCGAGGCCCGAGGAGTCGTAGCCGCGGTATTCGAGGCGCTTGATGCCCTCGAGCAGGATGTTCTGGCAGTTTCTCGAACCGACGTAGGCGACGATGCCGCACATAAAGCGAGTTTCCTTCCTCTAGCGTCCGCGGCGTAACCCTCGCCGGGACAGCATACTAGCGGCCCGAAATCAGATGGCGACAGCCACCATGCGAAAGATGGCTGACGAGAGATCAGGCGAGCAGTCGCCTGCTCGTGATATACAGATCGGCGAGAACCCTTGTTCGATGTTGCTGGAATACGCGGGTGGAGGTCCGAAGGTGTTGGGGAGGGGGAGGTTATGGGGAAGTTGGGCGGTTCTTGCGCCCCCCAGACCGCGGGATTGGATAGGGGGTGGAGGGCGGCAAGGACGAGCGTTCACTTGACTTGCGTCGTCGTGTCGATACTTTTCAGTGTCCCGCGGGCTTGTGATCTTCGGGACTCAGCGTGCCGCAACAGCGTCAGGACAGGGCTGCTCGTCGCAAGACAGGATGCCCAGGGTGACGCAGTGATCCACGGCGTGCTGAAGGGTTTGCCAGCAGGACGTCCCCCGTTGGGTTTTCGGACCCAGCCGCGTCACTGGTCCAACGAGCCGATCGCCCGCAAAGTGATCGAAGGACCGGAGACACTCGACCTCTCGCTGCCAACCGCACGCTTCACTGGCAGGTTGAACCGCCATCCTTGAAACAACTCAACGCCCGATGCGCGTACGCGCCGGGTTTTCGCCGACCTGAACGGCTCTTGATCTGAGAGCCTGCAGGCCGGTGTCATCGGCGAGCGACGCGTGATTGCGGCGTCCGCCGGGGTTGTGTCGACGGTGCGGTTTTGGTAGTACATCGCATGCCTCGTGCAACGTTCAATAAAGTGTCGTCAGTCGTTGGTGAGTGGACAGACAGAGTGACCGAAGTCGTGCGTCCGACGCGCGATGGGGCGCTGGTGCAGCAGGCACCGGTGATTGACCCGGCGGTGCGCCAAGGCAAGGCCATCAAAGGCGGCCTAGCTGTCCTGATTCCGGCGTACAACGAGGGGAAGTTCGTGGGCGAGACGATCAAGTCCGTCCTTGAACAGTCCGTGCCGGTGGATCAGATCATCGTGATTGATGACTGCTCAACGGACAACACGGGTGAAGTGGCCCGGTCGTTTGGCGTGTCGGTCATGCGGCCGCCCAAGAACTGCGGGAGCAAGGCAACCGCGCTGAACTTCGCGCTGCCTCACGTGACGTGTGAGTACACGCTGGCGATTGACGCGGATACGACGCTGGCGCACGCCGCGATTGAAAAGCTGATGCGCGTCTTTGATGACAAGACTGCGGTCGATGAGAGTGGGGAGAGCACGATCGCCGCGGTGTGCGGGATGGTGATTCCTCGCAACGTCCGCACGATGTGGGAACGCGGGCGGTATATCGAATATTTGTACGCTTTCACGTTCTACAAGCCCGTGCAGGATTACTACGACCGGCCGCTGATCGCTTCGGGATGCTTCAGTGCATATCGCACGGACGTTCTGAGACAAGTCGGTGGCTGGAGCACACGCACGGTGGGCGAGGACATGGACCTGACGTGGTCGGTGTACATGCTCAACAAGAGCGTGCGCTTCGCAGAAGATGCGGTGTGCTACCCGGTGGAGCCGCACAATTACCACTTCATCAGCAAGCAGCTGAATCGCTGGAGCCATGGCTTTGCGCAGTGCGTGAAGGTGCACTGGAAGGAAGTGCTTGAAGTGCCCTTCCTGCGGACGATGGTGGCGGTGGCGACGTGGGACGCGATCATGGCGGTGCTTGGATTCTTCGTTTTGCTGCCGCTTTTGGCGATTTTCGTGCACCCGTTGTTCCTGGTGGGGTATCTGATCGACATTCCGACGGTCGCGGTGCCCGTGCTGTACAAGGCGATTCAGCGCGGCGAACTGGGACGGGCCCTCGCGAGTCTGCCGGGCTTCTTCGTGCTTCGCTTCGTGAACGCGATTTTCGTGATCCGGGCGTTCTGGAGGGAGTTTGTGGCGAACAAGCCGCTGCTGGTGTTTGAGAAGGGGCACGGCTGACGCGAGGTATTTCAGCACATCATGATGCGTCCCGAGCGTTTGGGATTACGCACAAGATTGACCAAAAGTAGCCACAAGTTTGGATCCTACCGGGCAAAGTTTACGTATACTAACTGCCCGGAAATTCTGAAAGGTTTCTTATGTTTGCCGGTCTTCCGGGAACTGGTGTTGGTGGTATGTTCTATCTTCTGCTTTCGCTGTGGATGCCCTTCCACGAGCTCATTCGGCTCTTTCAGGGGCGCAGCAGCGTGGCACGATGGAAGATGATCGCTCGGCACTGGTGCCTGTTTGCCGCCGTCATTGGCGTCATCTGGGGGCAGACTGCGTTGCTCAAGGCGTTGGTTCCTGTCAGTCAGCAGGAGCAGGTGCACGCGGCGATGCAGGCGAAGCTTGAACCGGTCGCGCCTGTCGCGACGAGCACCATGATGGCCGCGAGCGCCTTGATGGCGCTGGTCAGCCTGGCGGCAGTCGTTGGTGTGGTCTACATGCTGCGTATGGGCGTTGCGGTTCGCAAGCTCATTGCGGCTTAAGCCGAGTTCTTCGGCATCGGGTGTTCTTCAGTCAGCGTTCTTCTGGCTTGTCTTCAGATGTTTCTGTTCAGTCGGTATCGCGCTGCACGCAGTCTGCGTGGAGGCCTTTGGTCGCCTGCGCGATAGGCGATGAGCCGGTTGCGGTTTGGCCTGGCGGCTGAGCCGGATCGCCAGTTGCTTCAGATAAGTTACGGTATTTCTACACAAGTCTGCATGATTCAGGCGCCATCGCCGCATGGATGTCCCGGATGACATCGCCTTGCAGCGATGGGTTATCGCATGTCCTGTTCCTTCGCGTTCACGCTTCGCAGGCGTGAACGTCACAGATTGACGCGTTGCGATGTCGGCCGCCCCCCACCCGACTCGCGCGTGTCACCCCGGCCCCGCGCTCGTTGCGGGGTCGGTTCTTTTTTGGGCGGACGCGTGCTGTCTCGCGGCACCTCTTCGTGGTACGATCGCGGCCTCTCGGAGAAACACATGCTTTTCATGCTTGCCGCCGCTGTCACTCCTCCCGCTCCGCCTGCGCTGACCGCGCCCGAAACCGTGCAACAAGCGGTGGGGGTCGCGCCTGATCGACTGCTGCAGTTGATTGAGACGTACGGCATTCCCGTCGTCAAGGCGGTCTTCATTCTGGTCATTGGGTGGATCATCGCGGGGTGGTTGAGCAAGCTGGCGAGCACGGCTTGCCGCAAGGCCAATCTGGATGAGACGCTGGCGCGGTTTCTGGGCAATATCGTGCGGTGGTTTGTGATTGCGGCTGTCGCGATCACATGCCTTGCGTCGTTTGGCGTGCAAGTCGCGAGTCTTGTGGCGGTGCTGGGTTCGGTGGGTGTGGCCATCGGTCTGGCGCTGCAGGGTTCGCTCAGCCATATCGCGAGCGGCGTGATGCTGCTGATCTTCCGCCCCTTCAAGGTCGGTGACTTTGTGACGGCGGGCGGCCAGACCGGCATCATTCATGAGATCGGGCTGTTCTCCACCATGCTGGATACGCCGGACAACCGCCGGATCATCGTGCCCAACGGGGCGATTGTGAGCGGCGTTATCACGAATGCGACGTATCACCCGCAGCGCGTGGCCGATGTGACGGTGCAGGTGGATGGAAGCGTGAGCGTGGAGGCGGCAAAGCTGGCACTTACACAGGCGGCGTCGGCGGTGGTGGGGCGGGATGCGAGCAAGCCGCCGGCGATTGCGCTGACGGGCATGGGAGCGGCCAATTCGTTCAATGTGTCGGTGTGGTGCGCGACGGGCGAACTGGACGCGGTAAAGGAACGGCTGCTGCTGGCTCTGAACACGGTGATCGCGGCGAAGGGCATGGGCCCGGCTGCTCCGGTCACGCTCGTCAAGAACGTGTGACGCAACGCCCGATGAAACAGGCATGCATCGCATGCTTGCGGCGGAAAACACGTGGGAAGTCTGGAACCAGCGCGCGACGGAGTATGGCATTCCCGCGCTGAAAGTTGTGCTGTTCATGGCGGCGGCGTGGCTGCTTGCGCGATGGGTGTCGTCCCTGATTGAGCGCAGCATGGCGCAGGCGCGGGTGGAGAAGAGCCTGTCGCACGTCTTCTCGCGGGTGGCGCGATATGCGATTCTGCTGGTGGCGGGGTTTGTCGCGCTGGGTATCTTCGGCATCAATACCGCCAGCTTTGTGGCGGTGCTTGGCAGCGTGGGCTTGGCTGCTGGTATCGCGGCGGGTTTGGCGGCAGGCTTTGCGTTGCAGAACACGCTGGCGAACATCGCGGCGGGACTTGCGCTGCAGATCACGCGGCCTTACGAAGTCGGCGACCTGGTGCACGTGGGCTCGCAGACGGGGACTGTCGAGGCGCTCACGCTGTTTGCCACGCGGCTGCGAGCGGGGGATTCGCGGCTGGTCACCATTCCCAACGCGCAGGTGCTGGCGGGAAGCGTCGAGAATTTGTCACATGAGCAGACAAGCACCGTGAGTGTGCCGCTGGGGGCGGGTTTGGGCGCGAGCATCGACATGGTGCGCGACACGCTGGTGCAGAGCGCGTCGAACGTACGAGGACGCGCGGAGGGAGCGCTGCCTGCTGCGACGCTGACGGCAGTGGATGATCTGAAGCAGCGGTGGGTGGTGTCGCTCCGGGTGAAGCCCGGCGAAAGCGAGCGTGCCCGCGAGCGGCTGTTGCAGGCGTGCAAAGAGGCGTTGGATCGGGCGCGGCTGGCGTAAGCGCTGCATTCGGCAGTCGTGATTCGGCAGTTGTGCTGGCGCAGACCAGTTGGGCCATGTTGCAGCGGATTCAGCGTCACGCGAACGCTGACTGTCTATGCAAGATGCACCGATTCGCTCCGAGCAGCGAACAAGTGGGACAAAGTGTTGGGGTGCACGTCAGTTGCGCCACTTGCGAATGCAGAGGGTGTCGTTCTGGCCACCGAAGCCGAAGCTGTTGCTCAGGCACACTTCAACACCCGTGTTGCGAAGATCGCGGGCGGCGTTGGGCACGTGGTCAAGGTCGCACTCGGGGTCGGGCGTCGTGAGATTCATCGTGGGCGGCAGCATGCCGGTTTCGATGGCTTTGACGCAGGTCATGAGTTCGACAGCGCCGGCGGCTTGAATGAGGTGGCCCAGCATGCTCTTCACGCTGCTGAAGGGCACTTCTTTCGCGAGGTCGCCAAAGAGGCCTTTGACGGCGCGAGTCTCGATGCGGTCGTTCTCTTTGGTGCCTGTGCCGTGTGCGCTGATGTAATGGACCAGCGGGCGGCCGTCAGGCCCGCGCTCACGCGGGGAGATGCCGGCTTGGCGGCAGGCTTGCGACATCGCGGCGATGGCGCCCTTGCCGTCGGGGTCGATATCGGTAATGCGATATGCGTCGGCGGAGGAGCCGTAGCCGGCGACTTCGGCGATGATCTTGGCACCGCGCTTGAGGGCGTGCTCGGCACTCTCGAGGATGAGCATGCCGGCGCCTTCACCCATCACGAAGCCGTCGCGTTCGGCGTCGAAGGGCTTGGCGGCGTGGGCCATCTCTTCGCGATTGGTGCTCATGGCGGTGAGGCGAATGAAGCCAGTCATGCCCAGCAGGTGGATCATGCTGTGCGCGCCGCCTGCGAACATGAGGTCGGCGTCGCCTCGCCGGATGATCTCGAATGCTTCGCCCACGGCCTGGGTGCTGGCGGCACATGCCGTCATGCAGTTGAAGCTGGGGCCCATGCAGCCGAAAGCTTCTGCGATGTGCGTGAGCGTGCTGCTGGGTTCCTGCTCAATCTCGACGGTGCGCGTCATGCGGCGCAGGCCTTCACTGGCCCAGGCACGATCATCGATCGTGCGTGAGTCGGCTTTCCAGCCCGCAAGATTGGTCGCGAGGAAGTGCGAATAGTCCAGGCTGCCTTCGCCCGCGCCGAGGTAGATGCCCATGCGCGAGGGATCAAACCAAGCGCTGGGCGACACGCGGAATGCGCCGCCTGCGGCGGGGCCGCCTTCGTGGCCCAGGCCCGCTTGACGCCATGCCTGCGCGGCCGCGGCGAGTGCGAACTGGCTGCTGAGGCCAACGTGCGCGAAGCGATCGTGCTCGGCCAGAAAGTGGGCGAGGTGGAAGTTCTTCACTTCCGCCGCGAAGTTGGTGGCGAAGGTTGATGCATCAAACCGCGTGACGGGCCCGATGGCGGTCATGCCGTTGAGCAACTTCGCCCAGACAGATTCCACGTCACTGCCCAGAGGAGTGACCCAGCCCATACCGGTGATGACGACGGGGGAAGGCATAGAAGGCAGTCGGGACTGGGCACTGGGCACGAGGGTGAAGACGGGAAGACGGAAGGGCACGAGGCACGGAGCGGGAAGGCAAGCGGGCGCGAGTGCATTTCACTCGTGCCTCGTACCGCAATCCCGAGTACCTACTTACTGATCAAACTCACTGTCGCCCTCATCATCGCCCTCGTCGAGGGTGATGCCGCGTTCTTTGGTGATCTTGTCGATATTCACGACTCGGACGAGGCCGTCCTTGAGGCGGCGTTCGGCGAAGTTGATGATGAGGCCCAGTTCGAGGTCAGCAGCCTTGAGCTTGGCTCGCAGCTCGAGGCGTTCGTAGGTCGTGACGGGACCGGGGCGGGCCATGATCTCGAGGAAGAACTTGCCATCGATGAACAGGTCGGTCGCGGCTTCGCCCACTTTGCGGTCGCGGTACATGACGGGGATGTTGTGTCCGTGCTTGTACGAGACGCTGAGGGCGTCGAGTTCCATCTTGAGGGCGTTGGTGTACGCGGTTTCGTCGTAGCCCGGGCCCAGCAGCTTGTGCACTTCGATGGCGGCGCCGATGGCTTTGCGGCTGGCTTCGGTGGTTGCTGCGTCGAGGGCGGAGAGGGGAATGCCGCGACGATCGTCGCTGCCACGTCCGCCGCCGCCGCCGCGATAGCCGCCGCGTCCGCGATTGCGGTCGCCTCCGCGATCACCGCCACGATCACCCCCGCGATCGTTGCGATCGTTGGAGTAGCGAGAGCCTTGGTAGTCTTCGTTGGACATTGATGAACTCCGTTGATGTGCTGAAGGCGGAGGGCGGCGAACAGAAAGCAGAGAACGGGGAGCAGAGAACAGAGAGCGGGGTGTGCACCAAACTGCTGTCTGATCTCCGTTCTCTGTTCTCAGATCGCTTGCAACACCAGCGCCGCGTTTTGGCCCGCGAGGCTGCTGCTGCAGACGAGTACATTCTTGACCGGCTGGCGGCTCGACGCGGCCCGGGCTGCGCCGGGCCAGGCGGGCAGGTTGGCCGCACCCAGGCGGGCGGGAAGCGTTTGGTTCCTGATGATGAGGGCGCCGACCGCGGCCTGCAGTCCGCCGTTGCCGGCGGCGCAGTCACCCAGCGCGGGAGCGACAGCAATGCAAGGCACGTTTGCAAGCCGCTCGCCGAAGATGCTCTTGAGGGCGAGGAACTCCTGCTGATCGGTCGACGGCGCGCCAGCGGCCTGGGGAACGATGACGTCGATGTCCTCGGGCTGGCAGTCGGCATCACGCAGGGCAGCGTGGATGGCGAAGGCGAGGCCAAGGTTGCGCTCGCCCGCGGGGACATCGCGGCGAGCGTTGTGTGCTGCGCCGAAGCCGGCGACGCGGGCATAGATCGGTACGCCGCGTTTGACAGCGCTGGCGTGTTCTTCGAGGATGAGCAGGCCGCCGCCTTCGCCGGGCACGCCGCCAGGGCTGGTGGGGTCGTAGGGGCGGACGGCAGTGGTGGGGTTGCTGGTTGCGGGCAGATTGCCGTAGCGATTGGCAAGGCTCATGCGCAAGGTGCCCATGAGGCTGAGCTTGCTTTCCGCGCTGCCTGCGATGGAGACGTCGGCGGCGTCGCGCTCGATGACGCGTGCGGCTTCGCCGATGGAGAGCAGGCCGCTGGCTTCGCCGCAGGTAATGGTGTTGCTGGGACCTTCGTTGCCGTGGATGATGGTGACGTGGCAGGCCAGCATGTTGGGCAGGTACTTGAGCATCCAGAGGGGCTGCAAGTTGTTCATGCCGCCGACGGTTTGGCCTTCGTGCTGGGGAATGGTGCCCCAGCGAGAGTAATCGAATTCGCCGCGATCGTTGACGCTGGTGGCGAGGGCGCTGGTGAGTTCGAGAGTTTCCGCGGCGATGAGGCCGGCGCCGATCTGGCAACCCAGACGCGGCGGGGGGAATGTCGTGGGCTGGCCTTCGGCTGCGCGGGTCAGGATTTTCGCATCGTCGAAGGCTTCTTTGGCGGAGGCGACGGCGATCTCGGTGTCGCGAGCCATGACTTTCACGGCTTTGCGATAGCTCTTGGGCACAAAGTCCTTGGCGGAGAACTCACCGGATGCTGGCTTGATCTCGGCGCCGAGCTGACAGGGAAAACCCGAGAGGTCCATGCGTGCGGGCACGGCAATGCCGGTGGAGCCGGCGCAGAGAGCCTGCCACATCGCCTGGGTGCCGACCCCCAGGGCGCTGACGGTTCCGATACCTGTGATCACGACGCGACGAGCCATTGCGGTGAGGTTATGGCACCCGAGAAGGGCGAAATTTGCTGATGGAATGTTGACAGACCGACGATGCAGATGCCGCATGAAGGTTGTCTACCCCCTGTCGTATGGGGTCGAAGGGCCTAAAACTGAGGGAAACCGCTGTTCTCGCCGTGAGCGCGAACACGAAGGAGCAAGTCATGAAGAAGCAACTCGCGGGTTTGGCGTTGATGGTTGTGCTGGCGTCGGGCGGTGTGCAAGTGGCCCAGGCCGCTGGCGTGAATGACTTTCCGCGCAACACCGTGTTGCCCGCAGCGGAAACGCTGATCGGCTGGCAGCAGGCCTTCAACAACAGCCAAGCAGCCGTGTCCGGTGGGCTGGTTGCTCGCCTCCGTCTGGAACGTGAAGACGGCATCTGGGTGTATCGCGCGGATATCGGAGCTCCTTCGTTCCGTCAGAGCACCCGACTGGAAATGAATGCGCTGACTGGCGCGATCACCCGTAACCGTCGCAGCAACGCGGGCGGTGGTGATGTGCGTAACTACCAACAGATCGCCGCTGCGGCCAACACCATCACGGTGACGTTCGCGCAGGCTGCCGCTGCTGCGGAGACCCGCGTGCCCGGCCTGCGTGCGCACGACATCAAGCTGGAGCGTTCGGGCAATCGTCCCTTGTCGTACAAGGTTGAAATGTGGACGACTGGCGCGGCGGCCGAAGTGCGTATTGATGCCGCCACGGGCGCGATCATCAGCGTGCAGACAGTGGGCCGTCCTTCGCAGAGCACGAATCCTGGCTCGGGTGGTAACAACCCGCCCGCTGGCGGCGGCAACAACCCCCCGGCTGGCGGCGGCACGACTCCTGAGCCTGTCGCGCTGACGGGTGATTCGCTGCGGCTGGCGAATGCGATCAGCACGTCGCTGGCGACCGAGCCCGAGGGCACGATCTTCTTGGAAGCCAAGATCGAGCGCAACCGCTTCCAGAACTTCATTGAAGTGAAGACGGTGGAGTCCGGCTCGCTCGCGGCGGAAGAGATTCGTCTGGGCACTGGCACGGGCGCGATTTTCCGCCGGGAATCGGAATCGCTGGATAGCGAAGACGCGGCGGAAGTCGTTGCGGTGTTCAACGCGTTGGCGGGTCAGACCGCTATCGGCCACGTGAGCGCCATGGGTCGCGCTCTGGCTGTGCGTGCGGGCACGGTGACGGAAGTCGAACTGCAGATGGCCGGCACGATCGTGGTCTACGAAGTGAAGGTCTCGTCGGGCGGTCGCGAACGCAGCGTGAAGGTGAACGCTCTGACCGGCGCGATCGTGCAGTAAGCGACGTGCCTGGATAACAAACAGACGTTGTTCGGCGTGAACGATTCGTTTCCCCCTCCGAATCGACACGGCTGAACGAACTGCCAACGCCTGCGGAAACGCAGGCGTTGTCACTTTTGCTCTGTCCAGCTTCAGTTTGGTCCGTTCGCCAGGCGAGCGAGATCGGTGCAACAGCGACGATGCTGGGTGTGCTACCTCCTGATGCGTTCAGCAGCGATCCGTGGCAAGAGCCGTTTAGCGCGGATGATCGCGTGGTGATGTACACCGATGGATTGAGCGAAACGCTGGGGCGTGGTGGCGAGTTGTTCGGTTCTGAGCGGGTTGCGCAAGCTGTGGCGAGTGGAGAATCGCCCGAGCGTGTGGCGGCGAGTGCCGCGCAGTTTCATGTGGGCGCGGCGCGAGATGATCTGCTCGTGGTGGAAGTGCGCGGCGCGTGACGGCGTAAAGTCATGCTGTGGCAGCGGACGAGTCCAGCCTGGTCAAGCTCGCGACCGAGCAGGTGTTGGTGATCGCCACCGTCGTTGCGGCGGCGGCTGCGTTACCTGCGCTGATCGAGTTTGTTGTCGAGTGGCGCAAACGCCGCGAGCGTGTCGCGCTGAGTATGGACAACGAGCCTGTCGGTACAGAAGCTCCCCAACTGGCGGGGTTGGACGGCTTGCTGGCGGATATTGCGGACATGATCGATCGTGCGCGGTTTCCTGCGGCGTATCGCGATCTCAAGCTAGGAAACGAGCTGCTCATCATCGGGCCGCACTTGTCCGGCAAGAAGTCGCTGGCGCGGCGAGTGGCGCAGTTGGCGGGCATGTCGCGGATCATCACGATCTACAACCCGCGCAACAGTGATGCGCTGGCAAAGGCGAAGTCGATTCTGCGGCGTAATACCGACGAGAAAGTAACGCTGCTGCTACCCAACCTCGATCAAGTTTTCGAGTCCGAAGCGCCGCAGAGTGACCGCGACGAAGAAGTGGAAGCCGAGCTGGATGCGCTGATCGAGACTGTGTCGAATCGGCCCAATGTGCTTGTCATCGCGACAGCGAGCAAACTGGTCGAAGGCGATGACCTCGACAATCTATTCGGCATGAAGGTGATCTTGCCTGGCGCGGCGCCGATTGTGCGGCGACCGGGGTCACTGACGGCCGAGCATAAGGCTCTGCTGCGTGATGTGGCGACGCATTATCTCAAGCGGGCGAGCGAATCCGGCTGCGCCTTGAGCGGGTTGAGCGCGGCGGAAGCGATCGACCGCATTCTGAGTCGCGCGGGTAACTCCGCGGAAGTGGAAGACATCGTCGAAGCTGCTCGCACGACGGCGATCTTTCATCAACGCGTCAATAACGGGCCGCTCCAGATAACACAGGAGATGCTGGAGAAGGCCGTGCGTCGCGTGATGGGAACGTGATGCAGGCGTAGGCCCGTACTAGAGAGGGGCGATGACTCACTGCGGACGCCCGGGCTCAGCACATCGCCAGGAAGCTCAGCAGGCTCAGGATCATGATGCGCTTGCGAGTGTCGGACATGGAGAGCAGGAGAGTCATAAACGCCTCATCTGTGGATGTGACCGTGAGCACGGGGCTCTCGGGTGCGACGATCGTCTTCGGAGCGGCGACTGCCTCGAGCAGGTCGCTGGTCGCACCGAATTGGCGAACGTCAACAGTGGTCATAGATCAATCCACATGCCAGAGGCGGCGGGTCTGCGAATGTCGCTGACGGAGCAGGCATCCTACCGCGCCCAGCCCTGTTTGTGAAGCGAAATTGCGTCACTTCTGTGCTTCTCGGACAGCCGGCGTGATGGGGCCTGGTGCGAACGCGACGAATGTTGTCGCGACGCATCATCTGGCGTGCAACACTTGTTGCGTGAACGCAACATCACATGCATGGGCTCAGCGTTGGATCCGATCCGTTGGTTATACGGCGTGCGGCACGATGCTGCTGCTTGCCGGGCATGCCACGGCGCAGGAGGCTTCGGCCCCGGCCGCGCAGGCGGCGGTCGCGTCGCCTGATCTCGCCATGACGCGGAGCGCTCTGACGTACATCCAGCAGCGACTGCGTCGCTGGCGCGGCGAGGGCGATGAAACTGTTGCGCCTTTGCTGGGCGGTGCCAGCGCGATCTGCGTGACGCTGCGCATGGACGGTCGCGTGATCGCGCGTGTGGAGGGCTTTGGGGCTGAAAGCCTTGAAACCACGGTGACGACCGCGCTCGAGCAAGCCGCAGCACGCATTCCTGATGCGAACGATGCGCTGCAAGTGCAGGCGCAAAGGCAGATCAAGGCTCGTGTGCTTGCAGGAATTGAGATTGCGGGCGAGCGACTGCCGCTTGAGGCTGTCACGTTCGCGCAGACCAACCTCGATGTCAAGCCGGGACTTGAGGCCATTGGCGTGGAGATTGGCGGGGCGGGAGATGGGCAAGCGCCGGGTGAGATCAAGCGTGAAGTGATCTTCCCGCTTCGCATGCTACACGCGGGCGACGTGCCTGCGGCGGCGATCGTGTCGAGCATCGCGCGAGTCTCGGGTGATCCGGCGATGCCCATGCCGGGCGTGGTGGGGCAGGAATTGGGCGACTTGCGCCGCAACAAGGCGGTGCGCGTGTGGCGGGCGCCCGTGCTGCAGATGGTGGAATTGACGCCGGGTGGTCCTGGCGTGACGCTGACGCGCGGGTCGCGCGTGGTGGCGCTGCGCGAAGTGAATCTGGCGATGCTTCGTGACTTTCGTGATCGACTGGTTGATCACATCGATTCGCGCGTGGCACGCTCACCCGATGGGTCGCAACTGTTCGCGACGTACTACCCCACGCAGGATCGTGCGGATGATCTCGCGTCGCCTTTGCAGCGTGCAGTGCTGTGCACGACACTTGCGCGGAGCGGTCCGCGTGGACGCCTGCTTGCGAAGGAACTGCTGGGCGACATGCTGACACATAACTTGCAGGCGATTGATGAGCCGACGACCGCGGCTGCTACGGTCGTGACGATGGCGTGGCTCGGCATCGATGCTCCGGTGCAGGAGAAGGCGTGGAAAGACGGCTTGGAGCGAGCCCGGCAGACGCTGAGCAAAACGATCTCGCGTGGCGCGTGGAGCGATACCGTGGCTCCGGGCGGAAGAGCGATGATCTCACTGGGTTTGGCGCACGTGGCGACGACATTCCAGCGAGAAGGGGACGCAGAGAATGATCGCAACCGCGCGACCGATGCCATGCGAAACCTGATGCAGGCGAGCACGCCCGGCGCGCTTGTCACGCACATGCCGTGGTTGGGTTACGCGCAACAGCAAATGGCGGATGACGCGATCGCGAGCGCGCCCGTGCTTCGCGAGATGCGCAGCATGCTGTGGGAACGATCTGTCGCACCGGGACTGGGTGAGGCGGATCTTGAAGGTGGCATCGTCTTTGGCGCTCGTGACGCGCAGGGCATCAGCGGGCCGACGTGGAACACATCGCGGCCGCTGGCGTTCGCCGCGGCGATGCTGCGTGACACGAGGCTGACCGACGAGGCGGAGGTTTATCCGCAAGTCAGCCGCATGCTGCCGGGCCTGCGTTTTCTGCGGCAATTGGCCATCGACGACGCCAGCGCGTTCGCGTGTCCGCAGCCTGATCGTGCGATGTGGGGCGTGCGAGCCGCTCCGTGGGATTGGCGCCAGCCGATTGAAAGCAGCGCGATGACGCTGCTGGCAGTAAGTGAAGCGATTGAGAGCCTTGAAGCTATCGCCGCACGGGCTGCAGCCCCGCAGCCAAAGTGAACCGTCATGCATTGTCAAGCATCGAAGAGATGACGTGAGCGAAGCGACTGTCAATCCGTTGGTGGGTCAGCGATCGGAACTGGCGATTGAAGGCATGACGTGCGCAGCGTGCGCCGCTCGCATCGAGAAGCGACTGGTGAAGCAGCCGGGGGTGCTGGAAGCGAGTGTTAACTTTGCGAGTAAGTCCGCACAGGTGCGCTTTGATGCCAGCGTGACGGCCATCGGTGCGCTGGCCGAAGCGGTCAATGCCATCGGTTTCAAGGCGATGGTGCCCGTCGTTGCGGAGCCGGATCAGCAAGCGAGTGTTGATTCCGTTTCGCGACGTGATGAGTCGCGCGAGCTTTTGTGGCGTGTTGTGCTTGGGAGCGTGCTCGCAACGCCGGTGGTCGTGCTGGCCATGTCGCACGGCGCGGTGGATGCATTCAACAAGTCGTGGAACGTGTGGGGTCAACTGATGCTGACCGCCGCGGTGCTTGTGGTGTGCGGCGGGCGGTTCTTTGTGTCGGCTTTCAAGCAGCTACGCCACGGCGGCGCGAATATGGACACGCTCGTCGCTCTTGGCAGTGGCGCGGCGATGTTCTATTCGGTCGCGGTGACTCTGTGGCCGGCATGGTTCTCCATGCACGGTGCATCATCGCACCAGCACGGGCCGCCCGTCTATTTCGAGGCGGCGGCGGTTATCGTCGTGCTCGTGCTGCTGGGCAAGCTTCTGGAAGCCCGCGCGACGCGTAGAACAACGGCAGCAGTCGAACTGCTGATGCAACTGCAGCCCAAGCTGGCGCGGGTGGAGCAGGCGGGCGTGGAACGCGAAGTGCCCATCGCTCAGTTGCGAGTCGATGACGTGCAGATTGTGCGGCCCGGTGAGAAGGTTGCTGCGGATGGCATCGTGTTGACGGGCGCAAGCGCGATCGATGAATCGATGCTGACTGGCGAGAGCCAGCCGCGTGAGAAGCGCGAAGGTGACGAGGTGTTTGCGGGCACCATGAACGGCACCGGTGCGTTGCGTGTGCGTGTGGCTCGTGTGGGCGCGGCGACGACGCTGCAGCAGATCGTGAAGCTGGTACATGATGCACAGGGCAGCAAGGCTCCGGTCGCCCGACTCGCCGATCGCGTAAGCGGCATCTTTGTGCCGGTTGTGCTGGTGCTCGCGGTGCTCACGTTTGCAGGCTGGTGGCTGCTTGGCCCGGCAGATACGCGGCTGACCATGGGCATTGTGAGTGCGGTGAGTGTGCTCATCATCGCGTGTCCATGCGCGCTGGGGCTTGCGACGCCCACGGCGATCATGGTTGCTGAGGGGCGTGGAGCACGCATGGGTGCGCTCATTCGCAGCGGTGCAGCGATTGAGAAAGCTCATGACGTGACCACGGTGGTGCTCGACAAGACCGGGACGATCACGCTGGGGCAGCCATCGGTGGTTCGCATCGAGACAGTTGACGGCTGGACGACCGCGGATGTGCTCGCGCTCGCGGGCGCGGTGGAGCAGCGCAGCGAGCACCCGCTTGCACAGGCAGTGGTGCACGAAGCTCGCCGGCTGCACGTGCGTCTGACAGAACCCGTGGAGTTTCAGGCGGTGCCCGGCTCAGGCGTGACCGCACGGGTCGGCTCGCGGCAGGTTGCGGTCGGCAAAGCCGCGTGGCTTGAGAGTGTGGGTGTGACGCTGGGCCTGAGCGACGCTGCACGAACGAATGAGCAAGGGGCTTACACCAACCTGCACATAGCGGTCGACGGGCGCGAGGTTGGCATCATCTCGATGGCGGATGCCGTTCGGCCCACGAGTGCGGCTGCTATTGCCCGGCTGCGCGAGCAGGGCAAGCGTGTAGTCATGCTGACGGGCGACAATGAGGCGACGGCGCGCTCTATCGCGAAGACCGTCGGCATCATGGATGTCATCGCTGGTGTCTTGCCGGCGGGCAAGGTGGACGCGATTCGTGCGATGCAGCAGCGTGGCGAGCGCGTCGCGATGGTGGGTGATGGCATTAATGACGCGCCCGCACTTGCCGCGGCGGATGTCGGCATGGCGATGGGGTCGGGCACCGATGTGGCGATAGCCACCGCCGATGTCACGCTGATGCGGACTGACTTGCATGCTGTCGCTGATACCTTGGGTCTTTCGCGAGCAACGTTGCGCACGATTCGGCAGAATCTCTTTTGGGCGTTCGGTTATAACGTCATCTGCATTCCGCTTGCTGCCGGCGTGCTGTGGCCCTTTACGCAGTGGCTGCTCTCGCCCATGGTCGCCAGCGCGGCGATGGCGCTTAGCAGCGTGAGTGTGGTGCTCAACAGCTTGCGACTTGCACGCCGCGTAGTATGAAGGCGGAGGTGCATGATGGGGCTTTTCAGGCGTGTGCTCAATGCGTTCAAGAAGCCGCCCAGCGTGCAGGATCCGCGCGATAGCGAGCCCGTCGAGGTGTACGACTCGTATGGAAGGGTCATGCATGTCACTCGTGCCGTGTGGCGAGATGAAGTGCTGCCTGGCAAGATCCGGAACTCGTGGAACAACCCCGACGAACTCGATGCGATCGTCCGCGGGTCATTGCACGACGGCTTTGCGGCCAGCGTCATAGACGCTGCACGTCGTCTTGCGGAGATCGCGCCGGATCGTTCGGACGGTGCGGTTGTGCATGCCGTCACGCTCATGGAAGCGGGGCGGCTGAACGAGGCGAAGGATGTGCTGACTTCGTCGCTGCAGCGAGATGGAGAGCATGGATACGTCCTCAACAATCTTGCGAGGATTCATGCCAAGATGGGTGACACCCAGAAGGCAGCGGCATTGCTGTGGCGAGCGATCGAGGTGGATCCGAATCAGGAGCATGCCGTTGCGTGGTACGCAGCGGAGCAGCGCGAGCGACAGGGAGAAGCTGCGTACAAGGCGGCACTTCATCGCGTTGCAGCATTGCCGGGCAGTTGGTATGCACAGCTTCTTCTGGCGAGCGAAGCGATTGATCAGCAGGACTGGAAGCAGGCTCTCGCGATGTATGAGCATGCGTTGGCGCACGCTCCGTCGCCCGTGCCCGATGTCGTGCTCATGCACATCACGGGTGAGTTGGGTAAAGCGGGTCAGCTCGTTGCACTGGTGCGGCTGGCCGGATCGAGGTTTGATCCGCAGCGGCATTCGCTCGCGGTCGGCAACAATCTCATCAAGGCGTACATCGAACTTGGTGAACTCGATGATGCGTCGCGCGTGCTCGAAGGGATGCACGCTCGACATCGACCCGACTGGACGGAGGCTCTGGGCTACTGGAGCGGCGAACTGAGTAAGGCTCGGCTCGCGGAGGTGCCGGCTGCGAAGGCGGCGACTCTCGAACTGGGCTGGGCTGCATCTGCTGCACCTATCTGGTTGCCCGAGTCGTCGCCAGCGCACGAGTACTTCAATCCGACGCCGCGTGCTGATGTCCAGCTTGTGTTCGCGGGTTCGACCATCTCGCATACGGCTGCGCAGACGCAGTTGCGGCCCGAACCGGTTGACCTTGCGGGCCGCACGTCACGGGCATTGGCGCTCTTGCTTGCGGAGCACGCGTTCTTTCACACAGGCGCGGCATGCAGGGTGCTGACGCCGCAGGTCACATATCCGACGCAGTCCTTTGGATTGTTTTCTTCGGAGCTCGATCTCGAGGAGCTCTCTGCGGGTGTTTCCGACCTCGCGGATCGTCCCAGCTACTTCGTCGCCACGCACTTGGAAGAGACACCAGCTGGCTACATCGTGCACGCGCGACTTGCCGGGGCGATGAGCGGTCAGGTGCTCGCAGCGTGGTCGTGTCCGATCAATCTGGAAGATCCGCAGCCGGCTTGTGATCAACTGCGCGAGCGGCTTCTCACGGAGCTACAGGCCCACGCTGATCTCGCGCTCGTGCCTCCGCCGACAGCGTACAACACGCCGTCTGGCTCGTGGTTCGCAGACTATCTGTTGCGTTTGGATCAGTTGCTCACCATGCAACTCCTTGCGAGCCGGTCACGCGAGAACATATCCAATCCACGCGAGATATTGCAAGGGATGATTCATCACTGTCTGTCGCATCCCACGAGTATTGTGCCGCGACTGGTACTGCTCGAGACCGCGCTCCGCATGCAGCAGGCACTGCCTGCGATCAGCAGCGAGTTCTGCCGCAAGATCACCCAGTTGCACACACAGCACGCTCCGCCCGGCCCCGTGGGCAAGGCAGTGATGGCTCGGCTGCACACCTATGCGGCACGTGACCCGCAGGCTGATCTGGACTGATGTGATACTGCACGCCGTCATGGCTGTTGCGATCACAATCCGGGGTGTGATGTGTCGCTGATCGTCACGCAACTGTCGAGAGAAGCCCGCCCCTCCGACTATTCGCGGAGGGACGAGAGAGGGGGGGAAGCTAGCCGCATCGAGTGGTTAACGGCACGGGCCGCCGGCAAGCACTTCGAAGAAGGTGATCACATCCTGGTCTTCGGGGAAGACACCGTTGTTGTTAAAGTCGATGTCACCGCATGTCGCACAAGGCGACCCGGCAAGCACATTCAGGAAGTCGATGACATCCTGATCTTCGGGGAAGACACCGTTGTTGTTGAAGTCGATGGGGTCGCAGACGGGCACCTGCGGGGCGCTCAGGGCACGCAGATTGTCAGCGAGGTAGATGGCGACCAGACCCTGGGTCTGGAACTCGGAGTCGCCGCCGATGCCGACATTGGGCGAACCCGCTTCGTTTGCGGTGTAGGCGTCATTCCACAGGCCCGCTTCCGGCCCGGCCGGTCCGCCAGCCACCGCAGCGAAGTCGAGGAACTGCAGGTTCTGGAAGTAGGCCTGTGTCAGTCCGAGCGCGGTGTAGTCAAGCACGATTTCGACAACGGTGTTGTCCGTGGCACTCACCCGTTGCCACAGCACGGGCTGCGTTTGGCCGCCATTCAGCAAGCCGTCGCTGAGGATGATCTGCTGGTCGTATCCGTTGTTGCCGAACTCCTCAAGGAGGTTCTGCGTTTTGGTGACACTCGCGCCGCTGGGACCGGGCTGACCGTGGATCGGGCCGCCACGACCACCCACGTCCATGTCCGTGTCGCGATAGCCCTCCGTCTTGGCGTTGGTGAAGACGGTGGTGGGCGTGCCGGCGAAGCCCGGCTCATCCGCCGCGATGTAGTAGGAGTTACGGCCGTCCGCATCGGCACCGAAGCGGACGATGTACTTGGCCTTGAGCCCTTCGAAGGAATTCACGCCATCCTTGGTCCGCTTGTCGCGACCGAACACATCGATGGCGAAGTAGGCGTAGCGATTGTCAAAACCGAATCGTGCGCCGGTGACGTCGACGTACGAGTGATACTCCTCGCTGGCGTAGCTGCCGTTGATCAGGTTGAACGCTTGCGCGATCGGGCGTTCGTACACGTCGTTCTGATAGCTGTCGGCGGTCGCATCCACCGTGTAGAAGCGGAAGCCGCCGAAGTTGAAGTTGTTGTCGCCGGTGACAAAGTCGGTGTACTCGTTGGTGTACACGGGGGCGCTCGACGGCTGGGCCAAGGCCAAGCCAGCGAACAAGGTGAGGGCGGCAGTCGAGAGGGTGGGTTGCAGACGCAGCATGTGTGATCTCCAAGTCGTGTGTGGGCAGCGACACTTTGTCGCAGCGACGGGAAGGAGCCCGAGCAACGCGCTGAGATACATCCATCAACAAGGAAATATGTCACACGATCCTGTTCGGCACGCAGTAGTCTGATCTCTTGTGGAAATTGGCTCGTATGGTTGATCCAACTCGCCAGAACCAGCGAACCGAGCCACGTGCCTATGTCGCCAGAGCAAACCCCAGCTCTTGATGCAAATTCTCCCGGCCCCTCGCCTGGAACTGTTCAGCAGGAGGAGATCCGCGATCTTCTCTCGCGTTGCCAGCATGGTGACCAGCGTGCGTGGTCACGAGTCATTCAGCTCCACGCCGGGCTCGTGTACAGCATTGCTCGTCACCACGGTTTGTCCGAAGATCGCTGCGACGATGTCGCGCAGCTTGTTTTCACGTCACTGCTGAAGCATGTTGCGAGGATCAAGGATCCTGTCGCCCTGCCGGCATGGCTTGCGCAGACGACAAGACGAGCGTGCTGGCGCATGGTGGAGCGCATCCGCCGAGACGAGACGGCCCAGCGCGCGATGGAGCACACGGGCCTGCCCGGCGCCGCTGCGTGGGAAGATGCAGACGCGGGCGTGCAGATGCTGAGTCGACTCGAACAGGCACACGCCATTCGCGTGGCATTGGATGAGCTTGGTGGTCGGTGCCGGGAACTCCTGCGAGCTTTGTTCGTCGATTCCGGCACACCCGACTATGAGGCTATCGGGCGTCGCTTGGGCATGCCAGTTGGCAGTATCGGGCCCACCCGAGTGCGCTGTCTCGCCAAGCTCGCCGCGCTGCTCCAGCACGAGCAGAATCCGACCGAACCAAATTCCTGAGAATTCCCAAGGCGCTGTGGTATCTGACTCAGGACTTGCGACTCCTTGATCGTGCACGCTTTGGAAAGGACACTTGATGCAACCGCACACCTCACAATCAGGAGAGCCGCCATTCTCCGACGAGCAGCTCGTCGCTTTCGTCCTCGCCGAGACCGACGCGGCAACGACGAGCGCGGTTGCTTCGGCGGTGCAGGCAGATAAGCGCGTTGCCGAGCGTGTCAGTCAGTTGCGAACGATGCACGAGCGGCTTGGGCGTCTCAAGGTAGTTGATGCCAGCTTCGCGGTTTCACCTCAGCAGCGCGCAATGCTCGCCGCCATCATGCCGGCGCGGCAAGCCGACTGGTTCACAAAGCTGGCCGATCGCGCCGGCGAGGTCGCGCTGCTGGTGCTCGACTCGCTTCGTCGTCCGGCAGTTGCCGGGTATCGCTCGATTGAAACCGGTGGGGCCAGACTGCTTCGCTATGAATGCATGGAAGGCACCCTTGATCTTCGCGTGGAGTTCGACATCGTGTCGGGCCAGATCGCGATCACCGGTCAGTTCGTGGGCTCGCGAAAGCTGAGCCAGGTTCGACTGCTCCAGCACGGAAACGGAACGGAAGTAAGCTCTGTCACGGTCGCCGCGGACGGCTACTTCGAGAGCACTGCGCCTGCGGGCATGTACGTGTTCGAGCTGATTGCAACCGACGGCACATCCGCAGTGATTCCACGGATTGAACTCGGAGATCGTGATACCTCCAACCCATGAGCACGTCGACGTCCAGCCTGGTCGATATCGTCGGTCGGTTTCATGCGGGTGAAGCTGACGCGAGCGATGCCATTTTCGAATGGATCGAGCAAGCTGCGCTGGTCCATGTCAGCGCGTGTGTGGACCAGGTGACGCAGGTTGTCAGTACTCTCGGTGAAGATGATCCGGCGAGGATTTTCTGCTGGAAGGGGCTCGCGCACGCATTGTGCTACGACAACCAGTTCGCCGCAGCCGCGCAAACGCTTGCCGAAGCCGTGGCACTCGCCGCTCGATTGGGGCGTGATGGTGACCAAGCAACTCTGCTGCTGACGATGGTGCAGCCCCTCGAGCGGCTGGGACGGACAGAGGAGGCTGAAGACGTTGCCAGACGTGCGCTCAGTACGTTCACGACTCGGGGCGATGATTTCAGCGCCGCTCGTGCGATGGTCAACTTGGGTGTCGTGCGCCGCGTGCGGGGAGATTCCCGTGACGCCCTCGCATGGTTTGAACGTGCCCGTCCCGCGTTGTCGTCGCACTTGCTGGCCGCCGGCACGCTGGAAACCAACGTTGCCGAGGCGTTGCTGGATCTGGATCGATTTGAAGAGGCTGCCCAAGCATTCACGCGTGCTCGCGATCTGTTTGAGCAAGGCGGCCACACGTTGGGAATGGCCATCGCTGAGGGCAATCTGGCTGACGTGTTCAGTCGGCTTGGTCGTATCGACGAAGCGACACTGCTCTTCGCCAGCGCGCGAGAGAGATTCGCCGCGTGCGACGCGCCGGCAGACGCTGCGCGACTGCTCGCTGAGGAAGCCGAGGCTTTCAGCGTTGTGGGAGCCTATCGACGAGCGATACGGCTCTATGAAACAGCGCTGCCGGGTCTGCAGGCTCCAGGCATGACCATCGAGCTTGCCCGCGCGCACATGGGGCATGGATTGAGTCTGTTACGCATGCATGCGGGTGCCAAGAGCATTCAGGCGCTCAGGCAAGCCGTTGAACTTGCATCAGGTGACGGTACGGCGACACTGCGACAAGACGCGCAGTTGGCGCTTGTTGAGGCCTTCATCACTACCGGGCAGCTGCACGAAGCCAGCGAGCTTGTGACGCAACTGGTCCCGCATCTTGTCTCGCGTCCAGCTAAGCACACGCAGGCGATGCTGTGCTCTGCGGCTATCTCGCTGTCTCAGGGTGATGACTCAGCCGCCAAGCGGCAGCTCGATACTGCGGAAGCGCTGCTTGAAGCGACACCCGTGATCTCGTCGCGTCTGCGGTACCACGAGCTGCGGGCTCGCGCCGCTCTCGCGCAGCATGATGCCAAGACGGCCTGGTCGCAATTGGAACATGCGCTGCAGGTGGCCGAACGTTTCCGTGGAAGCATTCGCGCCGACTTCATCCGCGCGAGTTTCGCGGAAGCGGCGAGTGAGCTCTTCCAAGCGGCAATTGATGTCGTGATGCGTGACAACGACGACAAGCGACCCGAGCGGTTGTTTCATGTGATTGAGCAGAACCGCGCTCGAGCGCTGGTTGAGTCGGTCGCCGGCCGTGTCGACGCGAGAAGCTCGACGCGACATGATGCCATGGTCTCGCAGTTGAACGCCATGTACGCCACTGCCAGCCGAGTCGAGCCAGAGATCGGGCACTTGCGTCGCATTGCAGAGCTCGAAGCCCAGCTTGAGCGTGAATCTGATCGTGCAGACGCGACTCGGTCGCTGTCAACCATCGCGCCGATGCAGCTCGCGAGTGCAAGGCAGTCGTTCGGTTCGTCGGTCGCGATCATGTTCTACATGCATGATGAGCGCTTGCATGCCATGCTGGTTGACGCTGACAGGGCTCATGTGCTGTCACTGCCCGTGAGTCGTCAGCAACTGGTGTCGCTGGCTCGCCGCCATGCGCTCGCGGTTGACGTCGCAACTCGCACCGGCGGCGCAGTTGCCAACGTGGCGATGGAAGCGCTTGCAGCCGCCCTCGCACCGTTCGTGCCGCATCTGGGAGCCGCGTCGCACGTCACCGTCGTGCCATGTCGTGAGCTGCAAGCGTTCCCCATCAGCGCAATCGTGCAGTCAGTCTGCGACGCACAAGCCTTGCACACCTCTGTGACACTGGCGCCGAGCATCACGGCTGGTCTCACCTTGCGTGCTTCGCTACGGCAGTCTTCTGGCAGCACGCTTGTCGTGGGCGTGGCAGACGAGAGCGCTCCGCAGATGGAGGATGAGGCCAGAGCGGTTGCCGCATGCTACCGCGAGTCGGTCTCTTTGCTCGGGCGCGACGGTACCGCGGATGCGTTTCTCGCGCAGTTGCCATCGCACGACATCGTTCACATCGCGACCCACTGTGTCTTTGATCCTGAGTTTCCGATGGCGTCACGTCTCAAGTTGGCTGATCGCTGGGTCGCCGCCAGAGAGTTGTACGGTTCGCTGAGGCCTGGCAGCGTCGTTGTGCTCGCCGGCTGCGAATCCGGTCGTACCTCCGATGCAATCGGCGAAGATCGTTTCGGCTTGATTCGCGCCATGCTGGTCGGTGGTGCTTCGCTTGTCATCGCATCGCAATGGCGACTGCACGATGAGGCTGCATCCAGCGCCTTTCCGTTGCTGCACCAAACCGCATGTCGCGACAGTGCGCCACCGGCAGTCGCGTTTGCTCGCGCGTTGGCTCATGTCCGTCGCCTCCAAAAGCAGAACGGTGAAGCCTGGCACGTGTCAGAGAGTTTGTTTGCGAAGGGAGCACTGTTATGAATCGCACAGGTTTGCGTCTGGGCCTCCTCGCCGGTACCGCTCTGATGGGCGTCACGGTTCCTGCATTCGCAGACGGTCCGGAGTTTGAGCCCGATCGTGTGTTCGTCCGTTTGCAGCCCGGCGCCAGTATCGCCGCTGTCAATCAGACCTATGGCACAACCGTGAATCCCGGTCAGTCGATTCCATCTCGCGGCATATATCTGCTGGATTTGCCCGCTGGTGCCAGCGAGAGCACATTCGTGAGCCAGTTGCAGAGTGACAGCCGAATCGCGAGCGCCGATTTCAACTTCTACGTCATCGACGAAGACCCCAACGGCACCACGCGACGCATGTACCTGAGTGTGCCCCGCTGGTGGTATGACCAGGATGCCGTGCCCGGCATCATCGCAGCGCCCGACGCGTGGGTGCAATCACGTGGTGCTGGTATCGTGGTGGCCGTCATTGATACAGGCGTGGATGCGACCCATCCGCTGCTTGCACGCTCCGTCGTGCCCAGAGGCTTCAACTTCCTGACCAACTCGGCGAACACGCTTGACGTCGCGCAGAACGTGGACACCAATGGCAACGGCGAGATCGACCAGTTGTTCGGTCACGGCACGTTGGTCGCCGGGCTGGTGTTGCGCGTCGCGCCTGATGCTCGCATCATGCCGATCGTCGCGATGGACAGCGACGGCTATGCGACCATTTTCCGTCTGGCTCAGGGTTTGTACCACGCACTCGACAACGGCGCACATATCGCGAATGTCAGCATGGGAATGGAAGCTGATCCGCCGCTGCTCCGTGATGTCATTGCAGACGTTGAATCACAGGGGCTCATTGTGGTTGCGTCAGCGGGTAATCGCGCGAACAGCAATCCCGACTTTCCCGCCGGCACGTCCTCGCTCGGCACACTCGCAGTCGCCGCGACCACAGATAATGATGTTCGCGCCGAGTTCAGCAACTACGGTCCTTGGGTGTCGCTGAGCGCGCCGGGTGTGGATGTCGTCAGCACGGTGCCCGGTGGCGGCTACGGCGTTGCGAGCGGCACGAGCCTCTCTGCGCCTCTCGTGGCTGGCGCGGCCGCGTCGGTGCGGGCCATCTGTCCGCTGATTCCAGCATCCCAAGTCGACGCGATCATCCGCTCTCGCTCTGTTTCGATCAACGCGCAGAATCCAAGCTATGTGAATCAGCTCGGCAGCGGGCGATTGAACGTCGCGATGGCAGTGGGGGCGGTCGGTGCGCCGCTGGCGTGTGATTGCGATCTCAACAACGACGGCCTGGTCACCAAGGAAGACTTGTATCGCATGGTGGCGAACCCGGTCGACGCGAATGGCGATGGCGTCGCGAACGCGATCGACACGCGGGATCTGGTCCGCTGGATGCGTCGGACCGAGCGAACGACATTGCAGGCCCGGTAATCTCGTACACGAGCGAGATCGCTCAAATCTTCGTGTGACTGTGTATCAGGCGAGAACAGGAAGGCTCCTTTGTGGTGTCCGAGTCGACCATGCGTGAAGGTCGAGAGGACGTACAGAAAGGACCTTGTCATGAACGCTCGTACTGCCTTGTGTGTTGGTTTGATCGTCCTCACCGCCGGTGCTGCGGTTGCTGAAGCAAACCCCACGCGCCGCCGTCCGGCCCGCTCGCCTGCTCAACAGCAGCCGGCTCCTCAGCCGACAGGCCAGGGCCAGCAGCAGCAGCAACAGCAGTCCGGGGCGACCCAGAATCGTCGCGATCTGACGCTGGTCACCAACAACAGCCAGCAGCAGATCGAGTTTGTCATCGGTCCCGCGGCCGGTCAGGTGAAAGTCGTCGGCATCAACGGTGGGTCGGAGCAGAACTACACCGGCGTGAACACGATCAATCTTCGCACCGGCACGAATCTCGATGTGGTCACCTTCCAGATTCGCACGCCCAACGTGCCGCAGATCAATGTGGACACCGGCTTCGGCGACTCTGACGTCAAGTTCATCTACGAGATCCCTTCGAGCAACGTCGCTCAGTCCAATGTCAACGTGCTGGGCGGCTCGGGCGATGACAAGGTCGCGTTTGAGGCCAAGGTGCTCGCTCGCACGTTCAACGCACAGTGGAACGTCCGCAGCGGCTCGGGAACGAATGAAGTCGTCGCGAAGACCGAACACTTTGGCAATGCCGAGACCACCAATGTACTCGTCGATGCGGTGACGGGCGCAGGCTTTGACAAGCTCTCGTTCGAAACCACCAGTCAGGCTCGCCGCCAGGAACTGCGCCTGCTTGGTTCACTGGGCGAAGGCGAAGACAACGCTCTGTTCAAGTTCGACGGCGTGCGAGCAGCGACCACGAAGGTGCAGTCCAACCTCGACATGGGCGGCTCCAAGGACCAGAGCGAGATGATCGTCGTCAGCCGCGGCGGCCGCATTGAAGTCAGTGCGGATACGCGGGGCGGCGCAGGTGATGACGTGCTCAAGATGCTGCTCGAAGGTTCCGGTGACGCTGAAATCGCGCAGATCGGCGGCAGTGGCGACGACTATCTCGATATCGAACTCAGCGGTGGCATCGGCGGTCGGGCTCGCCAGATCGCCGAAACGGGCGACGACTTCCTGAAGTACGTCGTCACCGGTCCTCGTCGCTTCCAACCCACGATGGACGGCGGCGCAGGATTCGATCAGGGCCTGGGTTTCGGCCGCGTCACCAGCATCGAAGAGTTTGATCGTCAGTAATTGAGAGAGAAGACGCGCGAGTCGCAGATCTCCCCTCCTCGGCCGCGATGTCTGATCTGCGCCCGTGCCAATCAAGTGGCACGGGCGTCTTTCATTTGGGGATCGCTCGATGCATCATCGCGGCTGGGGAACGTCGTAGCGCAGACCCACGCAAGCGGGAATAGGGGGAAATCGCATGCGGAATCGCCACATCATGAAGTCGGCGGCGCGAATGCCGAGTTCATCAAACAGCCATGTCAGCAGTTCACGCTGATGCGGCACATCGGGCGAGACGGGCGCGCCGTCGGCTTGACCGAGCGACTCCAACGACTCATACGTCGGAATCGTGCCGAACGTGTCGTCGCGCAAATAGGGGTGTTCGCCTTGCATCGTGCTGTGCACACGCACGGTGGGCGTGGGCACATCGCTCGGCAGCAACACGTCGTAGCAAAGCCGTTCTGCGGGGGTCACGACGTGCATCAGCGTTGCGTCCGTCTTGACATCGCGTCGCGGCATGTTCGAGATCAGTTCCGCCGTCACAATGTCCAGCGCCGCCAGTTGTCCGACAGAACCTGGCATCAGCTCGTCTTCCGCCGTCACACCCGCGAGCAGCCTTCGCCGAATAGGCAGCGACGTCTGTGAGCAGAACCGCGTGAGGAGCAGCGGATTGTCCTTGTTGTCGCCGAGCGGCTTGCGGTTGAGCGCGGACGAAGGGCCATCGCTGTGCACAAGTGTCGTTCGTGCGATGATCCACGAAACATCCGCGCGATTGCGCCGTAAGCCGAAAAAGCCTCGCACGCGAGCGACGTCGGGCATGAACCCAGCTCGTGGCGGCAGCACGATATCGAGTTGATACACCGTCTGCGTTTGAACACCCAGAAAGTGTGACTGGCTGCGAAAGCCATCTCGGCGCATCGCGAGTTCAAAACGCTTGCGGCCCTCTTCGCTCAGCGGCCCCAGCAGAATGTCGGCCGATGCACGATCGCCCGCGTGGACGCTTGTCAGGTTGCGGAACCGCTCAAACGCCTGCATCGCGTTGCCGAGCAGTTCCGGTTGCACACCCAACTTGCCCGCCGCATCCAGGAACTGCTTGAAACCCTGCCGCCCAGGAATGTGAGCGGCCGATGGGCAGGTGTCCACACCTTGCGCAATGTGCCAGATCTTCCATCCCAGACTGCGATCGAGCCCGAGTCGCGTGGTGAGATGGATGGCACGTTCCACGCCGCCGCAACTGCCCAGAATCGCGGCACACGTTCGCCGCAAGTCTCGCAGGACATCAACCGCTTCGCTGTCAAAGCCTGTGATAGGGACGTGTTTGGGTTCAACCCGCGTCATGCGACCAGATTGTACGTTATCTTTGAAATCTCTGCAAGCGAAATGTCGAGCAAAATGTTTGAACATTTGTCTTGCGACAATGTCTTCGTTCGATTAGGCTGTGCTTCGTCCGATCGTCGCTAGCCACTTCCCCAACGGAGACTCTCATGGTTACTGGTCGCGTTTCCTTTGCTGCGATGTTGTGTTTGCTCGCCACTCAGGCGGCGAGTGCCGCCACGTTGTTCGTGCCGTCGAACTTCTCGACCATTCAGGATGCGATCAATGCGGCGGCCCCAGGCGACACCATCGTCGTTGCTCCGGGTTTCTACGTCGAGCAGCTCGATCTGCTGGGCAAGTCTCTGACGATTCAGTCTTTGGGCGACGCTTCCAACACCACGATCTCGTCCACCGTTGGTCCGCTTGTGCGGGTAAGTAACGCGACGAGTGCCACACTCCGCGGCTTCACGTTGACGGGCGTTTTCGGCAGCAGCGGCTCGGGCGGCGCGATCCTCAGTCAGAACAGCGGACTGACGGTCGAGTCATGTAGCTTTACGAGCAACTCTGTCATTGACGGTGTCGGTGCCGCGATCTACGCAGATGGCGGATCGCTCACGCTCCGCACCAGCAGCTTCGTGACGAACGGCGCGGCTTTCATCGATGCGGCGACGTCTGGCGTCGGCGCTGCCGTCAGCATCAACAACGCGAATGCGACGATCACGAGTTCGACGTTCACGGGTAACGTCGGCACCAGCATGGGCGGAGGCGCGGTCGGCGTCACTGGCGCGAGTGTCGTCACAGTCACCACTTCAACCTTCGAAAACAACGCGGTGAACGTGCCGTCAGGCGCGACAACACTAGGTGGTGGTGGCGCTATCTCAGTACGTGATACTGCGACGCTGACAGTCTCGGGCGGATCATTCAGCGGCAATCTCTCGGAACGCGGCGCTGGTGGAGCGATTCGTGTTGGCGCCAGCAGCGGCATGACGCCCAACCTCGCCATCTCCGGCGCGACTCTCACCGGCAACACATCAACTGGCAGTGGGGGCGGCGCGGTGGCGTTCGGAGGGACGGGCACCTGCTCGATCGTCCTGTCAACCTTCGATGGCAATCGCGCCACGGGCAGCTCTGGAGGTGCATTCAGCACGCTCAGCACAGCGTCGGCGAGTAACGGCGGTGTGCTGATTGATGATTGCACCTTCCGCAACAACGCCGCCGGTGTCGCTGGCGCGGTGCAAATCGCTTCGCTGGTCGTCATCACCGATTCATTGTTTGAAGGCAACGAAGCGACGGGCGCCACGAGCGGCAGCTTTGTGCTCACCGGCGGCGCCGGCGCGGTGCGATCCAGCACCGCTCCTGTCGGCACCCGCATTGAACGTTCCACCTTCCGCAACAACGTCGTGCGGTTTCAAGCTGGCGATGGTGGCGGCGCGATTCGAGCTTCGCGCGGGTTCCTCGCCATCAATGACTGCACCTTTGAAGACAACCGCGTGGAAGTGAACCCTTCCAACAACTTCACCATCCACGGTGGCGCGGTGCACCTTGAAGGTCGCTCCACTAGTACCTTGCCTGTCTTCAGCGTCACGAACTCGACGTTCCGCCGTAACACCACAAGAGACGCGACCTTGGGCGTCGGTGGGCGAGGCGGCGCGATCTACACGACGCTGCGTCAGCAGTTGACGATCACCGGCAACACCTTTGTCGACAACACGTCGCAAGATGGCGGTCACATCATGGTCGAGACGACGTTCGCTGGACCTGTGGTCTTCAGCGACAACAGTTTCTCCGGTGGTGGCGCGATCCCGACGTCTGCACCATTCCCCACGCCCGGCCAAGGTGGCGATGGCGGCGCCGCCTCCATCGTGACGGGATTCACGTCCACGTCGCCCATGGTGATTAACAACACCACCGTGACAAACGTGACTGCGAAGAACAGCGGTGGATTCTCGATCACATCTCCCACACAGCCGATCGTGATCGAAGACTCCGTCTTCACGAACGTGCAAGCGAACGCCATCTCCAGCAGCAACGGCGGAGACAACGCCGCGCTGAACATCAACAGCATCGGAACGACCATTCGTCGATCCTCGTTTACTGGTCTTCGTTCCAAGCTCAATGGTGTCCGCATCATCGGCCCAGCAGACTCGACTGCCGTGATCGATGATGTTCGCTTCGAAGACTGCGATGCCATCCCGTTTGGCAGCAGCTTCGGCGATGCCGGCGGGCTTCGCGTCGGCGTGTCCAACATCACCATCCAACGTGCGACGTTCATCGACTGTGATGGTCGCATCGGAGGCGGCCTGTACGTTGAAGGTACAGGCCCGCTGATTCTGCGAGACTCCACGTTCGATGGTTGCAGTGCGACAGGCAACAACGGCGGGGGCGCCCGCATCGCTCGCAACGGGCTTGTTCAGATTGATCGCGTGACATTCGTCGACAACAGTGCCGCACGCGGTGCCGGCCTCTGGTGCGATAGCGCTATCACCACGATTTCGAATTCGCTCTTCGCGAACAACACGAGCACGAACAACGACGGTGCTGTCGCTCTGGACGGCAATGGCTCCCATCGATTCTTCAACAACACCGTCGCGAACAACGCAGGCAACGCGATGTACATCGCGACAGCACAGAATGATGAACTGCTCAACAACGTGATCTGGGGTAACACCGGCCCTGCAATCGTGGAAGTCAACAGCGGCGGCGGCAACGCGGCGGTTGTTCCGGCTTCGTACAACATCGTGCAGGGTGGATATGCGGGAAGCATGAATCTCTCGCTCGACCCGCTGCTTGTGGACCCCGCGAACGGTGACTTCACGCTCAACACGGGCTCACCCGGTATCGACGCGGGCGACAACACGCCATTGGGCGATGCGCTGACGCTCGACCTTGCTGGCAATCCGCGCTTCATCGATGTCGCATCCGTCGTTGATATCGGTGTTGGCCCCGCGCCCGTCGTGGATATCGGCGCCTATGAGCGGAATGAGCCGCCGATTGTTTGCGATGACATCGACTTCAATAACAACGGCGTCTTCCCCGAAGATCAGGACGTGCTCGACTTCTTCGAGGTTCTCGCCGGCGGCAGCCCTGCGACCTGCGACCTTGTGGAAGGGTGCAACGACATCGATTTCAACAACAACGAAGTGTTCCCCGAGGACCAGGACGTTGTGGACTTCTTCAACGTTCTCGCGGGTGGCCAATGCCCGTGAGTGATGGCATCCAGAACGCATCATCACCTTTCATCAGCATCCCATTCATTGTGATCGTGACCAGAGGAGAATGTTCATGACCCGTACTGCATGTTCGCTCGTCGCAGCCCTCACCCTTTGTGCCGGTTCCGCGTTCGCAGCCGTTATCAATGTGCCCGCTGATCAGCCGACCATTCAAGCAGCTATCGCAGCCGCCGCCAACGGCGATGAAATCGTCGTCGCACCAGGAACCTACAGCGAGCAGATCAACTTTCTTGGCAAAGCAATCGTCGTCAGATCGTCAAGCGGCGCGGCCAACACGATCATCTCCGGCGGCGGAACGCTCTCGGCGCTGGTGACCTTTGCAGGAGGAGAAACGGCATCGAGCGTGATTCGTGGCTTCACGCTGCGCGAGGCGGGGCCTGCGGCTGATCTGGGCGGGGCGTTCTCCATCACCAACGCAGGTCCGCAGATCGAATCTTGTATCGTGGTGGACAATGTGCAGGCTCTGACAGGCGGCGCGGGTGCGTACATCATCGATGCCAGTCCCACGTTCGTCGGTACTCGCTTCGCGAACAATTTCACCAACACCTCAGGCAGCGCGTTGTACATCGCCGGCGTCTCGACCGTCAATCTTGTGGACTGTCAATTTGAGAACAACGAAGATCCGGACGCCGGCGGCAATGCGGGAGCGATCTCGATTACGACCAGCACGCTGAACATCACCAATAGCATCTTCCGCAACAACGATGCTGGGGGAGGTGGCGTGGGCGGTGCGATCAGCGCTGACGCCAGCACGCTGACGATCAATGGCGGCCGCTTTGAGAACAACGTCGCATCCGACGGCGGTCTTGGCGGCGCAATCTACAGCGGCGCGGGCGAACTCTCTGTCACCAATGTCACATTCATCGGCAACCAGGGTGGCGCGATCTTCGTCGATGGTGGTTCCGCGACAATCGCGACCAGCAACTTTGAAGACAACATCAACGAAGGCGCCACGGGCGGTGCGGTCTATGTCAGTGGGGCACAGGCCACTATCACCGGCTCGACGTTCCTTCGGAACCAGGCTATCGGCGGTGGTGGTGGGGGGGTCGGTATCGACGCGTTCCTCACCACATCGGTCGTGACCATGACCGATTCGACCTTTGTCGAGAACGAAACGCCCGGCGGCAGCGGTGCGGCGCTGTACGTTGAAGGTTCGATTTTCGCGAATGTCGATGCTATCTCCACCACGATCGATCGTTGCACCTTCGTGAACAACGGCTTGCTCGATGATCCGACCAATGGCACATCGGGCTCGACGATCGAGCTTCGACGTCGTACCGACGTCCTCTTCACCAGCAGCCTGCTTACGGGCAACACTGGCGGCGTTGGCTGTGTCGCGCTCGCAAGCAATGCTCGCGCTCGCGTCGTGAATTGCACGCTTGTTGATAACGTGCCCGGACCCTCGAACCGGACCTTCTTCCTTCCTGCTACCGCTGTGCTTCAGGTGCGCAACAGCATCGTGCGGGGAAGCACCGCCTCGAATCGCCGCATGTTCCCGCCTTCACTGCCGGTGGCTGCGTTGAGCGTGGAGTACTCAAACGTTTCGGCGGGCTACGCGGGAATCGGCAATATCAATAGTGATCCCGACTTTGTCGATGCTGTCGGTGGCGACTATCGACTGAACGCGACCTCGCCCAGTGTTGACGCAGGTGATGCGGCGGCTGTGCCTTCATCGTCACTGCTTGATCTTGATGGCGACGCACGTATCGTCGGGCCGACCGTTGACATGGGTGCGTACGAACTCGGTGGCAGCATCGGCTGTGACGATGTCGACTTTAACAACAACAACGTCTTCCCAGAGGATCAAGACGTCGTTGACTTCTTCGAAGTTCTCGCCGGCGGCACGCCACCGACATGCGACACGGTCGAAGGCTGCAATGACATCGACTTCAACAACAATGGTGTCTTTCCGGAAGATCAGGACGTGATCGACTTCTTCACCGTACTCGCCGGCGGCGATTGCGTCTGAACGACGAAGTCGCATGCCGTAGGTGTCGTCAATCGGTCCAGGCCTGTGTCGCGCGATCCGTCGTGCGTCACCGAAACGCACGGACGGAAAGGGTCGTTGCTGGTCATGCACGTGCCATACTCAAGTTCGCCGGGATGGTCGTGATCGCAAGGGCGCTCCCAACTTCGTTTGCTGCGGATTCACTACGACGAACGCGACCGAACCCATTGTGAGCAAATCGCGGCCCCCAGCCATGCTGCCAGCAGTTGCCGCGAAAATCCGATCAAACGGGTGCAAAGTGACCCGACGATGCCGCTCGCGGTGGTCATAAAGGTGATCGCTCGAAAGCGGCCCGAAACTGCGGAGAATCGCACGTTTCTGGGCACTCGCTTGCAAAGCGGACGACGGGATTTGAACCCGCAACATTCAGCTTGGAAGGCTGACACTCTACCGTTGAGTTACGTCCGCATATTGGCCGTTCCATAGTACGCGGTCCCATGCGTCCGAGGCGTGGTGGTCGCGGGGTGAGTAGGATCATGGGTGCCGTGCGGGGGCCGCGGTGTTCTCGGGGCTGTTGCATGGCTGGTTCGCTTCCTGTCACCACCTCGCTGCTGCTCGACGCGTTGCGTGATGAACGCGACCAGGATGGCTGGCGCGAGTTCACCGAGCGATACTGGCCCGTGCTTGTCGGGCTTGGTGTGCACCTTGGATTGACAGAAACGGACGCGGCTGACGCGGCCCAGTGGACGCTGCTGGAGTTCCTGCGTGAGTTTCGCGCCGGCAAGTACCAGCGCGGCAAAGGCCGGCTCAGCGCATATGTCATCGGCATCGCGAGAAACCGCATCCGCGCTCTGCGTCGCCAGAGCACTCGTCGTGCGCCCGCCGGAGCCGAACCGGCAGAGGAAATGGACGATGCCACGCTGCAAAGCGTGTGGGAGCAGCAGCGCCGCACCGTCATTCTGCAGCAGGCCCTCAACAAGCTGCGCGAGTCACCCAAGCTTGCTCCATCGACCTTCCAGGCGTTTGAGCTGGTTGCCCTGCGCGGCGTACCCGCGGAGGAAGCGGCCCGTCAGGCCGGCATCAGCGTGGATGACGTCTACCTCGCGCGACATCGCTGCACGCGTCGACTGCGCGAGATCATCGATCAACTGACCGCGGCATGGGATCAGGAGGAGTAGTGGATACCTCGGGTCACGTCTGTCCCAATGAGGAATCGCTCGTGCTGTTTGCCGCGACACACGCCGGCTTGCGCCAGGCGCAGGCGGCGTTCGCCGTCTGCCCGCGCTGCACTCGCCTGCTGCAGGAGATGGAGCGAGATCGCGGCTTGGAAGCCGACCTGCGATCGGTTGCGCAGAGAGCATTCGTCACGAGCACCTACGAGAGCCGCGGCCTCGCGCCTGTCGCGAAGGTCGATGATCGCTTGCCCGCCATCGCGGGGTACGTGGTGCAGGAGGAACTGCATCGAGGCGGACAGGGCGTGGTGTACCGCGCGGTGCAGGATTCCACCAAGCGCCCCGTCGCCGTGAAGCTGCTGCTCGCGGGCCAGCTTGCGACACTGCGCGAGCGATATCGCTTTGAGCGAGAGATCGAGATCGCGTCATCGCTGAAGCACGCCAACATCGTGTCCATCTTTGAAGGGCTCGAAACCACCGATGGGCGTTTGGGCTACGCGATGGAGCTGATCGATGGCGTCTCGCTCGACGCCTGGGCCGCGGCCCGTCGTGCCTCGGCGCCGCGAGCGACCCGCGAACATCAACGAGCATCCTTGGAATTGATGGTCAAGGTGTGCCGAGCCGTGCAGTACGCCCACGCACGCGGCGTCATCCATCGTGACCTCAAGCCGGGCAACATCCTCATCGACACGACGGATGAGCCGCACGTGCTTGACTTCGGCCTTGCACGCCGTGACGACGAGCCTGCGCTGCGCGTCAGCGATGGCGGTTCCTCCATCACCATGCCGGGCGAGTTTCTGGGCACGCCGCAGTACGCCTCGCCCGAGCAGATGGAACTCGCACAATCAGAAGTCGACGGTCGCGCCGACGTCTACGCACTGGGCGTCATGCTGTACAAGCTCGTCTGTGGCCAGATGCCCTACGCCGTGGATGGCTCCGTCAAGCAGATCATCGAGAGCGTGTGCCGGTCAGAGCCTGCGAATCCGCGCCAAACAGCCGCGAAGAACAAGTTCGCAGATGTCGATCTCGATCTCGAGACCATTCTGCTCAAAGCTCTCGCAAAAGACCGTGAGCGTCGATATCAGACCGCACTGAGCCTTGCGCAGGATCTCGCGCTGTTCCTCGAAGGCGGCGCAATTGAGGCGCGACGCGACAGCGCGTGGTATGTCATCCGCAAGCGTCTGCAGGCGCACCGCGTGGAGGTTGCCGCGGCAGCCGCAGTCACGATCGTCGCGCTTGGGGCGACGGTTGCAGGGCTGGTGTTGTCCGCTCGTGCCAGCGACGCAAGGCAGCGTGAAGAACTGGAACGACGTCTGCGCGAAGAACAGGCGATTCGCGCCGCTGCTGTCGCCACTGTCATCGCGGAGATTCTTCCCCCAGCTGATCAGTCCAACGCGGAGCCGCCCTCACGCTGGCTCGAAGACAACTTGCTCGACGTGCGCGAAGCGATGGATGCTGGTTGGCTGAGCGACCAGCCCGAGCTGGCGGCACAAGTGCAGAGCGTGCTCAGCGATATCTACGCCCTTCGCGGCACTCGCTCAGGCTGGTACGCGGAGAGTTCCGCCCGCAACGCCAAAACGCTGCTTCGCGAGGCTTATGGCGATGATGATCCACGCGTGCTGCGGATGGAAGAAGCGGAGGTTGCCGCGCTGATCGCCCGCAAACGCACGGTTGAAGCGCTGAACCAGGCACAGTCACTCGTGCGACGCTGGGATGCGATGGGGCCCCAGTGGACCGCTCGGGCCGATGCAACCCGCACGTTGCTGGCCCAGGCCCAGTTGCAGGCGGGAAAGTCCGACGATGCCGAAGCGACCGCCCGATCGGTGCTCGCAAGCGCCGACCTGCTTACGCACCCCGACACCAGCTCGCGTGCATGGAACGTGCTTGCAGAAGTGTTGGAAGCCCGCGGTGATGTCGTTCATGCCGAAGAGGCTTGTGTCGCCGCCCTTCGCGCACGCATGTCGCGCCGCCGCGACACCGACGCCGACGTCATCGCGAGTCTCGCGATGCTGGCGCGGCTGCAATCGGCATCGCCCCAGCCATCACGGCCCGACAAAGCTGCGTTGACCTCACTCGTCGATGCGCTTCGCGCAGCGGAAGGCTCGCGCGATTTGCTCGCGCTGACACAGCACGCCGACACGCTGCTGGCCCTCAAGTCGTGGTTGTTCGGGCCTGAGTCGATCGAAGTAGCTGAGTCGCTCGCCCTCGTGGGTAACTCCTATCGACGATTACACAATTGGAAGGGTTGCACGCAGTGGTCCACGAAGGCTGCGCAAATGCTGGAGCGCACGTTGCCGGCCCCCAGCATCGCGGTTGTCAATTTGTACTCCTCTGCGGCGGAAGGCTGCCGCATGCGCATCGACTCGCGCAGCGAAGCCGATCTCAGTCTGCACGCCGTCGCCGCAATACGCCGCATTCCCCGCGAGCGTGTCGAGCCGATCTACTTCGCAGCGGTTCTGCGCGATGCCGCGTGGTGCTGCGGCCATGCCGACCGCTTCGAAGAAGGTCAGGCGCTCATGCAGGAGTCGCTCGACCTGTTCCGCAGCATTCTGGGTGATCAAGGCCACGTTGTCGCGACGACCCACGCACGCTTCGCCGATCTTTATCTGCGGTGGAACAAGCCAGCCGAAGCGCTCGAGCACGCCCGGCGCGCCTTCGAGCTGGGTGATACCGCCGCAAGCATGCCAACCGACCAGCGCTTGGAGATGCTCAGCTCGCTCGTGCGTGCGCTGCTGGCGAACGGGCTGACTGCCGAAGCCCAGACCGCCGCGGAGCGCTTTGGGGCACTCAACGACTCGTTCTTTGGTGATGTCACTCGTCACGGCTACCTCAATCATGAAAGCTGGTGGATGCTCGCCCGTGCAAACTGGACGTTGAGCGTCGCCGCACGCGCAAACGGCGATGCCGATCGCGCCGATGCGCTGGTCCAGCAGTCCGTCGCCGATTGGCGCCGCGCCGCCGACTGGCTCCAAAGCTCTTACGGCAGCCCGCCCGGCAACGAGCCACCTTGGCGCGAATATGGCGTCCCGCTGCTGCGCGACGAAAAACTGACGTTCTAGGGTTACCCCACAAAAAGTTCTTCCATGCAGCTGCAAGATCGTGCCGCCTTCGCGCCACTCGTAGCGTCGCGTGGTCCCTGTTTGCCCGCGCGGTGCCACTTCGCAACACGCGCGGCCTTCGCCGCGTCCCCTAAAGAACACCCGGGCTCGTCGTCCGGGTGTTTCTTGCTTGGCTTCTTATACTTTGCCATGCCCGACTACTCACTGCTCGAAGCCTTCCCCACGCCCACCGATTCGCCCTTCGTCATCGAACACATCGCCGAAGAGTTCACCAGCGTCTGCCCCAAGACCGGCCACCCCGATTTCGGCACCGTCACCGTCATCTTCGAACCTCGCGGCGGCAAAGCCGGTGGCGTCTGCGTCGAGCTCAAGAGCCTCAAGATGTACCTCCAGAGCTTCCGCAACGAAGGCATCTACTACGAAGCTGTCACCAACGCCATTCGTGACGACCTGCAGAAGCTCATGAACGCCAAGTGGCTCCTCGTCCGCACCGACTGGAAAGGCCGCGGCGGCATTCGCAGCGTGATTCGCGCAACAGCCGGTGACGTGCCCGCCAAGTGGATGTGATGCACCGTCGCAGCATCCGACGTGTCCGGCTGCAGCAGTGCACATCTATCGGGCTCGCGCCGCAACTACAATTGCCACATGCTCGATGCACTATTCGCGAATGGGGCGTGGATCTTCTCGGTGCCCGCGTTGCTGGGCACCGGCATCTTTGTCATCAAGCTCGTCATGATGCTCATCGGCGGCAGCGACGATCTTGACTTGGGAGGCGATGCAAGCAGCGCCGACGCGGGCCATGTGCACGACGTCGGTGTCGACGGTTCTCACGCCGACGCTCACCACGGTCACGCCCACAACGCACTCATGGCTGTCGCAAGCGTGCAGGGTGTCAGCGCATTCGCCATGGGCTTTGGCTGGGCCGGGCTTGGCGCTCTTAACGGCATGAAGTGGGGCATGGCCGCCAGCATGGGCATCGGCGTGCTGGGCGGCGTGGGCATGGCCGCGCTCTTCGTGCTGCTCATCAGCGGCGTGCGCAGCCTGCAAAGCAGCGGCACAACCAACGTGGCCAACAGCGTGGGCACCGAGTGCGAGGTCTACGCAACCGTGCCCGCTAAAGGCCAAGGCCGCGGCCAAGTGAAGGTCATCGTGCAAGGGCGCATGCGCATCGTGCAGGCCACGCAAGATGGCGAGAGCGAGATAACCACCGGCTCCCGCGTCCGAGTGAAAAAAGCCAACGACGACGGCTCTGTGATCGTCGGCTGATCGCTTACAGGTCGTCACACAGCCGTTCGAAGGCCAGATAACCCGCGAGAAAGCCCTCCCAGCACATCGCTGTATGCAATTGCGGTTGCATCGACGGCGTCATCTGGTATCATGCATGCGGGTCGCAAGCCCGGGCGATGACGTTTCTGTTTCATCGCTCGACGACGGAGAAGGAGAGAGCATGCGTCTTGCCGTTTGTACCGGTGTCATGGCCATGTCCTGCGCGATTGCCCACGCAGACATCACGAGCTTCCGTGGCTGGCTCGATGCCAACCCCACGACGCCCAACAGCACATCGAACACGTGGTACGGCACCCGCGGCGTCAACGGCGCGCTGATGACCAGTGATGGTTCCGCGTGGAGTTCGCCCGGCTTTCCCAATGGCACGCCGATCACGGCCCTGCGCACGTCCATTGGCAGTGACAACGGTGCCGCTGGCCCCGCAACCTTCGCCGGCTCATGGGTGCACCCCGGTCCCGGCGTTGACGCTGTCGTGACGTTCGCACCTTCCGTTCCAACACAGTTGGGACGCGTCACCGTGCACTCTGAACTCATTGCCAATGGTCTCTCAGGCAATGGCGTGACAATCTCCGTCTACACAACGATCTCCGGCATCACCACCGCACATGGCTCCATCTTGCTCGTGGGCACCACATCAGATCAATTCAACGACTTTGACTTCCCGCTCACGACCTTCCAGCCGGGCGACCGCGTGCACATCGCCTTTGGCGACAACGGCTCGTACCTCTTCGACCACGTCAACTTTGATGCGACAGTCAGCATTCCCGCACCTGGTATCGCGGGCATGGCGGGTATGTCGGTTCTTGTGCTGAGCCGTCGACGCAGTCGCAACTAACTGCAGTCCGCCGCAGTCATTCGTGCTTCCACCCCTGCGCAATCGGATGCCGCCGCCCCGGCCCGAACGCAACGGTTGTCACTTTCAGCCCAATCGCCGCCTGCCGGCGCTTGAACTCATTAATATCAATCAGCCGCAAGATGCGCCGCACCAGCGCCTCGTCATACCCGGTCTCACGCACGATCGTCGCCACGCTGCGCTTGTGCTCCACCGCAAGCTCAATAATCCGATCAAGCACGTCATAAGGCGGCAAGCTGTCCTGATCCGTCTGGTTGGGCCGAAGTTCCGCGCTGGGCGGCTTCTCAATGCTGCCCACGGGAATCGGCGGACACGCGTATCCAAGCCGTGCGAAGTTCGCGTTGATATGCCGTGACAGCGCGTACACCAGTTGCTTGGTTACGTCACTCAGCACCGCCAGCCCGCCGTTCATGTCGCCATACAGCGTGCAGTAACCCACCGCAAGCTCACTCTTGTTACCCGTCGTCAGCACTATTGCGCCCGTGCGGTTCGAAATCGCCATGATCGCCGCCCCGCGAATGCGCGACTGCAAGTTCTCCTCAGCCAAGTCAGGCAGCTTCTCACCCAGCGCCGGAGCTTTGATCGCTGCAAACGCCGAACTAGTCGCGCTCGTGAAGCCGTCAAACGGCTGCGCAATAGGAAACGTGATGCACTCCATTCCCAGGTTCTTGGCGAGCGCGTACGCATCCGTCACACTGTGCTCACTACTGTAGGGCCCGGGCATCGCCACACCCAACACGTTTGTCGCGCCAATAGCGTGTGCCGCAAGTGCCGCCGTCAGCGCACTGTCAATCCCGCCCGACAGCCCAAGCGTCGCACGCTTGAAGCCCGTCTTGCGCAGGTAATCGCGAATCCCCGTCGTGAGCGCGAGAAACAACAAGTCCAAGTCCGCCGCTTCATGTGCGTGCGATGTCGCCGCCGCGCTCACGTTCGTGAGATCGACGACAACCGGCCCATCCGCAAACAACGCCCCGCTCGCCGCCAGCTTTCCCGATGCCGCAAAGACGTAGCGATGCCCATCAAACAGCAAATCATCGTGCCCGCCCAATTGGTTCACGCTTGCCACGACAACCCCGTGCCGCTTCGCATGCCCCGCGAGAATGTCGCGATGCTTCTGTCCTTTGCCCAGCACAAACGGGCTCGCGCTCGCACTCAGAATCACGCGAGCCCCGCGCCCCACCAGCGTCGCCACCGGATCCTGCACATCGCGATAGCGATTGCTGAACCCCGCATCTTCGCCCTTCCACAAGTCCTCGCAAATCGTCAGCCCCACGCGCGTCACGCCGCTGCTGGTCGGCACATCCACCGTCACCGCCTGCGAACCCGGCTCAAAGTACCGGTCCTCATCAAATACGTCATACGTCGGCAGCAACTGCTTGTCATATCGCGCCAGCAACTGCCCATCACGAAACGCCAGCAGCGAGTTCGTCGCCAGCAGCGTCGCCTTGCCATCCGCATCCCGCAGCGCAAGCGGCGTACCGAACACAATCGTCACATGCCCCGCCCCTGCCTTCGCCACTTCGTGCGCAATCGCATGCGACGTTTCCTCACACCGCTGCAGAAACAACTCATGCGTCAACAAGTCTCGCGGCGGATACCCGCTGAGCGCAAGCTCGGGCAACAGCACGCAATCAACCCCGCCCGCAGCCTTCGCCACAGCAACCACTCGCTGCACGATCAACGCCGCATTTCCCGCGATATCACCGACGAGCGGATTGGTGGAAACAAGAGCAAGACGCATAGGGAAAGCGTAAGGCTGCCGTGAGGGCTTCTGGTGAGATTTACCAACCCAGTGGGAACCGTTGCCTCTATCGGACTCGAATGGTTGGGCGAGGTGGTGCCATGTTGCGTTCGCGGTCGCTCAGCGTCGTTCTTTGTCTTTCGTTGCTGTCCACCATGCCCGCTGTCGCGCAGAACTGCGATGGCTGGGTGCCCATTGGGCCGCCAGCTCTTCGCTCCACTCCATTCTTCGCCTACGACTCCAACGCGAGTCGTGTGCTGATGTTTGGCGGAACGAACAAAGTTTCTTTCGATCCTGGCGACTTTCACGAAGACGTCTGGTTCGTCCAAGACGGCCAATGGCGATGGGTGCCAGATTCAAGCGACATTACCAAAGCTGCCCGTGGTGGTATGGCCTTCGATGCACAACGTAATGTCTTCGTCATCGTTCGAGCGGGTGATGGGAATGGGCAACTGGGTGGCACTTGGGAGTTTGACGGAACAACATGGGTGCAGCGGGCGCCACTTGCGCAAACACCCACGGGTGTCAAGCTGGTCTACGACCCGCTTGCGCAAAATGTCGTCGCGTACAGAGCCAACTTCGTGCAGCGCTGGAACGGGACCTCGTGGCAAACTGACGCCGCTATGCAAGCAGGCATTGGCCCTGAACTTCAAGTGCTCGCCTGGGACGCTTCAGCGGGTGGCTTCGTAAGCATTCCGAGCATCTCAAGTTCACCAACTTCACAGAACGGGCCGACGCGTCTGTATCGCGACCAGACATGGACGCAGATCGCGCCGATTTCGCCCCCGGGTGAGTGTGACATGACCTTCGACCCCACGCGAGGCACCGTGGTTGCGATGCGAACAAATTCGTTGATTCCATTTGAAACATCGATGTTTGAGTTGCGCGACGGCGCATGGCGCCGGGTGCCAAACTCCGCGCTAAACGATCGGCTTTGGCGCCGTCTCTACTTCGACGTGCGCTCGCAGAGCCTTATGGTTGTGGGCTCGCGTGCGTTCTCAAGCATGGGTTTGTCCCCCACGATCTACCGGTTCAGTCCTTCTGGCTGGGTGCCCCTTGACGATCCGATTGGTCCGGAACAGAGCATCAACCCGATGATGGCTTATGACACCGATCGCCAACGCATGATTTTTGCAGGCGGCGGCTCGATAATGGCGAGTGCCACTGACCAATCGACGTGGGAACTTCGAGGTGATACGTGGCGCCGGCGCGGCGATGTGCCGCGGTTGATCGGCGTAGGCGGTGCATACACGCTCTTCGATGCCGGTGCAACCTACGACCCCGTGCGTCGGCGCGTTGTCGGTACGAGCAACTTCGGTCTGTCATTCGAGTTTGACGGGACCGCGTGGATATCTCGCGGTAGTTCTTCGTCTACTGGCTCACTGCGTCTGCCGCGCTGGGATGCGTCGCGGCAAAGGGTCGTCGGGGGAGGGGTGGTTGGCTTTGCGTTGTACAACCCGTCTGGCACCAACGTGTGGAGCCCGCTTTCGATCACGGGCATTGCGACGTCATCCAATGTTGGCGTCCAGCAACTTGCGGTCGATCCATCCGCCAATCGCCTACTCGCCTTGACCAATTCTCAGACACTCTCCGTTGTGGGCGACACCCTTGCAAACGCATTCGCGCGACCGGTCGACCAGCCCGGCCCGATGGCATTCGATCCAGTCCGAGGTGGCTTCGTCCTCTTTAGTGGGCTCAGTGCACCTCGACCGGGCGGAGGAGCTATCAATTTGCCCGCCAAGACATACTTCCTGCCGCAGGGCGGCAACAGTTGGCAGGAACTACCCGTGCGCGGCCCCATCGGTCGCATCGCGGCTGAGCTGGAGTGGGATCCGGATGCTCAGCGACTCGTCCTGTCAACTGGAAGTTTGGACTCGGCCGCTACCCCTGCATACGGCTTCTGGAAACTCGCCCAGGGCCCCGCTGGCATCGCCGTGCCGCCGGTCGCCACAACGGTAAACGCGCGCGAGTCAGCCGAGCTCTTCACCATCGCCAAGGGTGGCGGCGTGCTCAACTACACGTGGCGCCGCAACGGACAAGTGATTGCCAACTCGCCGAACATCCGCGGCGCAACCACCGACACACTGTTCCTCCTACGAGCCACGCTTGCTGACGCAGGCGAGTACACCGTGACTGTCACAAACCCGTGCGGCACCGAAACAAGCCAGCCCGTCACATTGACGGTCAATCCCATCCTGTGCGACAGCATCGACTTCAACCGCAACGAAGTCTTCCCCGAAGAACAAGATGTGATCGACTTCTTCCTCGTCCTCGCCGGCGGCGAGTGTCCGTACACACCGCCGTCAGGCGAAGCGTGCGACATCGATTTCAACAACAACCAAGTCTTCCCCGAAGAGCAAGACGTGATCGACTTCTTCAACGTGCTCGCAGGCGAAACGTGCTAAGTCGTTGAGTGAATCAATCCTTGCTCGGCCGATCCACCGCCACGCTCCCTGCGCCCCAACGCAAAATCGGCACGGCCATCGCGATCATCACGACATTGCGGATGACTTGACACCAGCCCACCCCGCCTGTGCAGGGCCATTCGATGCTGCCGAAGCAACTGCACTTGGCGTCGATGTCGCGTGCAATCACGCTCAACACGCCGCCAATGAATGCGACGAGCATCGAAACGATCACCGTCGCGCTGGCCCGCGCCCACAGCCCCAGCACCAGCAGCGTTCCCGCGATGACTTCCGTCCACGGAATGACATACGCCATCGTGATGATCAGATGCCCCTGCGTGTCAGGGTTCAGCATCTTGAAGCCCATGATGCTGTCCGCGAAGCCTTGCGGCTTCATCAGCTTCATCGTGCCGGCGAAAATGAACAAGCCGCCCAGTGCAATTCTGCACGCCAGACTCAGCCAACCCATCGCGGCGGGATTCTTGTCGTTCATGATGTTCACTCGTAGAAGGGTTTGCCGTTTTCCGTCGCATAGCCCGCATCACGCCACGCCGGGTAGCCGTCAGTCAGTACGTGCGTGAGTTTGTAGCCGTTTTCCTGCAGCATCTTCGCCGTGTTGTGGCTCGCGTCACACGCGCCGCCGCCGCAGTAAATCACAATGCGCCGCGTCGGATCCATGAAGTTGAGCGCATCCTGCGCCTTGCCCTCATAGAACAAATTCGCAGGCAGCCAGAACGCACCCGCAATGTGCCCGGCTTCAAATTCTTCACGCGCCCGCGCATCCACCACGTGCGCACCGGCATCAATCAGCATCTTGCCCTGCTCCAGCGTGATGTCCAGCCCGAGCGTGACCGCCGCTGGCGCAGTCTGCGCGGCATCGCTCGTCGCGGCCTGGCCGCCCGGAACCGGCAACTCCAGTGGCGGCGGCGCATCAGGCTTCAGCTTCAGCGGGCCATGCACCGCCGAGTGCGTCAAGCCCGCCAGCACACCAGCGAGCGCGATCGTACAGAATCGTCCAAGTAGGTTCATGAGCAGATCCCGCCTGACGTGATCAGTGACCGAACACAAACGCAAGTCGCACATTCTTCGCCCCTCGCTGCACGCTGTTCTCATTTCGTCGCCGCCTGCCCGCCGCAGATGTCCTTGTGTTCCCGCCACAACGGTCCACAATCCAGCACGCCAAAAACGCCGCCGCCCGACGCGGGAGGCATCGGGCGGCATGCGTGTTCGTGTGTACTGAAGCTCTCGTGTGCAGAGCCGAGGATTACTTGGGAGCGACCTTCTCAGCTTCCTTCTTGACTTCTTCCACCTTCTTCTCAGGCACCAGCGTGCTGGGCTTGGCTTCCCAGTTGCCCTTGGCGGGGTTGGTCGGCTGGGTGGGCTGGCTGGCCGCGCGAGTGAAGCCGAAGTAGCGGACGCGCATCTGCTTGTCAGCGCCTTCGTTGTCGGTCGTCACGATCAGCTCGCCGCGAATCGGACCCTGCGCCGCCGGAGCGGTGCCCGTGATCACGATGTTCCACGCGCTGGGCGTCTGCGTCGTGTCTTCCTTGATCTCAAAAGTCATGAACTTGGGGCTCATGCCTTGCTGGCCCACCGACTGGGGCACGTCTTCCACACCCAGCACCTTGAAGGCCTTGCCATTGCGGGGCACCAACCGCAGTTGCGAGTTGATCGCCTGCGTGGGCGACAGACCCGGGAACTGCAACTGGCTGGGCATGACCTGAATGTCGCCGATCACTTCACCCATCACAATCGCGTTGAGCGAGCGGTTGGGGTCGCTGGTGCGGATCGAAACGTTCGCGTTAAGCGGACCGGGAATCGCGCTGCTGGTCAGACCGACTTCGATCGTCGTCTGCTGCACGTTCTGACCGTCAACCTGCACGGTCTTGGTTTCCAGAATCTTGGCTTCCACCGCCGGGTTGTTGGGCGTTGCGCCAACAATTTGCAGGCCTTCCACGCGGCTGGTCACCGTCACGATGCCCTTGGCACCCTGATCGCGCGCCACCTGGCCCATGTTCAGAGCCATCGGCTCCACACGCAGTTGAGGCGTCACGTTGCTCTTGATCTGCACCTGCTTGCTGGGCGCCGTCGGATCGTTCGTCATGATCGTGACGGTCGTGTGCTGCGGGCCGCTGCGGTTGGCGGGGTTGTACGTCACCGTCACCACGCCGGTCTCACCGGGCTGGTAGGTGGTCTTCTCGAGCTTGGGCACCGTGCAGCCACACGAGCCGGTCGTGCTGCGAATCTCGAGCGGGCCCGTGCCATTGTTCGTGAACTTGATTTCCTTCGTCACCGGCGTGGTGTCAGGAATGTTGCCCAGTTCCACCGCATCGCCCGAGTCAATCGTGATGCGACCGCCCGTGTCGACGATCGGCTCGGTGCTGGGCGGCTGCTTGGTCTCCACCAGTTGCTGCTTGATCTCCATCGGCTTGGTGGGTTTCGCTTCCGCCGGCTTGGTTTCGGCGGGCTTGGTGGTCTCGACAGGCTTGGTTTCCGCCGGCTTGGCGGGCGAAACATCTTGAGCGAACGCGAACCCCGCAGCGAGGGCGAGGCTGGCAGCAGTGACGACGAAACGTTGACGCAGCATCTGAAAAACTCCCTTTCGAGTAGGCCCGCGAGGCCCGGACCGAATGAAACCCGTGTGACCGTGGTTGTTTGCCCGCGAAGCCCACGTGTTCAGCCCAGTCTTCGTCAAAACCGGACCGATTTGTCGCTCGGGCCGCTCCAACCCACCCCGCCGGGTTGCTTCCCCGCCCCCGGCGCGGTAGGCTTGACGTATGTCCAGCCCCCAAGGCAACTTGGCACCTGCTGCCCGCCCTCTGGCCCGCCCGCTTTCCATCGGCGGCGTGCCCCTGCGCACCAACCTGCTGCTGGCACCCATCGCCGGCTACTGCGACCTCGCTTTCCGCACCGTCTGCCGTGAGTGGGGCGGCGTGGGCCTGGCCTGCACCGATCTGCTCAGTCCGGAGGGCCTCCTGCGGGGCACCGCCACCAGTCTCGATCTCGCCAAGACCAACGACTTCGACAAGCCCGTCGGCATGCAGCTCTACGGCAGCGACCCCGAAATCATGGCCGCCGGCGCACGCTGGGCCGTCGAACACGGCGCGACCATCGTCGACATCAACATGGGTTGCCCCGTCGACAAAGTGACAAAGAAAGACGGCGGCAGCGCGCTGCTCACCAATCTCGAACGCGCCGTCGGCATCGCCAAGCGCGTGCGTGAAGAGCTCGACAAGATGCCGCTCAGCGCCGAGGAGTGGGAGAGACGTATCGGCAAGAGCGAACAAGCCACCGAGGCTGCAACGTCCGCTGCGGCCCCTCGTTCGCTTTCCCCCGGCCCCGTCCCCCTCACCTGCAAAATGCGCATCTGCTGGCACACCGCCGACTTTGCCGCAGGCACGCAGTGCTCACCCCACCTCGCCCGCATGCTTGCCGATGTCGGTGTCGCCGCTGTCACCATTCACGGTCGTACAACCGAGATGAAGTTCTCCGGCGTTGTGCAGCTTGCCGGCATCTCGCGCGTCGTGCAAGAGATCAACGGCCGCATCCCCGTCATCGGCAATGGCGACGTGCGCACGCCCGAAGACGCAGAGTGCATGCTGCGCGAAACCGGCTGCGATGGTGTCATGATCGGCCGAGCCGCGCTCACGGAGCCCTGGCTCTTCCGCAGCGTGTGGCACTACCTGCAGACGGGCGAAGAGATCACGCCGCCGACGCTCGCCGAGAAGATCGCGACCGTCCGCCGCTACTTCCGTCTCATGCAGGAGTATCGCGACGAGCGCTACGCGATGTGGCAGATCCAGCGCCGCATCAGTTGGTTCGCCAAGAAAATGGCCGCCAAATTGCCCGATGGCCGCATGGAAAGCGTCAAGCCGTTCAAGGAAGCCGTCCGCACCACCAAGACGCCGGCCGATGTCGAAGCCTGCCTCGACCAGTTCCTCGCGGGCGGCCTGCGAGGCGGCGCCGAAGCCGAAGAAGAAGTGGTAACCGATGCCTGACTCATGGCCCGGTCATGTTCCCGCTCATGACGCTCGAGGCCAACCGCTTCCCGCCGCTGCGCAGTTTCGCTACTTGCGCAGGAAAGCTGTTGAACTGCTCATCACGGCTGGCATCTTCGTAGTGCTTCTGGCGTTCATCGCCGCGACACTGCTCACCATTTGGTTGCACGTTGACGCCTTGCTGCAGTTTGGCGGCTTTGTGGGCATCATCAGTGTCGCGACGTACATCACGAGTGCCGCTGCGTTGCTGTGGCTGCTGAACATCGCACACCGTCAGCGTCGCGACGTGGCGCTTGCCCGACGCGCATTCGACACCGCCTCCATCGGCACGCACTGCTCCGCGTGCGACTACGAACTCGACCCCAATCTCCGTCGCGCGGACGACAACTGCAAAGTCTGCCCCGAGTGCGGCGCAGCATGGCGAGAATCCGGCTTCTCCATGCCCGCCTGGTGGACCCGCCAAGAAGGCTGGTGCCGCGATCTGCGAGAAATTCTCGTGCCTCTGCACCGCGACAAGACTGACGCACAAGTGCTCGAAGTAGCGCGACTGTCTTCGCCCGCCGCATACCGGTGGATGCGCAACACCGCCACACTTCTGCTGATCATGATCATCTCCGCCACGCTCTATGTCGCGGGCCAGAACCCCAGCAGCTCTGTGGCAACCGCCATTTTCGCAGTTGTCGCCGCAGGCATCATGTTCGTCAGCGTCCTCGTGCTCTCGCACCATCGCATCACGCTGCGCCGTCAGCTATCTCGCTCCCTCGCCAACGGAACCTGCCCGCATTGCGAAGCTGCGCTGACGCGTGACTCGCTGGGCAACCAGCATTGCGCAACCTGCAAGTGCGAGTGGTGATGCATGGACTGGAACTTCTTCAGCCTGATCTCAACCACGATCCGCGATGATCGCGGACGCAAAGTGCGCTGCCATCACGTTGCGGATGTGCCATCGTCCAAACAAAGCTCTCGTGACCGGCTGATGTCCATACTGACGATCATCAGCGTGCTGTGCGTCCTCTTCATTCTCTTTCAGGCTGGTGCGTGGCTCATCTCGATCTTCGTGTTCCAGTCATCGCCAGGTTCGCTGGGCTTTCTGCGCCCCAGTTTCATCAGTCTGCTTCTCGCTGCATTCATCATCATGCAGTTCTATTTCGACGACGCAGTCCGCACGCAGCGTGCTCACGATCGTCGCGAAGCTCTTCTTGCACACCGCCGCTGCGGCGCGTGCGGATACGACCTCTCATCTGTCGCTCCAGCTTCCGATGGCATGCGCCAGTGCCCCGAGTGTGCCGCCGCGTGGGCCCTCGAAGCATGGAAGCCTTTGCCCGACGGCAGCGCTTCTGACTACGCAAAGTCCCGGCGCAACAACTGACATTGCCGCACGCGCGCCGTCACTACGGTTGCTTATGCGAATCCTCCCAGCCGCCGCGTTTCTCACTCTGCTTGCCGCGGCTGCGATAGCCCAGCCTGACCAAGCTGCCGAAGACGAAGTTTCCCCGCGCTGGCAAGGCACCTTCGCGAATTTCCCGGCCCGCCAGCCACGCGAGGTCCCCAGCTTTGACGCCGTCAAGGAGCAGTTGCCCACAGTCATCCTTGATGCCCGCCCTGATCTCGTCATCCTCCATCGCATCGCGTGGCAGACAGCGTTCAAGCACATCGAGCAGCCGCGCATGTCCGACAAGGGCCACGTCCTCGCTCGCACGTACGTCGATGCCGCCTTCAGCGACAACATTTTCCAGTGGGACACGTGCTACATCATGGACTTCGCCAAGTATGGCCACAGCGCGTTCCCGTTTATCGAAAGCCTCGACAACTTCTACGCCCTCCAGCGAGAGGATGGCTTCATCTGCCGCGAGTTTCGCAAGGCTGATGCGCAGCCCGTCATGTACCCCACCGAGCGCGACAGCGTGAACCCGCCGCTCTTCGCCTGGGCCGAGTTGCAATACGCCCGTGTCAGCGGAGACACCGCCCGCCTCGCACTGGTCCTGCCCGTGCTCCATCGCTACGCCGATTGGCTTGAAGCCAATCGCAGCGTCACGATCACGCGAGATGGCGTCGCGCACACGCTCTACTGGAATACGCCCTTTGGCAGCGGCATGGACAACACGCCCGACTCCGGCGCCGCGTGGGTCAGCATGTCTGCACAGATGGCCCAGATGTACGAATCTCTCGCCGCTATCGCTGTGCACGCCAAGCGTCCGCACCTTGCCGAGCGATATACCACGAAGCGCGATCGCATCGTTACGGCCATCAACGCGGTGCTGTGGGATGATGAAGCCGGCATGTACTTCAACGCCGACGCAGACGGCACGCTGCTTCGCCAAACCACCATCGGCTGCTTCTGGCCTCTCTGGGCTGCCGCTGTTCCCGCGGATCGCGCTCCGCGCGTGCAAGCCGCGCTCCTCGATCGCAAGCAGTTCAATAGCGAAGTGCCCTTCGCCACACTCTCGCAAAAGCACGAGAAGTTCGACGAGTGGGGCGGCTACTGGCTCGGCGCATCATGGGCCCCGACCACGCACATGGCCCTCGCAGGTCTGCTCCGCACCGGCGCGGGCCTTGATGCCTACTCCGCCGCGTACCGCTATATCGACGCCATCAGTCAGGTCTATAGCCAGACCGGCACCATCTGGGAGAACTACGCCCCGCGCCATCTGAGCTTCGGTGGCTCACCAATTGAAGCCCAGCCGGGCCAACCCGCCAAGCGAGAGTTCGTCGGCTGGTCTGGCCTGGGCCCCATCACCATGCTCATCGAGAACGTGATCGGCATCCAGCCCGACGCGCTCGCCAATAGCGTGACATGGCGCCTGCACCGCACCGATCGCGTGGGCGTGCAGGGCCTTCAACTTGGCGGCGTGCGCGTCTCGCTCGTCTCGCAGCCCCGCGAAACGCTCAGCGACGAAGTCCTGATCGACATCGAGTGCGATGGCGAGTTTGAGCTCGTGCTGCAAGTGGAGGACCGCCTTGTGAAGCAGCAGATCGCACCGGGCCGCACGCAGGTGCGAGTGCCTTAGTCGGTGCGGTTCGCCATCACCGCTTCACGCCGCGAATCGCCAGAAACATCGGAATCTCGCGCCGCGCCCGATTCTCTTCCGCCGCACGCGGACCCGGCTGACTCAAGCGCAAGCTGGGCCACTCTTCCAGCGCATCAACCAGCAACCCCGCTTCTGCAAACACACGCACGTAACTCTGAACGGGCCGGTGATACGTCGTCGTCGTCACCGGTGCTCTGCCGCTCGCGACTTCACCCGGATTCATCACGATCTCGCGTTGTCCGGGCGACAGATATCCATCCACCCGGCGAAACTGCGTCGCTCCGGACCAATCCTGCTTGGGCTTGTCCATGCGCTTGTCGCGCGGATTCCCCGGATTGCGCCGCACCGCGCTCTGCCTTGCGCCTCTGTCCTCGCGCTCGCTCTTTGCGTTCTCGCTCTTGGGTGTGTTCGCCCACTCCCAGCTCGTCTGCCCCGGACTGCGAAATGCCGGATGCAGCACCACCGTCACAAATCGTCCACCGGGCTTCAGCAGTCCATGCACGCCCAGCAGCACAGGCAGCATCGGCTCAATGTTCATGAGCGCCAGCACGCAGCTGGCCGCATCAAAGATCGGCTCCAGCCCCAGCGCCCGCAGTTCACGTGCATCCGCCGCGTGATACTCACCGCGCGGATCGGCCTTCTTCGCCGCCGAAATCAGCCGCGGCGCCGCATCCACGCCCGTCGTCATCATGCCCGCTTTGCCCAGCAGTCGGCACAGTTGCCCCTGCCCGCACGCCACATCCAGCACATGCTGGCGAGGCTGCGGGTTCAGCAGCCGCATCACGCCCGGCAGCACGAGCTGCTCATGGTGGTCGCTCCCGCGTTCATCCAGCAGGTTGTCATACCACTCCGCCACGTGATTCCACGACGCAGCCACCGCCTGCGCATGTGCCGGGTCCTTGGCCTGTCCTGCCTGCGTGCGCGGCTTGCTTTCCTCGACGCCGCGACTCTCCGTCGCGCCGCTGTCGTTCGCACGCAGCTTGGTCATCTCCTCGTGCACGTGCTCCAGGCTCGTATTCGCCAAGCTCGCAAACCTGCCGGGCAATTCGCTCACAAAGGTCGTCAGTTTCCCGCTCGCCGGGTGGCGGAAGCCCAGCTCCATCGCATGCAGACATACCCGCCCGATCGGGTCCGTCGTCGAACCAAATCGCCGATCGCCGGCGATCGGCCTGCGAATGCTCGCCATGTGCACGCGAATCTGGTTCTTGCGTCCCGTGTCCAGCTTCAGCAGCAGCAGCGAGCGTCCGCCCGCCTGTGCAATCACGCGGTAGTGCGTCACCGCAAGCTTCGCGCTGTCATCGTCATCTTCTTCGCGCGAAGATCGCAGCCCCGTCGGCACATCCGCCAGCGTCGGAGCACTCTTCATGAATCCATCAGAGCCCTCGTACAGATAGCTCTGCACCAGCCCGACGGTTTCGCTCACTTCAAACCCGCCCTCAACCACCGCCGCGTACGTGCGCTGCACGCGCTTGGCGCGAAAGTCCTCCTTCAGCCAGCTGAACGCCTGCTCCGTCTTCGCAAAGACCAGCAGCCCCGACGCCTCGCGATCCAGCCGATGAATGATCCACGCCCGCGCGTTGCGACCGCCCTTGCGATTGCGCACATGCGTCTTCACAAGACTGAACACATTGTCAACCGTCTGCTTCGGTGGCGGAACTGTTGGAATGCCCGTGGGCTTGTCCACCACCAGCACGTGTTCATCTTCGTACACCAGCTTCACACCGCCGCCAATGGTGCGAAACCGCTCACGCGAGGCGGCGTCGCCCGAGGGGCTTGAGGAACGCGAACGAGATGAACTGTGGGACGAACCACCAGACGGGCGATGAGGTTTGGGCACGATGCATTCTAAAGCCCGCCATCGCTCCGAACCACGCGCAGCGCGATCATTCCGCCGCAATCCGCACTTAATCGAGGCATCAATCGCTAAACTCCGCCATGGCCGATCCTCACAAGCAGCTTGCACGCATGCCGCGCCCGGCGTTTCCCGCGCAACTGAACGACGCCGCGACTGCCGAAGAACTCGTTTGGCGCACGCTTGCCCGCGCCATCAACGATCGTCACCACGGCATGCACACGCCCGGACTTATCGCCCTCGGCGCCGACGGCTTCCCCAATCCGCGCGTCGTCACCCTGCGCCGCGTCGAGCCTGACCAGCGAACGCTCATCTGCCATACCGACATCCGCAGCGAAAAGGTCGCCGAGATCGAGCGCAACCCCAACGTCGCCTGGCTCTGTTACGACATCCGCACGCGCCTGCAGTTTCGCATCAGCGCCAGTGCCCGCATCGAGCGCGACACGTCTCTCGCCGACGAGCAGTGGGGGCGCAGCGCCCTTAGCAGCCGCCGCTGCTACCTCGCGTCCCACGCGCCAGGCACGCCAAGCGACACCATGATGAGCAATATCCCGCCCCACATGGCGGGCCGCCAGCCCACGCTCGAAGAAAGTGCGCCGGGCCGCCCGAACTTTGCCATTGTCGTCACCACCGCGCTGCGGGCCGACGTGCTCGAACTCGCCGCCGAGGGCCACCGCCGCGTCATGCTCACCTTCGGCGGTCCCGCTCGCTGGGTCGCTGTCTGATTCTGCTTCCTCCTCCGTGCCACTGCCTTACACTCGCCACGCATGGAACGCCTCGCTCGCCTCTACGGCAAGCGCATTGTCAACGTGAATGTCAACATCATCGCCGCAGGAGTGCTGGCGTTGATCGTGACGGCGGTCTTCATGCACTTTTTCGTGGACTGGAACTGGCACGAGGTCATCTCGCGCTGGACCACGCTCAACTCCAAAGTCGTCATCACAGCGATGACCTTCATCGTCGATCTCATCGCCGATCTGGCGGTCTACTACGTCCTGCACTGGTACGCCAACCACGCCCCCAGCCGCATCGAGAAGCTGGCCCACGTGGAGAAAGTTCCCGACCTCGTCGACCCCGACTTCGCCAAGCCCGCCTTCACCAAGGAATCTCTCGCCGCCAGCCCACTGTCGCCCAAACGCATTAAAGCCGCCGCGACCGGCAAGAAAGACACCGGCATCACCCGCGCCTTCGTGCGCGATGCCACCAAAGTGCAGGTGGAGCGCATGATCCTGAGCCCCATCCTGTACGTCATCGCGCTGGGCGGCCAGCACGCCCTGCTGCACGCCCACATGCCCGTGGCGTGGGCCACCGCCATCGGCTTCGGCGCAGGCATCCTCGTCACTCGCATTCTCCACACCATCTTCATGTGGCGAGAAGAACGCGCCAACGCCCGCAAACTCGCCACTGCTGCTGGCACCACCACCGGCATGAATGGCCAAACCAGTGCCAATGCCCCCGAAAACACACAAGCCCGCTGATGCGTATCCAGCAGCTCACTTGTGCCAACACGCCTCTTCGCCCGCTCCTGCCAACTGCCTTTCTGTCTCAACCCTAGTGCCCAGTGCCCAGTCCCTAGTGCCTTCTCCACATGTGCGGCATCGCCGGCATCCTCCGCGTCTACCCACCGGGCTCCACCCCGCCTGAGCCCGCGCTGTCCATCCCGCAATCTTGGATCGACACGCTCGACGAGCACATCAAACACCGCGGCCCCGACGGCTTCGGCGTCTTCCGCGATCGCGCGGTGCGGAGTGACGGCGCGACGGTCGATGTCGCGCTGATTCACCGCCGCCTCGCCATCATCGACCCCGCCCACGGCCACCAACCCATGGTGAGCCCAGACGGCCGCGTCGCGGTCGTGTTCAATGGCTGCATCTACAACCACGCGGATCTGCGGCGTGAGTTGGAGCAGCAAGGCTGCGTGTTTCAGTCAGATCACAGTGATACGGAAGTGCTGGTACAAGGGTGGCGGGCGTGGGGGCCAGCGTTGTTTGACGTCTTAGAAGGGATGTATGCGATTCTGATTTGGGATCGCTCGCTGGGCACGTGGTTTTGCGGGAGAGACCAGCAGGGTGAGAAGCCACTGCACGAATTCAGCAGTACCACCTACGACGCGCAGGCTCTCGCAGAGTTCGATTACGTCGCACGCTCACACATCCGCGTGCGTGCATCGACGGCATCGGCGTGCATCGCACTTGCCGCGCACATGGACGCGACCATGCCGGCGTCAGAAGGCAGACACTTGGAGCACCTTGCCGTCTTGCACTCGCATGAATGGCTGCGTCATGGATGCGGTGATCTACGGATGGCAGAACGCGCGCCCGTTCGCGGCGTGGATGACACGTCCGAGTACGGCGAGTTCCAAGGCGCGATGCTCGATCGCTCATCGTCTGTGTGCGCACCGCCGCAACGCGAGATCGTTCGTTCGCGACACGCACGTACCACGCCGCTTGACGAACCCCGCACTGAATCGCTCTTGCGACAATCGGTCATCGCTCGCATGGTGAGTGATGTGCCGCTGGGATGCTTGTTGTCGGGCGGCGTTGATTCGTCGCTCATCGCGACGTTCGCCCAAGAGCATCTGCGCGCCCGCGGCAAACGTCTCCAGACCTTCACCATGCAGATGCCCAACGCTGCATACGACGAATCGCCCTACGCGCAGGCCGTCGCCGAGCATTTGCAGACCGAACACCACGTGCTCACGTGCGAAACAGACATCGCGGGCGATCTCATCAAACTCATCGAGCAACTGGGTTTGCCCTTTGGCGACAGTTCGCTTTTACCCACCTACTGGCTCTGCAAAGCCGCTCGCCAACACGTCAAAGTCGCCCTCGCTGGCGACGGCGGCGACGAACTCTTCGCGGGTTACGACCGCCACTGGGCAGGTCTGTTCTTGAACAAGTACGGCCGCGTGCTGCGTGCATCCCCCAGCGCCGATCTCATCGCCGACGACAACCCCAAGAGCAGCCGCAGCCGACTCGCAAGACTCGTCGATGCCGCCAAGCATGCGGGATACGAAGACCTCGTCGCGATCTTTCCATCGTCGATGTACGCGAAGCTCACCAACACGCCCATCGACGAAGAGTGGATGAAGGAAACGCGCGAACGCTCACGGCAGTGCTATCCCTGGCAACACGACACCCTCAACTACCTCCCCAACGACCTCCTCCGCAAAACCGACACCGCCTCCATGGCCGTCGCCCTCGAAGTCCGTTGCCCCTTCCTCTCGCGCGAGCTCGCCGCCGCCGCGTGGCACACGCCACCCAACGTCCTCATGCCACGCGGCGAACGCAAAGGCCTTCTTCGCGCAGTCGCCCGCAAGTTCATCCCCGCCTCCATCATCGATCGCCCCAAGCAAGGCTTCGCGATTCCGCTGGGCGACTGGTTCCGCGACAACTACGGCGGCCTGCGTGATCTCTACCTCGATCTCGTCATCAACGCGAGCGATCCCTTCCCCGAAGCGCTGCTGGGCCTCACGATCAATCGCCAGTACGTCAAGCAACTGACCGACGAGCACATGACCAGCAAGCGCGACCACGCGCAGCGACTCTACCTGCTGCTGGTCTTCGCCATCTGGTGTCGCTGGATGAATCGCCTCAGCCCGTCCACTCGCTCGACGTAACGCCGTTACTCGCCCTGCAAACGCTGCAATGCGTCCGAAGCGATCGCTTCCACCATGCTCGCGATGCGCCCGCCCGAATCGCCAAACTGCTCCGCCTCGGTCCGAGCGACTTCCAACTGCGCCAGTCCATCATCAACCTGCCCCGCCTGCACCATCGCCGCGCCAAGCAGTGCCATCGCCATTACGCGCGAGCGATCGCCCGGCTGCATGTGCTGCATCGCAAACGCCAGCGATTCATCAATGATCCCGCGCGCCGCCTCCACGCGCCCGGTCATCAGATACACCTCCGCCAGTTCCAGCGACATGCGCACCTGCCGCGACGACCCATCCCCGCGCCCGCGCCGCTCACCCTCCGCAAGCATCTGATACGTCGCTTCCGCAAGCGTCCAGTTGTGGTCATCACGCGCCCGCCGCGCAATCTCTCGCTGCACACGCACGGTCGTTTCCTGCCCCGCAGTTGCCCCAAAATCAATCAAGTGCGTTGCCATCGCCAGTGCATTGCGAGACTCCTCATGCTTGCCCATGCGCCGATACGTCGTCGCAAGGTGCGCCCACGTGCCGCCCAGCGCCAGTCCCGAGTGTTTCGCCTCGATACGCCGTTGCAGCAGCTCATAGAACAACCCGGTCGCCATCTCCAGGTCACCGGTCTCTCGCACCATCACCGCGTAGTTGTTCAGCGCACTGAACGTCAACCCGTGCAGCCGCCCGCGCGTCTCTTCCAGCATGCAGTACGACTCAAACGCGTACTGCCGCGCGTCGTCCCACATGCCCATGTCTTCATACATGCGTCCCATCAGCCGTAGCCATACCGCCTGCTCATCGTGATCGGCCGCCACATCCCCGCGCAACTTCGCCGCTTCATCGAGGAACACCCGCGCCCTCGTGGTGTTCGCACCGACGATCGCAAAGTCTGCCAGCACGTTCCACAACGCCATCTCCAGCGAGGGCTCGCCCTTGAACTCCCCGCGCCGCAGCTTCGCCTCCGTCGTCGCCAGAATCTCCGCCGGCACGATCACGCCCACACTGCGAGATTCCGTGACAAGCCCACGCAGCATCGAGATAAGCCCATCCGCTGCGTTCCGTGCCAGTCTCGCCTGTTCTTTCGCCGTCGCCTCTCGAGCCTGAGCAATCGCCGCGCTGCGCTCCGCCAGCTTCGTTGCCTCTTGCTGTGCCTCAGCCGCCTCCGACAGTTGCTTGCTGCGCTGCTGCAATCGCGCCGCCAGCGTCGTGCTCACAATCGCCAGTCCGCTCACGAGCGTCAGTGCAACCACCGCGATGGACACCGCCGACCGGTGCTGCCGTGCAAATGCACGAGTCTGATACAGCAGCCGAGGCGGGTGCGCCAGAACCGCCTGCCCCGTCAGCTTGCGCCGCAGGTCCGCCGCGAACGCATCCATCGACTCATACCGCCCCGCGGGCGACTTCGCCATCGCCTTCAGCACAATCGCGTCAACTTCAGCATCCACCGCAAACCGCGCTCCGGTCACTCGCGACGGCCGCATCGGCTCGCGATGCGATATCTCGCTCAGCAGCGTCGCCATGTCCTCCGCCGCAAACGGCAGAGAGCCCGTCAACGCCTGATACAGCATCACACCCAACGAAAAGATATCGCTGCGCGTATCCACTTCCTGCCATCGCGCACTCGCCTGCTCGGGCGACGCATACGCGGGCGTCCCCACAAACCCCTCTGTCGCCGTCATGTTGCGGCTCACGCCCAGCATGCGAGACAGCCCGAAGTCCAGCACCTTCGCCGCATCGCTGCCATCATCGCGCCGCACGATCATCACGTTGCTTGGCTTCAAGTCGCGGTGCAGCACCCCGCGTCGGTGCGCATGTGCAATCGCATCGGCGATCTGCGCAAACATGCCCAGCACCGCTTCGCGTGTCACACCTTTGCGACCTGCCCACAAGTCCACTTCTTGCCCCGCAACCCACTCCATCAGCAGCACCGGCTGCTCATCCACCGTGTCATGCCCCAGCAGCGTCACGATGCCCGGGTGGTCCAGCGCCGCCGTCGCTTCCATTTCGCGCTGAAAGCGCAGCCGATCGCGCGTTTGTGCAAAGCACCCCAGGTTCAGCCGCTTGAGCGCAATCACACGCCCCGTGCCCGGCTGGACAACCTTGTACACCGCCCCTTGCCCGCCCCGTCCCGCCGTTTCCAGCACCGCATACGGCCCCAGCATGCGCTGCGGCTTGCGAGCGTCGTTGCACGCATCGCGCAGCAGATCCATCCAGCGTTCATCCCCAAAGCCAAACGACGCCGCGACATCCCGTGATCGTTCATCACGTGGCGTGCCGTCGTTGTCGTGTTGGCCCCGCTGTTCACTCATGCGTCACTCATACGTCATTCATGCAGTTCTTCTTCCTCAGCCACTTGCAGCGAGATCTGCGCTTCAAGCCGCTCGCGCACGCGCTGCCGGGCCTTCTGCACCGAGGCTTCGGTGCTCCCCAATTCGCGCGCCACCTCACTGGTTGATCGTCCCGCCAGACACGCCTCGAACACGCGCATCGTCTGAGGTTCCACATGCGCTCGCACAACTTCCATCGCCCGCCGCATGTGGTGCGCAATCCACTCCTGCTCCCATTGCTTCGCCAGTTCATCTCCCGCCGCAGGAGGAGCCCAGGCCAGCACGTCTGCCATATCTATGTCTAGCACGTGCCGCGTCGCCGCTGGACGCGACTTGTCCGACATACGTGAAAGAATTCCGCGGGTGCACCGGTACACGTAATCGCGGAATCTCCCCTTCTCACGATCGTACTTGAAGTTGGGCATAGCACGAAAGAGGTTGACGAGCACCGCTTGTGCGCAGTCCTCCGCATCCGCGTGCTGCAATCCCCGACTCAGGCAGAAGCGATACACCAGATCGCGATAGCGCGACTCAAACTCAGCCCACGCCGCACCATCTCCGCCGCTCCGCACGCGCGAGAGAAGCGAGGCGCGCGTGACAGCCGCGTGTACAGGCTGTCGGTCGGGCTTGCGCTGGTCGCCAGACATGCCATGAATGTAGCGGATTCCGTTGAATTGCAAGAGCATGGTCGTGTTCTCGGTCGGTCTTTGTGCGGATTCGGGCGGATTTCACAGCATTCCTTCCATGCCGTGTCCATCCACTCACTGATGTGGTCTACTCCCGGCGTCTTGCAGACTTTTCAAGGAGCCCGATATGTTCACGCGTTCACTCGTTGCTCTCGCCGGCCTTGCCATCGGTTCATGCGCCTTTGCACAAACCGCAACGACCTTTACGTATCAAGGTGAACTTCGCCAAGATGGCTTCGCTACAAGCGGCACATTCGATCTCAGCTTCCGCTTGTATGACAGCTCTGCAGGCACCTCGCAGCTCGGCCCCACGCTCTGCGTGGACGACATCGCCATCGTCGACGGCAAGTTCATTGTCGCGCTCGACTTTGGCTCGCAGTTCTCCCAGCCAGGCCGCCACCTCGAGATCGCGGTCCGTTCCGACACGGGCGACACCTGTGCCTCACCGTCTGGCTTCAGCACACTCGCGCCACTCCAACCCATCACCGGTGCTCCCGCCGCATCTTTCGCCGCCGCAGCCGGCAGCGCGACGACCGCCACCAGCGCAGCGACAGCGACCAACGCCGCTCAGCTCAACGGCCAGCCCGCGAGTTTCTACACCAGCGCCACCAACCTCGCCGCCGGCACACTGCCCGATGCGCGTCTCTCCACCAACGTCCCGCGCAGCAACACCGCCAATGTTTTCACAGCTGCCAACACCTTCGCGAGTGATGTGCAGCTCAATGCCCGCGTCGGCAGCGCAACCGCGGGTGTGACAGTCATGGCGCAGAACCAAAACGTCTTCCGCATCACACCAGCCGGCGTGGTCGGCTCAACCTTCAGTCCCAACATCACCGCGGGCAGTCCCACCAACACCATCGATCCCGCCTCCATCGGTGCCGCCATTCTCGCAGGTGGTAATACCACCAACAGCAATCTCATCACCGGTCTCTCCAACCACGCCGTCATCGCTGGCGGCATCAACAACGCCGTTAACGCAGGCGTCGCAGGCTCCATCGCAGGCGGCAGCAGCAACACCGTCAGCGGCGCTCACAGCGCTATCGGTGGCGGCCAATCCAACATCGTCGGCAGTCAGCACAACACCATCGCAGGCGGCAACAACAACGCAACTTCCAACCCCTTCAGCACAGTGGGGGGCGGCAGCAACAACCAGGCTCGCGGCACCGCCAGCGTCGTTTCGGGCGGACAGAACAACGAGTCTTTGGCGTCGTTCGCCGCCGTGCCGGGCGGCCAGCTCAATTTCGCAGGCGGTGAGTTCTCTCTCGCCGCTGGCCGCCGCGCCAAAGTTCGCACGCCCGCGCAAGTCGGAGCCGGCGATCTCAACGGCGACGAAGGCACCTTCATCTTCGCCGACAGCACCGACGCCGACTTCACCACCACCGGCCCCAACCAGTTCCTCGTCCGCGCAACCGGCGGCGTCGGCATCAACAACGCAGCGCCACTCGCGCCGCTCCACGTGAGCGCGCCCGCTGGCAGCACGCTCGGCCGCCTCGTCATCGCCCCCGGCATCGCCAATAGCAACAGCGAACTCTTTCTGAGTGAGAACACCAGCACCAGCATCGGCGCCACGCTCCGCTACGAAGGCGCGCTCAACCAGCTTCAGATTCTGGGCCGCACTTCGTCCATCGACACTGCTCCGCACGTGGCCATCAACCGCGACAACGGCAACATCGGCATCGGCACCACCACGCCCGCCGCCAAGCTCGATGTCATCGGCACCATCCGCGCCAGCGGCGGCGTCATCTTCCCCGATGGCACTACCCAAACCACCACCGCTCTCGATCCAGGCAAAACCGGCACTGCCTCCGGTTATCCCGTCGGCACCACCGTCAGCATCAACATCAACGGCACCGCCTTCACCGACGCGCGCCTCGTCAGCGGCTTCGCGTTTTCACGTTCAGTCGGCGGGGCCGCCGGACTCACTGAACGCCCCATCTTCCGTCGCCCCCGCACGAGCGACAATACCTGGTACAACTGGGTTGATCTGGCGATCGGCATCTCCGGCGCTTCCATCGTCGTCACCGTCCCCAGCGGCGGCACCATGACCTACACACTGCCCGGTGGCCGAGCCAATGCATACCGCGTGCGCATTGGCGATGATGGACTGCCTTTCGAAGAAATCGACTATTCCTTCGCCGTCTCGACCGCCGGCACCAATCCCGCCGTTGCTGTTGGCACATTCACTGGCCTCACGCCGCCGCGCGTGTCTCCGCGCCTCGGCGAAGCTCCGGGCACCACAGGCGCACTGCGTCCGGCCATCAACAACGTCATCGACGTGAATGTGACCGTCAGCGAAGGTCTGCAGTTCGTCGCGCCTGTTGATCCCCTTTCAGGTATTGCGAGCGGCCAGCTTGGTTCAGGTACATTCCGCCTTCGCGCCAACGCACTCGCCGCGAGCCAGAACTTTGACGGCTGGATGCTTGCGAACGCATCCCGCAACGCACGCCTCGTGGTCGACGCAGCCACCGACTTCAACGTCATCAATGACGCTGCCGCGACCGCCGTCTTCTGGGGCCTGCGCGTTTGTGACGATGGCCTGCCCGTCGAGGAGTTCGCCGCCACTGTGCCCATGAATCAGTGAATTGTCACCGAATTCTCGCACACACGTGTCCACGCCACGAGGCGGCACCTCTAGTCGGTCTCGTCAGCACATCGTCGCAAGGAGCCCCCATGTTCACCCGCTCACTCGTCTCCCTCATCAGCCTCGCCCTCGCTACATCAGCGTTCGCTCAGACCGCGACCACCTTCACCTATCAAGGCGAACTGCGCGACGGCGGCCTGCCCGCCAACGGCTCCTACGACGTGCGTTTCCGCCTCTTTGACGGCCTGGCCAGTCCCACGCAACTGGGCTCACAGTTGTGCGTTGACAACATCGCCGTCGTCGACGGTCGCTTCGCTGTCACGCTCGACTTCGGCTTCCAGTTTTCCTCGCCCGGTCGCGCTTTGGAACTCGAAGTGCGCAACGGCGCAGCCGGCGACTGCAGCAACGCAGGCGGGTTCGTCATCCTCGCGCCACGCCAAACGATCACCAGCGTCCCCGCCGCGACCTTCTCAAGCACCTCCGTGCTCGCCACCAACGCCACACTGCTCAACAACCAACCCGCGTCCTTCTACTCCAGTGCAAGCAACATCGCCGCTGGCACGCTCGCCGATGCACGCCTGAGTACCAACGTCCCGCGTCTGAACGCCGCCTCCACCGCGTTCACTGGCACCGTCGCCGCCCCGACCTTCACCGGTGCGCTCAATGGCAATGCAGCCACCGCCACCAACGCAACCCAGCTCAACGGCCAATCCGCGCTGTTCTATCAAAATGCCGCCAATCTGAACAGTGGTCTTCTCGCCGACGCGCGTCTCTCGGTCAACATCCCGCGGCTCGATGCCTCCAACATCTTCTCGGGAAGCAGCAACACCTTTCAAGGCACTCTCAACGCTCGCAGTCTCGTCAGCATCACCAACCCCACCAACGCCCTCGCTGCGGCCCAAGTGCTCTGGTCCAGCGATGTGCCCACCCTGCGCATCTCCGGTTCCGGCGTAGGTTCCGCCAATGGCCTGCAGTTCAGCACCCCCGGCGCACCTACTGCAATGCGCATCCTCGACACGGGCGACATCGGCATCGGCACCACCGCCCCCGAAGCTCCGCTCCACGTGCGCGGCGGCGGCAGCATGGGCGGCATCATCATCACACCCGACGTGACTGACACACAGAGCCAACTCGTCCTCTCCGAGAACACGACTGCCAGCAACGCCATGCTGATGCGCTACAACGGCACCACCAACAACATCGAGTTCCGCGGCCGCGCCGCTGATGTCGAATCAACTCCCCGCCTCACCATCGGTCGCGATAGCGGCATCGTCGAAGTGCCGGGCGAACTCCGCGCCACCGGCGGCATCACCATTCCCGCCGCCGAGCGCACGCTGTGGGTCGGCGCGGCTGACTTTCAGATTCTCTTCAATGGCGATCACATCTGGGGCAACTTCGCGACATCGATCAGCAACACCGATCTTCTGGGCGGCACTTGCAGAGCCATCGCAAATGTGAACTTGCCGCAAGGCGCAGTCGTCACCGGAATTGCTTTCCTGGCGAACGACACCGCGGATATCAACGCGACCATCGATCTGCGGCGGTTCTCGTATGCCAACCCCGACACGATGTTGACAATGGCGACAGCAACGACGTCGGGTACGTCGGGCGTGCAGACGCGCACGGACTCCACCATCTCCTCGGCGACCATCAACAATCTCACGCACATCTACGACCTGGAACTGAGCATCCCGCGAGAGGGCTCGGGCAATCTGTTCGCGTACGGCGTGCGCATCGATTACACCATCACCACACCGCTGCCCTGATCGTCGAATCTCCTGGAGGACGTTCTCATGCGTTTGCTTTCTCTGCTTGCCCTCACCCTCTCCACAGGATGCGCCGTCGCTCAGCCACTCACGTCTGCATTCACGTATCAAGGCACGCTCCAGATCGACGGCCAGATCGCCGTCAACGCAGGCGTGGATGTGCAGTTCGCGCTCTACTCATCCGCGACAGGCAACACCCAGCTTGGCTCGTCGCTCTGCCTCGACGAATACACCACCGACGCACGCGGCGGCCTGACTGCCTCGCTGGACTTTGGCTCCCAGTTCGCCGGACAACGCCGCTTCCTTGAGATCCGCGTGCGTCCGGCCCAGGCGCTGGGAGACTGCGCTAACCCGGCTGGCTACGTGGCTCTCACCCCGCGACAAGAGATCACCGCAGCTCCCTACGCGACCTTCGCGCCCACCGCCGGCGCAGCCGCCAGTGCGACGACAGCAACAACCGCGGCGACTGCGACCAACGCCACGCAGTTGAACGGCCAGCCCGCCTCGTTCTATACCAGTGCGGCAAACCTCTCCACCGGCACGCTCACGGACGCGCGGCTTTCCACCAACGTCCCGCGCCTCAACGTCGCCAACACCTATACGGCTCCCATCACCGCCCCGACATTCATCGGTGCTCTCAATGGCAATGCAACCTCCGCGACCAACGCCGCAAACCTCAACAGCCAGCCCGGTTCGTTCTACCTGAACGCTGGCAACATGAACGCCGGAACGTTGCCGATTTCGCGCGGCGGCACGAATACAACCTCGATCGGCGTGCCAGGATCAGTTGCGATCTCCAACGGATCATCGCTGACGTACAGCAATCTCGGCTTTCCGGGCTTCTACCTGCGATACAACGGTGGCGGTTCGACGGCGTTCTCCGCAATTCTTGCGAGTGACTTGCCCGTGGTCGAAGGCGACGCGACCGGCACGATCACCGCGACAAGAGTCATCGGTTTGCAAAACCGCCCCATAAGTTCGACTGCGCCCCTCTCAGGGCAGGTTTTGTCTTTCGTTTCCAACGCTTGGAGGCCCACCGATCTTCCGCAGCCGTCCGTCACCAATACTGGCGAGAACGTCCGCATCATCCGCGGCACGATCTTGACGGCCGGCACCATCAGCCAAGGCACGGGCTTTACCGTGACGAGGCCCGCCACCGGTGAATATCAGATCACTTTCTCTCCACCTTTCGCTGGGTCCGCGACCGTCACCGCGACCGTCTTTGATACTTCGGTTCCCCAAATCGCGACGATCTCTCAGGTAAACTCGAGTACAGTCACCATTCGCATCTGGAGCATCGCCGGGGCCGCCACCAACTCTGACTTCCACTTCGTCGCGGTCGGTCCGCGATAGTCTCGACGACCGCGTCGGTCCCCTTGCCGCTTTGGCAGACAATTGTCCTCATGAGTCCCCGAGCAACCCCCGACGCACGCTTTCCGCGTGCGTTTTTGCCTCTGCTTTCCTACTATCTCTTCCAATGCCCGCCAAGCCCGACCCCAAGTTCATCCGCAATTTCAGCATCATCGCCCACATCGACCACGGCAAGAGCACGCTGGCCGACCGCCTGCTGCAAGCCACCAACGCCGTCAGTGCGCGCGAAGCCAAGGACCAGATCCTTGACTCAATGGATATCGAGCGCGAACGCGGCATCACCATCAAGGCCAGCGCGGTGACCGTCTTCCACCGCCACAAGGCCGGCGCGAACAAGGACGAACTCGAGAACGACTACGAAACCGTCGACGACGCCGGCGCCCACAAGACCAAAAAGGGCGAGAAGCCCGAGGCGCACGGCGATCTCTACATGATGAACTTCATCGACACGCCCGGCCACGTCGACTTCAACTACGAGGTCTCTCGGGCTCTCAAAGCGTGCGAAGGCGCCATCCTCGTCGTCGACAGCACGCAGGGCGTGCAGGCGCAGACGCTCGTCAACGCCTACCTCGCCGTCAACGAAAACCTCACGATCATCCCCGTCATCAACAAGATTGATCTCCCCGGCGCCAAGCCCGATGATGTCGCGATGGAAATCGAGCAGACCCTCGGATTCAAGGCCGAAGAGTGCCTGCTCGTCTCCGCCAAGAGCGGCATCGGCATCCCCGATCTGCTCGCCGCCATCTGTGAGAAGTTCCCCGCGCCGCGCAAGCCCGTCACCGAAAAACTCCGCGCCCTCATCTTCGACGCGGTCTACGACGACTACCGCGGCGTGATCGTCTACGCCCGTGTCTTTGACGGCAAGCTCAAAGTGGGCGACAAGATTCGCATGATGGGCGTGGGCACCACGTTCCAAGTCACCGACATCGGCAAGATGACGCCCAAGCCCGTCCGCGTGGAAGGCGGCGAAGTTGGCCCGGGCGAAACCGCGTACATCGTCGCGGCCATCCGCTCGCTCAAAGACGTGCGCATCGGCGACACCATCACGCTTGACATGCACCCCGCCGAAGAAGCGCTCGCCGGCTATCAGCCGCCGCGTCAGGTCGTCTTCTGCGACTTCTACCCCGCAACCAGCGAAGAAGGCGGCGGCAGCGACTTCGAAGAGCTGCGCGACGCGGTCGAAAAGCTCTCACTCAACGATTCGTCGTTCACCTTCGCGCCCGTGCACAGCGAAGCGCTGGGCTTCGGCTATCGCTGCGGCTTCCTGGGCCTGCTCCACATGGACATCATCCAGGAACGCCTCGAGCGCGAGGGCGATGTCGAAATCGTGCAGACCGCGCCGACCGTGTCGTATCACGTCCTCGTGCGCGGCACTGACACGATGACTGGCGCAAACGGTCAGGCCCTCAAGCCCGTCGATCCCAGCAGCCCCTTCTGGCGCGAAGTGCCCGAAGGTCACCAACTGCTCGAAGTGCACAACCCCGGTGACCTGCCCAACCAAGGCAACATCGTCGAGATTCGCGAGCCCATCTGCAAGCTCGAAATCATGCTCCCCAAGGAGTACATCGGCGACATCATGAAGCTCTGCCTCGATCGCCGTGCGACGTATCAGGCCCAGAGTTTCGTCTCCGCCTCGCGCGAAACGATCCAGTTCGAGATTCCCCTCGCCGAAATCATCTACGACTTCTTCGACAAGATGAAGGGCCTCACCAGCGGCTACGGCACGATGGATTACGAAGTCATCGCCTACCGCAACGACACGCTGGTCAAGCTCGACATCCTCATCAACGGCGATCCCGTCGAAGCCCTCGCGACCATCGTGCACCGCGACCGCGCCGAACAACGCGGCCGCCAACTCTGCACCAAGCTCAAGGACCAGATTCCCCGCCACCAGTTCGAAATCCCCGTGCAGGCCGCCATCGGCGGCAAGATCATCGCCCGCGAAACCATCAAGAGCTTCCGCAAAGACGTGCTCGCCAAGTGCTACGGCGGCGATATCAGCCGTAAGCGCAAGCTGCTGGAAAAGCAGAAGGAAGGCAAGAAGCGGATGAAGAACGTGGGCAGCGTCACGATCCCGCAGGAAGCCTTCATGGCGGTGTTGGATCAGGGTGATTGAGCTGACGTACTGCAGGTGAGCGCCACGTTCTCCGAGGAGCCCAGTGTGACTGGCGTCAGGCGAAAGGTGTCGGTATTCGCCCTCAGCGTAGTAATCGCTGTCATGATCGCTTTACCCTTCGCCGTGGTCATGTTTTTCTTGGGCGCGAGGGATGGTCTCTTTGGGTGGCTGATCTTGAAGATCATTGCTGTCTGCTCCGTTACCACGCTTGTTGCGTGCTTCAATCCGGCAGTCGAGATTCTCGGATTGTTCCCGCTCATTGCAATTCCCAAGCGGGCAACAAGCGCGATGACCTACGTAGCGGTGGTTTGCACTGCCGCTGTCCTCGTGTGGGCGTCTGTGTTCGGTGTCAGTTTCGTGTTGTTTCGGTTGTTTGAATGTTGCTAGTTACTCGCGGCTTGGTGAGGCCGGTCCAGAGGCCTCGCCCGATCGCATGTGCCGAGTAACCTGCGAGAACTCCCCCCACGTACCCCACAACATCCCACCAACTGAAGTGCTCCCCCAGTACCAGCCGCATCAGCGGCACATGCTTGTTGATCGCCGCTGGAATCGGCGTCAGTTGAAAGAACTCAACACCCCAGCAGATCGCCACGGCAACAAGAGCGATACGCCACGCCGCCGCACGCGGCCGAATGAGTGCCACCAGCCAGAACATCATGGTGCCGTAGAGCGCAATGCCCAAGTACTTTGCAAGTGCGCCATCAAGTAAGCTGCGAACGAGCAGCCCAGCGGCGATCGTCGTCGCTGTTGCTGCAATCAAGATGACGCGTTCTCGAGTCATTTTCCGCGCAAACGAACGTACGCTCGAATCAACGTGCTATCGACGGACGGTTCTGGAAGGAGGCTGTGCATGCAGAAATGGGAGTACACGACGCTGAGCATCTCGGCCAGTCGAATGCTGACGCCTGGTGGCCAGATTGACTCTGAGGCGCTGCGTGATGCATTGACGCGAGCGGGCTCGCAGGGGTGGGAGGTTTGCGGTGTCATCGACACAACTCGATCTGATGGCGTGAACAAAGATGCGATCGTACTGATGAAGCGGCCACTCGTCGGATGAAGTACAAACGGCAGGATGGATCTGACTGACGAAGAAAAACACCCGCGATCTCTCGCGGGTGCTTTCGTATCTGCAAACTGTTTGTCGTTCGATATCCAATCAGCGCTTGCTGAACTGGAAGCGACGACGTGCACCGGCCTGGCCGTACTTCTTACGTTCGACTTCACGCGCGTCACGCGTCAGGAAGCCTTGGTCGCGGAAGTTCTGGTACAGGTTGGGGTCCCAGTCAACCAGGGCGCGGGCGATGGCCAGACGCATGGCCTGGGCCTGGCCCATGCAGCCGCCGCCGTGCATGCGGGCGACAACTTGGAACTTGCCCATCAGGCCGGCGCTGGTCAGCGCGGCGACGCAGTCGGTGCGGTCGCGGGCTTCGGTGAAGTACGTCTCAACGTCCTTCTTCTTGCCCAGCTTGACCGACTCGAGCGAGATCGTCGCGTCCTTGCCGCTCGCGGGCTTGATGCGCACGCGGCACACGGCCGTCTTACGGCGACCCGTTCCCCACCACCAGCCCTTCTTGTCAGCGGGCTTGGCAGTGCGAACCGGACCGGTGTTTTCAATCGGGGTGACGGGAGCGGGGATCGTGAGACCCAGACCGCCAGTCGAAGAGATGCTGCTCATGGTAATTCCTTTGTTCTTCAGTGCGGTGTGGTTCAGAGGATGGTCATCGTCACGGGCTTCTTGGCGGCGAACGTGTGTTCAGCGCCGGGGAAGACGTTGAGCTTCTGCAGCATCACGCGTGACAGACGGTTCTTGGGCATCATGCGACGCACAGCATCGCTGATCAGCAGTTCCGGATCGCGCTGACGCAGTTCGCCGTACGTCTCTTCGCGCAGACCGCCGGGGTAGCGGGTGTAGTGCTGACGCTTGTTCAGCGTCGCCTTGTTGCCCGTCATCTCGACCTTGCTCGCGTTCGTGATGATCACGTACTCGCCCGTGTCCACGTGCGGCGTGTAATCAGGGCGGTGCTTGCCCATCAGAACCTGAGCGACTTCAGCAGCCAGGCGGCCCAGGGGCACGCCCGCGGCATCAACGTGAATCCACCGACGCGAGACCTTGCTCGGGTCCGTGGTCAGCGTGGTCTGCCGACGCGAGGAAACGGTGTTGACTTCAGCGGCCATGAAAAACTCCAAAGAAGGCACTAGGGACTGGGCACTTGGCACTGGTGACAATGCCGAGCACCCCGTGTGGTGCAGTTGCGAAACTCATCCGACAGAACATCAAACACTCGAAGCATGCTGCGGAAAAGCAGCCGTTCGCTTGTTTGAGGTTGCATCGTGCAAGCCTCAGAGGTACGCCGCCTACCGGGCGGGTCGGCCTGCCTTGCAACGGAACTTGCACGACAGGAAAGTTTCAAGCACAAGATTTGCCCGACAAACTGCCGGGGAGGGGATGATAGCCCGCCACCCGCCCGAGGCAACCGCTGCAATGCCCCGCCGTCATTGCCTTTGCGTGCTCCACCCCTTGAAAAGAACCAAACATGCATCGAATTCCGGCGGAACGCCCCGGCAAGTACCGACTATCAGTATGCATGTCGCAGGTTCCTCCCGGCTCGTCACCCAATTCGTTCACGCCCTGGCCCACCTCGGTCCAGACTCCGGACGCTCCGCCGCCAGTTTTCGGTTCTGGTTTGGGTGCGCCGCCGCCGGTGGTGCCGCCCTCCAGCAAGCGCGACACACCCGACCCCGGTTCGCCCAAGCGGTCACTCATCTTTTCCATCGTGGCGTTTGTACTGATTGGCGTTGTCATGCTGCTGCAGCAGTTTGGCGAGAGCGCGACGACTGCCGCGGTGACCGGCGAGAAGGAGAAGGTCGTCGCGCCGGATGTGAGTAACCAGACGCGCCTGGCAACCTCGATGATGGTGCGCATGCGCGAGTTCATGGACAGCCTCGCGCCCAACGAACAGGAGAGGCAGAAGGTCCGGACGAGCATGACGCAGTTCGTGGGTCAGATCGAAACCACGGTTGTCACGCCCGTCGACAACTTCCGTGCGGCCATCGCGGCAGCCGAGATCGATGGACTGACCGCCGCCGAACGGAAGCTCGACGCGCTCGCCGCGTCAACGGGCGGAACTGACGAACCTTTCCCCGGCTTTGCTGCTGATCGCGCGACGCTTTCTCGCATCTACGCAGGTGAAGCCGAGCAACTCACGCCCGATGAACGCGCTGCGTTCATCGAGCGACACGGATACTTCGCTGAACTTGCGCTGAGTTACGGCAAGCCCATCACCGATCCGCTGCGCGAAAGAGTCGCGGGCAGCGGCGGACGCATTATCACGGTGCTGGTCATCTTCAGCCTCGTGTTTCTCTCGGCACTGCTGGGCGGCATCACATGCTTCATCGTCGCCTGCCTCAAGCTCGGCAGCGGCGCGTGGCGTCCTGCATTCATGGCCCCGCAGCCGGGCGGCAGCGTGTTCATTGAACTTGTCGCGTTGCTGGCGGGCGGCTTTCTGCTGATGAAGCTCGCGGCAGGGTTGTACGCCACGGTCATCAAAGACCCGGAAACGCTCGTCACCGCGGTGCTGCTCACGCAGTGGTCGCTGGTCGCTGTGTGCTTCTATCCGCTGCTGCGAGGCGTCAGCTTCACCGAGTTTCGCCGACGCATCGGCTGGACGAGCGGCAAGGGTGTGATGCGTGAGATCGGCGCAGGCATCTTCGGCTATCTCGCGTTTTTCCCCGTCTTTCTGCTTGGCGTGATCGTTGCGTTTCTCATGCTCACGCTATGGTCGTTCATCACATCAGGCTCCGCCGACGCGCCTCCGCCGTCAAACCCCATCGCCGATCTCATCAGCGGCACGAGCGGCTTCACGCTGCTGCTGCTGTTCAGTCTCGCGACGATCTGGGCTCCGCTGGTGGAAGAGACAGTCTTCCGCGGCGCGCTTTTCCGCCACCTTCGCACGCGGCTGGGCATGATCAGCGCAGGCGTGATCTCCGCCATCTGCTTCGGCGTGATGCATGGCTATCCGTTCATTCTGCTGCTGCCGGTCACGATGCTTGGGTTCGGCTTCGCGATGATGCGCGAATGGCGCGGCTCGCTCATCGCTCCGATGGTCGCGCACTTCCTCCACAACGCGACGATCATGACATTCGCCATTCTGTTCTTTGGCTCGGTGACGTGATCCACCTATTCACTGGCACGTGCCGCCCGAAAGCACGTTGAAGAAGTCGATGATGTCCTGATCGTCGGGGAAGACGTTGTCGCGATTGAAGTCAATGCTGTCGCAGCCGGGTTGCGACGCGATGGCCGTCGGGCAAGGGCCGCCTGCGAGCACCGTGAGGAAGTCGAAGATGTCTTGCTCTTCGGGATAGACGCCGTTGTTGTTGAACTCGATGTCGCTGCAGGCAGCGGTGAGTGACGCGCCGCCCGACTCGAGGGCATCAAAGAGCAGATTGGCGACGAAACGTCCACCATCCGGGCTGAAGTGCAGGAGATCGGGGTCGAGATATCCGCGGTCGAGATAAGACTGATATTCGCCGCCGGCATCACGAAGATTGATGAAACCCAGGCCACGCTGCTGCGCGACGGTGTACATGGAGTTGCCCAGCGCGAAAACCGCCGGCGCGCCCGAGTCGTAGGTGGAAACGAGCACGATCTCAGCATCCGGCGTCGTCGCGAGAAGACGATCAACCAGCGCGTTCATGCGCACGACATACTGGGCCGGATCGATGCGGCCGTCATTCTGGCCGAGCTTGATGATGTACATCTGCGGATTGATGTCGCGCAGAATGTCGGTGAAGCTCTGATCGCGCTGCAGGAAGTTGTCGACCCCCCAGCCGCCGTTGGCGGCGCGATGCACGCGCACGCCCGGACGATTGGAGCGCCAGTTGATGCCATAGAGAATGAAGGGACCCTGCTCAATGGGTCGCAGCCCTTCGCCGGGTTGTTCTTCCATCGGGAGCGATTGCCCGGCGTATGTCCGCACGATGTAGCCGAAGCGTGATGAGAGCGTGGTGGGGATGTCAATGATGCCCAGGCCCGGTTGTGGGGCGTTGGTGCCGACGTAGAGCAGGGGCTGGCCCGGTCGCTCGATGGAGAATGTCCCGCCGCCTGGCTGCGCCTGGTAGTAGAGCCGCCCGGTGCCTGCGTACGAAGTGATGATGGAGAGCGTCTGGTTCCAGAAAGTGGGCGAGATGCCAGCCCAGAGATTGTCGAGCGAGCGATAGGGAGGCACGTCGGTGTTGATGACGCCGTAGATCCAGCCAGGATCGAACGACGCGCCGGTCCAGAACGAAATGCCCAGAAATCCGTTGCCGCCATCGCCGTATGTGGTGCGGAGGCGATTGGAGAAGTAAGGCAGATACGCGCCTGGGCGAAAGGTGAGACTGTCGCCGATGCAGACGATGTCGGCATCGCCGGCGAGCATCGCTGCCTTGGTATCTGCGTATGCGGTATCGAGATTCAGCGAGAGCGGCAGTGCTTGCGCGAACGCGCCAGCGCTTAGCGCGAGTGATACCCCTCCGGCTATGGACTGCGTATGCAACATGATCTGTCCGTACGACGAACATACACGCTGCGCTGGAAAAAACCAACGAAGTGTGCATGAATTCATGATTTTCGCACGGTCACGCTGGGTGTTGTTCCGGGGACGAGATTCGCGGACCGTGCGATTTCACGATGTCAGGACAAAGCTGCGTTCGGTCCAGAGCTTGTCGACCATGGCCGTGACCTTGCTGGTTCCCTCAGGTAGGCGTTGGCCGCAGGCGACGAGGAGGTCGACAAGGCCGTGGTAGTCGTCGACGCCGATGAACTCACGCGCGATGATGGGGGCGGTGGTGTTGGTGCCGGCCTGCACGTTGTCGAGGTCGGCCATGTTGTGGTAGTTGCCCAGGGGCAGGCAGACGCACGTGGCTTCGTAGCCGGCGTTGTAGAAGACGCTGGCTTCGCATGCGCCGCCGGCCATGAGTTTGCGCTGCCACTTCCACGGCGGCAGATCTTTGAGCTTCTGCGCGGCCGTGACGGTGCTGGCTCCGCCTGAGATTTCTTCGGCGCGCTTGGCGATAGCGTCAGTGAGTGTGGGACTGAAGACGCTGACGCGATCGCCCACGCGGACGATGGGCCCGGCGTGGATGGGGCTTTCGGCGAAGCTGCGCGAGTTTTCGAGAGCGATGACGCGGGCGTTCATCGGCATGGTTTCGAGCTTGACGGCGGCGATGGCGCCGATGAAGCCGATCTCTTCGGCGCGGGTGAAGAGCAGACGCGTGTCGTGCAGCTCTTCGCCTTGGACGCGGAGCTCGCGCAGCACGTCGTACGCGCTGAGCGCGGCGGCGAGTGCGGCCAGATCGTCGCAGGCCAGGGTGTGCATCTTGTTGTCGATGATTCCAGCCTTGCCGACGTTCCACGTGACGACATCACCCAGTGCCAGCGTGTCGGAGGCGGCGTCGAGCTCGCAGAGATAGTGCTTGAACGGGCCGGGTGCTTCGGTGGTGCCTTGCAGTGTGCCGGCATACGTGTTGTTGTTCGCGTCGTAGGCGATGACCTTGGCTTGCTTGAAGTAGTCGTCCATCACGCCGCCACGGAAGGAAAGTTGCAGCGTGGTGGGGGAGATGATGCGTTCGATCACGAACGCGGGGTGGTCCATGTGAGCGGTGAAGTAGACGGGACGGCCCGCGCGGACCTTGGCGGCTGGTGAGGGCTTGAAAGCGACGTGCAAGTTGCCCGCGCTGTCGCGTGTGAGGTCGAGGTCGGGACGCTGCTCGCACCAATTGATGATAAAATCGGCGACGCGCTGCTCATGGCCGGCGGCGGTGGGGAGGCTGGTGATGTCGCGAAGCCAGTCCAGATGCTGGGTGCGCTGAGAGGCGGAAATCGGCATGAAGCGAGGGTAGGGGAGGAGGCGAGAGGCACTGGGGGGCGAGAGGCGAGCGAGCGAGCGAACGAGCGAACGAGGGGGAAGGCAGGAAAGGCAAAGCAGGACCGTGGCCGTTCTCGCGGCTTCGGTGCTTTTTGGGTTTGGAGCCAGCTTTCAATTTCCGCGTGCGTGGGATGATCGGCCTGCGTTGCTCCGAGGAGCAATGCAGGTAAGCGGCTGGCGCACCGGAATTGGCGGGCTTGGGCTTGTCGAGCTTGCGCTCGACATCGTG